>Ga0316204_10001016_pt1 | contig 84438 bp, 91 predicted proteins | sample 6monrhotite_MG_2_FD_205661 | JGI IMG/M metagenome (GOLD analysis project Ga0316204, IMG submission 205661) | Microbial mat bacterial communities from mineral coupon in-situ incubated in ocean water Damariscotta River, Maine, United States -... | ecosystem: Environmental > Aquatic > Marine >... | reverse complement strand
AAACTCATAAAACAGTGCTGCCTGTGCCTCCTGCCTTGGTCCCAACATCGCAAATCCCCCTGTCCAATACACAGATTGAATCAGCAGCCTGTGCTACGATCAAGGAATAGTTTTTCAACACAATCGGTTGAATCTGGCCTGCAGGATGTTCACGAACCGCTCGGCGGCGCGCGGCAACGTGCCATCGCAGCGCTTCAGCAGCGTGACCTGAACCGGCGGCAGGCGCAGGCCGGTCAGCGGGATCAGCCGTGCCCCTTGCCGCACCGCCTCACCTGCATTGCAGGCCAGCACGAATTGCAGATCAGGCGGGGCGGCATTCAGCGCTGGATAGACGCCGGGATAAATATGCGTCGCGCGGGGCTCGATATCATTCTTGCGCAAGGTCAGGTCCACAATGTCGCGCAGCCCCGAGCCTGTCGGCGGTAGCAGCAATGCGTGATCCGGCAGATCGGCAAGACTCAACGCCTCGCCCTTGTGATCCCGCGCCACGCGCCCCAGAATCGCGCTCTCGTGGAACAGCGCAACCGCCACCCCCTTGTTGGTTTCCGGTCGTGTGACCAGCGCAAGATCTGTGTCGCGTGCGGCAAGTGCCTCTGATGTCTCGGAAATTTCAATTTGCGTCTCGATGCCAGGATACGCCGCGCGGTACTCGGACAAGATATCCGGCAGAAAGAACTGCACCAGATCGCCCGACACCGAGAGCCGCAATGTCCCGGCGCTCATCCCCTTCATCTCGGCCAGAAGGGCAGAGAAATCCGACATCCGAGTGAGGTGGTCCTCGAGGTGGTAATACAGCAACTCCCCCGGCACTGAGAGCCGCACGCCGCTGGGCAGGCGGTCGAAGATCTCGACGCCGATTTCCTCTTCGAACGCCAGGACCGCGCGATTCAGGGCTGACGGCGAAATCCGCTGATACTCGGACGCGCGGCGGATCGACCCGGTTTTCACGATCGTGCGGATTGCCTCGTAGATCCGTAAATGGCGCATTCTGGCGGCCCCTGAAGGTGGTGCAAATTTTGCAGCAGGCATAGCTGAATTATGAAGCAGACAGCAACACTTGATCTGTGAATAGGATGCTGCACCTGCAAAAAAACAATCGAACCGAAGGGACTTGTCGATGAAAAAACTGCTGCTTTCCGCTGCTGCATCCGCACTGATTGCCGGGACTGCCCAGGCAGAAATCCGGGTTGGGATCCTGCACTCCTTGTCCGGCACCATGGCGATTTCCGAAACCACGCTGCGCGACGCGATGTTGATGCTGATCGAGCAGCAGAACGCCGCCGGGGGCCTGTTGGGCGAGGAAATCGTGCCGGTGGTCGTCGATCCGGGCTCGGACTGGCCGCTCTTTGCGGAACGCGCCCGCGAACTGCTGACCGTGCATGATGTCGACGTGATCTTCGGCTGCTGGACCTCGGTCAGCCGCAAATCGGTGCTGCCGGTGATCGAGGAACTGAACGGTCTGATGTTCTACCCGGTCCAGTACGAGGGCGAGGAATCCAGTCGCAACGTGTTCTACACCGGCGCCGCGCCGAACCAACAGGCGATTCCGGCGGTGGACTACCTTCTTGAAGAATTGGGCGTGGAGCGTTTCGCGCTTTTGGGAACTGACTACGTATATCCGCGCACCACGAACCGGATCCTGCAGCAATACCTGATCGACCACGGCATCCCCGAGGAAAACATCTTCGTCAATTATACGCCGTTCGGTCATTCGGACTGGTCGTCGATCGTCGCTGATGTGGTGGCGCTGGGTGAAAGCGGCGATCAGGTCGGTGTGGTCTCGACGATCAATGGCGACGCCAATATCGGCTTCTACAACGAACTGGCCGCCGCAGGTGTCAGTGCCGATGACATTCCGGTCGTCGCCTTCTCGGTCGGTGAAGAGGAGCTCGCAGGTCTGGATACCGCGCCGCTGGTCGGGCATCTGGCTGCGTGGAACTACTTTCAGTCCGCAGATACGCCGGAAAACGAAGCGTTCATCGCCGCCTGGCACGATTACACCGGAGATCCCGATCGCGTGACCAATGACCCGATGGAAGCCCATTATATCGGTTTCAACATGTGGGTGAACGCAGTGACACAGGCGGGCACCACCGATGTCGACGCGGTCCGCGCCGCCATGTATGGGCAGGAATTTCCGAACCTGACCGGCGGAACCGCTGTGATGTTGCCGAACCACCATCTGGCCAAGCCGGTTCTGATCGGTGAAATCCGCGCTGACGGTCAATTCGACATCATCAGCCAGACCGCGGAAGTCCCGGGCGACGCCTGGACCGATTTCCTGCCCGAAAGCGCTGTTCTGGTGTCCGATTGGCTGGGTCTGGGCTGCGGTATGTACAACACTGAGACGCAGACCTGCGTGCAGATCGAATCGAACTACTGATCCCCAGTGGATCCCTTGGGGGCCGCAATTGCGGCCCCTCTTTTTCCCCCATATAGGCCCGATCCTGTACAATGATCCGATTGCTTCCGGCCCTTCTCCTGGCTTTTCACATTCTCGCAGCGCCGTTGCAGGCGCATGCGCAGCCCCAGGGGCTGCAGGCCGTCCTTCAGGCCCATCACGACCTGGTCGAGGATGCCTCGCGGCGAACCGTTCAGGCTGTTCTAGACGCCCTCGCGGAAAGCCGCGCGGATGGCGTGGCGGCGTTCCTTGAACGTTGGCAGGGCAGAGAGGTTTATATGCGCGACAGCGACGGGATGTTCTTTTTTGTCGAGGGCGAGGGTGACGATCCGCTGACTTTGATCGACATTGAAACCGGAGAGGCGGCGGGCACCGCCGGTCCCCGCGAGATGTCTCAGTTGCGGCCCAATGGTGGGGTGCGCCGGGTGATTGGCGGGGCGCTGGTGCAGTTTCAGCTCATCGCGCCGAACCGTGAAACCCGTGCTTTGGCACTTGAAGGCATCGAACGCCGGCCCGTTGCCGAGCATTTGCCGCTGCTGGCGCAGATGCTGGAAACAGAGACCGACCCTGAACTGCGCGCCGCTGCCGAGTGGCAGCAAACCCGTCTGACCATCGCCTATTCCAATGATCCTGCAGAGCGCGTCACGGCAATCCAGAGTCTGACCGGTGATCTGCGGATCGAGGCCCGCGCTGCTTTGAACCCGCTGCTTTCCAACAGCCGTGCGGTCGCCGCGAGCCTGCCGGAGGGGATCAACCTGGCTCGAACCCTCGAGCCGGGGAGTACGGCGCTGAGCGTCGACGAGGCTTACGCCATGCTGGTAGAAGCGGGGCTGGCTCCTGCTGAGGTGACTGCCGAGATGCGCCGCGATGCCTTGATTGCGCATGTCACTGGCAACGAAGTTGCCGGCGTTCGTGTGCATACGCTGCGCACCGAAGAAGCCCGCCGCGCCGCCTATGATATCCTGGCGGCTCAGGGTCTGGTTCCTATGGTGCCAACCGAAGCCGACCGGCTGGCGGCAGTTCAGGCGCATGTTTTCCATGAGGTCTATGACGAGCCGTCCCAGGTGGTCACGTCCGCCGCCCTTGAAACGCTGGCCTCGATCAACACCCGGGTTGGCCTGCTGGAAATGGTGGACCTGTCGCTTGATGGGGTTTCCCTGGTGTCGATCTATTTCCTGGCGGCCATCGGGCTGGCGATCACCTTTGGCGTGATGGGCGTCATCAACATGGCGCATGGCGAGTTCATCATGATGGGCGCCTATACTGGCTATGTCGTCCAAACAGTCATCCCGGATTATACCGTGTCGATTCTGGTGGCGCTGCCATTGGCCTTTGTCCTCACGTTCGGCGCTGGTGTGGCCATGGAACGGTTGGTGATCCGGTGGCTTTATGCGCGGCCTCTTGAAACCCTGCTGGCAACTTTCGGCATTTCGATCGCCCTGCAACAGATCACTCGTCAGGTCTTTGGTGCGCAGGCGCGGCCCTTTACGGCACCGGATTGGCTGGCTGGATCGCTGGTATTCAACGATGTCGTTGCGATCAGTTATATTCGCATCGCGATCTTCGGTCTTGGCGTGCTGATCTTTGCTCTGCTGTGGCTGATCCTGAACCGGACCCGCTTGGGGCTGGAGGTGCGTGCGGTGACCCAGGACCCCTCGACGGCATCGTCGATGGGGATCAATCCGGACCGGATCAACATGCTGACCTTCGGCCTGGGATCGGGCATTGCCGGCATCGCGGGCGTCGCGATCGGCCTCTTTGCGCAGGTCACACCTGAACTGGGGACACATTACATCGTGCAGAGCTTCATGACCGTTGTCGTCGGTGGGGTCGGCAACATCTTCGGCACGCTCGCCGGTGCCAGCCTGATTGGCTTCCTGCAGAAAGGCATCGAATGGCTCAACCCGTCCAACACGCTGGTGGCGCAGACCTACATGATCCTGTTTGTCATCCTGTTCATCCAGTTCCGGCCGCGGGGCATCATTGCCCTCAAGGGCCGTGCGGCGGGGGCCTGATCCATGCGTGATCTCTTCAAGCAGAACCGCTCGGTTCCCGTTGTTCTGACCATTCTGGTGGTGTTTGTCACAACCATCACCATACTGTCCGAAGGCGCGGGATCAGGGGCCATATCCACATCGCTGGTCAAGACGCTGGGCATGACACTGTGCCTGTGCATCGTCGCCCTGGCAATGGATATGGTTTGGGGCTACGGCGGCATTCTCAGTCTCGGCCATATGGCGTTCTTTGCGCTTGGTGGTTACATGATCGGCATGTGGCTGATGGTCGCCAGAACCTCGGACGTGGTTGCGGCATCATTGTCGCAGGGGGTTCTGCCACCCACCTCCGAGGAATTGAACGCAGCCATCGCCGTGCAGATATTCGGGGTTGTCGGGGGCGACAGCTTTCCCTGGATGTGGGCCTTGTCACACAATCTGCCGGCCCAGCTCGCTTTGGTGGTTTTGGTCCCGGGGAGTCTGGCGCTGGTCTTTGGCTGGTTGGCCTTTCGCAGCCGGGTTACGGGCGTCTATCTGTCGATCCTGACGCAGGCCATGACCTTGGCGCTGTCACTCTATCTGTTCCAGAACGATACCGGGTTGCGCGGCAACAACGGTCTGTCGGGCCTGCAAAACATTCCTGGAACCGAGGGGATCGCGCAAAGCCTGTTGTCCGTTTGGCTTCTGTGGGCGTCAGCGCTGGCCTTGGCGCTGGCCTATGTGTTCGCGGCCTGGATCATGGGCGGCAAGTTCGGCAACGTCATTCGGGGCATCCGCGACGACGAAGCCCGTGTTCGGTTCCTTGGATACCCGGTCGAAAGCTACAAGCTGTTTGTGTTCACCGTGTCGGCGGTGATCGCGGGCATCGCCGGTGCGCTCTATTACCCGCAGGCCGGGATCATCAACCCGGATGAACTGGCCCCCATCGCCTCGATCTATCTGGCGGTCTGGGTGGCCATCGGCGGGCGTGGACGGCTCTATGGTGCGGTGATCGGTGCGGCTGCGGTGTCGCTGCTGTCGACCTGGTTCACCGGCGGCAGAGCACCAGACATCAACCTGGGCCTGTTCACCATCCAGTGGGTGGATTGGTGGACGGTCCTGCTGGGCCTCGGCTTTGTTATGGTGACGCTGTTCGCGCCGCGCGGTCTGGGCGGACTGATCGACCTGTTTTCCGCGAGGGCATCGAAATGAGCACGCTTCTGGAAGTCTCAGGGGTTTCGGTCACGTTCGACGGTTTCAAGGCGATCAACAATTTGTCCTTCGCGATCGGCGAACCCGAGATGCGCGCAGTGATCGGCCCCAACGGGGCCGGCAAGACCACATTCATGGATATCGTGACCGGCAAGACGCGCCCGGATGAGGGGCGTGTCCTGTGGGGGGAAAAGTCGGTTTCCCTGCTGGGCATGTCCGAGGCACAGATCGCCCGCGCTGGCATCGGTCGCAAATTCCAACGTCCCACGGTGTTCGAGGATCAAACGGTTTTCGACAACCTGATGGTTGCGCTGAAAAAGGATCGCAGCCCCTTTGCTGTGCTGCTGTTCCGCGCCAACGCCGGCGATAATGCCCGGATCGAGGAACTGGCGAACGAGATCGGCCTATCCGACCACTTGCAGACACCAGCCGGGATTCTCAGCCACGGGCAAAAGCAATGGCTGGAAATCGGGATGCTGCTGGCGCAAGAGCCGCGCCTGTTGCTGGTCGACGAACCTGCTGCCGGCATGTCGGGGCCCGAGCGCGACCACACCACCGCCCTGTTGAGGGAAGTGGCCAAGACCCGCGCCGTGGTCGTCGTCGAGCATGACATGGATTTCGTGCGCAAGCTCGATTGCAAGGTATCGGTGCTGCACGAAGGGTCGGTCCTGGCCGAGGGCAGTCTGGACCATGTCACGTCCAATCAAAAGGTGATCGAGGTCTATCTTGGCCGTTGACACGACACACCGGAACCGGAGCTTCACCTCATGCTGACCGCCGAAAACCTGACGCTGCACTATTCCGGGTCGCAGATCCTCTATGACATCTCAATGGCCGCGCGCACCGGCGAGGTCACCTGCGTGATGGGCACAAATGGTGTTGGCAAGACCAGCTTGTTGAAAGCGATTTCAGGCACGCATCCGCGCTCAGGCGGGTCGCTGACACTGGATGGCGAGGTGCTGCCGGTTTTGCCACCGCATGCCATGGCGCATCGGGGTGTGGGATATGTGCCGCAAGGACGGATGATTTTCCCGTTGTTGACCGTGCAGGAAAATCTGGAAACCGCCCTTGCGTGCCGCGCGCGCGGTGATCGCGTCATTCAGGATGAAATTTTTGAACTCTTTCCCGTGCTCAGAGAAATGAAAAACAGGCGCGGCGGTGATTTGTCCGGCGGCCAGCAACAGCAACTGGCCATTGGCCGGGCCCTGATCACGAAACCCAAGCTGTTGCTTATGGATGAACCGACCGAGGGCATTCAACCCAACATCATCCAGCAGATCGGCAGGGTCATCCGCTACCTGCGTGACCAGGGCCAGATGGCGATCATCCTGGTCGAACAGTATTTCGACTTCGCATTCGAGAATGCCGACATGTTCTACGTGCTCGACCGGGGACGCGTATCTTTCCGCGGAACAAAGGCCGCACTATCCCGTGAGGAGTTGGCAAGGGTGTTTTCGGTATAGCGGCGCGCGTTGGGTGGCGCGCTGGCTGGAACTGACGGCACTTGATTCGGCGGCGTCGGTTGAATGAGGCGTTGCAGTTGACCGTGGTTGCATCGAGGCACTGGGGGGGTGCATATCGCAGAGATTTAAAAATACACGATATAAATCAGTGTCTTGCAGGGGTTGCATTTTCTCGAAATTCGCTAAGAAAAGCAACGCTCACGAAGCCGTGGTCAAATTTATTATCTCGCGATTTCAGTGAATTATGGTGCTGTGAGAGAGGATTGAACTCTCGACCTCACCCTTACCAAGGGTGTGCTCTACCACTGAGCTACCACAGCAACGCGGTTCCCAGATTTGCTTGACGCGAAACTTCGCCACACGCGGGCACTGGAAAGGCCCCTTAATACCAGCGCGGATTTCTGGTTGAGTGTCCCCGACCTGCGAGAGCGCCCAGCCGCTGGTCGAAACCACGCTGCTACGGGCGGTGAATTAGACGCAAAGTGCGGGACGTGCAAGCCCTGTCTGGACGCTTTTTTCGCGCTGGGATAAGACAAGCGGCATGACGCAGGATGATCCCACCGCCAAAGACCCCAATGATGCCGCGCACCCCGCAGCGTCGTTGGTTGCGCGCAAGGTCAAATCGGTCAAGGGGACCAAGGGTGATAACGCCCGCGAGGCCCGGATCAAAGCGGCGCTGAAAGCCAATATTGCTAGGCGCAAGGCACAGGCCCGCGCCAGAGACGAGGATGAGACAGGCGATGACTGATGCTCGGTTCGAAGACGGGGCTGAACAGCCCCTACGCCTGATTGCCCGCGATGCGGCGGATCTGGCGGTGATATCCGCGCTGGTGCAGGATGCCGTCCTGACGGGCGCTGACCTACGTTACACCAAGGCGCGGCGGCGGTTTTCGCTGCTGCTGAACCGCTTCCGGTGGGAGGATCAGGCGCAAGCAAAGGCATCGGGGCGGCGATTCGAACGGGTGCGCAGCATTCTGGATTTTGCCGATGTGGCTGGCGTGGCGCATCAGGGGCTGGACCGCGACGGCGATACGATCCTGTCGTTGCTATCGGTCGATTTCACGCCCGATGCACAGGTCGCTGACGGGGACCCGGCAGGGCCGGGCCGCGTGGTGCTGACGTTTGCCGGGGACGGGGCTGTGGCGCTGGATGTCGAATGCCTGGAGGTCGAGCTTAGTGATGTGACACGGCCTTACGCCGCGCCGTCCGGTCATGTGCCTTCGCACGCGGACTGAGTCCACCCTGCCACATTGACCACACACCGGTCAGACCCTATGCCCGGCCCCGACAAGGAGCCCAAGATGCCGCATTTCCTGAACACCAATGCCACCGAATTCGAGGCCGAACTGTTGGCCCTGATGGGGCAAAAGCGCGAAGATAGTCCGGACGTGGATGCCATAGTGGCCGGGATTATCGATGATGTGCGTGCCCGCGGTGATGCGGCGGTGATTGAGCTGACATCGAAATTTGACACGCTGGACCTGACGCCCGAGACGCTGGCGTTTTCAAAGGCTGAAATCGACGACGCCATCACGCAGGTTCCGGCCGTTGAGCGCGCGGCGTTGGAACAGGCCGCTGCGCGCATCCGCGCCTATCATGACCGCCAGCGCCCCGCCGATGCGCGGTGGGAAGATGCGGCGGGGGCGTCCCTGGGGTGGCGCTGGACGCCGGTGTCGGCGGCAGGGCTGTATGTGCCGGGCGGGCTGGCCAGCTACCCGTCTTCGGTGTTGATGAACGCTATTCCGGCGCAAGTGGCGGGGGTGGAGCGGTTGGTGATCTGCGCGCCCACGCCGGGCGGTGTGGTCAATCCGCTGGTGTTGCTGGCGGCGCGGCTGTCGGGCGTGGAGACCGTCTACCGGATCGGCGGCGCGCAGGCAATCGCGGCCATGGCGTATGGCACCGCGACCATCGCGCCGGTGGACACCGTGACCGGGCCGGGCAACGCCTTTGTCGCCGCGGCCAAGCGGCGGGTGTTCGGCAAAGTGGGTATCGACATGATCGCTGGTCCGTCCGAAATTCTGGTGATTGGGGACGGGACGGGCGACCCTGAGTGGATCGCGCTGGATCTGCTGTCGCAGGCCGAACATGACCACAGCGCGCAATCCATCCTGATCACCACTTCGCAAATGGAAGCCGATGCGGTTTGCGCGGCCGTGGACCGGCAGTTGCAGGTGCTGGAGCGGCGCGAGATCGCCGGGGCAAGCTGGCGCGACAATGGAATCGTGATCGTGGCCCGGGATCTGGCGCAGGCGGCGGCGCTATCCGACCGATTCGCGCCCGAGCATCTGGAACTGTGCGTCGATGACCCGGAAGCTTTGCTAGCATTGGTAAAGCACGCCGGCGCGATCTTTTTGGGGCACTGGACACCTGAAGCCATCGGCGATTACGTCGGCGGGCCCAATCATGTCCTGCCCACCGCCCGGTCAGCGCGGTTCGCGTCAGGGCTGAGCGTGCTGGACTTCATGAAGCGCACCACGCTGGCCCGGATGACCCCGCAGGCGTTGGCCGCCATTGGCCCGGCCGCCGAGACGCTGGCGAAATCTGAAAGCCTGCAAGCCCATGGTTTGAGCGTGCGCGCGCGTCTGGACCGGCTGAACGGCTGATCTGTTCCGCGCGCGGATCGGGGCATCGAGCCCCTCTCCACGCCGGGGGGTTTCCACCCCCGCCGGGCCTTCGGCCCTCCCCCCTCCGGATATTTGGTGCACAAAGATGGGGGAGGGGTGGTGTGCTTAGCCGACGACGTTGAAATCAGGGCCGTAGGGGTAGTGGGTGATGTTTTCGCACCCGTCTTCGGTGATGATGAGGATGTCGTGCTCGCGGTAGCCGCCGGCGCCGGGTTGGCCGTCTGGAATGGTCAGCATCGGCTCCATCGAGATGACCATGCCGGGTTCCAGATCAGTGTCGATATCTTCGCGCAGTTCCAGCCCCGCCTCTCGGCCGTAGTAGTGGCTGAGGATGCCGAAGGAATGCCCGTATCCGAAGCTGCGATATTGTAGCAGGTTTCGGTCCTGGAAATAGGCGTTGATCTGGTGGGTGACATCCGCGCAGCTGACACCGGGTTTCAGCAGGCTTATGCCCAGCTCATGCGCGCCGACATTGGCCTGCCAGAGGGCCAGTGACGCATTGTCGATGCTGCGGCAGAACATGGTGCGTTCGAGCGCGGTGTAGTAGCCTGAGATCATCGGGAAGGTGTTCAGCGACAGGATATCACCGTCTTGCAGGCGGCGGGTGGTGACGGGGTTGTGGGCGCCGTCGGTGTTGATGCCCGACTGGAACCAGACCCAGGTGTCGCGCAGTTCGGAGTCTGGAAAGCGGCGGGCGATTTCGCGTTCCATCGCGTTGCGCCCGGCCATGGCGATGTCGATTTCGCGTGCGCCGACGGACACGGCCTCGCGGATCGCGAAACCACCGACATCGGCGGTGTTGGCGCCCGCACGGATCAGAGCGATTTCGGCCGGGGATTTGCGCATGCGCTGCTGCATGGTTTCGCCGGCCAGATCAACACGCGAGGACGGGGACAAAAAGGCATCGAGCTTGGCTGATTGGACCAGTGCCAGGTGATCCCCCTCAAACCCGATCACCTGGCCCGAACCGGTGACGGACAGGATGGCGCGCCAGTAATTGTCACGCGCCCAGTCGGTGTAGGTGATGGAGTCGCCATGTGACCGCCGCCAGGGCTGCGCTGCGTCGATGCCGGCGCTGATGGTCACGTTGTCGGATTGGGTCACCACCAGCGCATAGGGCCGTCCGAAGGCGCAGTACAAAAAGCCGGAATAATAGGCGATGTTGTGCATGGAGGTGAACACGGCCGCTTGGACACCAGTGCGTGCCATGATCGCGCGGAGCCCGGCCAGACGGGTTTCGTATTCCGTATCGGCAAAGGGCAGGACCCTGTCGCCTTGGTGCATGCGGTAGAATTGGGGGCGTTGCGTCATTGTAAAGACCTCTGATCAGGGGTCCATACGTTCCGGGACCCCAAAAGATCCCGGCGTTCAGGAGGTAGCGGCACACAAGGCCGCGGGCATCGGACGGATCCGCGTGGCGACGCCATCACCACGGTGCTTGATTTCGCACCTAGGGCAGCGGGTGAGTCGGTGCAAGCGGAATCGCGGCTTGATCCCCATGCCCGTGTCGGGCAACTGTGGCGGGGTATAACCAAGGCCAGACCCATGAACCGCATTTGTCATATCGAGATCGACGACACCGGCTTGCCCGCCCCTTCGCCCGAGATGGAGCAAGAGCGCCGGGTTGCGGTCTTTGATTTGCTTGAAGACAACTCCCTGGCCTTGCCAGCGCGCGACGGGACGCCCATGCCCGCCGGACCTTACCGGCTGTCGCTGGCCATTCGTGAGCGGCGGCTGGTGATGGATATCGCCCAGGAAACCGGGGGCAAGGTGGCAGAATTTCACCTGTCGCTGGGGCCGTTCCGGCAAGTGATCAAGGATTATGACCAGATCTGCGACAGCTATTTCGATGCGGTCAAACGCCTACCCCCCAGCCAGATCGAAGCGATCGACATGGCGCGGCGCGGGATCCACAACGAGGGGGCCAGCATCCTGCAAGAGCGGCTGGATGGGAAAGCCGAGATCGACGTGGACACCGCGCGCCGGCTGTTCACGCTGATCAGCGTCCTCAATCACGGGGAGTGACTTTGGCAGAGACGTTTCCCCAGTCTGTCCTGTTTTGCTGTGACCACAACTCCGTGCGCTCACCCATCGCCGAAGGGTTGATGAAAAAGCTGTATGGCCAACGCGCCTATGTGCAGTCTGCGGGCGTGCGGTCGGATATGGATGTTGACGGGTTCGCCATCTCTGTCAGCGCTGAAATGGGGATCGAATTGTCCCTGCATCGAACGCGCAGTTTCGACGAAATGGTTGAATGGGGGGATGATTTGTCCAGCTTTGACCTGATCGTCGCGCTGTCACCCGCCAGCCAACGGGCGGCGCAGGAATTGACGCGCTTCGTGCACATCGACGTGGAATACTGGCCGATCATGGACCCGACCGGATTGGGCGAAACACGTGAGGCCAAGCTGCAGGTCTATCGTCAGACCCGTGACCAGATCGCCAACCGCATGATCGAACGATTTGGCCCCCCTGTTGTGGGCGATTAGGTCGGCGCCAAGCTGCGCAGGTGTGCCGCTTTTTGTCTGTTTTCGGTGGGTGTGGCCTGTATCGTAATCCAGAATTCACCGGAGGGGACCATGGCGAACACCAGGAATGCAGATTCGGCGCGTGCCGCTGTTCAGGCTTACTACGACGCATTCAATAAAGGGGATCTGCGCGGGATGCTGGAGTGTCTGCACGACGATTTTGTGCATCACGTCAACGAAGGCGTTGAACGGCCAGGCAAGCAGGCCTTCGCCGAATTCTGCGACCACATGAATGCCACCTACAAGGAGGTGCTGACAGACATGGTGGTGTTCGCCGATGACAGCGGCACCCGGGGGGCTGCGGAATTCATTGTGAACGGCACCTACCTGCAGACCGATCCGGGCCTGCCAGAGGCACGGGGCCAAACCTATGTCTTGCCCGCAGGGGGCTTCTTTGACCTGAAGGACGGCAAGATCACGCGGGTCACCACCTATTACAACCTGCAGGACTGGATTGATCAGGTATCCGCATGAGGGTTGAGGCGTTGTCAGGCGCGGCGTTGGACCGGGCATTGGACGATGTGGCCGCCTTGCGGATCGCGGTCTTTCGGGACTGGCCCTATCTGTATGATGGCGATCTGGATTATGAGCGCGCCTATCTTCAGCCCTACCGCAACAACCCGCGCGCGATTGTCGCCGGTGCGATTGAGGGTGACCTGCTGGTGGGCGCAGCGACCGGCACACCGATGGAAGATCACGCAGAGGAATTCGCGTCGGCCTTTGCGGATGCGGGGCTGGAATTGTCTGACATATTTTACTGCGCTGAGTCGGTCTTACTGCCCGCGTATCGCGGGCGGGGCGTTGGACATCGGTTCTTTGATATTCGCGAGGCGCAGGCCCGCGCGTTGGGGCGGTCACATGTTGCGTTTTGTGCGGTGGTCAGGCCGTCGGATCACCCCCTGAAGCCCACAGCTTACCAACCGTTGGACCGGTTTTGGCGCGCGCGTGGCTATGCCCCCATGCCCGATGTGCAGGCGCATTTTTCGTGGAAAGATGTCGATCAAGCCAAAGACACCCTCAAACCCCTGCAATTCTGGATGCGCCCGCTATGACTGAAACCATGAAGATTGCCGCCGCCGCCTATCCATTGGATTGGTTCCAGAGTTTTCAGGACTACGCCGACAAGATCAGGCAGTGGGTGGCCGAGGGCGCAGGGCAGGGCGCCCAGATGTTGGTCTTTCCGGAATACGGTGCCATGGAACTGGCCAGCCTTGCCGGCACGACAGTGTCGCGCGATCTGGAGGGGGCGCTTGGCGAAGTGGCGCGTCACCGACCCGCTGCGGATGCGTTGCATGTGGCCCTGGCTGCGGAATTCGGTGTGTTCATTCTGGGCGCCACAGGCCCGGTCTATACCGGCGCGCGCCCGGTGAACCGCGCAACCCTGTATGGCCCTCAGGGTCTGGTTGGCCATCAGGACAAACAGATCATGACCCGGTTTGAGCGTGACACCTGGGCCGTCGCTGCGGGCGCAGATGGGCTTGGCGTGTTGGACACCCGGCTGGGACAGATTGGCGTCATCACCTGCTATGACAGCGAATTCCCGTTGCTGGCCCGCGCCATGGTCGAACAGGGCGCAGAGATCCTGCTGGCGCCCAGTTGCACGGAAACCTTGGCGGGCTACTGGCGGGTGCGCGTGGGCTCCATGGCGCGGGCGCTGGAAAACCAATGTGTGGTGGTGCATGCCCCCTTGATCGGGTCTGCGCCAGATATCGTCGGGGTGGAGGACAACACAGGGGCGGCGGCGATCTATGGCCCGCCGGATGCCGGGTGGCCGCCAACCGGTGTTCTTGCCGAAGGGGGGCTGAATGAACCCGGCTGGGTTTACGCCGACGTGTCACGGAAATTGATCGCCCAGACCCGTGCCGACGGCGTAGTTTTGAACATGGCGCATTGGGGCGAACAGCACACGCGCTTGTCACAGCCAGTGCGCAGGATCGCCGTAAGTTAAACCTTGAACTTTCGCCAATTCGGGCGCATTTAGAGCGCGCCTGCACTATAGCGGGCGATTTTTTATGGAGTGACCATGGCCAAGGAAGAACTGCTCGAATTCCCCGGTGTCGTGAAGGAACTCCTGCCGAACGCGACGTTCCGGGTCGAGCTGGAAAATGGCCATGAGATCATCGCGCACACGGCAGGCAAGATGCGCAAGAACCGCATCCGTGTTCTGGCGGGCGACCGCGTACAAGTTGAAATGACGCCCTACGATCTGACCAAGGGCCGGATCAACTACCGCTTCAAGTGATGCGGCTGATCCTCGGCTCGGCCAGCCCGCGCCGGTTGGACCTGCTGGCGCAAATGGGCGTTACGCCCGATGACGTGCGCCCGGCGGATATCGACGAAACCCCCCGAAAGGCCGAACTGCCGCGCCCCTATTGCGCACGCATGGCCCGAGAAAAGGTGCTGGCCGTCAGCGCCGCCGCCGATGAGGTCGTGCTGTGCGCTGATACCACGGTGGCGCTGGGCCGGCGCATTCTGGGCAAGCCTGAGGACGCCGCGCAAACGGCGCAATTTCTGACCATGTTGGGCGGGCGCCGCCACAGCGTGATCACCGCCGTTGCGGTCAGGGTCGGGGACCGGATCCTGGCGCGCGAGGTGGTGACCGCGGTGAAGATGAAACGCCTATCTGATGATGAACTGAACGGCTATCTGCACAGCGACGAATGGCGCGGCAAGGCCGGTGGATACGGCATTCAGGGCCGTGCCGGGGCGTTTATCCCGTGGATTTCCGGCTCTTTCAGCGCGGTTGTCGGCTTGCCTCTGGCGGAAACTGCGAACTTGTTGAACGCTGCGGGGTATCGCGCATGAAGGGGTCGGTGATCGCCCTGGGCCACATCGGTGAACGCGAAGTCGCGGCGCTGATGCTTGACGGTCAGTTGCAGGACCTGGCGCTGGAGGCCAACGGGCTTGCACCCGGCGCGATCCTGCGTGGCAAGGTCGGACGCCCGGTCAAGGGACTTGGCGGCGTGTTTGTGGACCTACCCGACAGCCAGCGCGGCTTTCTGCGGCAACCCAAGGGGTTGGCGCCGGGTCAGCCGGTGCTGGTGCAGGTGTCGGGCGTGTCCGAGCCGGGCAAGGCGTTGCCACTGGTGCTGCGGCTGATGTTCAAAAGCCGCTACGCCATCATCACGCCCGGCGCGCCCGGGCTGAACATTTCCCGCACGATCCGAGACGAGGATCTGCGCGCAGAGTTGGAAGCCATCGCCGGTGCCGGGATGCAGGGCGCAAGCGATGACCTGGGGTTGATCCTACGCTCGGTCTGCGACGCGGCGGAGCCTGAAGAAATCGCTGAAGACATCGCCCAGATGCGGACATTGGCCGAGGCGGTTCTGGCCGACACCACAGGCGCGCCCGAATTGCTGGTGGATGCACCTAGCCCGCATGAGTTGGCATGGCGGGATTGGGGTGATGTTGATGACGTCGATACCAGCGATGGCGCGTTGGAACACACGGGCGCGCTGGACCAGATTGAGGCGCTGACGCAGGCCGAGGTGCCGCTGGAATTCGGCGGCATGATGACGATCGAGGCAACGCGGGCGTTGATTGCAGTTGATGTGAATACCGGCACTGACACCTCTCCTGCTGCCGGGCTAAAGGCCAGCCTGGCCGCTGGGCGTGACTTGCCACGTCAATTGCGGCTGCGCGGTTTGGGCGGGATCGTGGTGGTTGATCTGGCACCCTGTCCGAAACGGGACCGGCATGTGGTCGAACAGGTGTTGGGCAAGGCCTTTCGTGCCGACGCAGGCGAGGCCAATCTGGCCGGGTGGACGCCGCTGGGCAATTTTGAACTGACGCGCAAACGTGACCGCCAGCCTTTGGCGGACTGGATGCAAGCATGAGCGCGGCCAAATGCGCGCACTGCGGCAAACCCGTCGTGGCCGAATTTCGCCCGTTTTGTTCGAAGCGATGCGCTGATGTCGATCTGGCAAAGTGGTTCCGGGGCGATTACGTCATACCGGGGCCTGAGGGCGAAATCGGTGATGACCCTGACGGCGCCCAACTGCCCGACCGCGATCAGGACTGACGCCTCTTGCGCGCACGCGGGGGTTCTGATCCTCTGCCCGCATGGCCGACCCTGACGATAGCGCACTGCGTGCAAGATACCTGCCCCGGCTGATGGCCGAGGGTGAGGCGTTGGACGCCCAATCACAAGCCAGTGCGACGGACCGCCAGCCGGTGGCTTTGGATCAGCAAAGTGTCGGTCGCCTGTCGCGTATGGACGCTTTGCAGCAACACGCCATGGCCGCCGCGCAAGAAACCCGCCGGGCCGGGCGCCACCGTGCAATAGCAGCCGCCTTGGCACGGTTGGAGGCTGGCGACTTTGGCTATTGCGATGATTGCGGCGATTTTATCGGCACCAAACGCCTTGATCTGGACCCAACGCTGATGCGCTGTGTGTCCTGTGCCGGATAGCAGCGAATGACCCCTTTCGTGCGATTCATGCGCGAGAACGCGTTGTGGCTGGGCACCGGGGTTTTGCTGACGTTGCTGTCCAGCTTTGGGCAAACCTTCTTCATCTCCATTTTTGCGGGCCAGATCCGTGCCGATTTTGGCCTGTCACATGGGGCTTGGGGCGGGATCTATGCCGCCGCGACGATGGCCTCGGCGGTGGTCATGGTCTTTGCCGGGGGGCTGACCGACCGGCTGCGCGTGCGGGTGCTGGGCCCGGCGGCAATCCTGGGGCTGGCGATTGCGGTCTTGGGTCTGTCCCTGGCGCAAGGGGTCTGGACACTGGCGCTGGCGGTGTTCGGGCTGCGCGTGTTCGGGCAGGGCATGATCGGGCACACGGCCATGGTGGCGATGTCGCGCTGGTTCATTGCCACACGGGGACGGGCCGTGGGCATCGCCGGTCTGGGTTATTCGGTTGGCGAAGCGTTGCTGCCGTTGACCTTCGTGGCGCTGATGGCGGTGTTTGGATGGCGGGAATTGTGGGTTGGTGTCGCGGTGGTGCTGTTGGTGCTGTCGCCAGTTTTGTTCCTGACACTGGGGCAAGAGCGCACGCCGCAAAGTTTTGCGCAATCACACTCCTCAACCGGCATGCAGGGCCGCAACTGGACCCGCGCCGAGGTGCTGAAATCGACGTTCTTCTGGCTGATGGTGCCGTCGCTTCTGGGGCCGTCCGCCTGGGGTACGGCGTTCTTCTTTCATCAGGTCCACATCGCCGAGGTAAAGGGCTGGGGGCATGCCGTGATTGTGGCGATGTTCCCGGTGTTCACGGTGGTTGCAGTCCTCTTTCTGCAAATCGCCGGTTGGATCGTGGACCGCTATGGCAGCGCCCGCTTGATGCCGTTCTACATGCTTCCCAGCGCGGCGGGGTTCATCGTCTTTGCCGTCGCGCCATCGCCTTGGTGGGGGGTCTTTGGCATGGCGTTGATGGGGGCATCCGTGGGTATGAACGGCACCTTGGGGACGACCATCTGGGCCGAGGCATATGGCACGCGCCACCTGGGGGCGATCCGGGCGATGGCAACGGCTGGCATGGTGCTGGGATCAGCGATTGGGCCAGGTTTGACCGGCGTGATCATCGATGCCGGCGTGGATTTCGTGCGTCAGGGGTGGGGGATCGCCGTCTTCTATGTGATGTCGTCAATGCTTGCGGCGCTGGCTGCGCGTGGTTTACAGCGCGGCTGACTGGCGGTAACGCCTTGTTTGCGCGGGCCGTTTGGCTAAGATATCGACAGCCGTTCTGAAAGGGAATTCATGCGCGTTCTGGTGTTCAATGCGGGCAGTTCCAGCCTGAAATTCGGTGTCTTTGAATGTGGCTCGGATACTGTTCAGTGTTTCAAAGGCGGGTTTGAGCGGTTTCAGGGCGGGTCATGCGCCTTTTCGTTCAAGGCTGGCGCGCGCGTCGAACAGGGCAATGCCCCTTTCGAGGATCTCAGTCAGGCGATTGCCGCCGTGCCGCAGGTGCTGGCCGATTGGGGATTTCAGGACATTGACGCCGTTGGCCACCGTATCGTGCACGGCGGGCCTGATCACAACGGCCCCGCAACGCTGAACGCCGCGATGATGACGCGGCTGGCGGCGCTGACGCCGCTTGCCCCGCTGCACAATCCGGCCAATCTGGCGGCGGTCGAGCTGGCGCAGCAGGTCTGGCCCAAACTGCCGCAAGTCGGCGTGTTCGACACGGCTTTTCACCTGACCAACCCGGCGCGGGTGACCACTTATGCCGTGCCCGCTGCCTGGCGTGAGGCGGGGCTGCGGCGCTATGGATTTCATGGCACGTCGCACCAATACGTCGCCTATCGCGCGGCCCAGGCGATGGGTCAGCCGCTGAACAGCTTGCGCTTGATCTCGGTCCATCTGGGCAATGGGGCCAGCGTCTGTGCCGTCAATCTGGGCGAAAGTCTGGAATCGTCGATGGGCCTGACCCCGCTGGAGGGGCTGGTGATGGGAACGCGTTCGGGCGATGTGGACCCAGGCGCCTTTGGGTATCTGCACCGACAACTTGGCCTGAGCATCGAACAGATCGAGCACGCGCTGTATCATGACAGCGGCTTGAAGGGGCTGACCGGCAGTTCTGACATGCGCGATGTCGAAGATCGCGCAGCGGCAGGCGATGCCAACGCGCAACTTGCCATCAACCTTTATGCGTACCGCGTGCGCAAATACATCGGGTCTTATGCGGCGGCGATGGGCGGGCTGGATGGGGTGATATTCACCGGCGGAATTGGCGAAAACTCTGCCAGCATGCGCCGGCGCATTTGTGACGGGCTGCAGTTCATGGGGCTGCGGTTGGACCTTGATCGCAATCAGTCGGTGGCGCTGGACAACCGTGCCGCGCCGCAAATACAGGCCTACGGCTCGAAGGTGGCGGTGATCGTCACCGAGACCGCCGAGCAATTGCAGATCGCACAAGAAGTCGCCCAGCATCTGGCGCGTCCCACCGCCAAGCTGCGCCCAATTCCGATCGCCGTGTCTGGGCGCCATGTTCATCTGAGCGCCGAGTCGCTGACAGCGCTGTTTGGTGCGGGATACGACTTGACCGTGGATCGGCCCCTGCGACAGCCGGGAAACTGGGCCGCCAAGGAACGACTTACGCTGGTTGGTCCGAAAGGCACGTTGGAGAATGTTGCCATTCTTGGCCCCTTGCGGGCGCGCACGCAAATTGAGGTGTCACGCACCGACAGTTTCGCGCTGGGCATAGAGGTGCCTGTACGCGATTCCGGTGCCCTGGACGGAACGCCAACGATCCGGCTGATCGGGCCAGCCGGGCAGTTGGATACTGACGGGCTGATCATTGCCGCGCGTCATATCCACATCAACCCGACGGATGCACAGGCCATGGGCCTTCAGGATCGGCAGATCGTCAAGGTCCAGATCGGCGACGGAGACAGGGCGCTGACCTTTGGACGGACGCTGATTCGTATCCAGCCGCAGGCCTTCACCGAAATGCACATTGATACAGATGAGGGCAACGCAGCGGGCATTGGGCCGGGGACCGAGGGGCAGATTGCAGCCGGGATAGAGGCGCGCGTCGGCGGATAAAGCATTGGCGTAAGCCGACAAGTGTGAGCACCGGTTGGGGGCTGTGGCCCGTGCCGGCAAGGCAACACCGTTCCGTGTCAAACAACGGGATTTCTGGCGTCAGACGCACGAAGCTGATTTCGTTGAATTTCTATTACCGAAGATACATGGTTTCATTTGCCACCTGATGGATGGTCAAGATTGGATGTTTCCGCGTGAAACCAATTGTTCCGGCAGTATTCACAGGATTACGGCAACGGCCGGGTGTACATTGACTACACTGCTGATGGCGATATGGCCGTAGTAGATAGCAATTCCATCTACCCGTTTTCCTGGGGTGTTGGCACCACGTTGACCTGTCCGGTCGCATTGCGCACCAACGATCACTCTTGGGCAACCGGCGCGGTTACGGCGATCAACTTCACAGGCTCATCGCATGACGCAACCGTCACAATTCGCACTGACGCCGGTTTGGACATCAACACTAACCCGGCATATTGCCGTCAATCGCCGGATTGATGGTCTGTTCTGGCTGGCGCCCGGCAAAGGGTGTCCAGCCTGAAAGGCCTGCGAAAAATTTGGGATTTGGTGGAGCCGATCGGGATCGAACCGACGACCTCGTCATTGCGAACGACGCGCTCTCCCAACTGAGCTACGGCCCCAACGCGGCGTTAATTGCGCCTTTCCCCGTGCACTGTCAAGGGCGTAGCAGGGTCGGCGGATCCCGTCTTGTGGGCGTTGCTCTTGGGGCCTTGCGGGCGTAAGGTTACCGGCCGATTATCAGCAATGGAACAGTGCCATGTCGCTTCGCGCGCGTATATCTGCGGACATCAAGGACGCGATGAAGTCCAAGGACAAATTGTCCTTGTCCACGTTGCGTCTGATCAACGCTGCCATCAAGGATCGTGACATCGCCCTGCGCGGCGAAGGCGAAGACCGGGAAATGACCGAGGCCGAGATCACCGCGATCTTGTCGCGTATGGTCAAGCAGCGCCAGGAAAGCGCGCGCGCCTATGAAGAAGGTGGGCGGCTGGAATTGGTTGAGCGTGAGATGGCCGAAATAGGCGTGATCGAGCACTATTTGCCGCGCCAATTGTCAGATGAAGAAACGGCCGCGGCAATCGACGCCGTTGTTGCTGAACTTGAGGCCGGATCGATCCGCGACATGGGGCGCGTGATGAATGCGCTAAAGGCCAAATACACCGGCCAGATGGATTTCGGGAAGGTCGGCCCTCAGGTCAAGGCGCGCCTGACCTGAGGCGTTGGGCTTAGGCGTAGCTTTTCAGCCGGATCAAAAGCTCAGACAATTCATCGTTCAGTTTGATCCGCTCGTCGGGCATCAGGAACGCACCCAATTCCACCTCTCTGCCGCCGCCGGTCAGGGTGAGATACTGCTCAACCGGACCACCGCGCGGGATCAGCTTCAGCGTCACCCAATGAGGATCCGCCTGCCAATCCTGCACCGGGCCCTTGGGGTTGAACCGGCGCAGCACGATGCCCTCGCGGCTCAGGTGCATGTCTTCCAGAACCTGGCGGTCGCGGTAGTTGCGATCCAATGCATACCAAAGCGCCCAAAGGGCGATCACGGCAAAGGGCAGTAGCCCCCACAGCACCGGGTTGCCAAGCACGGCGATCAACGGCATCGCCAGCATGACCGCGGTCACGCCAATCGCCGCCACAAATCCACGCGGTGCCAGCGCGTTATGCGGCCACAGGCGCAGGCGGGCGTTGGTCTGTGTGTTGCGGGTCAGCTCGTAGGGCATGATCTGTGCAGGGCCTGAAAAATTGTATGCCGGGCCGGTAACCCCAAACCGTGCAATCAGACTACAGGATATCCTTGATCAGGGCCTCGGCAAGGGGCAGCGTGTCGCAGGTCAGGGCCGCTCTGCGTATCAACGGCCACTGCTGCGGGTCTCGGCGATGACGCGGATTTCAACCACGGCACCCTCACGGCGCAAGTCCGTTGCTTCGATGGCGGTCCACACGGGGTAGGGCGCGCGCAAATATGTGCGCCGAACTGATCGAAGTGGGTGCGCAGGTCAATGTGAAGGCTGGTCATTGCGACGGCTTTATCGAAGTTGAGCCCCGCCTCGGCGAGTGTCTTGCCGATTTTCTCAAACGCGCTGTGAAACTGGGTTTCGGGGGTTGCAGGCATAATGCCTGATGCGTCGCCCCCGGTGACCCCGGTCAGAATCAGATGCCCGCCCGAACGCACACCGGGCGAAAGGCCCAACTAGGTTGGCGGAGCGGGATCCATTTGGAAACACGGCTTGTTTGGGCATTGGGTTGGATCTTTCGTGCAGATGCGCCGCCGTTTGGTGGGGCGATCAGGGGCGCTGGTGGCGGGGCTCATAGAACCCGACCTTGCTGCCGCCGGGCAAGGTGAAACTGGACAGCACGCCCCAACCCTCATCGACCACCTCGGCGCTGTCGATGCCATTCAGGGCAAGGGCTTCGCGCGCCTGATGGATGTCATCGCACATCAGATAAAACTCATGCGCGCCAGAGGACGCATGCGGGTGGACTGCGATTTCAGTGGGCGGCAGCGCAAAGATCAGCCACCCATGGCCAGCATCGACATGGTCCAGTTTCACCACATCTTTCAGAAACCGACGGTCCGCATCGGCATCGGTTGAATAGATCACGACATGGCCACCGTTGAACATGTTGTCTCTCTTCTGCTTGGGAACGCAAAACGCCCCGGAAATCCGGGGCGTTTTGGTGGTGTTCTGACTTTAGTGAGCGTTGCTCTTGTCCCAGTCTTCGCGCTTTGGAAGCTGCTCGAACGTGTGCTCGGGCGGCGGGCAGGGCAAGGACCATTCCAGCGTATCCGCGTATTCGTTCCAGTAGTTGTTTTCGGTCACCCGCTTACCCGCGCGCAGCGTGTAAACGATGATGCCGATGAACAGCAGGAACGACGCAAAGGACAGGAACGCACCAAGCGAGCTGATGTAGTTCCACTGCGCAAACGCTTCCGGATAGTCGATGTAACGACGCGGCATGCCCTGACGACCCAGGAAGTGTTGCGGGAAGAAGGTCAGGTTGGCGCCGATGAACATCATCCAGAAGTGCAGCTTGCCTGCCCATTCCGGATATTGCCGGCCAGACATCTTTCCGATCCAGTAATAGATCCCCGCAAACAGCGCGAACACAGCCCCCAGCGACATCACGTAGTGGAAGTGCGCAACCACGTAGTAGGTTTCGTGATAGGTGCGGTCCAGCGGCGCCTGCGACAACACGATCCCGGTCACACCGCCAACGGTAAACAGGAACAGGAAGCCAAAGGCATACAGCATCGGAGTTTCGAACGTCAGCGACCCACGCCACATGGTGGCGATCCAACTGAAGATCTTGACCCCTGTCGGAATGGCGATCGTCATGGTGGCCAGCATGAAGTAGGTTTGCTGCGTCAGCGACAGGCCAACCGTATACATGTGGTGCGCCCAGACAACGAAGCCCAGGGCTGCAATGGCCACCATCGCGTAGACCATCGGCAGGTAGCCAAACACTGGCTTGCGAGAGAAGGTTGCAATGACGTGGCTGATGATGCCGAAGCCCGGAACGATGATGATATACACTTCCGGGTGGCCAAAGAACCACAGGATGTGCTGGTACAGGATCGGATCGCCGCCGCCGGCCGGGTCAAAGAATGTCGTGCCGAAGTTGCGGTCGGTCAGCAGCATGGTGATAGCACCGGCCAGAACGGGCAGGGCCAGCAAGATCATCCAGGCGGTGACAAAGATCGACCAGGCGAACAGCGGCACCTTGTGCAGCGTCATGCCGGGGGCGCGCATGTTCAAGAAAGTGGTGATGATGTTGATCGCGCCCAGGATCGACGAGGCCCCCGACAGGTGAACCGCGAAGATCGCGAAGTCCATCGAGAAGCCGCTCTCACGGGTGGACAGCGGCGGATACAGGACCCAACCCACGCCCGCACCGTTGCCACCTTCGCCACCGGGGACGAACAGTGAGCAAACAGCCAGCGACGCACCAGCAACATAGAGCCAGTAGGACAGGTTGTTCAGACGCGGAAACGCCATGTCCGGCGCACCAATATGCAGCGGCATGAAATAGTTACCGAAACCGCCGAACAGCGCCGGGATGACGACGAAGAACATCATCAGCACGCCGTGCGCGGTGACCAGCACGTTCCAGAGGTGCCCGTTGGGTGCCTCGCAGGTGCCGTCGGCAAACAGGCGGGCCCCATCGGCACACATGTACTGCACACCCGGGTTCATCAGTTCCATACGCATGTAGACCGTGAAGGCAACAGCGACGAAGCCGACGATGCCCGCGGTAAAGAGGTATAGAATACCGATGTCTTTGTGGTTGGTGGACATGAACCAGCGGGTGAAGAACCCTCTGGTGTCCTCGTGTCCGTGAGCGGCTGCGTTGGCCATCGATTGCTCCCGTTCCTTTGACGAACTTTTTTTTATGCGGAATCATCTGTCAGGATCGGCAGACCCGGGCAGAAACCTGACCCCGTTCTAGAATGCCGTGCTGTTGGCGGCAACGCTCGATATGTCGCAGGGGCGAAAAAATTGACCTATGTCATGGAAATGGGGGTGGCGATGGCGCAAAGCAACCGGCTGCCGCCGGGTATTTGGCTCAGTCGACAGGAATACCGGCGCCTTTCCGGCAGGCTGTTCGGCACGGACAGATCGCTTTCGCGGCGTGCAACGTTGCGCAATTCGGCCCGCTTCGTTCTGGGGTCACGTCTTCTGGCGCTGGGTCAGGTGCACTGGGCGCTCCGTGCGCTGTCACCGAAGACCTCGTCAAAGCACTTGCGCAGCGCCACATCCAGATCGTCCAGTGTCACCGGCAGGCCCAGATCAACCAGCGACGTCACGCCGTGTTCACGTATGCCACACGGCACGATGCCATCGAAATGCGACAGGTCAGGTTCGACGTTGATGGAAATGCCGTGAAAGCTGACCCAGCGGCGCAGTTTCACGCCAATGGCCGCAATCTTGTCTTCGCGTTGGGTGCCGTCAGCGTTCAGGGGTTTGTCTGGGCGCATCACCCAGACGCCCACGCGCCCGGCGCGCCGCTCACCTTTGACGTTGAATTCCGCAAGCGTGCGGATCACCCAGTCCTCCAACTGGTGCACGAAGCACCGCACATCGCGTCCACGGGTGTTGAGGTCCAGCATCACATACGCCACCCGCTGGCCGGGGCCGTGATAGGTATATTGCCCGCCGCGCCCGGCCACGTGGACTGGAAACCGGTCCGGATCGGTCAGATCAGCGGCTCTGGCAGAGGTGCCGGCGGTATAGAGCGGCGGGTGCTCCAGCAGCCAGACGGCTTCATCCGTCTGCCCGGCGGAAATCTGCGCCACGCGGTCCTCCATCGCTTGAAGCGTCGTGTCATAGGGCTGAAGGCCCGAAAATTGCGTCCATTCCATGCCGCGTATCGCTTTTTGTTGAACCATTGGGCGCAAGGTAACGACTGATAGGGGATGGTCAATCGTGGCTTGGCGCGAATCGAACAGCGGTGATAAGCTCGCCGGCGAAAAGGTTGCCCGCTATTTATTGAAGGAACTGATTGATGAACTGCAAAATCCTTGCCACGACGGCCCTTGTCGCAACGCTGGTCACGACCGGAGCGCAGCGGGCCAGCGCCGATATTGGTGATGCCATTGCCGGGGGCATCATCGGTGGGATCATCGTTGGCGCGATCAACAATGAACGCAACCAGCAGGGCCGTACTACCACGCCGCGGGTTTCTTCGGCGGCGCGGCAACTGGCGCGCAACATTCAGATCGCGCTGAACCACTTCCTGTTTCACGTCGGCGCGCCCGACGGTGTGTTGGGCAACCAGTCGCGCGCCGGGATCCGCCAATATCAGGCCTATCTGAGCTTCCCGGTAACCGGCCAATTAAGCGAATTTGAGCGGCAGGTCCTGCTGACCGCGCATCAGCGCGCGCTTCAAGGTGGCCCGCAAGTGACGCAGGTCGCCTCCAATCACCCCAACGGTATTCGCGGGATGTTGGATACGGTGCGCGATGAAATGCTGGGTATCAGCCGTCAGCCGGTGGTCGCTGCCGCAGCGCCTGCACCCGTAGAGCAACCCGCCCAACTTGCCGCGGCCCCAACGGTGCCCAATTTCTTTGGCGGTCAAAACGCGGCAGGGACCGCCACCGTATCGCTGGCCTCGCATTGCAACCGGGTGGCACTGGTTACCTCGGCCAATGGTGGCTACACCAACCTGAACACGATGACTGACCCGGTTTTTGCGCTGAACGAACAGTTCTGTCTGGCGCGCGGTTACGCAATCGCCGAAGGGGAATCGCTGGTTACGCAAGTGCAGGGGGCCACGGCGCAAAGCGTTGCCCAGCAGTGCGCCGGTCTTGAGCCGCTGCTGCAACCGCATGTCGCCGCCCTGTCAACACAGCCGCGCAACACGACATTGCAGGGGGTTGCGCAGTTTGTCCTGAATTCTGGCATGAGCCCCACAGATCTGGCCGGCACTGCGCGCATCTGCCTGTCGAGCGGGTATCAGACGGACAACATGACCATCGCTATCGGTTCGGCCATGGTGCTGGTGGCGCTGGGTGAAGCCTCTTACGGGGAACTTCCGGGGCACCATTTGATGCAGGGCATTGGCGCAGCTCAGCGTCCTGACCTGGCGCAGGACTGGTTTGTCAGCAGCTTGACGACCAACCCCACCGGCCCAACCGAAGTGACCTTCCGCCCCGGACCGGAGGCCCGCAATGCACTGATCCTTTCGGCGGCCCAGGCGGCAAACGGCGCAGCAATGTCCCCGGTCGCACCCACCGCACCGATCATCGGCACGGCAGAGAAGTAAGACGCGGCCAGTGACCTAACGCACGGTGCCGCAGAAAGCGGTCAGCCAAAGCATGGTGGCGCAAAAACAGGGGCCCTGTCCGTATCGCGGATGGGGCCCTTTTTCCCCTTCACATCGTGTGGCGAACCGGCTAAGAGCAGCGCACCAATCCAGTGCGGTCGTGGCGGAATTGGTAGACGCGCAGCGTTGAGGTCGCTGTGGGCTAACCCCCGTGGAAGTTCGAGTCTTCTCGACCGCACCATTTTTTTTCTGCATCATTGTGAACGCCTGCCCGCCCATGGGCCGGGTCGATGGCAGGTCGTTTCCGGCGATTTGCGGGAAATTATCCGGCGAATGCTGGGTGACGTGGTGAATAATCCTTCAAACCAACTCAACTCACGTCGAAACACTGAATTTCGCGGTCTGTTGTTGACCCCCTTTGAAACATCGGATTGAATTCCTGCAAAGCCGACTCCGAATTCGGCGCCAAACAAGAACTGCTCAGCAGGGGGTATAACCGGTGACAACCGACCGCATCGACGATTTCGTCGTGTTCGACAGCGTGCAGAAAAGCTATGACGGCGAGGTTCTGGTCGTCAAAGACCTGAACCTGAGCATGCCCAAAGGCGAATTCCTGACCATGTTGGGCCCATCCGGTTCGGGCAAGACGACCTGCCTGATGATGCTGGCTGGGTTTGAAACCGCGACGCATGGCGACATCCTTCTGAATGGCAAGCCAATCAACAATATCCCGCCGCATAAGCGCGGGATCGGTATGGTGTTTCAAAACTACGCCCTGTTCCCGCACATGACGATTGCCGAAAACCTTGGGTTTCCGCTGGAAGTCCGGGGCATTGGCAAGTCTGATCGCGAGGAAAAGATCTTGCGCGCGCTGGACATGGTGCAAATGCGCGATTTCGCGACGCGGCGTCCGGCGCAGCTTTCGGGCGGTCAGCAACAACGCGTGGCGCTGGCCCGTGCGCTGGTGTTTGAGCCCGAACTGGTGCTGATGGATGAACCGCTTGGCGCTCTGGACAAGCAGTTGCGGGAACACATGCAGTTCGAAATCACGCGTCTGGCGCATTCGCTGGGGATCACCACCGTCTATGTTACGCACGACCAGACCGAGGCGCTGACCATGTCGGACCGGGTGGCGGTGTTCAACGACGGTCGCATTCAGCAGCTCGCGAAACCAGAAGATCTGTATGAACGCCCCGAAAACAGCTTCGTCGCGCAGTTCATCGGCGAAAACAACAAGCTGGACGGCGTGATCGAAACGATCAACGGTGAGCATTGCACGGTGCGTCTGGCCGATGGCACGATCATCGATGCGCAACCGATCAACGTGTCAAAGCCGGGCGAAAAGACCCGCGTTTCGATCCGGCCGGAACGGGTTGAATCGAACCCGGAGCGCCTGCACGCAGACGCGCATCTGATCGACGCCGAAGTTTTGGAATTCATCTACATGGGTGACACGTTCCGTACCCGTTTGCGGGTCGCGGGCAACGATGACTTCGTGATGAAGTATCGCAACGCGCAGGACCAACAACGCCTGGCAGCCGGCGACAAGATCCGCATTGGCTGGCGCGCAGAAGATTGCCGCGCATTGGACGCTTGACGCGTTTATGACAAGGCACTGTGCCGTCCGGGTCCGCAGGATGGCACGCATATAATCGCGGACAAGTTCGACTAGGGAGTTTCGAATGAATGTGAAAACCATACTCAAAGGCGCCGTTGGCGTGATTGCCCTGACCGTGGGCAGCGCGTCGGCTGGCAGCCATATGTCCAACGACATGACCATCGTGTCATGGGGTGGGGCCTATCAGCAGTCACAAATCAACGCCTATCACAACCCGTATATGGCCATGCACCCTGAGGTCAGCATCATCACCGACGAAAGCTCGGCCGATGCTGTCTCGCGGATCCGCGCGATGGAAGAAGCCGGCAACGTGACCTGGGACGTGGTTGACGTTGTGGCCTCGGACGCGATGCGCCTGTGTGACGAAGGCCTGGCCCAGGTTATCGACGCTGATGCAGATCTGGCAGCCGCGCCTGATGGCACCCCGGCCAGCGAAGACTTCGGCGACATGATCGTTTCCGAGTGCTTCATTCCGCAGATCGTGTATTCGACCACGTTCGGCTACCGCACCGATATGGTGCCTGAAGGTGTTGCACCGCCGACTGGCGCTTGTGACGTGTTCGACACGGAAACCTACCCGGGTCGCCGCGCGCTTGAGCGTCGCCCGATTGCGAACATGGAATGGGCCCTGCTGTGCGACGGCGTGGCAATGGAAGACGTCTATGACCTGCTGGAAACCGATGCTGGTCTTGAGCGCGCATTCGCCATGCTCGACACCATCAAGGACCAGACGGTCTGGTGGACCGCTGGCGCTGAAACGCCGCAGCTGTTGGCCGATGGCGAAGTGTTCATGGGATCGACCTATAACGGTCGTCTGTTCGCGGCTATCGCCGAACAGAACCAGCCGATCGGTATGGCTTGGGGCTACCAGATGTTCGACCTTGACGGCTGGATCATTCCGGCTGGCCTGAGCGATGAGCGCCGCGCCCGCGCGATGGATTATCTGCGCTTTGCCACCGACACGCAGCGTCTGGCTGATCAGGCCGCCTACATCTCGTATGGCCCGGCTCGTGCTTCGTCGGCTCCGTTGGTTGGTAACCACGCCACGTTGGGTATTCCGATGGGTCCGCATATGCCGACCGCACCTGAGAACATGGCTGGCGCCTTCCTGTTCAACTACATCTGGTGGGCAGATTACCGCGACGAAATCGACGCACGCTTCCAGGCGTGGTTGGCTCAGTAATCGCACCTTGGCTGTCCCGCATCATGTGCGGGGCAGCCACCACGTTTGACCAAACGCCACGCCCCGAGGTTCCGGGCAGGGCATTGGCAAGGAACATCTCATGACGACGACCGCGACCGACACTCCGACACCAGAGCTCACCGGTGGTGCGCTCAAGCGGCAACTGGCGCGCGCGCTGCGTCGGCAAAAGATGCGGGCCCTGCTGCTGACGGCCCCCTTGCTGGCCTTCATCATTCTTGGCTTCCTGATGCCAATCGGCTCCATGCTGATGCGTTCGGTGGAGAATACAGTCGTCGAAGAAACCATGCCGCGCACCGTCGCTGCACTGGCAAGCTGGGACATCAACAGCACTGAAATCCCCTCGGAAGAGGTGTTCGCCGCGCTGGCCGCTGATTTGCAAATCGCGGTTGAAAATCGCACCGCGCTGATTTTTGCACGGCGGATGAATTATGAACTTGCCGGGTTCACAACCATGGTGCGCCGCGCGCAACGCGCCGTACGTGGTTGGGATCTTGAAAACGACGGGCCTTACCGTGAGCAATTCATCGAATTGCACCGCGGATGGGGCGAGCTGGAAACCTGGCGCGCGTTCAAGGCGTATTCATCGCCGGTAACCGCGGGCTATTACCTGGCGGCCATCGACTTTACCATGGTCACAGGCTCCATCGAGCCGATGCCAGACAACCGATCGATCCACGTGATGCTGTTCTGGCGAACGGCATGGATGAGCGGGTTGATCTGTTTCATGACATTGCTGCTGGGCTATCCGATTGCCTTTCTGCTGGCGAACGTCAAAGAACGCTATGCCAACCTGCTTTTGATCCTTGTGCTGCTGCCATTCTGGACATCGTTGCTGGTGCGAACGTCGGCATGGAAGATCCTGCTGCAAGAACAAGGGGTGATAAATCAGATCCTTGTTTGGGTTGGCATCGTCGCCGACGACAATAGGCTGACAATGATCAACAACAAATTTGGCGTGATCGTCGCGATGACACACATCTTGCTGCCGTTCATGATCCTGCCGCTTTATTCGGTGATGAAAACCATCCCGCTGACATATGTGCGCGCCGCGAAAAGCCTGGGCGCGAATGACTGGACCGCGTTCTGGCGGGTCTATTTCCCGCAAACCGTGCCGGGAATTGGCGCGGGCGCAATCTTGGTGTTCATTCTGGCTGTCGGATATTACATTACGCCCGAATTGGTGGGCGGACCGTCTGGCATGTTCATCTCGAACCGGATTGCCTATCAGTGGAATTCGGCCGGGAACTGGGGGCTTGTGGGCGCGCTGGGGTCGATCTTGCTGGTTGCGGTTTTGATCCTGTACTGGGTGTATGACAAGATTGTCGGCATCGACAACGTGAAGCTGGGGTAAATACACATGGCACTTCCAAGCTACGCATCGCCGGCGCAAAAGATCTGGCACTATTCGTATCTGACGATCTGTGGGGCGATCTTCTTCTTCCTGATCTTCCCGATCATCGTGATCATCCCGCTGTCGTTCAACGCGCAGGATTTCTTTACCTTCACGGCGGAAATGATGGCGCTGGATCCGGCGGGCTTCAGTCTCAAGCACTATGTCGATTTCTTTACCAACCCTGACTGGCAGCACGCCTTGCGCAATTCGCTGACCATTGCCCCAATGGCGACGCTGGTGTCTGTGTCGCTTGGCACTTTGGCGGCCATTGGCCTGAGTCAGAGCCACGTGCCGTTCAAGCGGGTGATCATGGCAATCCTGATTTCGCCGATGATCGTGCCGTTGATCATTTCTGCGGCCGGGATGTATTTCTTCTTCTCGACCATCGGGTTGCAGGGCACGTATTGGGGCGTGGTTCTGGCCCACGCCATTCTGGGCATTCCCTTTGTGATCATCACCGTTACCGCCACGCTGGTTGGCTTTGACCGGTCGTTGACGCGGGCGGCGGCGTCGATGGGGGCGGGGCCGTTGCGCACCTTCTTCAAGGTGCAGCTTCCGTTGATTCTGCCTGGCGTGATTTCTGGCGCCCTGTTCGCGTTCATCACCTCGTTCGATGAAGTGGTCGTGGTGATCTTCGTGGGCTCAGCCGGGCAACAGACCTTGCCGTGGCAGATGTTCACCGGCCTGCGAGAGCAGATCAGCCCGACGATTTTGGCCGTGGCCACATTGATGGTGGCGTTGTCGATCATGTTGCTGGCGACGCTGGAAATCATGCGCCGCCGCAATGAGCGGTTGCGTGGTATGACACCGGTCTGACCTGCTGCGTTTGCCGGCAGACTTACAAAACGCGGGGCGCACATCGCCCCGCGTTTTTTTTGCCTGCAGCGGCGGAACAAAAGCGGCGTCAGATCCGCGCCAGGTTTTCTTCGACAAACGCCTGGATCTGTGCCGCCGGGCGCGCACCCGACAGGCGGGCCACCTCTCGCCCTCGGTGGAACAGGATGAAGGCCGGAATGCCGCGAATGTTGTAACGCACCGTGGCATCCGGGTGGGACTGTGTGTCGATCTTTGCCAATCTCACCTTGGGCGCCAACGCGGCCGCAGCTTTCTCAAACTCAGGCGCCATGGCACGGCAGGGGCCGCACCAAGGCGCCCAGAAATCAACCAACAACGGCAGCCCGTCGTTGCGCGCGGCCTTCTCTAACGTCTTGAAGTCCAAAGCCGCAACTTTTCCGCTGGTCAGCACTTTGCCGCAGACCCCGCATTTGGGGTGCACGTCCAGTTTGTCCGAGGGGAGCTGATTGACTTGCCCGCATTCCGTGCAGGTCACTTTGATCTTGGTGCTCATGCGGGCTCCTTTGCATTCGATGATTTGAATGTGATGTGGGGGCCGGAGCGACGCGTGTCAAGATCCGGGGCGCGGAGGGCGTGACTTATAGACCGGCAAACGCCAACCAAACGCCAAGGATCCCGACCGCAACAAAAACGTCACAACGGCACAGGTCAGAAGCGCGGCGGGAACAGAAGCCTCAAAATGGGCAAGCCCAACGGCCGACAAAGCCCCGGCAAAAGCCGCCGTCAGATACAATTCGCCTTGCCTGAGAACCAGCGGCACCTCGTTGCAGACCACGTCCCGCATCAGGCCACCCATTGCACCGGTGATCATGCCCATGATCAACACCACAGCCGGGCCGTGTCCCATGGACCAGGCCACACCGACACCTGCGGGCACGGCAACCGACAAGGCACCCGCATCCAGCCAATCCAGCGCCGAGCGACGCGATTCCAACAGATGGGCCAGGAAAAAGACCACGATCGCTGCGCCACAGGCCGTGCCGATGTACCAGGGGTTCGCCACCCAGAACACCGTGTCCCGGTTCAGCAACACATCGCGCAGCGTGCCTCCACCCACGGCAGTCAGGCTGGCGATGAACAAGAAGCCGACCAGGTCCAACTGCGCCCGGCTGGCTGCCAGTGCACCCGTCAGCGCAAAGACGAACACCGACAGGTAATCGAGCGCAACGAGCAACGTCATGCAGACGCAGACGTCTTGAAAGGCGCCATGCCCTCGCGCGCCAATTCGTCGGCGTGCTCGTTCTCTGCGTGGCCGGCGTGCCCCTTGATCCATTTCCAGGTCACGTCGTGTTCCGCCTGCGCCGTGTCCAGCCGCTGCCACAGATCAACATTCTTGACCGGTTTCTTGTTCGCGGTTTTCCAGCCATTGCGTTTCCAGCCGTGGATCCAGCCGGTCACACCGTTCTTCACATACGCCGAGTCCGTGGTGATGGTGATCGCCGAGAACCGGGTCAGCGCCTCTAACGCCGAAATCGCCGCCATCAGTTCCATGCGGTTGTTGGTGGTGTCGGCCTCTCCGCCATTCAGGGTGCGTTCCTTGACGATGGTGTCGCCATCCATCGCCCGCATCAACACGCCCCAGCCGCCGGGGCCGGGGTTGCCAGAGCAGGCGCCGTCCGTCCATGCGTAGACTTCAGTCATTGCCAGATACCTTGGCCAAAAGCGTGATGCCCGGATCGGCGGTGCCGGCCATCCCCTTTTCCACGAAGCTGTTTTCCCAAACCGGTTCCATCCCCTCGGTTGCCAGCAATTCTATGATCTCCTCACGGGAAACGAATGTGTATTTGCGCCCCAGGTGATCGCGCTTTTCACCGTCACCCAGTTTCATGCCAATGTGAAAATGCCCGCCGGGTTTCAGCGCCGTGCGGATCGCGGCGATGTGCCGGGGCAGGGCCGCGCGCGGGGCGTGCAGCAGGCTGAAGTTGGCCCAGATGCCGTCATAGCGGGCGACGGCGTTCATATCATCGAAGGTGCCCAATCTGGCGTTGACCCCATGGCTTGCGGCGATATCGACCATGGCCTGCGTTGCGTCCATGGCTTCAACTTCGACGCCCGCCGCCATCAGCTTGACCGCCGCCCCGCCCGGGCCGCACCCAAGGTCCAGCACACATGCACCGGTCGGAAGGGCCGCCATGAATTCCAGCAGTGCACGATCCGGCTTTTCCGTCGTGAAGCAGCTCGCGTATTCGTCGGCGCGCGCTTGATAGACGGCCAGAGTTTCGGGATCGGTGGTCATGCCGAGGTCCTTAGCACACGCGGCACTTTGAATTCCACGTTCTCGACCGCGGTTTCAACGATTTCGCGTGTCAGGTCAAAGCGTTGTGCAAAGGCGTCGACGACTTCGTCGATCAGGACCTCCGGGGCGCTGGCCCCTGCGGAAAGGCCAACGGTGCGAATGCCGTCCAGCGCCCGCCAATCGATCTCGTCGGCCCGTTGGATCAGTTGCGCGTAATCACAGCCCGCCGCGCGCGCGACCTCGACCAGGCGTTTTGAGTTCGATGAATTGGGCGCCCCAATCACCAACATCGCGTCGATGCGCCCCGCGATCTCCTTCACCGCAGCCTGGCGGTTGGTGGTGGCGTAACAGATATCTTCCTTGTGCGGGCCAACGATGCCCGGAAAGCGGGCCTGAAGCGCCGCCACAATCCCAATCGTGTCATCAACGCTAAGCGTGGTTTGGGTGATAAAGGCCAGCTGTTCGGGGTCGCGGGGTGTCAGGTCGGCCACGTCCTGTGCGGTTTCGACCAAAAGCACCTCGCCCTCAGGCAGTTGTCCCATGGTGCCAACGGTTTCCGGGTGCCCGGCATGGCCGATCATCACCATTTGCAGGCCATTCTGAAAATGGCGTTCGGCTTCGATGTGGACCTTGCTGACCAACGGGCAGGTGGCATCGACAAACACCATCTGCCGGGCCTGCGCGGCGGCGGGCACGGATTTGGGGACGCCGTGGGCGGAAAAGATCACCGGGCGGTCATCGGGGCATTCGTCCAATTCTTCGACAAACACGGCACCTTGGGCGCGCAGACTGTCCACGACGAATTTGTTGTGCACGATTTCATGGCGCACAAAGACCGGTGCGCCCCATTTGGCGATAGCCATTTCAACGATCTTGATCGCGCGGTCTACGCCAGCGCAAAAGCCGCGCGGCGCAGCCAGATACAGGGTCAGGGGCGGTTTGGTCATCAGGGCCTCCAATTTGCCCAACAGGTAAGGCTTCTGGCGTGCCGGGTCCAGCCCGTGTTCAGGGCAGGATGCTGCCGTGATAGAGGTAATCTGACGCGGGCAGTGGGCCGCCAAAGCCACCACCCAACCCGGTCAGAACCACGCCAGCATAAACCGCCGCAAGCACCGGCAGAGCCAGCGGAAGCCATGCCGGACCTGTGCGCCGAAGCGCCAGAACAGCGGCGAGGTGCGTGGCCAGTGCGATCAGGCCAGCAGGGTAATACAGATAAAAGAACCACTTCAGAATCGGGTGAAACATACCCGAGGCCGCGAAATGCACAGTCGTCTCCAGCCCCGACGCCCGGTAGTTGAGGGCGGCGCCAACATGGGCCAGGATGAAGCCGCCCAGCACAAGCCCAGACAGGATTTGTGCGCGCCGCCATCCGCGTGCCGTGGTGCGCGGGCGCAGTCCCTGAAGGATCCCGGTGCCGATTTGTAGGGCAAACGCGGTCAGCAGCAACACTTCGACAGGACGCCAGCGGTAAATCGGAGAGATCAGCGCCTGCACCGTCAGATGCAAATCCGTGCCACCGATCAACGTCGCGTGGTGGATCAGATGCAGGGTCAGGAACACGCCCAGCAACAGCGCGGTCCCGCGATGTAAGCGGCGAAGGTGGGGCGAGTGGAGCATGGGAGGGCCTTTTGTTGCATACGCTACCGTATGGTGCTGCGTGGTCTTGCCGAAGTCAATACGGCGCCGTATGTTTGGCGCATGACAGCCCCGCGCCTGACCCCCGAAGACTGGATTGCGGCCGCGTTTCGCAGGCTTGGCAAAGGCGGAATAGCCTCTGTCAGGGCCGAGGCTGTGGCGCGTGATCTTGGGGTATCGAAGGGGTCATTCTACTGGCACTTCAAGGATCTGCCTGACCTGAGACGCCGAATGCTGGGCCACTGGGAAGATCAAGGCACTGCACGGATCATTACGCTGACACGCGGCACCGAAGCGCGCCCCGCAGCGCAGCAATTGCGGGCGCTTCTTGAACTCGCGACCTCGGATCTGGCAGACCCGTATGGCGGGCTTTCAACCGAAGCGGCCATTCGGGACTGGGCGCGCACTGACCCATTGGCAGCGCAGGTGCAGACCCGCGCCGATCAGACCCGATTGGCGTTTCTGACGGGCTTGCTGCAGGCGATGGGGCAAGCGGATGATCAAGCTGCCCGCGTGGCCCGGCTGACGTTGATGGCATATACCGGGGCTGTGCACAGGGGGATCACCGACCGTGCAGACCTGCTGGAGGATCTGACGTTTTTGATCGACCGTCTGACAAGGGGTTAACCGAACAGCCCGGCGGTGATGGCCCCCAGCGCCACGTAGCGGCCAGTCTTTGCCACGGCAACCAGCAGTGCGAATTGCCATAAAGGTGTGCGCATCGCACCGGCCAGAACCGTGGTCAATTCGACCACAGGAAGCCAGCTCAGCAACAGGGTCCAGATCCCCCAACGATCCCACCAGGCACGGGCGCGGTCGAACTGCGCGTCGGGGATACGCATCCAGCGGTGGGCACCCCGGGTTTCCAGTTGCGCGCCAACCCAGTAGTTGACGAACGCCCCCAACGTGTTTGCCGTCGATGCCACGATGACCAGCATCCACACCGGGGCAATGCCGCCGATCTGCAACCCCACGAACAGAACTTCTGAATTGAAGGGGACCAGCGTGGCCGCCACAAAGGCGGCCCCGAACAGCCCGGCTAACGCAAGAAGCACGCTCAGGTGCTGGGTTCCGCCTCGGCGGGGTGGTCGTCTTCACGTGGCAAGCGCGGCTCGCGCGGGGGGCGGCCGATCACGTCACGCAATTCGTCCAACTCGATGAAGTTGTCGGCCTGACGACGCAATTCGTCGGCGATCATCGGCGGCTGGCTGCGGATTGTCGAAACGACCGATACGCGCACACCCTGGCGTTGAAGTGATTCGACCAGCGGGCGGAAATCCCCGTCGCCAGAAAACAGCACGGCGTGATCCAAGCGCGGCGCGATTTCCATCGCGTTCACGGCAAGTTCAATATCCATGTTGCCCTTGACCTTACGTCGCCCCATGGAATCAGTGTATTCCTTGGCCGGTTTGGTCACCATCGAATAGCCGTTATAGTTCAGCCAGTCGATCAGCGGGCGAATCGGGGAGTATTCGTCGTTCTCCAGCAACGCTGTGTAATAAAAAGCGCGTAACATCTTGCCACGGCGCATGAATTCCTGTCGCAGAAGCTTGTAGTCGATGTCGAAACCAAGTGCTTTTCCGGCAGCGAACAAATTTGCTCCGTCGATGAACAGCGCAAGGCGCTCATCTTTGTAAAACATTGTTCTTCCTTTCAAAGCCGCGACCTACCACAATCGCGACCTAGCAAATTCATCCTGTCACATCGCGCATGACAAGATGCAACTGATGGGCACCTTTACCTGTCGCGGACCGAAGAGACACTAATTGTGATGAATGCCAGCCGCAACATCTTCCTGATCGCATTGGGCAGTAACGCCACGGATACTGTGCAGTCCAATGCTGCCATACTTAGGGACGCTGTGCGTCGGTTCAACGGGTCTTCACTAAAAGTCGATAAAGTCAGCAATATATGGCGCACACCGGCGTTTCCGGCTGGCGCTGGTCCGGATTTCGCAAATGCCTGCGCGCAGATCAGCGGGCCAGTATCGCCGCTCGAGGTGTTGACGCTGCTGCACGCGATTGAGTCGGACATGGGGCGGGTACGTGAAAAGCGGTGGGGCCAGCGGGTCATCGACCTGGACCTTCTGGCGGCGGGGGATCAAATCCTGCCGGACAAACCGACGCTGGTTCAATGGATTGATCTGCCACCGGCTGACCAGCAGCAGCAGGCACCGGAGCAATTGATCTTGCCCCATCCGCGCCTTCAAGACCGCGCGTTTGTGCTCGTTCCTTTGGCTGAGGTCGCTCCGGATTGGCGGCACCCCGTGCTGGGCCACACCGTGTCTGAGATGCGCGATGCGTTGGATCCCGCAGATCTGGCCGACATGCATGTGATTTGAATGCAGATGTTGCATCTGCTACGCTTGTGTTTATCGGGAAATGCCAGTAATGGACACGGCTTGACCCTTCCCTTTGCTTCGAATGGAGTGCTGAATGGCCCGCGTTACGGTCGAAGACTGCGTTGACAAGGTACCAAACCGCTTTGAGCTGGTGATCCTGGCGGCGCATCGCGCGCGTGAAATTGCAGCGGGTTCCCCCCTGACGATTGACCGCGACAACGACAAGAACCCCGTCGTTTCGCTGCGTGAAATCGCGGATGAAACCCAGCGGGCCGATGATCTGCGTGAACGGCTGATCGAAAGCATGCAGACCCAGAACGAAGTCGACATGCCCGAGGAAGACGACATGGCGATGCGCATGGGTGGCGGTCAGCCTGACCGTCCGGCGCTGGACGACATGAGCGAAGAGCAGATGCTGCGCCAGTTGGTTGCTGCACAAAGCGAACAGAACTGAACCCAGCAGGGCAGGATCGACCCGTGATCACGCCCGATGACCTTGTTGCGCTGATCCGCAACTATAACCCGACCTGCGATGACTCGTTGATCCGCCGCGCCTGGAAATATGGCGCGGCGATGCACGAGGGGCAGTATCGGTATTCTGGCGAACCTTATTTTACTCATCCCGTGGCGGTCGCGTCCTTGCTGACCGAAATGCGCCTGGATGATGCGACCATCGTGACGGCGCTGTTGCACGACACGATCGAAGACACCAAATCCACCTATTCCGAAGTGGAGACCCTGTTCAGCCACGAGATCGCTGAACTGGTGGACGGTGTCACCAAACTGACCAATCTGCAGTTGTCATCCTCGGAGGCCAAGCAGGCGGAAAACTTCCGCAAGCTTCTGATGGCCATGTCGCGCGATTTGCGGGTGATCTTGGTCAAATTGGCCGACCGATTGCACAATATGCGCACGATCAAATCGATGCGCCCCGAAAAGCAGGCGCAAAAAGCGCGTGAAACGATGGAAATCTATGCCCCGCTGGCCGGGCGCATGGGGATGCAATGGATGCGTGAGGAACTGGAGGATTTGGCCTTCAAGGTTCTCAATCCGGAAGCCCGTAATTCCATCCTGCGCCGGTTTATCACCCTGCAACGCGAATCGGGTGACGTGATTTCGCGTATTACCTCGGATATGCGATTGGAGTTGGACAAGGCCGGGCTGGATGGCACGGTTTATGGCCGGGCCAAGAAGCCGTATTCAATCTGGCGCAAGATGCAGGAAAAGAACCTGACCTTCTCGCGCTTGTCCGACATCTACGGGTTTCGGATCATCGTCGATGATGTTGCGCAATGTTACGCGGTTCTGGGCCAGATCCACCAACGCTGGCGCGCGGTGCCGGGCCGGTTCAAGGATTACATCAGCCAGCCCAAGAACAACGGGTACCGGTCGATCCACACCACCGTGTCAGGGCGGGACGGCAAGCGGGTTGAGGTTCAGATCCGCACCCGGGAAATGCACGAAGTCGCCGAAGCCGGTGTCGCGGCGCATTGGGCCTATCGTGACGGGACGCGTGCGGCGAACCCCTTCGCGGTGGATCCGGCCAAATGGGTGTCCACGCTGACCGAACGTCTGGACAGCGCCGAGGACCACGATGAATTCCTGGAACACGTCAAGTTGGAAATGTATTCCGATCAGGTGTTCTGCTTCACGCCCAAAGGGGATGTGATCCAACTTCCGCGCGGTGCGACGCCGCTGGATTTCGCCTATGCGATTCACACGCGGATCGGCAATGCGACGGTTTCGGCCAAGGTTGATGGCTTGCGTGTTCCGCTGTGGACGCGCCTGCGCAACGGCCAATCCGTTGAGATCATCACGGCAGAGGGCCAACGCCCGCAAGCCAGTTGGATCGAACTGGTCCACACCGGGCGCGCCAAGTCGGCGATCCGGCGGTCCCTGCGCGAAGAGGACCGAGAGCGGTTTGTCCGGCTTGGCCGCGAATTGGCACGTGTGTCGTTCGAATCGATGGGCCGCAAGCTGACAGACAAGGCGCTGGATACCGCCGCGCGTGCCATGGCGTTGAAAGACACCGACGATCTGTTGGCGCGTGTCGGCAGCGCCGAAATCAGTGCACGTGCGATCGTGGCGCAGTTGTACCCCGAACTGGCCACCCTGCCGGAAGCTGATATCGACGCCGAACGCCCGGTCGTCGGGCTTGATCCAGACCAAAAGTTTCGCCGCGCCAATTGCTGCCAACCGGTGCCCGGGGAACGGATTGTCGGGATCACCTACCGCGGTCACGGTGTTTTGGCACATGCCATCGATTGCGAGGTTCTGGCGTCTTTGGAATCGCAGCCCGATCGCTGGATTGATCTGCATTGGCTGGACGGCAAGCATCCGGCGGTTCATGCTGTGTCGCTACAACTGACCATCCCCAACAGCGCCGGGGTATTGGGCCGCGTCTGCACATTGATCGGAGAGAACAAGGCGAATATCTCTGATCTGAGTTTTCTGGACAGAAAGCCCGATTATTTCCGCATTTTCGTCGAACTCGACGTATCAGATGCCCAGCACCTACATAGAATTCTGACCATCCTGTCGGCAGAAAGCGATATTGCCGAAGTAACCCGCGTTCGAGACCCGAACCGCCAACCCTGAGACCGGACAGCCGCGCGTGATATTCAAGCGCCGAAATCCCAGAGGCCTGCTTCGCACCGTCGCGGAATTCTTCTGGCCACGTGGCGGTTGGCGCCGCGCTTCAACGTATGTGCTTCATCGCATGCGCCGGTTGCCTGATTCCCCAGAGCGTATCTGCCGCGGAATCGCGCTGGGCAGTTTCGTGTCGTTCTTGCCGCTCTATGGGTTGCATTTCGCGTCCGGCGCGCTGCTCGCGTGGGTGTTTCGCGGGAATATTCTGGCGGCGCTTCTTGGCACGTTTTACGGCAATCCCATCACCTTTCCGTTCATGGCCGTCACGGCAATGGAATTGGGCCACTGGCTGTTGGGCACGACAACGCGGATCACCTTTACCGAGGTGATGGGTGCGATCGGGCACGCCAGCGGGGAAGTGTGGCACAATCTGATCGCCGTCGTGACGCGCGATCCGGTGCACTGGTATTCTCTGGCAGAGTTTTTCTGGCAGGTCTTTTTGCCCTACATGATTGGTGGGGTGATCATTGGCTTGCCATCGGCACTGGCGATCTATTTCCTGCATCTGCCGCTTGTCCGTGCCTATCAGCGCGGCCGGCAAAAGCGCCTGAAGCAGCGGTTTGAGGCCGCGCGCCGGCGTAAACGCGCCTTGGAAACCGGAGACAAGACATGACGACGCCGCCAATCCGACTGGGTGTGAACATCGACCACGTGGCCACGCTGCGGAATGCGCGTGGCTCTTCCTATCCGGATCCGGTGCGGGCCGCATGTGTGGCGCAAGAGGCGGGGGCGGATGGCATCACGGCGCATCTGCGTGAAGATCGTCGCCACATCATCGACGCTGACATCGAGAACTTGATGGGCAGTATCGCGATCCCCCTCAACTTTGAGATGGCCGCAACCCCAGAGATGCAGGCGATTGCCCTGCGACACCGTCCGCATGCCGTGTGTCTTGTTCCCGAAAAACGTGAAGAGCGGACCACCGAGGGTGGCCTGGACGCCGCCGCAGACGACAACCGCCTGGCCGGTTTCGTCGCCCCCTTGCGCGAGGCCGGGTGCCGCGTATCGCTGTTCATCGGCCATGATCCGCGGCAGATAGAGGCCGCTGTGCGGATCGGCGCACCCGTGATCGAGCTGCACACCGGGCGCTATTGCGATTTGGTGGCCGACGGGGCCGCAGAAGAGGCGGCGCTGGAACTGGCGGCCCTTATGAAGGGCGCGCAATTCGCGCATTCACTGGGGTTGGAGGTGCATGCCGGTCATGGTCTGAGCTTCGCGACTGTTCAACCCTTCGCGTCCATGCCGCAAATTGCCGAGTTGAATATCGGGCATTTCCTGATTTCTGAAAGTGTGTTCATCGGGCTGGCTCCAGCTATCACTAAAATGCGGCGCCTGATGGACGAGGCGCGCACCTGAGCGCGCGCCACCCGGTTTGCGAGATCATTGCGTGACGGTGATGGTCGTCCACATTCCCAATTCGTAGTGCCCGGGAATGTTGCAGTACAGAACATAGGTGCCCGGCGACAGGGTCAGCGTCAGAGCACCGTGGCCGCCCGTATCGAGTTCGGCAACCTCGCCAAGGTGCCCGGCCTGATCCTCGATGACCTTGATCAGGCCCGTATCATAGGGCATTTGCTGGTCGGTTGCGGGCGCGGGCGATACGACCATTTCATGGATGGCCCAGGTTGAGGCGTTCGAAACCTCGAAGGTCACATCGCCGGCCGGAACAGTGGTGGCATCGATGCGGACACCCATGGTGACATTGGTGACATCGCCGCCCATGTTCAGACCCATCGGAGCAACCTGCCCAAGCGGGTCCATGGCGTGATCGCCATTGTCCCAGAGCGAGACGTGAACGGTGGTGGCGGCCTGTGCCGCGGTCAGAGACAGGGCTGTCACAAGCGCTGCGAGGCCAATTCTGGCAGTGGTGGCATTGAACATGAGGATTCTCCTTTGAGGCAGTTTCATGTCGATGACCGATTTCTGAACCTGCTTGCCCCGGGTCGTGTTAACGCAGATCAACAAAAGCCATTTATTGCACATGTTACACAAAAACGTGTATTTCCTTGTGTCTCTCAGAGCCGTGGGCTTGAATGACTCCTACGTCGCAGATAATCGCGGCGCTGTATGAAGGGGGGAAAGGATGTTCAAAGCGGCAACTGCGGCGGTGCTGGTCGCGTTCTCGGCGCCGGTCAACGCGCAGGTCATCACCGAATGTGACGGCTGGCTTGCCTCGCCCGCCAATATCGTCGAACCCTGGGAGCTCAACTCCCGTACCTATGCCAACGGTGCTATCAGGGTGGCCTGGATCGATACCGGAGGCGAGCCGGTCTGCTGTTCGTCGCATTTTCTGGTGTTGTCACCGTCAGGCGAGGTTGATGGCCCGGCATACCGCCAATGCCGCATCGTCTCGGCCCAGCCAGGACTGGGGTTTTATGGCATCGACATTCAAGGCATCGTTGCCAGCTACGATCCGAACAGTGGGTTGCTGTTATCGGTCCCGGTGGATCACTGGCATCAAGGCATGGAAACCGGTGCCCCGCCAATTCCGGATCGCATGGATATCCGCATCAATCAGGCTACCGGGTCGGTGACTTACGAATGACGGTGCGTACATGATCCTGGGGATCGGCACCGACCTGGCCAACATCGACCGTATCGCCGGAACGTTGGAGCGCTTTGGCGACCGGTTTCGCGAGCGGGTATTTACCGAGATTGAGCTGCAAAAGGCCGCCCGCCGCAAGGATGAGGCGGGTACCTTGGCCAAGCGCTGGGCCGCGAAAGAGGCGTGCTCGAAAGCACTGGGCACCGGGCTGGCGATGGGGATTTCTTGGAAGGACATGGGGGTTATCAACCGCCGGGGCGGGCAACCGACGATGGTGTTGACGGGCTGGGCGGCTGATCGGTTGGCACAGATGACGCCAGAAGGGGCGGACGCTGTCGTGCATGTCAGCCTGACGGATGATCACCCCTGGGCGCAGGCTTTCGTGGTGATCGAGGCGCGGGCCCGCCCGGCGTAGGGTGCGTGCTTGCACGCACCTTGAGCGTGGTGCGTGCAAGCACGCACCCTACGTGTCATCCTCGAACAGTTGGGCTTGGTTGGGCGCGCGCGGGGCGTTCAGCCCAAGATGCTGCCACGCCCTGCCGGTTAGCATCCGGCCACGCGGCGTGCGCGCGACAAGGCTTTGTTGCAGCAAATAGGGTTCAATCACTTCCTCAATTGCATCGCGGCTTTCCGACAATGCAGCCGCGATGGTTTCCACACCCACTGGCCCCCCGCCATAGCCTTCGGCCAGCAACAGCAGATAGCGCCGGTCCGCGCCGTCCAACCCCAAATGATCGACGCCCAGCCGCGTCAGCGCATTGTCGGCCAACGCCTGGCTGACGTTCCCGTCGCCTTCTACCAAAGCAAAATCGACCACCCGGCGCAGCAGACGCCCAGCAATGCGGGGTGTGCCCCGAGCCCGGCGGGCGATCTCTTTGACCCCGTTTTCATGCGCTTCGACACCCAGCAATCGTGCGCCCCGGGCGACGATCTGGCACAGCTCAGGCTCGGAATAGAATTGCAGCCGGGTGGGAATGCCGAAACGGTCCCTCAGCGGTGTCGTCAGCAGCCCCATTCGCGTGGTTGCACCAACCAGCGTAAAGGGCTGCAATTCAATCCGTACAGTGCGCGCGGCAGGTCCTTCGCCGATCACCAGGTCCAACTGAAAATCCTCCATCGCGGGATAGAGCACTTCCTCCACCGCTGGGTTCAGCCGGTGAATTTCATCGATGAACAACACGTCGCGGGCTTCCAGATTGGTCAGGATCGCGGCCAGATCGCCCGCCTTGGCCAGCACCGGGCCCGAGGTCATGCGGAACCCCACCCCAAGCTCTCGCGCCATGATTTGCGCCAGCGTCGTCTTGCCCAGACCCGGGGGGCCATAGAACAAGGTGTGGTCCATCGCCTCTTCGCGCATTCGGGCGGATTGGATGAACACCTTCAGGTTTGCCCGCGCTTCGTGTTGGCCGATGAATTCATCCAACATCTGCGGCCGCAGCGCGCGGTCCGCGTCCTCTGGCTGGCTATCAGGGCGCAAGGTGGGGTCAGGCGAAGTCATGGGCGAAGAGTGATCCGTTCAGACGCGGCGGGCAAGAGGCCTACCCCTTGGGCGCCAGCAGTTTCAAGGCCGCGCGGATCAGGCCGGCGGTATCGGCTTCATGTTCGGCGGCCTGCGCAATGGCCTGCGCGGCATCCGAAGGGCCGTAGCCCAGATTGGTCAGCGCCGAAAGGGCATCGGCCTGTGCCTGCTGCGCGACGCGCCGGGCCGATGCGGCAGGTTTTGGCTTGGCCTGGGCGGCAGGCCCGGACGGGGCGTCGGCCACGGGTTCGATCACCGCGTCGGCGTCGCCCAGATCCGGCGCGGTGTTGCCCATGGCCATGATCGCCGGGGCCTTGTCCTTCAATTCCAAGGTGATGCGCTGCGCCAGTTTCGGCCCTACGCCCTGCGCCTTGCGGATCGCGCCGGCATCACCAATCGTCAGTGCGCGCGCCACGCCGTCAGGGCCCAGCGTCCCCAGAATGGCCATGGCAGCCTTGGCACCCACGCCCTGCACGGACAGCAACAGGCGGTGCCATTCCTTTTCCGCCAGCGTCTGGAAGCCGAAAAGCTGCAACAGATCTTCACGCACCATCAGTTCGGTATAGAGCGCGCAGGCTTCGCCCGGGCCGGGCAGGGCCATCAAGGTGCGTTCGGACACATACACGATATACCCGACGCCACGCACGTCGATCAGCACATGATCACTGCCACGGTAGTCGATGCGTCCGGAAATCTTGCCGATCATTGTGCGGCTTTCAAAGCAGCCTGCAAGCGGCCAGAGGATTGCATGTGAAAGGAATGGCACATCGCGATGGCCAGGGCATCAGCGGCGTCGGGGCCGTTGATCTTCACGCCCGGCAACTGCATGTGAACCATGTGATCCACCTGAACCTTCGCGGCCTTGCCCACCCCGACCACCGCTTTCTTGACCGCGTTGGGGGCATATTCGCCAACCGTCAGCCCGGCCTGTGCAGGCACCAGCAGCGCCACCGCGCGGGCGTGTCCCAGCTTCAGCGTGGCCACCGCATCCTTGTTCACAAACGTCTGCTCTACGGCGGCGCAATCGGGCGCATGGGTTTTCAACACTTCGGTCAGTTGAACGTGCAATGACAACAGCCGGCTGGCAAGATCCTGCGTGGCGATAGACTTCAGGGTCCCGTTGGCGACATGGCGCATCCGTCCACCGAACACGTCAATCACGCCCCAGCCCATGTTTCGCAGCCCTGGGTCAATTCCCAATACCCGCATTGCGCCCTGCCTGTGTTGTCTTTTGTCGATCTGACCGTTTGTTGGCCTTGTTGCGTTTGGGGTAGCACGAAAAGTGAACATTGGCCAGAACAAAGCCCGCCGATGGGCTTTTTGCCGGTAGGTGGCTTGCATACGACGAAAACGTCTGTAAAACGGTCGTATTCAGCCCGCCCCTGCCAGAGGCGGTTTTCTGCGTTTGATCGCTATGTTTTTTCTGCATAGCGGCAATGCTGTTTCTCTGACTACTCGGATGTTCGACTCAGGCGTAGGTGAACGCCAGAAGCAAAACGCTTTGGATCAAACATCAAGAGGAGCCTCAGATGGCCTTTTTTGCCTATTCCCGCCCGGTCGCTGACGGCGTTTTCGGCCGCTCGTTCGGCCTGTCCTTTGGTGACGTTTTCGCACGCCTGATCACCTGGAACGATCAGCGCCTGACGCGCAAGGCCCTGTTCAAGCTGTCGGATCGTGAGTTGAACGATATCGGCATGAGCCGCTCGGATATTGAGGACGCAGTCAGCCGTATGCGCTGATCTTCACGACCTGAAAATCATTGCGCCGCCCGGATCCTCCGAGGCGGCGTTTTTCATATGTGGCTGGCAAAGTTGCGGTCAGTCGTGGCTGGCGGTAAAGGCGGCTTGTGGCAGAGTGCCGGCCACACCCCGCCCCTGTGCGGTCGCATACGGCACGGTTGGCGCGGCCGGAACAGAGCCTTGCGCCGATGCCAACCGATAGTCAGAGGCCGTGGGTTGATCCATGCGGATCGCAGTCGCAAGGGCGCGGGTGATGGGATCATCGCCGGCAAACCAATACTGAATGCGCGCGCCGATCCCCGCGTCAATGTTCGGCGGCGCGGTGAGCGGGCGATCCGATGTCGCCAGCGCCATACCTTTGAGAACAAAGAATACCGCGACAGCCCCCATAGCCGCACCACCAAGGCGCACCACCTTGATCAGATAAGGGTTTTTCACCTCATCTTGCTGCTGGGTACGGCTTGCAAGGACGTATTCCATGCGCCGCTGGAAATCTTCACTTTGCCTTGGCATGCCAAAACCTTGTCAGACCGACATTCACGTCATCGTGTAGATATACGGGAACAAAACGGCAGAACTGCGGCGATTGGGCTTTTTCGCTATGACGCGGCACGCAGGACAAGCGTTGTCCATTCGCCCAGCTCATCGCGTGCAGACATTTCGAACCCCTGTGCGGTATAGGCGGCCAGCACATCATCGGCCTGAGTGTTCAGCAGGCCGGACAAGATAGCCAATCCACCGGGGGCGGCATGTTTGGCCATGTCGGGTGCCAGCATGATCAGCGGGCCCTTCAGAATATTGGCGAAGATCAGGTCGAAGGGGCCACGCGCGCGGATATCCGGGTGATCGAAACCCACAGCCTCAAGGCAGGTGACGCGGCCGACGAGGTCGTTGGCGGCGACATTGGCCTCGGCCACGTCAACCGCGACGGCGTCGATGTCGCTGGCCATCACGTTTTCGGGCCAAACCCGCGCGGCGGCCATGGCCAGAACGGCAGTGCCGCACCCCACGTCGATCACGTTGTGCCCGTGAAAGCCTTGATCGACCAAACGGTCCAGGGCCTTCAGGCACCCCAGCGTGGTGCCGTGGTGACCGGTGCCGAACGCCATCGCGGCCTCGATCAACAGGCCGATACGATCGTCTGGCAGTTTGTCTGCATCATGGCTGCCGTAAACATAGAACCGCCCGGCCTCGACCGGTTTCAACTCACGCCGGACATGCGCAACCCAGTCGATTTCCGGCAGTTCGGACACGGCGAATTCGGCGGCACCGAAGGCCGCAGCCATCAATGTCAGCGCGATATCATCGGGTTCTTCGGTGAAATAGGCGCCAACCTCCCACAGACCTGACCCATCTTCCAACTCGAACACGCCAACGCCCACGGGCGCCGGCTCAAGTTCTTCCAGTGCTTCGCCCAGGGCGGTCGCACGGGCTTCTTCGGGCAGGGTGGTGAGGGCGGTATAGGTGGGCATGGCGGCCTCCGGCTTGTTTGGATATCGCCTAGCCTGCGCAGGCGATCAGGGCAAGACCCCGACCGCCCGCCTGGGATTTCAGGCGCCGACACCGACGGGACAGGTCACGCCAGTGCCCCCGATGCCGCAATAGCCGCCCGGGTTCTTGGCCAGATATTGCTGGTGATAATCCTCGGCCATGTAGAATTCGGGCGCGTCCTGGATTTCGGTGGTGATCGTGCCCAGCCCGGCGGCGGCCAAGCGAGGCTGAAAGGCGTCCCGGCTGGCACGGGCGGCCTGCAACTGCGCGGGCGTGGTCGCATAGATACCAGAGCGATATTGCGTGCCCCGGTCATTGCCTTGCCGCATGCCTTGCGTGGGGTCATGATTTTCCCAAAACACTTTCAGCAGCGTTTCATAGCTGATCACGGCGGGATCATAGATCACGCGCAGCAGTTCGTTGTGGCCGGTCTGGCCGGTGCAGACCTCTTTGTAGGTGGCGTTGGGGGTGTAGCCGCCGCCATAGCCGACCATCGTCAGCCAGACGCCATCCAACGACCAGAACATACGCTCTACGCCCCAAAAACAGCCCATGCCAAAGATCGCCACCTCCATGCCGGCTGGCACAGCACTGTCCATCCGCCGGCCAGACAGGAAATGTGTATCGGCGGTGGGGATCGGCGCGGCGCGGCCTGGAAGGGCCTGATCGGGGGAAATCATGGTGACGGGTTTGAAGGAAAACATCATCGGCGGCCTTTCCTGTACGCGGGGTCTTGGCAAAGATAAGCCGTGCGGGGCCATCGTCCAAGGGGGAAGGCGATTGCAATCGCCTTGGGCGCCAGGCATCGGCGCGGTTAGCCGTCCAGACCGGGTTCGTCCAGCAAGGTGCGGCCCTGCCGGTCCTCCACCTCCAGGATCCACAGATCGGGGTCGCGGCGGCGCTCTCGGGCGAGGCGGTCGTCGATCTCTGCCTCGGGCCCTTGCGCGATCTGCACCCATTCGCGTTTGTCGGCCAACAGATCAAACTGGCGCTGATGCAGGCTGGCACTTCCGTCCAATGGGCTTTGCTTGATGATCACCGCGCCCGCCGTCGCATCGCCCTTTTGCACCACGAACGCGGGAATGTCCTGCAACCGCAGGCGCGTCAGATAGGCATGCACCCAAAAATCCGCCGTCAGCCGTGTCATCACTCACCCGTGATTTAGAAAGCTTTGTTCAAACTGCAATGGCTTTGCCGCCGCCGATGGTCGCTTATTCGTCAGATGGCAGGCGCGCGGCTGATCAGGTATTCCCGTCCTTGAAGTTGAGGCCGATCTCGCTGTAGCGCTCGGCCTCTTCTTGCCAGTTTTCACGCACCTTGACCTGCAGAAACAAATGCACCGTCCGGCCCAGAAATTCGCCGATTTCGGCGCGGGCAGACTGACTTATGCTTTTGATCGTCTCACCCTTGTTGCCCAGCACGATGCCCTTGTGACCGTCCCGCGCGACATAGATCATCTGGTCAATCCGCACCGACCCGTCCTTGCGGTCCTGCCAACTCTCGGTCTCGACCGTCATTTGATAGGGCAGTTCCTGGTGCAGGCGCAGCGTGCATTTCTCACGCGTCATTTCAGCGGCGATCATGCGCAACGGCAAGTCCGCGATCTGATCTTCGGGATACAGCCACTGACCCTGAGGCAGGGTTTCGCCCAGCCATTGCTTCAGATCTTCGGTGCCATGGCCGCGTTCCGCTGAAATCAGGAAGGTTTTGGCAAAGGGATACGCGTCATTGAGCGTTTGCGTGAGGTCCAGCAAGACCGGCGCCTTGACGCGGTCGATCTTGTTGATGGCCAGCGCCACAGTTTGTTTGGGCGATGAACGTTCAACCAGCGCGTCCAGAATGGCTTTCACACCGTCGGTCAGGCCCCGATGTGCCTCGATCAACAGGACAACGATATCGGCATCTGCGGCGCCCCCCCAGGCGGCAGCGACCATCGCACGGTCCAAACGGCGACGGGGACGGAACAGGCCCGGCGTATCGACGAACACGATCTGCGCGTCGCCCTCCATCGCGATGCCGCGAATGCGGGCCCGCGTGGTCTGCACCTTGTGCGTCACAATCGATACCTTGGCCCCGACCATACGGTTCAGAAGGGTCGATTTCCCGGCGTTTGGTTCACCGATCAGGGCCACGAAGCCCGCGCGAGTGGTCATGGAGCGCATCCTTTGTTGTCGCAGCGGCCTTATAGCATCCTTTGGCCAAGCGCCATACGCAGCACTTATGCCGCACGGCGGTCGTTGGGGCGGCTGCGGGCCAAAGTGAACAACCCGCTGCCCACGATCAGGGCCGAACCGAGCAGCATCATGGCATCCGGACGTTCCCCAAACAGGAGGATGGCGAGGATCAACGCAAACACCAAGCGTGTGTAACGAAACGGGGTCACCACTGATACGTCGCCGCTGCGCATGGCCGTGGTCAGGGCGGAATAGGCAATGACCCCAAACACTGCAGCCCCCAGCAACCGTGCAAGCGCGCCTACCGGCGGCAGCTCTGCCGGCGCCGCCCAAGGCGCGCCAGTTGCAAGATGAACCAGCAAACCAGCCGTCGTCAGGGCAATGAAGCCAAGAACGCCCAATTGGGCATTGGTCACCGACGGGGCCGAAGCCCGGGTGGCCAGATCGCGCCCAGCAAACCCCAGCATCCCCAAAACCGCAAACAACGCGGTCCAATCCAGGCCCGAGCCAGAGGGGCGCAGCACCAACAAGACGCCCACCAGCCCAAAGGCAATGGCCAGCCAGCGCCGCCAACCAACCCGTTCCCCGAAAACCACGACGGCCCCGGCCACGACGACCAGCGGCGTTGCCTGCAAGATTGCCGATGTCGTCGAAAGATCCGCAAATGCCAAGGCGAGCCCAAAAAAGAGCCGGCCGGTCAGTTCGAAAATTGAGCGCACCCAAAGCCCGCGCGACAGGCCGGCGGCGGGCAGGATCCCGTCGCCTTGTTGCCGCGCAAGAAGCGCGAAGATCATCGTTCCGGAACCGCCAAAGATGAGCAACGCCAGCCCCACGGGCACGGCTTGCGTGGCGGATTTGAACAGGGCGTCCTCAATCGCGAAGGCGGCCATTGCCCCGACCATGAACATCGCACCACGGCGATTACTGTCTTGCGTCACGTTTCAGTTCCAATCCGGGGCCAGACCTTTGAGCGGCATCAGGTTCCCTGATCCTGTGGGCAAACGAGCGCGATCTGCCACCCGCTCAATGGTCGCTGTGGTTTCGGATGAAAATTCCAGCGATTTGGTCAGGGATCAGGCAATATGGCGTGTGGATCTGTTTCAGGTTGAACAGCGGCTCTGACGAGGCCCAGTTTTTCTGGAACTGCTCGCTCAACTCGCTGGCTTTGATTGCCTTCATCTCGACATCCAGAATTGCACCCGATTTGAATACGATTGCGACGTTCGCCATGGGGTGTTGTTTCCAGTAATTTATGTCATTTCAGTAATATACCTTTTGTCCCATACAGGGGGGAAAGGCCATACCAACGCTTAACGCAACAAAACTTTCGCGAGCAGGGCTTTTGCCGCAGCTTGCTCGGCGGCTCTTTTCGATCCGGCTGATGCGCTGGATGATCTGCCGTCGGCCAACTGCGCCTCAATCGTGAACGTGGGGGCGTGGGGCGGCCCTTCGCGCGCGGTTTCAACATAACGCGGTGGGGGGTCGCCCTGGCCCTGGGCCCATTCCTGCAAAGCAGTTTTTGCATCGCGCACGTCGCTGTCATCCACACCGCTGATGCGCGATCCCCACAGCGCCAGGATCACCCGACGCGCGGCGACCATGCCTGCGTCCAGGTAAACGGCGGCCAATACGGCCTCCATCCCGTCACCCAGCAGGGTTTCCTTGCGTCGCCCGCCGGACAGCATTTCTGACCGGCCCAGGCGCAACACCGCGCCCAGGTCAATTTCGCGGGCGATATCAGCGCAGGTTTCCTTGCGCACCAGCGCGTTGAAGCGCGGCGCCAGTTGGCCCTCGGTCGCTTGCGTGTCGGCAGCGAACAACGCGTCAGAAATCACCAGCCCCAGAACCCGGTCGCCCAGAAATTCAAGGCGCTGGTTGTGTGGGCGTGTCACTGACCCGGCGGACGCATGCGTCAACGCGCGGATCAGTAAGTCAGGTTGTGAAAACTCATGGCCGAGCCGGGTGGCGAAAGCGGTCATTTCCGTAGAAAGCCGCGTGCTGTCCGACCGCTTCGCCATCAGTCATTCAGCGCGTGGAAGAACCGATCCGAGCGCCAGGTCCAGAACGCCAACATCGAACTGCCCGCCGAGGAAAAGATCACCCGGTCCGCGCGGCCGATCAGGTTTTCCATCGGCACGAAACCGACGCCCCCGGCATTCTGATTGAAGCGCGAATCAACCGAGTTGTCGCGGTTGTCGCCCATGAAAAAGAAATGCCCCTCTGGCACGGTGAACACCGGCGTGTTGTCTGCAAAGCCGTTGTCGTCGATGTTCAAAACGGGGTGGGTGACGCCGTTGGGCAAGGTTTCAATGGCGCGCCCCTTCCGGCATTCGCCGCCTGGGCCGACGGGTGCATTTTCACAGCGCGGGAACTGACCGGCGCCGCCTTGGCGTTCATACACCTCGATAAAGTCCTCGGTCGGAACCTGAGGTGCTTCTTCATCGTTGATATAGAGGATGCCGTCCCGCACCTGGATGCGGTCACCAGGCAGGCCGATCAGGCGCTTGATATAGTCGGTGCCCGAAACCGGATGCCGGAACACAACGACATCGCCACGTTCAGGATCCGACGCAAAGATCCGGCCCGAGATGGGGCAAATCGCGAATGGGCAGGAATACCGCGAATAGCCGTAGGCCATCTTGTTGACGAACAGGAAATCCCCGATCAGCAGCGTTTCCTTCATCGATCCCGATGGAATCCAAAAGGGCTGAAAGAACAACGTGCGGAACAAACCCGCGATAACGAGAGCCCAAAAGACGGTCTTGACGGTTTCCCACCAGCCATCGGGTTTCGCAGTTGCAGTGCTCATGTCGGCTCCTGATCTACGCGGCCAAGGGACGCCACGGTTTCGCGGGTTTCATGCGGCGCTGGCGGCGGCGTGTCAAGGCGGGGGCCCAACTTCCGGCGGCATTGATCTGTGGAATTGATCGGCGCGCTTGGCATTTGCGCGCATGCAAAAGGGCGGCCATGATGTGCCGCCCTTTTCTGATTTGCAGACCATTTGATCAGTTGACCAGCGTGGCCTCGGTCACGGCGCGCAGTTCGGCGTCGGTGACACCGTCCGCAAGCTCAACGATCTTCAGCCCGCCGTCGACAACATCCAGCACACCGAAATTTGTGATGATGCGATCCACGACGCCCTTGCCGGTCAGCGGCAGGGTGCAGTCCTTCAGCACCTTTGACACACCATGCTTGTTGGCGTGATCCATGACCACCACCACACGCTTGACGCCAGCCACCAGATCCATCGCGCCGCCCATGCCCTTGACCAGCTTGCCGGGGATCATCCAGTTGGCCAGGTCGCCGTTCTCGGCCACCTCCATCGCGCCCAGAATCGCCATGGCGATTTTGCCACCGCGGATCATGCCAAAGCTTTGCGCGCTGTCGAAATAGGCGGTCTGGGGCAATTCAGTGATGGTCTGCTTGCCTGCGTTGATCAGGTCCGCGTCTTCCTCACCTGAAACCGGAAATGGCCCCATGCCCAGCATCCCGTTTTCTGATTGCAGCGTCACGTGGACGCCCTCGGGGATGTAGTTGGATACCAGCGTCGGAATTCCGATGCCCAGGTTCACATACATGCCGTCTTCAAGTTCCTGTGCCGCGCGTGCGGCCATCTGGTTGCGGTCCCACATATCGGGTTCCTCTGTCTTTGGTGCGAAGTTCAAGTCATGCTGTCGAGCCACGCCTTCAGGCAAAGCGCGCCGTATGCTGCGTTCATATGATAGAGATCGGGTTTGGTATAGGTCTTGTCGCCCCTCAGCCGTGGGGCGGTGTCGGCAAATCGACCGTCGCTGAGGCCATGGTCGGTCAGGCTTTCGGCTGGTTGCGGCAAAAAACGCACCCCGGCTTTGGCGGCGCTGCGGGTCAGGGCGGCGTCAATCAGGTCCTGCGCCGCGCCATAGATCGTGGCGGACGGGATTTGCGCCGCGTCGAACAAGGTCGCTTTGGCACGCGGACGGCGCAGAAGTGTCAGGCGGGACCCCAGCTGCGCCCATGGCCCCTGCATCATCGCCCGGACCGGCGGGCGCTGCGCGAAGCTGTGCGCCCACGCCCGAAAGGCGGGCTGTGACAGGCGGTTTGCGCGCCCCGAGTCGGGCAAGCCATCAACATCAAACCGGCCCGCAGTTCCGATCAGATCGGCGTCAGGCACCAACAGGCCGACATGCAACACATGATCAAATGCGGACAGGTCGATCTGTTGCGTGCCGTTCATGTCTGTCAGCCGGTCAAGGCTGTGGTGTGGCAGATCGGTCGCTGCATGCGCGCCAAAGACCATCCCCTGAAAGCCCAGCTTGCGGTAGATCGGCTCCCACGTTGCAAAACTCTGCAATTCGACCTTGCCGGAATATTCCTGGACCATCATCTGCCAGCCCTTGATCAACGCCGCCGCATGAGAGTTGCCAATGACCAGGGCGCGGATCATGGGCGAAAGGCGTCCAACAGCGCCTCTTCACAGACCACGTCATCCTCGTCTGGTTCCGGCGTTGCGGTGGGGACGGGTTGATCCAGTGGAACGGCCCCATGCGCAGCCAGAAAACACGCCATTGCCGTTTGCACGCCGTCCTCTGTCACGCTGCGCCGGTTGGCGGCATAAAATCGCCCCTGTGCGGTTTGCGAGGTGATGATCTCATAGGACGGGAAATAGTCGATATCGGCGTATGTCGCTGCCAGATGCCCGGCAACGGCACGCAAAACGGCCTTGGACCCAGCCGTCGCCACCTCAACATGCTGGCCCGACATGGTGGCGGTCAGGGGCACCGGCGACACCGTGAGCACAAATTGCACGTCAGGACGGCGGGCGCGGATCAGGTCACGGGCAGCCAGGAAGTCGGCCAGGACCTGCGGATAGTCGTCATTCACGAATTGGTAACGGGCAGGGTCGAACCGGCCGGCGATGGTTTCGGGCGCAGTTGGAAAGGTGGTGCCTGTTTCGGCGTCTATCCAGCCTTCGGTCAGGCCCAGGGTGAACACCACCACATCGGCGGCATCCAGCGCGCGGTCAACCGCCGCCAGATGATGTTTGCGATGCAGCGCGACAAGTTCGGGTGTTTCCATCCCCTCAGGTTCAACACTGGGGCGCTGGGCGTCAAAGAAACGACCACCACATTCCCACACCGGATCAGCGGGGCGGGTGTGTCCGGTCACTTCTTCCAGCACCTGCCGCAGGTGGCGGGTGGTATACAGATTTCCATACCGCGCGGAATAAAGCCCAAACCCGAACTTCTGCGCCATTGCAGGCGGCATTCCGGGCGGTGCGGGTTCTTCGTCAATCACGTCAAACCCGGCGCCGCGCAGGGTCCGCCCGACATGCTGCGCAAAGCAGGATCCGGCGGTCAGAATGCGGTGTGATGGGGTCAGGCTGAATTTCGGCTCATACAGGCCCGCCGTTTGCGATGCCTCGCGCCCGGCGACAGCCGTGCGCCAAAACGCACGCGGCGGCAGATCGGCATAAGGCGAGGGCATGGTTTACCCCCCTGTAGGCAATTGCGTGAAAAACATCAGGAAGCCGTCAGGGTCTTTGACATGGAATTCGCGCAGGCCATAATCCCGGTCATGCGGCGCGGTCCAGCGGCTGTCTGGCAAGGTGCGGACCTGGCCTGCGACCTGTGACCAACACGCGTCCACATCAGGCACCCAAAGTTGGGCCGAAACGTTATTGCGCGTGGCGGTCAGCGCAGCCTGATCATCCGCTTTGATCAGCGCGATCATCGCTGTGTCACGGCGCAACAGGGCATAGATGCCGCCATCGCCCCCAATCTCGACCGAAAATCCCAGACACCGCGTGTAAAACGCGATGCTTTCGCCCAGATCGCTGACAGCAACGATCGGCGCGGTGCCCGGGACAACGGCCAAATTCAGGCCGCCCGCGTTGTGCGCTGCTCGATCCGCTTTTCGTGCTCTCCGTGGATCAGGCGATGCACATAGATGCCGGGCAGGTGGATGTGGTCCGGATCCATCGAGCCGGTTGGCACGATTTCCTCGACTTCCACCACGCAGACCTTGCCGCACATTGCGGCGGGCGGGTTGAAGTTGCGTGCGGTCTTGCGGAAGATCAGATTGCCGGTTTCATCGGCTTTCCACGCCTTGACGATGGCCAGATCCGCGACAATCCCGCGTTCGAGGATATAGGTCTCGCCGTCGAACACTTTTTCTTCTTTGCCGTCCGCAATCACCGTGCCGACGCCGGTCTTGGTGTAAAAACCGGGAATACCGCTGCCGCCGGCGCGCATCCGTTCGGCCAGGGTGCCCTGAGGGTTGAATTCCAACTCCAGTTCACCCGACAGATACTGCCGCATGAATTCGGCGTTCTCACCCACATAGGACGAGATCATCTTTTTCACCTGCCGGGTTTGCAGCAACACACCAAGGCCGAAGTCATCGACACCCGCGTTGTTTGACGCAACCGTCAGGTCCTTGGTGCCAGCGTCACGGATCGCCGCGATCAGCAATTCCGGGATGCCGCACAGGCCGAAACCACCCGCGGCAATGGTCATTCCGTCGAACAGAACACCGTCCAACGCCTCGGCGGCAGATCCGTAAATCTTCTGCATGCTTTTCCCCGTTTTCAATGTTGCCCACCTTGTGGCGCGGCACTGCGGCGAAGTCAATCATTGCGGATGACATGACCTGTCGGTGACAGCCACTTGCGTCGCGGGGTTTGACAGCTATTGTGCCGCGCCATGAGACCTTGGCGCACTTCCGTTCAGACCCTGTTGCTGGCGCTTCTGTGTGCCTGCTCTGCGGTCGGGCCTGATGCCCACCCGGCGGTTACGCCGTTCCCAACGCTGCCTGGGGCGGCCGTGGGCGCGCGCCACGCGATGAACACCATGGTTCTGACGCGTGACGGACCGGCGCCGGGGCAGGGGTTATACTATTTTTCAGGCCTGGAAGCCGCGCGCATTTCGGTGATGTTCCTCAATCATGCGCGCAGTCGAATGACCCTGCGCGCAGATTGTGATGGCCGGGCGCGGGTGCGTGAAAACGCGCAAACCGTGACGCAACCGGCCTGGGTGGCGGCCGGGCAGGGGGTGCAATTTGTGCTGGGCCCGCGCGAACGGCGCCGCACCTTGCTGGACCTGCACCCTGAGGTGACACGCTGTGACCTGACCGTGACGCCCGGCGGCGGACAGTCGTATGTGATCCGAATGCGGCGCGAAGAATTGGCCCACCCGCAGGTGGCCCGTTTGGATGCGCGCCACACTCAATGCCCCGGCGGGCCACAATCGGACCCGCTGATGCAGGCGTTTTTGGCGCAACCCGGCGCGCTGTCGATGACCTGCGGCGTGCCCATGGGCGGTGTCCGCCTGTTGCATGACGGCGTGGACGCGCTGGCCGCCCGGGTCGAGGCGCTGACCGGCAGCACGGTGTCGCATGCGGCGCTGGAAGCTGGTGATCCGATGATGCCGCTGGACTGGTCGAACGCCCCGCAGTTGGATCTGATTTACGTCAACTATCTGAATATGAACGCGGATTTCGCGGGATACCTGATGATGCGGATGCTGGCATGGCACGCGGCGCGGGGCACGGCTGTGCGCATCCTTGTGTCCGATGTCATGCTGACGCACACCGACCGCGCCCTGTTCGAGGGGGTGGCGGCGCAGTATCCCACGGTGCAGATCCAGCCCTACCTGATGCCCGCGTCTGCCGCTGTTGGCGTCGAAGGGCAACTCGGGCGTTTGCACCGCATCTCGCATGTCAAATTGTTCGCCACCATAGCGCGCCAGCCGGGTCGGTCTCGGGTCATGATTGGCGGGCGCAACATCCATGAAGGGTATTTCTTTGAGTCCCCGCGGGATTTGTCAGCCTATCCGTTCCTGCATCAATACGATCCTGAACAAGCGCGTGTCACTGGCGGGTTCACGACCTACGATGATTTCGAAGTCGAGTTGACCAGTGATCAGGCGGCGCGCACGGTGGCCGGACATATGGCTGCGCTGTGGCACCGCGACCATGACACCCAAGCACCGCGGCCACCGGGTCGAACCGTGCCAGCCCGGGCGGCTGATGGCCTGATGCGGCATTTCATTTCGGTGCCCTTCGTCGATGGAGAAGCGCAGATCACCTATTACGAGGGGTTGATCGACGCCGCGCGCGACCACATCAACATTGCCATCCCCTATTTGAACCTGCCCGCGCGACTGGATGCAGCCCTGCTGCGCGCCCGCGACCGGGGGGTGCGCGTGGATGTGGTGGCGACGGTTCGCGTGCGCGAAGCCGCCGATTTCATGGTGTCCAACCTTAATCGCTGGTTTGGCAACCGCTTTGGGGCGTGGGTGGGATACGTGGATTATGACCCGTTCCCACGTCTGCTGCATTCCAAGCTGATCGTCATTGATGACCGCTTGGTGGTGATCGCATCGACCAACCTGAACATGCGCAGTTTCGTCCACGATCTGGAAAACGGCCTGGTGTTTATGGATCGTGGGTTGGCGCGGCGAATTTCGCGTGTAATTGACCAGACCGCCGCCACGGGACAGCCTTTTGTGCCGAGCGAGGACCTGCCGCGCCTGTTTACCTGGCTACGGTCCATCCCAATCGTCCGGCGCATGTTCTGACACCCGGACCCGCCGCGCTCAGCCGCGCGCACTCAGGCCCGGGCGGGTCACTCAATCCAGCAGATCGTCGCCCGCAGCGGCCCCGGCTTCTGGGGCTGCGGCTTTTGCCTTGGTGGCCTTTTTCGGCGCAGCTTTCTTGGCAGCCGCCTTTTTGGGTGCGGCCTTCTTGGCCGCAGGTTTCTTGGCGGCGGGCTTTTTTGCAGGGGCTTTCTTGCGCGTGCCCTTGGTCGCGGCCTTGGCGTTGACCAACTCAATGGCCTGTTCCAGCGTCACCGCTTCGGGCTCGATCTCTTTGGGCAGTGTCGCGTTGATCTTTTCCCATTTGACATAAGGGCCATAGCGGCCCGGCATTACACTGATCGCGCCGCCATCGGGGTGATCGCCCAATTCCTTCAACGGTTTGGCCGCAGCACCGCGCCCGCCGCGCGCGGCCTTTTGGGCCAACAATTCCACTGCGTGGTTCATGCCGATGGTGAACACCTCGTCCACATCCGGCAGGTTGGCATAGGTCTTGTTGTGCCGCACATAGGGGCCGAACCGGCCAATTGCGGCTTCAATGGGTTCCCCGTCTTCGGGGTGGGTGCCCACATGGCGGGGCAGGGACAGCAGCGTCACCGCCTTTTCCAGATCCATCGCGTCGGTGGTCCAGGTTTTCGGCAAGCTGGCGCGCGGGGGCTTCTTGTTTTCCTCGGTCACCATGCCGCGCTGGACATAGGGGCCAAAGCGCCCGGTGCGCAGGTAAATGCCGTCGTCACTTTCATAGCCCAGAAGCTTACCGTCGCCAGACAGTTCAGCGTCGCCCTCATCACCCGACAGCGGGCGGGTGTAGCGGCAGTCTGGGTAGTTGTTGCAGCCAATGAACGCCCCGCCCGACCGTGCGGTTTTCAGGTTCAGGCGGCCTTTGCCACACGTCGGACACACCCGTGGGTCGCTGCCGTCTTCGCGCGGCGGATAGAGCGCGGGGGCCAGAACCTCGTCGATCTTTTCCAACACCTCGGTGATACGCAGATCCGAGGTTTCCGCGATAGCGGCGGAAAAGTCGCGCCAGAAGCGGGCCAGAACATCCTTATAGTCACGCGCGCCTGCCGAGATGTCATCCAGTTGCGTTTCCATGTCGGCGGTGAAATCATATTCCAGATAGCGCCGGAAATAGGTGACCAGGAAAATCGTCACCAACCGCCCTTTGTCCTCGGGGATCAGGCGGTTCTTGTCTTTGCGCACATAGCCGCGGTCCTGAATCGTGGTGACGATACTGGCGTATGTGGACGGGCGGCCAATGCCCAATTCTTCCATCCGCTTGACCATCGTCGCTTCGGTATAGCGCGGCGGTGGTTGCGTGAAATGCTGCTCTGGGCTCAGTTTTTTCTTGTCGGTCGCGTCGCCTTGGGACAGTTGCGGCAGGCGGCCATCATCTTCGCCATCATCGTCGCGGCCTTCTTCATAGACTTTCAGGAAGCCGTCGAACAACAACACTTGCCCGTTTGCCCGCAAGCCCACCTGACCGTCCTTGCTGCCGATTTCGGCCACCGTGCGTTCCAGCCGCGCGGCTTCCATCTGGCAGGCAATGGTGCGCTTCCAGACCAGCTCATACAGGCGGCGCTGATCGCTGTCGGTCAGGCCCAGTTTTGCCGGATCGGCCGACATGACCGTCGGCCGGATGCATTCGTGGGCTTCCTGCGCGTTCTTGGCCTTGTTCTTGTAGATCCGGGGCGAGGGCGGGACATATGCTTTGCCGAACCGCGCCTCGATTTCGGCGCGGGCTTCCTGCACGGCCTCAGGGGCCATGTCGATGCCGTCGGTCCGCATGTAGGTGATGTGCCCGGCCTCATATAGGCGCTGGGCGGCGGACATCGTTTGCTTGGCGCCCATGCCGAACTTGCGGCTGGCTTCCTGTTGCAGGGTCGAGGTCATGAAGGGCGCGGTGGGGTTGCGGCTGGCGGGCTTGGCTTCGACCGATTGCACGAACAGATCGCGCGACGTCAGCGCCTGCACCGCCAGATCAGCGGCCTCGGCCGTGGCCAGGTCGAACTTGTCCAGCTTCTTGCCGGCAAAGCTGGTCAGCCGGGCGCTGAATTCGGCACCTCGAGGCGTGGCCAGATCGGCGGTGACGGTCCAGTATTCCTGCGCCCGAAACGCCTCGATCTCCATCTCGCGCTCAACGATCAGGCGCAGGCAGACCGATTGCACACGGCCAGCGGACTTCGCGCCGGGCAGCTTGCGCCACAAGACGGGCGACAGGTTGAAGCCGACCAGATAATCCAACGCGCGGCGCGCCAGATAGGCGCGCACCAATTCCATATCCACGTCGCGCGGGTTCTTCATCGCCTCGGTCACGGCGGATTTGGTGATCGCGTTGAACACCACACGCTTGACCGGCGTGTCTTTCTTGATCGCGCGGGATTTCGTTAACGTCTCAGTCAGGTGCCAGCTGATCGCCTCGCCCTCGCGGTCGGGGTCGGTGGCCAAGATCAGGTCGTTGTCAGTTTTCAGGGCTTCGGTGATGGCGCGCAGATGCTTTTTGCTGTCTGTCGCGACCTCCCATTTCATCTCGAAATCATGGTCGGTATCGACCGAACCGTCCTTGGGCGGCAGATCGCGCACATGGCCGAAAGACGCCAGAACGGTATAGTCCGATCCAAGGTATTTGTTGATAGTCTTGGCCTTGGCTGGGGACTCGACGACGACAACTGCCATGTAAACCTCTGATGGAAAACGCCCTTTTCACGTGGCGGTCGGCCACGGCAGTCGATGCTGCGCCGCCTAGATGGGCGTGAAAGGGGGGTGTTGTCAATCTAGGCGCAACCGATCACGTCAGATAGCAGGTGAATTTCGGTCCTGAACCGTTGCAGGCCTTCGCACAGCCGTTGCCGTGAATGTGGCGTGGGTCAAAGCCGCGCCAACATGCTGCCGGCTTGCCGCTGAACGCGGCCATCAAGTTCCAGAAACAACAGCGCCGGGGCGACGATAGACGCCGGAAGTCCAAGGTCGCGAAGCAGTTGGTCTTCGGGCACCGGTGCCGGGCCCAGATGGGCCAGAATGGCTTTGTGCAGGGTCAAGGTATCCGGCACACCCGCCGGGATCTTTGTGTCCTGCGAGGCTGTCATCAGCGTTGCGTTGATGGGCGTTGACGGTTTGGCCGTTGCGTCCTGCACTGGGCCGGCCAGCTGCGCCTCCAAGACCTCTATCACGTCGGCAGTATCGCGGATCAGCGTCGCACCACCGCGAATCAGACGGTTGCACCCTGCGGCGCGCGCATCAAACGGGTGCCCGGGAACGGCCAGCACTTCACGCCCCTGATCCAGGGCATCGCGTGCGGTGATCAGGCTGCCGGAGCCGTCCGCCGCCTCAATCACGATGACGGCGCGGGACAGCCCGGCGATCAGCCGGTTGCGGCGGGGGAAATGGCGCGCCTGCGGTTGCAGGCCGATCGGCTGTTCAGACACGCGCAGGCCCTGATCAGAGATCGACGCGGCCAAGACGGCGTTTTCAGGCGGATAGATCACATCCACACCACCCGCCATCACCGCGATGGTGCCGGATTTAAGTGCCGCACCATGTGCTGCGGTGTCGATGCCGCGGGCCAGGCCCGAAACAATGGTAAAGCCATGATAGCCCAGCCCTTCGGCCAGTTTGCGGGCCGTGCGCTGTCCCAAGCTGGAGGCATTTCGCGCGCCGACAATGGCAACGGCATGCTGGTCCAACACGCGGGCCTGTCCCTGTACCCACAGAACGGGGGGCGGGTCATTCAAAGCGGCCAGCGCGGCGGGATAGTCTGGATCGCCCAGGCAAATCAGCCGCGCGCCCTTGGCCCGGCCGGCGGACAGCTCGCGTTGTGCGTCATCAGCACTGAAAATGGCGTATTCGGACACGCCCGAGGCCCGTGCTACGGACGGCAGAGCGTCCAGCGCAGCCCGGGCGCTGCCGTGTTCGGTCATCAGGCGTAGAAACGTGCTGGGACCAACGCGCCGAGAGCGAATGAGACGAAGCCACGCCAGCCGGTCTTCTTCCGTGGTGGGTGGGGTGAAGGGTGTGGGAGAAGAATACTGTGTCCCGTCCATTGCAACCTCGCCTCATTCAAGGTGAAGATTGCGTGACGAAGGTTAATGCTTGGTGAAGAAATGCGACGCGGCACGAAATAAATGCCGTCGAATTTCCACTCCGTCCCCCCTCTTGCGGACCGCGCCGCTCAGGCCACGCCGCCGATGGTCAAGCCACCGATCAGCAGGCTGGGCTGTCCCACGCCAACCGGCACCCACTGACCCGCCTTGCCACAATTGCCGATCCCCGGATCCATCGCCATGTCGCTGCCGATGCCGCGCACGTTGTTCAGCGCGGTTGGCCCGTCACCGATCAGTGTGGCGCCTTTGACGGGCTCTTCGACCTTGCCGTTGCGCACCCGGTAGGCTTCGGTGCACGAAAAGACAAACTTGCCGGATGTGATGTCGACCTGCCCGCCGCCAAACCCCACGGCCCAGATGCCATCCTTCATGCCCGCGACCAAATCCGCCGGATCAGCCTGTCCGCCCAGCATATAGGTGTTGGTCATGCGGGGCATGGGGGCATGGGCGTAGCTTTCGCGCCGCCCGTTGCCGGTGGGGGCGACATCCATTAGCCGCGCGTTCTGCCGGTCTTGCATGTAGCCGACCAATATTCCGTCTTCGATCAGGGTGTTTTTCCCTGATGGCGTGCCTTCGTCATCCACAGTGATGGACCCGCGCCGGTCCGGGATCGTGCCGTCGTCCAGCACCGTCACGCCGCGTGCGGCCACCTGCTTGCCCAAAAGCCCAGAAAACGCCGATGTCTTTTTGCGGTTGAAATCGCCCTCCAGCCCGTGGCCCACAGCCTCATGCAGCAAGATGCCAGGCCAGCCCGGACCCAGAACCACGTCCAATGACCCCGCCGGGGCGGGTTGTGCGCCCAAATTCACGCAGGCCACGCGCAGGGCTTCCTGCGCGACGGGTTGCCAGTGATCCGCCTCCATCAGGCCCGACAGCCCGATCCGCCCGCCGCCGCCGAAATGACCTGATTCGCGCCGCCCGTCCTGTTCGACAATCACCGCGATAGAAATCCGCGCCATGGGCCGCAGATCGGTGACCAGCCCGCCTTCGGGCCGAAGGATCGCGATCTCCTGCACTGACGCCGCCAGCGACGCCGTCACCTGCACAACACGCGGATCCAACGCCCGAACATAGTCATCAATCTGGCGCATGGTTTCGATCTTGGCGGCAAAGCTGGCATCCGCGATCGGGTCGATATCCGCATACAGCGCGCGGTTTGTGCCCTGTGGTGGGGCGGCCATGACACCGCCACCGGCACCAACGGCCAGCCGCGCGGTTTTGGCTGCGCGCGTCATCGCGGCTTCGGTGATCTGGGTCGAATGGGCGTAACCTGCGACATCGCCGCGCACAGCACGCAAACCAAAGCCTTCGCCCGAATCGTATCCGGCAGACCGGATCCGCCCGTCATCCAGCACAAGTGATTCGGACCGTCGCCGCTCAAGGAACAATTCTCCATCATCCGCCCCGGCAACGGCGTCACGCAGGATCGACAATGCTGTTTCTCGGTCAATCATGGTTTCGAACGGGTCGAACCGGTCAGCATTGGCCGCTGGTTTTGCGATTGCGGACATGAAACTCCTTTCGCAGCCCACCCGCGCGTCTTTGACTTATATCAAAGGGTGGCGAGTTGACGCATTGGTTTGGGTTGTTATGGCGATGCTAATATGATTTTAGAAGGGAGGGAAACCGCCCATTTGGGTTCGTGCCCGGCGCAGGCCGGCTGCACGCAGTCTGCGTAGGCGGCATGAATAACGGTCGAAGAGCCGCATAAAAAACGGGAACATACGATGCATCTTTTCAAGGACCCCACCCGGCTGTTTGCCGGTTTCGGCGCGACGGCGCTGTCGATGGTGATCGCTGGTCAGGCGCTGGCGCAGGAAATGGTTTTCCGCGGCGAGCCCGTGCCAGGTGGTGTGCACCACCAGGAGGCCGCGACATCGCTGGCGACCGAAGCTTTCTGGATCGATGAAATGGTCCTGATCCTGATCACTGCGATCACGATCTTTGTCTGTGCTTTGCTGCTGTGGGTGATCGTGCGCCATAACCGACGTGCCAATCCGACACCGTCGCGGTTCTCGCACAACTCGCCGCTGGAAGTGGCGTGGACCATCCTGCCGATCTTCATCCTGATTGCCATTGGGTCCGTTACGGTGCCGGCGCTGTTTCGTCAGCAAATCATGCCGCCCGCGGATGTCACCATCAAGGTGACCGGCTACCAGTGGTACTGGAACTACGAATACGTGGACCACAATGTCAGCTATGACAGCTACATGCTGGAGCGCAACCAGCTGGCCGAATACGGCTATGAAGACCGCCACTATTTGCTGGCAGCCGATGCGCAAGTTGTTGTGCCGGTTGGTCAGAACGTGGTGATGCAGGTCACCGGCGGTGACGTGATCCATTCCTGGGCGGTACCGGCGTTTGCGGTGAAGCAGGATGCGGTGCCGGGCCGTCTGGCGCAATTGTGGTTCAACGTCGATGAGCCGGGCGTCTATTTCGGTCAGTGTTCGGTACTGTGCGGCCAGAACCACGCCTACATGCCGATCGTTGTGCGCGCTGTAACGCCGGAAGAATATGTCGCTTGGCTGCAAGAGCAGGGCGCCGAAAACCTGGCCGCTGCGCCGGGCTATGATGCGACCGTCCAACTGGCCGCAAGCGAGTAATCAGCGAAACACGTGGCCCCGCTGGAGCAATCCTGCGGTGCCGATTGAGCGTGTTCTGCGTTTTTCGAGGGTGAGATGAGCGACATTCAAGCCGACATCACACGTCAAACCCGGACCGGCGAAGCCGGGTTCGGGGATTACGTGCAGCTTTTGAAGCCGCGCGTGATGTCATTGGTCGTGTTCACAGCGATGGTCGGACTGCTGGTTGCGCCTGTGCAATTGCACCCGGTGGAAACGCTGGCCGCGGTCATTTTCATCGCGTTGGGTGGCGGCGCTTCGGGCGCGCTGAACATGTGGTGGGATGCCGATATCGACCGCGTGATGAAGCGCACCGCCAACCGTCCGATCCCGTCTGGGGCCGTGGCCTCTGGTGAGGCGCTGGGCCTGGGGCTTGCGCTTTCGGGGATCTCGGTTGTTATGCTGGGGCTGGCCACGAACTGGCTGGCGGGTGGGCTGCTGGCCTTCACCATCTTCTTTTACGCCGTGATCTACACGATCTGGCTGAAGCGTTCGACGCCGCAGAACATTGTGATCGGCGGCGCCGCCGGCGCTTTCCCACCGATGATCGGCTGGGTCGCTGCGACAGGCAGTTTCAGCTTGGAATCGGTGCTGATGTTCGCGTTGATCTTCATGTGGACACCGCCGCATTTCTGGGCGCTGGCCCTGTTTATGAACAGCGACTATTCCAAAGCCAAAGTGCCGATGCTGACGGTCACCCATGGCCGCCGCGTGACCCGGGCGCACATTCTGGTCTACACCATCGCCCTGATCCCGGTTGCATTGGGCGCGGCGTTCACGTCTATCGGCGGGCCTGTCTATCTGGGGGTCGCGCTGGTCCTGAATACGCTGTTCCTGATTGGCGCATGGCGCATCTGGCGCCGCCCAGAGGACGCAGCAGAAGCCGACAAATACGCGGTCGAAAAACGGTTCTTCGGGTTGTCACTGGCCTATCTGTTTGGCCATTTCGCGGCATTCCTGGTTGAGGCAACACCGTTTGCCGACAGCTTCGCAGCATGGATCGGGTGGGGTTTCTGAGATGGCATTTACACGTGAGCACGACCTTCACAAACGCCGCTGGGGCCGCAATGCTGGTCTGGGCCTGACGCTGTTGGCCTTTGTTGCATTGGTGTTCGGGCTGACCATAGCGAAGGTTCAGCGCGGCGATCAGATGCAGGGCTTTGATCATACGTATCAGGTCGAACGTGACCCGGGCGCCCGCACGGGCGGAGCGGCTTCGCAGGCGGCACCGGAGGTTTCTGAATGATGCGCTGGTGGCGTTCATTGGATGGCACGGGACGGACGGCCACCTGGGCCGTTGCAGTCGTGCTGTTCATGGCTGGCATGGGTTGGGCGGCGGTGCCGCTGTACGACATGTTTTGCCGTGTGACCGGCTTTGCCGGCACCACGCAACGGGCCGAAGCGGGTTCGGACGTGGTGCTGGACCGGACGGTTACAATTCGGTTCGATGCGTCGCGCGAACGCGGCTTCGAATGGGAATTCCGCCCCGTCGAACGCACGATGGATGTTCGCATCGGCGAAACCGGGATCGCCTTTTATGAGGCCTACAACCCCACCGACCGGGTCATCGCCGGGTCGGCCAGCTACAATGTGACGCCCTATTCCACGGGCGCATACTTCGTAAAAATCGCGTGCTTTTGCTTCACGCAGCAGGTTCTTCAACCGGGGGAGCGGGTGCAGATGCCCGTGACCTTCTATGTTGACCCTGCGATTGTCGATGATCCGGAAGCGCGTGACGTTCACACCATTACCTTGTCCTATACCTTCCACCCGGCAGACCTGTCTGCCGATGGCGAAGTGCAGGTCGAAACCAATTGATCAGTGCCCTTGGTTGGGGCGCTGTAGCACAATAACCGCGAATGCGGTAAAGAACGGGAAAGTCTGAGGGAACATACCATGGCGCACGAAAAGAACCATGATTACCACATCCTGCCGCCGTCGATCTGGCCCTTCGTGGGCGCGGTCTCGGCGTTTACCATGCTTGTGGGCGCAATCTTGTGGATGCACGGCAGCGGTCCATGGATCTTCATGGCTGGCTTTGTTGGCGTCCTGTATGTGATGTATGCATGGTGGTCGGATGTCGTTGTCGAAAGCCACACGGGCGATCACACACCGGTTGTGGTCATTGGCCTGCGCTATGGCTTCATCCTGTTCATCATCTCGGAAGTGATGTTCTTCTCGGCGTGGTTTTGGAGCTTCTTCAAACACGCCATGTATCCGATGGGTCCGCAAAGCCCGGCGATTGACGGTGCCTGGCCGCCGGCGGGTGTTGAGTTGTTCGATCCGTGGCATCTGCCGCTGATCAACACGCTGATCTTGTTGCTGTCGGGGTGTGCCGCCACCTGGGCGCACCACGCTCTGGTGCATGAAAACAACCGCAAGGACATCGTGAACGGTTTGTCCATCGCTGTTGTCCTGGGCATGATCTTCACTGTGCTGCAGGCCTACGAATACGGCCACGCGGGGTTCGGGTTCTCTGGAAACATCTACGGCGCCAACTTTTTCATGGCGACCGGCTTTCACGGCGCCCACGTGATCATCGGCACGATCTTCCTGTTCATCTGCTTGCTGCGTGCACGGGCTGGCCATTTCACGCCAGAGCGCCATGTCGGCTTCGAGGCAGCGGCCTGGTACTGGCACTTCGTTGATGTCGTCTGGCTGTTCCTGTTTGCGGCTGTCTATGTGTGGGGCAGCACCGGGCTGCACTAAGCTGACACCTTGCAGAACGATCAAACGGGGGGCACACAGCCCCCCGTCTCTGTTTGACACATCCACCTCATTCTTCGGAGCATGAACGATGACGCGTATTATCGGTCCCATCATTTTCGGGTTGGGTGGGCTGGCGATTTTGCTGTCGCTGGGCTTCTGGCAGCTGGCACGACTGGATTGGAAGTTGGGCGTGATCGCCGACATCGAATCGCGTATCCACGCAGACCCGGTTGCCGTGCCAGCAACACCAGATCCCGAAAATGACCGCTATCTGCCGGTCAGCGCCGCCGGGCGGTATACCGGGGAACGGGTACATGTGCTCTCCAGCCAACGTGAACGCGGCACCGGCAGCCATGTTATCGCCGTTCTGGAAACCGAAGACGGCCGCCGCCTGCTGGTGGATCGTGGGTTCATCTCGGATCAGGATGCCGTGGGTGTGGATTATGCCGCTGACAACGCCGAAGTGACCGGCAACCTGCTGTGGCCGATTGACTCAGACAGCTTCACGCCAGCACCAGACCTGGGGCGAAACCTGTGGTTTTCACGTGATGCGCCCCCCATTGCCGCGCATTTGGGCACCGAAACCGTGATGATTGTCGCGCGCCGTGATCCCAGCGCGCCCGCCGCGTTGGTGGCGGTTCCAATCAACTCTGCCGACATCCGCAACGATCATCTTGGATATGCGATCACGTGGTTTTCGCTGGCCTTCGTATGGGCGGTGATGACAGCGTCTCTTTTGTGGCGTATCAGGCGCAAAACGGCCTGACAGAACGGCCAGGGAAAAAAGCTATGCAGTATATTTCGACGCGGGGCGCCGCACCGGTTCTGACTTTCGAACAAGCGATGCTGACCGGGTTGGCCCGTGACGGCGGGCTTTATGTTCCTGAAACTGTTCCCGCCATGAGCGCCATGGAAATTGCTGCGCTGGCCGGCCGATCCTATGAGGATATCGCCTTTCGTGTCATGCGGCCGTTCATCGGTGACACGTTCACCGACGGGCAATTCAAGGAGCTGATCGCAAAAGCTTATGCCGGGTTCGGCCATGATGCGCGCGCGCCTTTGAAACAGCTTGGACCAAACCACTTTCTGTTGGAGCTGTTCCACGGCCCGACGTTGGCGTTCAAGGATTTCGCGATGCAGCTGATTGGCCAGCTGTTTCAAGCGTCGCTCAGCCGGTCCGGGCAGCGGGTGACCATCGTCGGCGCAACCTCGGGCGATACCGGGTCTGCAGCGATCGAGGCGTTTCGCGGCTTGAGCAATGTGGATGTGTTCATCTTGTTCCCCCATGGCCGCGTGTCCGATGTACAGCGCCGCCAGATGACAACCGCAGAAGACGCGAACGTGCACGCACTGGCTGTGGATGGGGATTTTGACACCTGCCAGGGTCTGCTCAAAGACATGTTCAACGACTTTGATTTCCGCGACCGGGTGAAGCTGGCGGGGGTCAACAGCATCAATTGGGCGCGGGTATTGGCACAGGTGGTCTACTATTTCAGCGCCGCCGTCAGCCTTGGCGCACCGCATCGCCCGGTCAGCTTTACCGTGCCCACCGGCAACTTTGGCGACGTGTTTGCCGGCTACATCGCGCGCCGCATGGGGTTGCCGATTGAAAAGCTGGTAATTGCCACCAACCAGAATGACATTCTGCATCGCTGCCTGACCACCGGGGTTTATCAGACCGAAGGGGTGCGCCCGTCGATCAGCCCGTCGATGGATATCCAGGTGTCCTCCAATTTCGAACGCGCGCTGTTTGATGCCTATGGCCGTGACGGTCACGCGGTTGCGCAGTGCATGGCAGAGTTGAAGGCAACTGGGGGCTTCACGGTCAGCCAGGGCGCTTTGCAAGCGTTGCGCGATATCTTCACCTCGGGCCACGTATCCGAGGAACAAACCTCGGCCAGCATTGCCCATACGCTGGCCCATTCGGCCGAACTGTTGTGCCCGCATTCAGCGGTGGGTGCCGCCGTCGCCGCGCAGCATCTGGGCGATGTGCCGATGGTGACGCTGGCCACCGCGCATCCGGCCAAATTCCCCGACGCTGTGGAAGCCGCCACCGGCGTGCGCCCCGCGTTGCCGCCGCGCATGGCCGACCTGTTTGAGCGCCCTGAACGTGTGACCCGTATGACTGCTGACCGCGCGGCACTGCAGGCCCTGATCCTGGACCGGGTGGCCGCCTGATGCACCAGATTACAACATTGTCCAATGGCTTTCGCATCGTTACCGAATCCATGCCCGGGCTGGCCTCGGCGGCGGTGGGTGTTTGGGTTATGGCTGGCGCGCGCCATGAAACCGCTGACCAGAATGGCATTGCTCATTTTCTGGAACACATGGCGTTCAAAGGCACGGCCAAGCGCACGTCGCTGCAAATCGCCGAAGAAATCGAAGATGTGGGCGGCTATATCAACGCCTATACCAGCCGAGAGATGACCGCCTATTACGCCCGCGTGCTGGAGGCGGACGTGCCACTGGCGCTGGACGTCATCGGCGATATCGTGATGAACCCGGCGTTTGATGCACGAGAGATTGAAGTTGAGCGTCATGTGATCTTGCAAGAAATCGGGCAGGCGCTGGACACCCCCGATGACGTGATTTTCGACTGGTTGCAGGAAGCGACTTATCCGGATCAACCCCTTGGCCGCCCCATTCTGGGCCCGGCCGACCATGTCGCACGCTATGGCGCTGGGGATCTGCGGGGCTTTGTCGGGGGGCATTATGGCCCGGGGCAAATGATCCTCGCCGCCTCTGGCGCGGTGCATCATGACCGGCTGGTGCGGCTGGCCGAGGAGTTGTTTGGCCATCTGTCGCCGCTGCACATGACAGCTGCGCAACCCGCTGCCTTTGCCTGCAATGAGCGGCGTGAGGTCAAAGACCTGGAACAAGCGCATTTCGCCCTGTCGTTTGAAGCGCCCAGTTTTCGCGATCCTGACATTTTCACCTCGCAGATTTTTGCCGGGGTGATGGGCGGCGGGATGTCGTCACGCCTGTTTCAGAAGCTGCGCGAGGAGCGCGGGCTGTGTTACACCACCTTTGCGCAGGCCGGGGCGCATGATGATACCGGATCCATCACAATTTACGCGGGCACCGGGGCAGGGGATCTGAACGATCTGGCGCTGCTGACCATCGACGAGTTGAAACGCGCCGCCAGTGATCTGACCGAAGCCGAAGTGGCGCGCGCCCGCACCCAGATGAAAGCAGGACTGTTGATGGGGTTGGAAAGCCCGTCAAGTCGCGCCGAACGGCTGGCCCGGCTGTTGGCGATTTGGGGCCGCGTGCCCAGCCTGTCGGAAACCATCGAAAAGATTGATGCCGTCGATCTGGGTGTCGTGCGCGGGTTTGCCGAACGCCTCAGTGACCAGGCGCGGTTCAGCATGGCGCTTTATGGCCCGGTGGGGTCGGCGCCATCGCTGGAGGCGCTGCGCGACAGGATGGTGGCGTGATGTTGGGCATTGCGCTGAACCGTCGCCAACGTTTCCGGCTGGAGACCGAACGACTGACGCTGCGCCTGCCCGAACATGCAGACTATCGCCAATGGGCCGCCCTGCGCGAAGCCAGCGCACCGTTTCTAACCCCGTGGGAGCCAACTTGGTCGGCCGAACACCTGTCACGGCGCAGTTTTACCGGCCGGGTGCAATGGGCCGCGCGACTTCACGCGCAACGCACGGGCTTACCGCTGTTTTTGATCCGCCGAGACGACAACCAATTGGTTGGCGCGATCACCTTGGACAATATCCGCCGGGGGCCAGCGCAGGCGGGAACCATTGGGTATTGGATCGGTCAACCCTTTGCGCGGCAGGGGTATATGCGCGAAGGGATCGGTGGGCTTGTGCATCACAGCTTCACCGAAAATGATCTCAGCCGGGTCGAAGCCGCGTGCTTGCCTGAAAATACGGCCTCTCGTGCCGTTCTGGAAAAATCTGGGTTCAAGTACGAAGGCGTCGCCCAAAGCTATTTGCAGATCAATGGTCGGTGGCGCAATCACGTTCTCTATGCAAACCTGCGGGGGGATCGCAGAGGGCGCACGCATGTCGGCTGACACCACACAGCAAGTCTTGTTTCTGCGCGGTATCAATGTCGGCGGGCGAAATCGGATGCCGATGGCCGAATTGCATGACCTTCTGTCCGGCCTGGGGTTCAGCAACGTTCAAACCTATATCCAAAGCGGAAATGCGGTCTTTTGCGGGGCGGGCGCGCCGGTGGATTTGAGTGCCCAAATCGCCGACGCAGCCCAAGCGCGTTTTGGCTTTCGCCCTGCCGCAATGGTCATTCTCGCCGACACGCTGGCCCGCATAGTTAGTGATAACCCGTACCGAGCCGAAGGGCAGATCAAACGCGCTGCAGTGCAGATCGGGTTCCTGATGCAGCCCGCCGTTTCAGCCGATACGGGCCGCATGGCGCAGATCGCGGCCCCCGATGAAGCGTTCGCCTTGACCGATGATGCGTTCTATCTACATGCCCCATCAGGAATCGGACGTTCAAAACTTGCTGCAAATGCCGAACGTATTCTGGGTGTTGAAATGACCATGCGCAATCAAGGGGTGGCCGAGGCGGTCATGGCCCTGGCCCGGAGCGACCGATGCTGAATGATGCCGATCCCGCCTTTCTGGACACACTGACCGCGCAACTGCCCGAGCGAACGCTGCGACCTGTCGAAGAGCGTTACCTGACAGAGCCGCGTGGGCGATGGGTTGGGCGCGCGGCTGCCGTGGCCTGCCCGGCCACGACGCAAGAGATGTCTGTCATCCTGAAGTCCGCCAATGAGGCGCGCGTGGGCATTGTGCCCTATAGCGGCGGCACCGGGCTGGTTGCTGGGCAGGTCAAAGGCGACGGGGCGGTGCCGTTGGTGGTGTCGCTGGAGCGCATGAACCGCATTCGAAGCGTTGAGCCGCGCGGGAATGTGATGGAGGTCGAAGCCGGGTGCATCCTGGCCGACGTGCAGGACGCGGCAGAGCGCGCCGGGCGGCTGTTCCCGCTGTCCCTGGCGTCTGAAGGTTCGGCGCGGATCGGTGGACTTTTGGGCACCAACGCGGGCGGTGTGGGTGTGCTGCGCTGGGGCAATATGCGCGATCAATGCCTGGGACTTGAGGTGGTGCTGGCCGATGGACGGGTGATGCAGGGGCTCAAACGGTTGCGCAAAGACAACATGGGCTATGACCTGCGGCACCTGATGATCGGGTCCGAAGGCACGCTGGGTGTGATCACCGCTGCCAGTTTGCGGATCGTGAACCGGCCTGCGCGCACGGGCGCGGCGATGCTCATCGTGCGTGATCCTGCGGCGGCGCTGGATTTGCTGGGGCTGGCGCAAGACCGGCTGGGCGAGGGTGTTTCGGGGTTCGAACTGATCAACGGGGTCGGGCTGCGGTTTTTGGATGAATGCTTGCCGGACGTGCGTCAGCCGTTTGACGGGCGGCCGGATTGGTCGGTGTTGATCGATCTGGGCCTGCCCGACGGGCTGGACCCGGCCGCCGAACTGGCGGCATTGTTCGAGGCGGGCGTCGAGAATGGCCTGTGCAGTGATGGCGTCGTGGCGCAAAACGACGCCCAGCGTGCGCAATTCTGGGCGTTGCGTGAAGCTATCCCTGAGGGCAACCGGCGGATTGGCGCGATCACCAGCACGGATATTTCTGTCCCACTGGAGGCCCTGCCCGGGTTTATCGCGGCGGCGGATGCCGCGTTGGCGGCGCTGGGGGACTTTCGGATCAATTGTTTTGGCCATGTCGGCGACGGGAACCTGCATTTCAATGTGTTCCCGCAAAAAGGCCGAACTGTGGACCGGGCGGACCCGCTGCGCAAAGCGGTCATGGACTGCGTGCACACCGAGGTCGCGCGGCTGGGTGGATCGGTCAGCGCCGAGCATGGTGTCGGGCGGCTGAAGGTGGAGGATCTTGTGCGGTATGCCGATCCGGTGTCGCTGTCGATGATGCGCGCGGTCAAGGCGGCTTTCGACCCCAACGGTATTTTGAACCCGGGCGCAGTGTTGGCCTGACCGGAGGGCCGATATGGGGGCTGGCGCGCGCGCGGCGCTCCCACCCGCCCCCCCGCTTGCGCGCGCGCCAGTGCCTTTGCCAGGGGGGCCTTGCAGGATGGCGGCCGGGTGTGAGTATTTGTGGAAAGATGAAATCTGCGGTCGGTTTCAGGATTCGCCGGGGCGTTTGAGTTCGAACGGGTCGGTGACATAGGCGTAGTCGCGGTAACCCAGGCGCCCGACGGGGGTGAAGGTTTCATAGGCGAAGCGCCCGTCGATCAGGCAGTCATCGCGCAGGAAAATGCCGGTGACCTCGCCCAGGACCATGGTGTTGTGCGGCCCCTTGAGCCCGATGATCTGTGTGACCGTGCATTCCAGCGCTGCCGGTGTGTCTGCGACCCGTGAACAGGGGATGGTTTGGCACTCGGCGCGGGCGAGGTCTGCGTGGGTGAATTCGTCGATTTCCCTGGGCCAGATCCCGGCGCTGACATTCATCGCATCCAGGTGGGCTGCCGAGACGATATTGACGCAAAACACCCCGGTTTCGCGGATATTGGCGAGGCTGTCCTTGGCGCCCTCACGGTCTGGTTTGTCGCCGGTAGAGGAGAACATCACCTGCGGTGGCACGTAAGCGATTCCGTTGAAGAAGGAATAGGGCGCCAGGTTTTCCGAACCGTCGGTGCCGCGGGTTGAGACCCAGGCGATAGGGCGCGGCGTGATCAGGGCGTTGAAGGGGTTGTGCGGCAGGCCGTGGCCATCCTCGGGGCGGTAGAACATTGGCGTTTCCTTTGGTTTGATCTTGGATTTAGCGCGTGTTACGCCGCAGTCCAACAGTTTCCGGTCGGAGGGGCGCGTGGATCTGGACCTGGAAAACGGCGCCGACTGGTGGGACGTCGAAGCCTTGTATGACTTGTGTTTTGCGCCCGGGCGCACGGCGCTGTCGTCCTATCGGCTGCGCGAGGATGTGCCGCCGGTTGCGGGCCTGTGCTTGGTTCTGCGCGATGAGACGGACGCGTTGGTCGGGGCGATCCGTCAGTGGCCGGTGCAGGTCGGTGGGGCGTCTTGCCTGTTGCTGGGCCCTGTTGCGGTGCACCCTACCCGTCAGGGCGAAGGGTTGGCGCGGAACCTGATACAGGGGTCTGTGGCGCGGGCGCGCGATCTGGGGTGGGCGCGTGAGTTGTTGGTGGGCGATGCCCCACTATATCGACGCTTCGGATTTCGCAAATTGCCAGGCGTGATCATGCCGCCGCCGACCAACCCCGAACGGGTGCTGGGGCTGGAGTTGGTCGAAGGGGCGTGGCGCGGCATATACGGTGCAGTGACGCGGGTCACAATCCCCAATTCAATTGAACCGGGGGATTGATCACAATGGTGGCAAGGCGCGAACGTATTCCATGAGTGCCGGTCGCAGGTTGTCGTCACCCCGGCGCTGGGCGTCGGTGATCATGTCCGTGACAACCGACAAGTCGGCGCGCAGAATGACGTCCTTGACCGGGCCTATCGAAGCCGGTCGCATCGACAGTGACCGGATACCGACCCCGGTCAGTGCCAGGGCTTCGACTGGGCGCCCCGCGTCTTCGCCGCAAAAAGACAGCGACGTGCCGGCGTTGGCGCAGCGATCGACGATTTTCTGGATCAGGGACAGGAAGCTGAGCGACAGCGTGTCATAGCGGCGGCGCACAAGTTCGTTTTCGCGGTCAGCGGCGAAAAAGAATTGTTTGAGATCGTTGCCGCCAATCGACACGAAATCGGCCAGTTCAAAGAACGCGTCTGGTGCGAAGGCCAGGCTGGGGGTTTCCAGCATGGCGCCGATTTCCAGTTTGCTGGGCAGTTGATGGCCCAGCTTCGCCTCGCGTTCTATTTCGCGCAGCAGAATATCCCGCGCGCCAACGAATTCGGACATTTCCGCGATCAACGGGAACATCACCGTCAGCGGCCCGCCGGCCGCAGCGCGGATCAGGGCCTGAAGTTGCATCCGCATGACGCCGGTCTTGTCCAGGCCGACACGCACGGCGCGCCAACCCATGGCAGGGTTGGGCTCCTCTGGGCGGTTCATGTAGGGCATGACCTTGTCCGACCCGATGTCGAGTGTGCGAAACGCCACGCGGCGCCCTTCGGCGGCTTTGACGACGCGTTCGTAAAGCGCAGCAAGTTCCGAGCGGCGCGGCATGGAATTGCGCAGCAGAAACTGGAGTTCAGTACGAAACAGGCCCACGCCTTCGGCGCCCGACCCGTGAAGCGAGGGCAGGTCAGCCATGATGCCCGCATTCATGTGCAGATGAACCTGCTGGCCACATCGTGAAATAGCGGGGCGATCGCGCAGAGCGGCGAAACGCTCGGCGGCCTGCGTTTGCATGATGATCTTGTCGCGAAAGGCGCTGGAGACACTGTCATCGGGGCGCAGGTGCACCACGCCTTCATCGCCATCGACAATGATGGTGTCGCCGTTCAAGGCCTCGGTGGTGACCCCATCGCAGTGAACGACCAGCGGGATTGCCAGCGCCCGTGCCACGATCGCGGCATGTGACCCGACAGAGCCCTCCTCAAGCACCACGCCTTTCAGCTTCTTGCCGTATTCCAGAAATTCGCCGGGGCCGATGTTGCGCGCCACCAGGATCGGGCGGTCCGGCATGACGGCGCCGGTGTCGCTGCCCTGGCCGGTCAGAATGCGCAGCAGGCGATTCGACAGATCGTCCAGATCATGCAGACGTTCGCGCAAATAGGGATCGGGCACGGTTTGCAGTCGCGCACGGGCCTGGGATTGTTCTTTTTCAACCGCGGCTTCGGCGGACAGCCCGCTTTCGATGCTTTGCTCCATCCGCCGCAACCAACCGCGTGAGTTGGCGAACATGCGGTAGGCTTCCAGAATTTCGCGATGTTCCTGTTCTGCATCGACCGCCATGCGAAGCAGGTCGTCAACCGATCCGCGCAGCTCCTTGACCGCAACGCGCAGGCGCTCCGTTTCTGCGACCGGGTCATCGTTGACCAGATTGGTGACCACGACACGCAGCTCGTGCAACCAGACCTGACCTTCGGCGGTGCCTTCTTGCCCGGATCCGCCGCGCAGCATCGCAGGGTGGATGTGCGGCGTGGCGATGGCGGTGTCATCGCTGACGAATGCGCCCAGTTCGGCCATTTCCGCCAGAACCATGGCGACGACGTCCAGCGCATATATCTCATCATCGGAATAGGCGCGGGCCTCTTTCGACTGGACCACCAGCACGCCCAGCTTTTCGCCCAGTCGCTGCACCGGGACACCCAGAAAGCTGGAATAAATTTCCTCGCCCGTTTCCGGCATGAAGCGAAAGCCGCGTTCTGATGGCGCATCGGCGGTGTTCACAACGCGCGCCGTGCGTGCGACGCGGCCGACAAGCCCTTCGCCAAGCCGCATGCGCGTGGTGTGCACGGCTTCGGGCTTCAAGCCATGGGTTGAGCAAAGCTCCAGCGTTTCACGGTTGCGAAACAAGTAGATCGAGCACACCTCTGTTTGCATCGACTGCGCGATCAGCGTGGTGATATGATCCAGCCGTTCCTGCCCTTGGCCGGGTTCGGCAAGGGTGTCACGCAAGCGGCGCAACAGTTTGCGGCTTTCGCTTTCGCTACGATCTGGCATTTTGGCGCGCTTCCTTACGGGGCGAAACGATCATCAGGATCAAGGTAGAACATAGGCAGGCAGAAGGGAAACGCCATTCCCCCTGGGCGTGCAATACACGGACCATGGTTAAACAATTGCCCGGTCAAACAGCACAAAGCATCCCGCTTGCCGAAAAGTTCAGGCGCGTTCGGTCAGATCGTCCACTTCGCTGGCGCCCAGATCAAAAGCATCATGCAGGGTCTGCACAGCAAGTTCGATATACTTGCGGTCGATCAGAACCGAAATCTTGATTTCGGACGTCGAGATGACCTTGATGTTTACCCCTTCGGCGGCCAGTGCGCGGAACATCTTGGCGGCCACGCCAGCATGGCTGCGCATGCCGATTCCCACCACCGAAACCTTGGCGGTTTCCGTGTCGACCACCAGTTCTTCGTAACTGATGTTGCCAGTCTCCTTGGCCTCGTTCATGGCCTTGCGGGCCAGTGCGACCTGCGTGACAGGGCACGAAAAGGTCATATCGGTGACGGCGCCGGGGTGGGCTTCGTCATAATCCTTTTCCGAGATGTTCTGAACGATCATATCGACATTGACGCCGGCATCCGCCAAGGGGCCAAATATGGCGGCGGCGATGCCGGGACGGTCTTCAACGGTGACAAGCGTGATCTTGGCTTCATCGCGCGAAAAGGCGACGCCAGAAACAACTTTGGATTCCATGATTTCCTCCTCGTCGCAGACCAGGGTGCCGGACGTTTCATCGGTTTCTTCAAAAGACGACAGCACGCGCAACCGCACCTTGTACCGCATTGCCAGTTCCACGGACCGGGTCTGCAACACTTTTGCGCCCAGACTGGCCAGTTCCAGCATTTCCTCATAGCTGATCTTGTCCAGCTTGGTCGCCTTGGACGTGATGCGCGGGTCGGTGGTATAAACGCCGTCCACGTCGGTGTAGATGTCACACCGCTCGGCCTCGAAGGCGGCGGCGAAGGCCACAGCCGTGGTGTCCGAGCCGCCTCGGCCCAGCGTGGTGATCCGGCCTTCGGGGCTGAGGCCCTGGAACCCGGCGACCACCGCCACGCGGAACCCGTCGGCGAATCTGGCGTTGATATTGTCGCACGGGATCGACACGAAACGCGCCGCGCCATGGGCGGAGGTGGTGTTGATTGGCACCTGCCAGCCCTGCCAGCTGCGCGCCAATATCCCCATTTCCTGCAACCTGAGCGCCATCAGCCCGGCCGTGACGTTTTCACCAGACGAAACCACGGCATCATATTCGCGTGCGTCATAGAAATCCGAGGTCTGGTTGACCCAGCCGACCAACTCATTGGTCTTGCCCGACATGGCCGATACGATCACGATGACATTGTAGCCGCGTTCGACCTCGCGGCGGATTTTCTCCGCTGCGTTTTCGATCCGGTCCAGATCGGCGACCGACGTGCCGCCAAATTTCATCACCAGAACAGGCATGTCCGCCCCCGCATCTTCCCGTCCGCACCCCACTGTGCAGCGCGGCTTCTCTTACGCGGGGGGGGCGCGGCGTGCAAGGCCACACAATGCCTTGGCGGCGCACGCGATGCCCGTGAAACCGCGATAGCAAGAGCAGCGAACAAACCCTAATTGGTTTTGCCGCGTGGAATGAAGGGCAGGGGGGCAACTGGAACACCGTCATCCAGCAGGGCCTTGGCGTCTGCGATCTTTGCTTCACCCCAAATGGGGCGTTCGGGCGCATCACCGGCATGGATGGCGCGGGCTTCTGTGACAAACTGGTCGCCGACGTGTTCGGCTTTCGCTTCGATTTCCTTGCGCAACTGCGTCAGACGGTCCTCTGCCGGTGTGGCGGACGTCAAGCTGTGGTTCTCCTCGGTTGCGGAATGGCCGACCGAGGGCGCCATCAACGCCTTTTCGACGGTTACGCTGCCACACTGCACACAGGCGACATGCCCACCCGCCCGCAAGCTGTCGTACGCCCCGGCGGACGCGAACCAGCTGTCAAAGCTGTGCCCCTTGTCGCATTTGAGAGTGTATCGGATCATGCTGTTGGCCCGTGTGTTCTGTCGGTAAAGATAAGCAACCCGTCAGGCAGAGCAAGGGAAGACGCCCGGCGCGTGCAGGGCGTGTTCAGGCCCGCCCGTTTTCCTTGACGGATTCCATCGCCACATGGGTTGACGTTGATGCCACATGCGGCAGGCGGGAAATGCTTTCGGCCAGAATTTCCCGGTAGTTCTGAATATCGGCGCTCCGCACCTTGAGCAAGTAGTCGAAGGCCCCGGCAATAAGGTGGCATTCTTCGATTTCCGGGGTCGCGTGAACCGCCGCGCCAAATTCGCGCAGTGCGTTTTCGCGCGTGTCGTCCAGCCGCACCTCGACAAACACGACATGCCCCAGACCAAGCCTCTGATGATCGACCAGCGCCTGGTAGCCCGTGACAAATCCGTCGCGCTCCAGCCGTTTCAGGCGCGCTTGGGTCGGGGATTTTGACAGACTGATCCGTTCCGCCAGTTCGGTAACACTGATGCGCCCGTTCAGCCGCAGGTGCCGCAGAATCGCCAAGTCGAAGTTGTCAAGATCGTTGCGGTCCATCGTCCTGTATTCCTGCTGTTATTCAGGCGTTTTATCCGTGCCCAAGGCATAATCGGGAAGCTAGATAAACTCAATACAGATAATGTCGGGAAGATTACTCATAGGTGCCATGATGCAGGCCGATCCCCTTTTGTCGCCCCTTCCAGACAATGAAGCTGCGGTCGTCGCCGCGTTGACGGCGCAAACCGCGCTGACCGAGACTGTGCGCGCCAGCATCGTTGGTCGCGCCGCAGAACTGGTGCGCAAGATCCGTGGTGGCACCAAGCCCGGGTTGATGGAGGTGTTTCTGGCCGAATATGGCCTGTCCACCGATGAAGGTGTCGCGCTGATGTGCCTGGCCGAGGCCCTGCTGCGGGTGCCCGATTCGGGGACGATGGATGCGCTGATCGAAGACAAGATCTCACCGTCCGATTGGGGGCGGCATTTGGGGCATTCGTCGTCTTCACTGGTCAACGCCTCAACCTGGGCGCTGATGCTGACGGGACGCGTTCTGGACGAAGACGGCGAAACGGGTGTTGCGGGCCATTTGCGCGCTGCCGTCAAACGACTGGGTGAGCCGGTGATCCGCACCGCCGTGGGCCGCGCGATGAAGGAAATGGGCCGTCAGTTCGTGCTGGGTGAAACCATTCAGGCTGCGATGGAGCGGGGCGCCGGGATGGAGACACGCGGTTACACCTATTCTTATGACATGCTGGGCGAAGCCGCGCGCACCGATGCGGATGCGCTGCGTTATCAGGCGGCCTATGCCAAGGCCATCGACTCCATCGGCGTGAATTGCAAAGGCGATGACATCCGCGCCAATCCGGGGATCTCGGTCAAACTGTCGGCGTTGCACCCCCGATATGAGGAAGGCCAGCGCGACCGCGTCATGCGGGAGTTGGTGCCCCGGGTGACCAAACTGGCGCGGATGGCGGCACAGCGGCGCATGGGGTTCAACATCGACGCCGAGGAACAGGACCGTTTGGCCCTGTCACGCGATGTGATCGCCGCCGTTCTGGCCGATCCGGCGCTGGAAGGCTGGGACGGATTCGGCGTTGTCGTGCAGGCATACGGCCCGCGCGCCGGCGCGATGATCGACTGGCTGCACACCACCGCCGAACATCTGGACCGCAAGCTGATGGTGCGGCTGGTCAAGGGCGCATATTGGGATACGGAAATCAAGCGCGCTCAGGTCATGGGCCTGCCCGGATTTTCGGTGTTCACCGCCAAGACGGCGACGGACATCAGCTACATGGCCAACGCCCGCAAACTGCTGGGCCTGACAGACCGGCTGTATCCACAATTTGCCACGCACAACGCGCATACGGTGGCCGCAGTGTTGGAAATGGCAGGTCATCTGGATCATCAGCGGTACGAATTCCAGCGCCTGCATGGCATGGGGGAATCGCTGCACGACATCGTGCACCGGGCCGAGGGTACGCGGTGCCGCATCTATGCCCCTGTGGGCGCGCACCGTGACCTGTTGGCGTATCTGGTGCGCCGGTTGTTGGAGAACGGCGCGAACTCCTCGTTCGTCAACCAGATCGTTGATGATGACGTCGCCCCCGAGGAGGTGGCCGCCTGTCCAATCACAACGCATCGCCCATTCGTCTTGCCCAAGGGGCCGGATCTGTTTCAGCCCGAACGGATCAATTCACGCGGGCACGATTTGACCGCCCGCCCTGATCTGGACACGATCAGCGCCGCAACCGCGCCCTTTGCTCAGACGGTGTTTCAAGGCGGACCGCGCCTTGCGGTGCCGCACACTGGGGACGGGGAACAGGTGGTGTTCAACCCCGCATTCAAGGATCAGGTTGTTGGTCACGTGCATCAGGCCAGTGATGCGGACGTGGTTGCCGCCATTGGTGCGGCGCATGTCTGGGACGCCCCGGCAAAGCAGCGCGCGGTGATCCTGAATCGCGCCGCCGATCTTTATGAAGCCAATATGGGCCGTCTGTTTGCCTTGCTGACACGAGAGGCGGGCAAGACCCTTCTGGATTGCGAGGGTGAGCTGCGCGAAGCGGTTGATTTCTTGCGCTACTACGCCGCGCAGATCACCGATGACATGCAACCGCGTGGCCCCTTGGTGTGCATATCGCCGTGGAATTTCCCGCTGGCCATTTTCACAGGCCAGATCGCCGGGGCCCTGGCCGCCGGAAACGCGGTGCTGGCCAAGCCGGCCGAACAGACCCCGTTGATCGCCTGCGCCGCCGTGGATCTTCTGCTTCAGGCCGGCGTGCCCGCGACCGCCCTGCAACTGCTGCCGGGTGACGGGGCCAGCGTGGGGGCTGCGTTGACCGCTGATGCACGGGTCAAGGGCGTGGTCTTCACCGGCTCAACCGAAACCGCGCAGATCATCCGCCGCTCGATGGCCCAGCATCTGGATCCGGGCGCGCCCCTGATCGCGGAAACCGGTGGGTTGAACGCGATGATCGTGGACAGCACGGCGTTGCCTGAACAGGTGGTGCGCGACGTGCTGGCCAGCGCGTTCCAGTCCGCCGGGCAGCGATGTTCCGCGCTGCGGTGCCTCTATTTGCAGGAAGATGTCGCTGACGGCCTGTTGGAGATGTTGTTCGGTGGCATGGATGCCTTGGTGCAGGGCGATCCGTGGCTTTTGCCAACCGATGTCGGCCCGGTGATCGACGCCGAAGCCGCGCGCGACATTCGCAGCTACATCGCCGCCGCCCGTCGTGAAGGCCGGGTTTTGCATGAATTGCGTGCGCCCGATCAGGGGCATTTTGTGGCGCCGGCCGTTATTCGTGTCGGCGGGATCGAAGATCTGCCGCGTGAAGTGTTTGGACCGGTGCTGCATGTCGCCCGGTTCAAGGGCCGTGACTTGCACAAGGTCATGGCGCAGATCAACGCGCGCGGCTACGGGCTGACCTTTGGCCTGCACACCCGCATCGACACCCGCGTGCAGGACGTCGTTGATACAATGCGGGTCGGCAACCTGTATGTGAACCGCAACCAGATTGGTGCGGTCGTCGGCAGCCAGCCGTTCGGAGGCGAGGGGCTGTCTGGCACCGGGCCAAAGGCAGGCGGGCCGGATTACGTGGCACGGTTGGCAACACCCAGCCCTGCGGCCATATGCACCGCATCCCTGGACGTTCGCCCCGAACCTGCCGATCTGTCTGTCCTGGCCACGGGTTTGGCGACCGGCGCAGCGGATGCAACCCAGTCGCGCCCTGTGGCCACCCATGACCTGCCGGGTCCGACCGGCGAATCAAACCGCATGCGCCTGTATCCGCGCGCGCCCGTTTTGTGCCTTGGCCCCGGGTCCGCCACAGAACAGGCGCAAGCCGAGGTGATCCGCGGGTTCGGCGGGGTCGCGGTCTGCGCGGGGGGGGCAATCGCGGCAGAGTGGTTGGCCACGGCTGGCGGGTTCTCTGGCGTTATCTGGTGGGGTGATGAGGGCACAGCGCGCGCACTGGTACAGGCGCTGGCGCAGCGCGCGGGGCCCATTTTGCCCCTGATCACGCAAAGCCCTGACGCCGCCCACGCCCTTACCGAAAGGCACCTGTGTATCGACACAACCGCGTCAGGTGGAAACGCGCAATTGCTGGCCGCCGCATCCGGCGCTTGACCCAACGCGCAAGATCGCTCAAACGTCCCGCATGCTACCGATACGCGACCACAACCCATCTGGTCACAGGCCCTATGTCACGTGGGGCCTGATCACGGTGAATATCGTGGTCTTTCTGTTGTATTGGCCAGCAGGCACGCCAGAGTCGGTCATTCAGGTTTACCATGACTGGGGATTGGTCCCCGCGCAGATCAGCAACGGCAGTGCTTTGTATTCCCCGCTGACATCCATGTTCATTCATGGCGGGTGGTTCCATATTGGCCTGAACATGCTGTTCCTGCGCATCTTCGGTGACAATCTGGAAGCCGAGATGGGGTCATTGCGGTTTCTGGCCTTCTATCTGCTGTGCGGGCTGACCGCGATGATGATGCAATACCTGTCGGCGATCCACAGCACATTGCCGGTTGCCGGGGCGTCTGGTGCGGTGGCCGGGGTTATGGGCGGCTACCTGTTGATGTTCCCGCGCGCACGGGTCGATTTGCTGTTCTACCTGATCGTTGCGTTCCGGGTCATTGCCGTGCCGGCTTGGGCTTTGCTCAGCTTGTGGTTCGTCTTGCAGGTGTACGGCGGCCTCAGCACGCCGTCGGGTGCGTCTTCGGTTGCATTCTGGGCGCATATCGGTGGGTTTCTGGCCGGGGTTGCGCTGACGGTTCGCTTGTGGCGGCTGCGCGGCGGGACCATGTTCTGGCGCCGCTTTCACGGTTTGCCGCCGCATCCCAGTGCCGCGTTTTCGGTGCCCGTCGTGCGCCGCCGGGGTGCCCAGCTGCCGCCACCGCAGTCACGCGGGCTGTTTCGCAGACCGGACTGACGGTGCAGCACTGCACAGGCCCTGCGCTTTGATATAGCCGGGGCACGGCGTATATTCTGG
>Ga0316204_10001015_pt1 | contig 84676 bp, 77 predicted proteins | sample 6monrhotite_MG_2_FD_205661 | JGI IMG/M metagenome (GOLD analysis project Ga0316204, IMG submission 205661) | Microbial mat bacterial communities from mineral coupon in-situ incubated in ocean water Damariscotta River, Maine, United States -... | ecosystem: Environmental > Aquatic > Marine >... | reverse complement strand
GCACTAAATATAATTGGCGCTGTACTTGATTCACCAAATGCCTGCGTGTTCCTAATTTCGCAATTGTTGGCAAGATCAGAATATCCGCGATGTTTTGCGAGAGCCCCGCAGCAGCCTTGCCGCTTGGAAACGTTTAATGCATAACCACAGTGACGCAATAGATCCATTGAATCTGCAAGTGTGCGCTGATCAAAAATATGGCTGGTGCAACCAGTGAAAATTGATAAGCTCCCCTTGGTGGCGAATGGGGGTTGATGATTGATAATGGTCGGTTCGTGGCGTTTTTTATTAACGATACTCGGTTTTATTTTCAATTTGCGGAATAAATATCTGTTGATGATTGGTGAAAGCAACGTCCAAGTTTTGATGAGTAAGGGCCAGCTATTTTCGGTTTGCTTGCTAATGAAGCGGATTCCCCACAGCTCTAGTTGGCTTGTCTTGAGGCCGTTTGGGGAGTGCTTCAGTGCATTTAAAGTCAGATCAACTATTCGCGTGTATTTCACACCTGAAGGACAGGCGGTTTCACATTGCGCGCAATATAAACAGTTATCCAGATGATGTTTTATACGATCGAAAGATTGAATACTGTCATTGGCAACGGCTTGCGCTAATGCGATTCGTCCTCTGGGTGATTCATTTTCATCGGCATGTAGTTTGTAGGTAGGGCATTTTGCGGAGCATAGTCCGCATTTTACACATTGGTCTGCAAGTAAAGATATCTCACGCTTTAAATTTTCTATTGGTACAATTGGCGGCATTAAAGTGACAACAAGGTTAGGATGAATGAGCGAACTATTTTATAAGCATCACGTGTTTTTTTGTACTAATAAACGAACTGACGGTCGGCAGAGTTGTGAAGATTATGGTGCTTCGGCATTGCGAACTTATGCAAAAGATCTGGTGAAAGAGAAAGGTTTAGCAGTTGCGGGTGGTGTTCGCATCAATTCTGCGGGTTGTTTAAATCGCTGTAGTGAAGGCCCTGCGTGTGTCGTATATCCGGAGGGAGTCTGGTATACCTTTGTGGATAAAGAAGATGTTGAAGATATTGTTGAGCAACATTTAGTCAAAGGTGAGGTGGTTAAGAGACTACTGATCGATAAAGATTCTTAGGTATATACAATCCATTCGATTTATTGTCTATGATAGATAGATTGACATCGCCTCTCCCCTCCCTTGAGGTGGTGTTATTTTGAGCGGCTTTTGTAGCCGCTTTTTTTATTTTCTTATGTATTCGCAGCAGGCTTTCTATTTTCGGACAGCACCTTAGGTATATTTCCTGAAACAGTTGACATTTCAAGCGGGTTTTTATAGTATTCCCGACCTTTTCAAGTGCGTCTTATTATATAGGGTTAAGATAATGAAAACCTTTAATGCAAAACCAGAAACTGTAAAGCGTGACTGGTACGTGGTCGATGCCACGGGTAAAACACTGGGCCGATTGGCTACAGAAATCGCTAGCCGTTTACGCGGTAAGCATAAACCAGAATTCACACCACATGTTGATACCGGCGATTACATCATCGTTGTAAATGCTAAGAATGTAGTGGCTACTGGGAATAAAGAAAACGCTAAGATATATCATCGTCACTCAGGTTACCCTGGTGGATTAAAATCGATGACATTAGAAAAGCTTCGCGAAAGAGCACCAGAGCGAATTTTGGAAAAAGCTGTCAAAGGCATGTTACCAAAAAATCCGCTTGGTCGAGCAATGTATCGCAAGCTTAAAGTTTATTCCGGTAGTGAGCATGGGCATGCAGCACAGCAGCCTAAAACACTAGATATCTAATTTATATAAAGAGAATATAAAATGGCAGATCAACAATTTTATGGCACTGGTCGTCGTAAAAGCTCAACAGCCAGAGTTTTTTTAACGCCAGGAACTGGTCAAATTACAATTAACAAGCGATCTATAGAAGAATACTTCGGTCGTGAAACAGCGCGTATGATCGTTCGCCAACCGGCAGAGCGAGTTGAAATGATTGATAAGTTTGACGTTAATTGCACTGTTAAAGGTGGTGGCATTTCAGGTCAAGCTGGCGCAATTCGTCATGGGATTACGCGTGCATTAATGCAGTATGACGAATCACTACGTCCTACTTTGCGTAAAGCGGGCTATGTTACTCGTGATTCTCGTGAAGTTGAGCGTAAGAAAGTTGGTTTGCACAAAGCACGACGCGCGACTCAATTCTCGAAACGTTAATCGTTTAAAAAGCCTCGCTATTCAGCGGGGCTTTTTTGTTTTTATCCCCTTTCTTTTTCCTGCACAGCAAAATTATTACACTTCAATCAACGGCTCCTGCCGGTTTTGACTGTTTTATTATTCAAAACAGCCTATAATTCCTCCCAAAGATTTTCTGGCTTAATTATTTGTATTTTTAGGAGAAAGGGATGCACATCAGGTTGATAGCTGTGGCTTGCGCAACAGCCCTCGCTTTACCCATATCAGTTACTGCTGCCGATAATCATCGAGCATACGGGCGCTTGCATCTATCAATTGATAGATTGGATGATTCTGGTTACGTTGTTAGCGGTGATGAGCGCAAAGGTAATCATATTGGTATGAAAGGCAGTATGGATACCAATGTCTCTGATTTCAAAGTGGTCTACAAAATCGAAGCGGGAATGATTTTAGAAGATGGAACAAACCCTGCGGGATTGAATCAGCAGCGAGATAGCTGGATTGGGATGTCGAGCGAAAGATTCGGTACTTTCCGTTTAGGAACTATTCGTACACCCTACAAAGCAACGGGTAAATTGGTAGACCCATTGTTTTATACTTCTGCAGAAGGACGTGGTGTAGCAAAAACCATGTCTGCTCATCATTCAGGTACAGGTGATGATCAGGGGCGCTCAACAAATACCGTTCGCTTTGATTCACGTTCATTTAGTGGTGTTAAGGCTGTTGGCCACTATAATTTTGCGCCTGGTGATAATAATATGGGCTTGGGCTTACACTATAATTTGGATGATGTTGCCTTTTTTATCGATTATCTCAACTCCGGCACTAAAGACGAAACAGCAATGAAAGTTGGGAGCAAAGTGAAAGCCGGAGCTGCGAGCTTTGCTTTTCAATATGAGATAGATGATTCTGGGTCTGTTGCCGTATCCGAAGGTGCTGGTGATCAGTTATTCCTCGCTGCCACCTATGAGATGGATGCAACCGCACTTGTTTTGACACTTGGTAATAATGACAATGAAACAGGGTACACTTTCGGTGCAACACATAAGTTGAATAAAAACACCAAAGGTTATTTGCTCTATGCAAATGATGGAAGTAGCGATCGCGATACCAGTCTTTTTACCGCTGGGATGATGGTAAGCTTCTAATAAATACATTTCTACTAAGCGGGGTTGATTGATTGGCCCCGTTTTTTGTTGTATTCACATAAATCACTAAGCTGTGATTTTTGTTAGACTCTTTTAATTTTGTTGGAAAGCTGGTTGTTATAGATATGTTTAGTCCAAAACTCGTATTAATTGATTTAGATGGTACTCTCGTCGATTCTGTTCCCGATTTAGCCTATGCAGTAGATGCCATGCGTCGAGATCTTGATATGCCTGAACATGGTGAAGACGCTGTTCGCAATTGGGTAGGTAACGGAGTTGAGCGTTTGGTTAAAAGAGCGCTAACGGGTGAATTAGAGGCAGAGCCAGATTCTGAACTCTACGAGAAAGGCTATCCCATATTTTATAAGCACTACCTTGAATCAAATGGTGTTTATAGTCGCTTATTCCCTGGTGTTGAAGAGGGTCTAAAATTTCTCAGCGACGCTGGTTACAGCATTGGTTGTGTCACTAATAAAGCAGAAAGCTTTACCTTGCCGCTGTTAGAAGCGAAAGGAATATTGAAGTATTTTGGCGTAGTGGTGAGCGGTGATACTCTGCCCGTTAAAAAACCTGCGCCAGAGCCTCTATGGCATGCTGCGAAGCACTTTAGTGTAGAACCGGAAAACAGTTTAATGCTTGGCGACTCGATGCATGATGTTCAAGCTGCAAGAAACGCAAACTTCAAAGTGATTGCTGTTAGTTACGGTTACAACCACGGTATTGATATCGCAGAAGCAAAGCCGGATGCCATTATTGATAGTTTTATTGAGCTGAAGAGTCTTCTTAAGTAATCGAATATATGGATAAAGCAGAATTCCAACAATATGTAGATAAAGGTTACAACAAGATCCCATTAAAGCGCGAAATGCTAGCGGATCTTGATACACCTTTAAGCACTTACTTAAAATTTGCCAACGAACCTCACAGCTATTTGTTTGAGTCAGTGCAAGGTGGTGAGAAATGGGGTCGGTATTCAATTATTGGTTTGTCATGTTTTGCTCGTCTTGAAGTTCGATCATATGAAGTTTCGCTCTTCAATGGTAATGAACTGATCAAAAGTGAAACGGTTGAAGATCCGCTTCAGTATATAGATGAATTTCGTGCTCAGTTTAACGCGCCTGAAATACCAGATATGCCGAGATTTACCGGTGGTTTGGTAGGCTATTTTGGCTATGACACGGTTCGTTATATTGAGCCAAGGCTTGGCGAATGCCCGAATCCTGATCCACTGCAAAATCCTGATATTTTGTTGATGATATCTGATGAAGTAGTGGTTTTTGATAATCTTTCAGGAAAGTTACACATCATCGTTTATGTTGATCCTGATGAGAAAAATGCATATCAACTGGGTTGTCAGCGGCTTCGTGAGTTGGCAATAAAATTTAGAGAGCCACTTAAGCTGTCTAGCAAAAAGCCGGTGTATTCAGATTTAGGTGAGTCAGATTTCGTTTCCGGTTTTACCCGTGATGGATTCATGGATGCCGTTAAGAAATCCAAGGAATACATTACCGATGGAGACGTTATGCAAGTCGTTTTATCGCAGCGACTTTCCGTTCCTTATTATGCAGATCCACTAGATCTCTATCGGGCATTACGCAGCCTGAATCCTTCCCCCTATATGTATTATTTGAACCTGGGGGATTTCTATATCGTGGGATCTTCGCCTGAAATTTTAGTGCGTGAGGAGAACCGTGAAATTACTGTCAGGCCAATTGCCGGTACACGACCACGAGGAAGAACACCAGAAGAAGATTTAGCGTTAGAAAAAGAGCTATTAGCCGATCCGAAAGAAATTGCTGAGCATTTAATGTTGATTGATCTTGGTCGGAACGATGTTGGCCGAGTTGCCAAAACCGGCTCGGTAAAACTCACTGAAAAAATGATAGTTGAACGCTACTCACATGTTATGCACATTGTTTCCAATGTTACCGGTGAGTTGGATGAAAATGTGACAGCAATGGATTCCTTGAAAGCGACTTTCCCAGCAGGAACAGTATCTGGTGCACCAAAAGTTCGAGCCATGGAAATTATCGATGAGTTAGAGCCAGTAAAACGAGGGGTTTATTCCGGGGCAGTTGGCTACATTGGCTGGAACGGCAATATGGATACAGCGATTGCTATTCGAACTGCTGTGATTAAAGATCACACGCTGTTTTTACAAGCAGGGGCTGGAATTGTTTATGACTCGGTCCCTGAAAATGAGTGGGATGAGACCATGAATAAAGGCCGTGCTATTTTTCGCGCAGCGACTTTAGCGGTAAAAGGTCTTGATGAAAACGGGCCTGAGCATCGCTAAAAATATTGAAGTAGTGCTGCGTTCCCTAAATATACAGTTATGAATGACGTTTACCCCTAGTGACATTACTGCGTTAAGCGTTAGGTTAATTTCTGGCCTTTGGCCAGCGCTTTAAGCTTGAAGAAGAAGCAAAAACAGAAAAAATGCAGCATCTTTTTGCTTCAAGCCTAACGCGCTGGCTGGCATTAAATATTAATCTTCAGCACGATTATAAACGGTGCGATGACATTTTGGGCATGGAGGAATGTGTCCAGTTTTCTTAAAGTGTAATTCTTCACCACAAGATTCGCAGACTAATGTGCCAGGGCCAGTAATTTCACCCGTGTGCCATTCGGTTGCTCTTTTGGCGTTTTGTCGGATCTCTTCAAGTGCCAATTGAGTGTGGTCAACCATATTGGAAAACGCTTCCATAAATTTATCTTCGAGATATAGAGCGTCTAATCTTAACCAATCACCCAATTCACGTTCACCGACTGCAATATATTCCGCCGCATCGTGAATATCACGCACTACATAATCGCTGACTTTTTCAATATCTTCAGCGGTCAATTCGGTTAATTCCGCCATCTTCTCTTTGGATTTATCGATAGCATCTAAAAGTGCAGGCTTAGCTTCCTTGCTGGTGGTGTCTAAAAACTCTTTTGTAGTTTCAAGCATCTGGTTATAAGCATGAATCAATTTTTCAGTAACTGGATTGTGTGATTCTGGCATGATGATTTTCTCCTACAGGATTATTAGATACTTTCAATATACCTCAATTGTTACTCTGAAAGTGAGATAAATCGTGTTTTTACCCTATGGGAATGAACCCTGAGCAACTATAATACTCCCCTTTCTTTTTACGAATTAACTTAGGTGCAACGAACAATATGGAAGCGCAATACGATCCCTCCGCTGTTGAAAAAGAAGTACAAGAATATTGGGAGGAAAATAAAAGTTTTCAGGTAACTGAAGATGAAAGTAAGGAAAAATACTATTGCCTCTCCATGTTTCCCTATCCATCGGGTCGCTTGCATATGGGACATGTGCGAAATTACACCATTGGTGACGTGATTAGTCGCTTCCAACGTATGCGCGGTAAAAATGTTCTGCAACCCATGGGATGGGATGCGTTTGGTTTGCCTGCTGAAAATGCAGCGATCAAAAACAAAGTTGCGCCTGCCAAGTGGACTTACGAAAACATCGACTACATGCGTGACCAGTTGAAGCGCTTAGGTTTTGGTTACGATTGGAGTCGCGAACTCGCTACATGTACACCGGAATATTACCGCTGGGAACAGTGGTTGTTTACCAAATTATTCGAGAAGGGATTGGTTTATAAAAAAACCGCACCGGTTAATTGGTGTCCAAATGATTTGACTGTGTTAGCAAACGAACAAGTGGTTGATGGATGCTGCTGGCGTTGTGATACCAAAGTTGAGAGAAAAGAGATTCCGCAATGGTTTATGAAAATCACCGATTATGCGGATGAGCTTTTAAGTGAGCTAGATAATCTTGATGGGTGGCCTGATCAGGTCAGGACCATGCAACGTAACTGGATCGGCCGGTCTGAAGGTGTAGAAATTCAATTTACCTTAGAAGTTACCGGCGAGCCACTTAAAGTCTATACAACCCGTCCAGATACTTTAATGGGTGTAACTTATGTTGCTGTGGCACCAGAGCACCCTGTTGCATCGCGTGCAGCAGAAAATAATCCGGAGTTACTGGCATTCATTAAAGAGTGTGAAGCCATGGGTACGGCGGAAGCTGATGTGGAAACCATGGAAAAGAAAGGCATGGCAACCGGCGCCAATGTTATTCATCCTCTAACTGGAGAGGTTTTGCCTATCTATATCGCAAATTTTGTGTTGATGGGCTATGGCGAAGGTGCTGTGATGTCCGTTCCCGCGCATGATCAGCGAGATTGGGAGTTTGCCAAAAAATACGGCTTGCCGATCAAGCAGGTTATCGAAGCCGTTGATGGCGCCGAAATTGATTTAGAGAATGCCGCTTTTACTGAAAAAGGTCGCCTGGTCAATGCCGGAGAATTCACTGGTCTTACATCGAAAGAAGCATTCGATAAAATCGCCGAAGCACTGGAAGGAAAAGGCCAGGGACAAAAGCGTACCAATCATCGGTTACGCGATTGGGGTGTTTCTCGTCAACGCTACTGGGGCACTCCGATACCTATCGTCAATTGCGATGCCTGTGGCGCTGTTCCTGTTCCTGAAAAAGACTTACCTGTTACCTTGCCAGAAGATGTGGATTTTGACGGTGTTGGTTCACCCATCAAAAAAATGCCCGAGTTTTACGAAACAACCTGCCCAAGTTGTGGTGCTAAAGCAGAGCGAGAAACCGATACGTTTGACACGTTTATGGAAAGCTCCTGGTATTTTGCACGTTTTGCGAGTGCGAACAATAATGAAGCCATGTTGGATGAAGCGGCAAACTACTGGCTTCCAGTCGATCAATATGTAGGTGGCATTGAACACGCAATTTTGCACTTACTCTACGCACGTTTTTTCAACAAGCTTATGCGTGATGTTGGTTTGGTGAAAAACGACGAACCGATTAAAAATCTTTTAACACAAGGTATGGTGTTAAAAGATGGTGTGAAAATGTCTAAATCCAAAGGCAATACAGTTGATCCTCAAGAATTGATCAAAAAATACGGAGCCGATACTGCGCGTTTGTTTATGATGTTTGCTGCGCCACCCGATCAAAGTTTGGAATGGGCAGATTCTGGGGTTGATGGTGCTTCTCGTTTTTTAAAACGTCTATGGCGTGCGGTTCATGAGCATGTTGGGGCAGGTGTTGTTACGGCATTTAACGGAGGTGAGCTGGAGAAATCCCAAAAGGAACTTCGCAAAGTTGTTCACGCCACTATTCAAAAGGTGACAGATGATATCGATCGTCGACATACTTTTAATACCGCAATTGCCGCAACTATGGAAATGTTAAACGCCATCGGTAAATTTGATGGCAGTTCTAAAACTGATAGAGCGGTTAAGCAGGAAGCGCTGGAAGCAGCTGTTGCGTTGCTGTCTCCTATTGTTCCACATATTACCCATAGTTTGTGGTCAACGCTCGGTCGTCAATCAACACTTATTGACACACCATGGCCAGTGTTTGATGAGTCAGCTCTTGTTTCCGATAGTATCGAATTAAGTGTTCAAGTGAATGGGAAAATGAGATCAAGAATCGAAGTAGCGGTAGATGCGGACAAGGACACGATTGAAAAAACGGCTCTTGCAGAGGAAAACGTGCAGCGGAATATTGAAGGGAAATCAATCAAGCGAGTGATTGTTGTACCTGGTCGATTGGTAAACATCGTTGTTGCCTAAATCGATTTTCAAAACGCAACAGGCAATTCTTGTATGGCTTGCTGTTGCGGTATTTGTCTCATCCTTAACTGCTTGTGGTTTTCACCTCCGCGGTTCTTTGGGCGATCAAAAAAACACCAGTGTCTATTTCGCCGTAAAGAAGAGCGAGTATGAGCTTAATCAGATCATATCCAATTATTTGCTCGAAAGCGGTCGTTTAGCGGCTGATGAGGAAAGTGCAGATCAGAAGTTGCAAATAATATCCGGTGAGTGGCAAAAACGGATTGCCTCTGTCGCCGAAGATGGTGTTGCGGCGGAATATACGCTTTATTATCGTGTGCGTTTTAATCTGAATTCGGAAATCAAGCAGCTCAACGATCAATTGATCACCGTTCAACAGGATTACTCCTTTAATCGAAGTCAGTTGCTGAGCGTTGATTCTGAAGAATCTCAAATAAAGCGTTCGCTTAGCAAGCAAGTGGCATATCGATTGATTCAAATGCTTAATTAGAAGCATCCCCCCGTTACCCTTTTTAAGGTCGAACACGGCTTAAAAAGTGCACTGTTCTCACTTCTGAATAGACTAATGAAATGAGGTTGTTTGAGCATGCTGTCCTTGAGTGTTAAAAAACTGTTGCTTGTCACTGCGGTTATTCTTCTTACCTTGCTCGGCGGAATCGTTGCGCTAAACCTTTTTACTTCGATAGAGTTTAAAAAACTTAGTGCAGAAGAGACACGTCATACTGAAGCTCTCATAGATTTTAAAGATGTTCGTTTTCATGTTGTTCAAATTCAACAATATTTAACAGATGTGGCTGCAACGGCAGATGTTTCTGTCATAAAGGACGCGCAGCAGCATAAAAAAGAAGCGATATCAATTTTGAGAAAACTTAAGAGTAAGGTCCCCGAGTTTTCTAAAAATATTGATCGAATCATTCCTGAAGTTGGGGGGCTTTTTGAGGTTGGCGAAAAAATGGCGCGAACTTATATCATTCAAGGAAGAAGTGCCGGCAATCTCATTATGCAGGAAAAAGACACCGGTTTTGATGCAGTGTCGAGCGCATTAACGACTGATTTCAACAAAATGTCAGAAGCACTGGAAAAAGATGCAATGCGCTCCAGTCGTCTTATTGACGAATACACAACACAAAGCCAAATTGTGACAATAGCGCTGTCTGTTTTGACATTGATCGTAGCGCTAATCATGTTTTTAGCATTGTATCGAAAAACATTATTTCCAATTAAGGCCTTAACCAATTCCCTCGTCGACTTGAATAGTGGTAGTGGGGATTTAAGACAAAGGTTGAAGGAAGGTGAACACGAATTTGGTATCATCACTAAACATTTCAACCGCTTTATCGCAAATATTCAGGAAATGGTTGGCAAAATCAGCAGTTCTGTTGAGCCAGTTATTGGTATGTCAGATTCAATAGGTGCACTGGGACAAGAAGCGAACAAAGGAGCGAAAACTCAAGCATATGAAACCGATCAAGTAGCGACAGCAGTGACAGAAATGAGTGCTGCAGTAAATGAGGTTGCCAACAACGCTTCTGTTGCTATGAATGCGACCAAAGAAGCGGAAGAAAAAGCCGAAGATGGTCAAAAAGTTGTTTCAATGACGGTTACTAGTATTAACGAATTGGCGGCAGAAGTTAATAAAGCGTCTGAAGTTATTAAAAAGCTGGAATCCTACAGCAGCGATATTGGCAGTGTATTGGATGTTATCAGAGAGATTGCAGAACAAACGAATTTGTTAGCACTGAATGCGGCTATTGAAGCAGCAAGGGCTGGTGAACAAGGGCGGGGTTTTGCAGTAGTAGCTGATGAAGTTCGAACACTCGCTGGTAGAACACAAAATTCCACAGAAGAAATTCAAAAAATGATTCAGCAGCTTCAGGGTGCTGCCTCTGATGCGGTAGATGTGATGGGTCGAGGGCATGAAAAAGCTGAAGTCAGTGTTGAAAACGCCTCTAAAGCGGGTGAAGCACTAGCAGCGATTACCACTTCAGTTGCAACAATCACCGACATGAATGCACAAATTGCGACATCTGCCGAGCAACAGAGTAAGGTGGCGGAAGAGATTAATCGAAACGTCGTTTCAATTAGTGCGGTGACGGAGAAGTCTGTAGAAAGATCTGAAGATACAATGGAAGAGAGCAAGAAATTAGTCGCCCTAGCGAAAGAGTTGCAGTCTCTGGTCAAGCAATTTCGAGTTTAGAGGCTGTTAAGGTTTGAGTTTCGTCACTGCCGGGACACTTTTTCCACCCGACTGCGTTGTCAGTCACTCATGTAGAATCTGGTGAAATAAAAAAGCCAATATATGTGTTTCAGATATTGGCTTTTTATAAATCGACTTTTTTTCTAGAAGCCCATCCCTAAAGCTAGCCCGATTACATTGGTATTATGTCCATTGACTGTGTCGTAATTATAGGTTGGAGAAATAGACATTTTCTGATAATGGAAGTCGTAAGCAATACCCACCCGTGTTAGTGAATCCGAATGGCCTTCTGTACGCTCCATGCCAAAGGAAACATTAGCTTTTAAATCTTTCCAGGGATGGACAATAAGACCTGCGCCAGCAAGGTAAGCTTTATGATCCCCAAAGATCATTTCTCCAAAAGCGCCAATCCCAAACATTCCATGCATAAATGGTAGTCTTCTTTCATATTCACCACCAAGTGTTGCATCATCGGCATGTGAAGAATTTGTTACACCGACAAACAATGCTGCATGGTTATCGTGGCTACCAGAGGCAAATAATATGGGTGAAAAACAGGCAGCAGCGGCGAACATGCCGACTTTTTTGATAATAGTGTGGCTAAGCATCATTAATAATCCTTATCAATAGTTGTATAGTCGATTGAGAGTTAGAAAAACTAGTCAAGAATAAGTGTTAAGTGTTAAGTGTTAAGTGTTAAGTGCTTATAGCTGCAAGGGCTATTCCGTCAGACGTTTTTTTGTACCAAAACCGCAAGGAACTCAAGGTTCTTGATTCTTAGGGTACTGTTTATCGAACTATTCACAGACTAATGTACAATGTCTGTTTTAAATTAACTGATTAATTGAAAAATGCGCCTAAGGTTTGATCTTGTTAAAAATGACCTGAAAAAAGGTTTGCGCCCCGTTTATCTTATTTCTGGAGATGAACCACTGCAGATTATGCAGTCGGAAGATATTATTCGTGCTGCAGCGCGCGCTAGTGGCTATACCCAACGAGAAGTTTTTCATGCCGAGCGAGGATTTGATTGGAATAGCATTCTTTTATCAGCGAACAGTATGTCATTGTTTGCCGAGAAAAAAATTATCGAACTTCGATTGAATTCAGCAAAACTGGGAGATGCGGGAAATAAAGTGATGCTTCAATATTGCCAATCTCCCTCGGAAGATAATCTATTGATGGTGAGTATGCCAAAAATTGATGCATCAACACAAAAAACCAAATGGTTTAAGCAAGTTGATGAAGTGGGTGCCGTGCTGCAGATATGGCCTATAGAGCCGGATAAGCTCCCGCACTGGATAAAACAGCAAATGATTAATCGGAAAATCATACCCACCCCTGAAGCGGTTCGATTAATTTGTGATAAAGTGGAAGGCAATTTACTGGCAGCATCGCAAGAAATAGAGAAATTGGCCTTAAATGGCCCTCGAGAAATTGACGTTGATGATATTCTTGCCGTAGTTGCTGATGATGCTATATATGATGTTTTCAAATTGGTTGATGCTGTGTTGCTCGGCAAGTTATCACGCACAGCTCGAATATTGAGAGGCCTAAAAGCGTCAGGTGAAGAGCCAGTGGTGATTTTATGGGCGCTTACAAGAGAAATTCGCTCCATGATCTCAATGGCTGGAGAGAAGAAGCAGGGGATACCCATTGGCCAGATATACAAAAAATATCGAGTTTGGGATAAAAGAATCCCGATTGTTCAAAGTGGTTTGAGCAGACATTCAGAAGCGAGATGGTCATTGTTATTACAACAAACTATACGAGTTGATAAAATCATTAAGGGTGTGGAAAAAGGAAATCCGTGGGATGAATTGTTGGATCTAGGTTTTTCCATGGCTTCGAAGTAACATATAAGGTTGCGAAAGAAAAATGAGTGACGTATTAGATTACATGAAAAAGCTTGGTGAGCAGGCACGCAAAGCGGCTACTCATTTAGCAAGGGCGACAACAAAAGAGAAAAAGCTGGCACTGGAAAGTATCGCCCGCGTTATTGATGAAAACCGCTCATCATTAATGGAAGAGAATAAAAAGGATCTTCAAGCCGGAGAACAAAACGGTTTGGATGCCGCGCTGTTAGATCGTTTGGCATTAAATGAAGCCAGAATGAACTCCATGCTGGAAGGCATGCTACAGGTTGCAAATCTGCCCGATCCTATTGGTGAAATCACTGATTTGAAATATCGGCCAACCGGTATCCAGGTAGGAAAAATGCGTGTGCCTTTAGGCGTTGTTGGGATTATCTATGAATCACGACCAAACGTTACTGCTGATGCTGCCGCACTTTGTTTAATGTCCGGAAATGCAGCGATTTTACGTGGCGGGTCTGAAGCAATTCATTCCAATAAAGCAATCGCGAAATGTATTGCGCAAGGTTTGCAGAGCGCCGGGTTGCCATCAACCAGCGTGCAAGTCGTAGAAACTACCGATCGAGCAGCAGTTGGTGCTTTGATTACTATGCCTGAATATGTTGATGTGATTGTACCTCGCGGTGGTAAGGGATTAATTGAGCGCGTTAGCAAAGAGGCAAGTGTGCCTGTTATTAAACATCTTGATGGTATTTGCCATGTTTTTATTGATGACGACGCTGATAATAAAAAAGCGATTGATGTTGCATTCAACTCCAAAACACATCGTTATGGCACTTGCAATACGATGGAAACTTTATTGGTTTCAAAGTTGAAGGCCGCTGAAGTTCTTCCAGAATTAGCTGTCAAATATAGCGAAGAAGGTGTGGAATTACGGGGTTGTCAATTGACCCATGATATATTGCCACAAGCTAAACCAGCAACGGAAGAAGATTGGAAGACAGAATATCTTGCACCGATACTTTCAATTCGTATTGTGGATGGATTGGATGAAGCGATAGAGCACATCAATACCTACAGCTCTAAACATACAGATTCCATTATTACGGAAAACTTCACCAAAGCGAGGCGGTTTTTAAATGAGGTGGATTCTAGTTCGGTTATGGTGAATGCATCAACTCGATTTGCGGATGGTTTCGAATATGGCTTGGGGGCAGAGATAGGTATCAGCACTGATAAATTTCATGCGAGAGGGCCTGTTGGTCTGGACGGTCTGACCTCGCAGAAATATGTCGTCTTAGGTGATGGGCATATTCGAGAGTGATTCGTTTAGCAGCAGGTTTATTTGTCGTTTGAAGCATTCGATTGGTATTTTAGGTGGCACTTTTGATCCCGTTCATTATGGTCACTTGCGGGTAGCACTAGAGTGTAAAGAGAATCTGGGTTTGGATGAATTGCGTATGTTACCCTGTGCTCGTCCGCCACATCGGGATCAGCCAATTGCAACGGCAGAACAGCGACTGGCAATGCTTGAGCTTGCTTTGCAGGATTCTGAACATATTCTTGCCGATGATCGAGAACTAACACGTTCAGGCCTGTCTTATACCATTGATACTCTAATGTCTCTTAAAATAGATTTTCCACAATCAGATCTTTTTTTAATCGTTGGATCAGATTCATTTCAATCTCTTCCCTCATGGCATAATTGGGAGCAGATATTGGAATTTGCTAACATTGTGATTGCTAAAAGACCGGATAGTAAAGATGATCGATTAAGTAAAACAGGGCGGATTTTATCCGGATGCTTTGTGAATGAGCTGGATAAACTTCGCCAAATGCCAAACGGTGCGATATTTGAGCTTCACGTAAGTCAGCTGGATATCTCCTCGACGGGGATTCGTAAGCTGGTCCTGCAAAAAAAATCTCCCCAATATTTGTTGCCAAAGGCCGTTATTAATTACATAGAGAACCATTCACTATACCTGTAGCGTTTGAAATTAGGAAAAATATGCAAATAGATAAATTGAAAAAAATAGTAGTAGATGCCTTGGAAGATTTAAAGGCGAAAGACATTGTAGAAATCGATGTGCGTGACCAAAGCGACGTGACAGACTTGATGATAATCGCCAGTGGTTCTTCAAGTCGGCAGGTAAAAAGCTTGGCTGAGAACGTGCGACAAACAGCAAAAGATAATGGTGTCGAATCTTTAGGTATGGAAGGTGAAGATACGGGTGAATGGGTCCTGGTTGATTTGGGCGATATTGTCGTTCACGTCATGCAAGAGCCAGTGAGAAAGTTTTATCAGTTAGAACGGCTCTGGCAGATCGGCGAAGAAAAACAGAATACGATGTAAGTATTCGCATGATTGTGCATCATGATGTAAATGCTCAAAGTAGATCAATGCAGAATTGTAGCCCGGATGCAGCGCAGCGTAATCCGGGAGAACGAAACTTCCATTTCCTAATTCCATGGCATTTCATCGAGGTTACAGAATTCATGATCAACCACGGAATCCAGGATGCTTATTAATCTTATATGTGTAGGCAGTAAAATGCCCTCATGGGTAAACTCAGGCTATAAAGAATATGCCAGGCGTCTAAACAGAGATGTTCAAATAAAATTAATCGAACTTGATTTAGTCAAACGCTCTAAAAGTAATTCTGCCGAAAGTTTGAAAGCAGAAGAAGCGAAGAAAATTCGTCAAGCCATCCCCAAAGGGAATCATGTTGTCGTCCTTGATGTAAAAGGTAGTCAATGGAGTACAGAGAAGTTATCTCAGCGACTCGATCATTGGCTCCATTCCGGCAAAGATATCAGTTTAATTATTGGTGGGCCTGATGGCATAGATGAGCAACTGATCCAGGCGGCGGACGAAAATTGGTCACTTTCAAAATTAACCTATCCCCACCCGATGGTACGAATAATTATCGCAGAGCAAATCTACCGTGCCTGGAGCATGCTAAATAATCATCCCTACCATAGGGTATAAGCAAAGAGTTAAAATCTATACCCCATCTGAAAAGCACCCGAAACGGCACTTTTTTGGCCAACGCCATCTTTATCCTTCAGTATTGTATTGCTAGCCGTAATCATTGAAAATTCCAATCTTACATATCCACTCTTGGAAACATTAAGGGTGGGGGATGCTGTAAACGAGAAGCCACTACCAAAACCACTTGCACCAGGACTAATTGCATAAACGCCACTGGTCCCATCTTTTACATATTCGAAGCGAAGAGGAATTGTCACGCGGGCAATATCGGCAGAAGCAAAGGCGCCAAAACCCATTGCGGTATCATCATTATCAGCTACTTTGACATCGAGCAGAATATAGTCAAAATTTAGTCCATATTTAAATCTATCGTATGAGCCTGCAAACACTAAATCGATGATACTTTTACCGTCGTCTTCATCATAGTAGTTCATCTCAAAATCCCAATCGGAAATTTTGCCATTGATACCAACTGCAAATGCAAAGGGTTGGCTAACCTCGCCGTATAAATTTACATCACCCATTAAATAGGTTGCGCGTGCTGCGGGGTAATAACTCGGTTGAATGCTTTTAAGTAAGCCTAATGTGGAGTGCTTGTTGTTAAAACTTATTGGTGATTCATAACCGATACGTGAATCTATGATGCCGGTTTCGAGGATCAAGTTTTCAAATGAAGAATATTTAATTTTCGCGTATTGAAGACCAAATTCAGCTTGAGTCTGTGTGCCTGCAGCACCTGTCAGTTTGGTTTCAGCTAATGTGCCTATGCCTAAACTGAAATCAATCGGCTCGATTTCAATGGGCTGTGATGAAATATCAAGCAATGCATCATTAATAACAAAATTTTGACTGTCACCATTTGCGCTATGAGTTGAATAAAAATAACCCGCTGCAACTCCACCCGATAAAATAACATCCGGTCCACCTTCCTCGGTGCTAACACTGCCTGCGCTAACTGTAGTTGATAGAAATGCCAAACTACATGCTGTCATTATTCTGTTTATCTTCATCGTTTCCTCGTTGCTTGAGTAGGGAGTGATTCTGAAATCTTGATCATCAAATTGATCTAAACATTATAGCTATTTATGTTCCGTATCTGTCTCATCATACTTTAAATCTTTAGGTTTTTGAAAAACTCACGAGTATGCGTCAAGGTAGTTTCCACATTGCAATTATTTTGTTGGGTAAACGCATATTTTAGCTAAATGAGATTGTTAGATAACCTATCAAAATAATCAATCTTCGATCTATTTTTGCACGATGCGATTAAATGTTGCCCGTATTTTCCGAACGTATCACATGTTTTTTTAATTAAATTCTATATACATAAATTTTTCGGGAAATTTTACATTTAAATCCATAGCCAGCTTGCGTTTATTTTCAAACATCGGTAAAGTTTCCATCGATTATCAATAGATAAGTAATAACTTTATAAAATAAGTTGAGAATGAGGGAAACAAGAATGAAAAAACGGTTGATTGCAATTGCAACATTAGCAGCATTACCTGCGATAAGTTTTGCTGGTGGCGCTACTGTGTCGGGTTTTGCTGACATTACATACACTAATGATAATGACATAAGTGCTTTTGGTGCTGCGGCAGAAATAGATGTTGAAAATAAATTAAGCGATAAGGTTAGTGTTCGTGTTGATACTGATCTTTCTTTAACTGGGAATGGCGCTACATCATCTACTCTTGATGAAGACGGAAATCCAACAGGTACTTCAACTAGCGCAGCAACAATTGAGCAAGCATTTTTTGCATTTGCTGCACATGAAAAAGTGACTGTTTTAGGTGGTGTGTTCAACAACCCAATTGGTTTGGAAAAAGAAGATGCGCCTGATATGCCGGCAATTTCTAAAGGCCAAATCTGGGGTATTTTAGATGGACAAACTGCATTATATGGCAATAACGTAGCTGGTGTTGCTGCTGCCGCTGCTGTTGGTCCTGCGACTATTACTCTTGGTGTTTTAAACGATATCGGTAATGCTGATAACGAAAAAAATTCATTTGCATTAGTAGCCAATGTTACACCAGTAAAAGGTTTGGATCTTGAGTTAGGCTATGTGACTCAAGAAGATACCGATGCTACTCCTACTGCGGGTAACGTAGTGGACTTCAATGCTGTTTACTCTATAGCTGGTGCAACAGTGAGTCTTGACTATTTAGCGGGTGAAAATGTTGTTGATTCAGCAGTGGAAGTCGGCCTTGGTTATGCCGTTACTGATAAAATTGGTGTTTATGCACGATATGATGTAGTAGATTATAATAAAGATTATATGAATGATAAGAAGGATACAACGACAACAACTTTGTACGCTTCTTATCAGCTAGCTTCTAATTTGCTAGTTGCTGCTGAGTATCATATTGCAGACGATGGTAACGATGATGATGCAATGGCTGGTTTAGAATTCATCGCGACATTCTAAATTGGTTATTTTCGGTTAATTTTAGTACATTATCCGAAAACAGAAAAAACCGCGCTTGGCGCGGTTTTTTTTACTTCAAATATTGCCGTCACTAATTTTTTATCAATTTCTCTAGGCTGATTATTAGATGAGAGGTTTAAATGAGTTCTAACTTTAGCCAATGGTTCTGGAAATACGGTTACATCGCAGCAATACCACTCGCCTTGTTAGGATTTTGGATTGCTAGCTGGAGTGACCGGGAAAATCAAAGTAATGTTAATCCTGAAGTATTCGCTTTTTTTGAAAAAGTTGAAAAAGACTGCAACGCCGAGGATTTTAATCAGCAATCCAAAGCTTGCATCGAAATAATAAAATATCAACAAGAGTGTAAAAAATTCAACGTTGAGTGCAATTCCTTAACTTTCTATGAGCTGTTAAAACAACAAGGCTTCGCTTTGCCTGCATACTACAAAGAAGGTTATTCGGAGAAGTAGGTTAATCCCGGTTCTTTTTACTCACTTCAGCGTCTTTTATTTCATAAGCTAATTTAAGTATCACTATTACTTAGTGGTATGCACAATATTTGATAACATATAGCTTCCATCATGCTGGCTATTTGTCCCGGATAATTCATGAATATTACGTTTTCTCGCTTGCTCTTTGATCCTACAAATAATTTTCTTCAATCGACCGGACACACCAGTCCGGCGCTCAATCAGAAAATCATTTGTAGAATCAAATTTCTACACGATAAATTCGCAAATTCATGAAATATCCGGGATAAATGATTTCCTCACCCATACAATTTTACCTCGCTTCCCGTTCGCCGCGAAGAGTTGAGTTGTTATCTCAACTTGCTTATACCTTCGAAACACTATCAGTCGATGTTTGTGAGCAAGTGAAAGGCGGAGAAAACCCCGTTGAATTTGTAAAGCGAGTGGCTACTGAAAAAGCTCAAGCTGGGCTTGAGCAAATGAAAAATAAATCCCTTCCAGTCCTCGGTGCCGATACAATCGTTTATTGCGACGATCGAATTATGGGTAAACCACGAGACCAGGAAGAGGCAATGCACATGCTTACTGCTCTCTCTGGTTGTGCCCACCGAGTATACACGGCGGTTGCGGTTTGTTCAGCCTTAGGTTGTAGCGTGGTGCTTAGCGAAAGTGAAGTCTCTATGCGTAAAATTTCAACAGGTGAGATGTCACAATATTGGCTAACCGGTGAGCCACTAGATAAGGCTGGTGGGTATGCTGTACAAGGATTAGCCGCAATTTTTATCAACAATATTCGAGGCAGTTATTCCGGGATTATGGGATTACCACTGTTTGAAACAGCAGAGTTGTTAAAGGATTATAATGTTGTAAGCCCTATACTTTCAGGTTGTCGGGGAAATTGAGGCTACATATTCTGGCAACCTCCCTATCTGGGCACAAAATTTGTACTACTCTAACAATATAATGTCGGGAGACTAAGTCAACTCATGAGTGAAGAAATTCTCATTAACGTAACTCCTCAAGAGACTCGAGTGGCAGTGGTTGAAAATGGTGTGCTGCAGGAAGTGTTTATCGAACGCACAACAAAGCGAGGTATTGTAGGGAATATCTACAATGGACGCATATGTCGCGTGTTGCCAGGTATGCAAGCCGCTTTTGTTGAAATAGGATTGGAGCGCGCGGCATTTTTACATGCCTCTGATATCTGGCATTCACAACAGGATTTAGATGACAATAACACTGAGGGTAAAGCAGAAACGCCGTTGATACATGAGCTAGCGCGAGAAGGGCAAGAGCAACTGGTGCAAGTGATAAAAGATCCTTTAGGCACAAAAGGCGCGAGATTAACTACACATATCACCATACCTGCTCGTTTTCTTGTTTATATGCCTTATTCTCCCCATGTTGGTGTATCTCAAAAAATTGAAGATGAAGAAGAGAGGGAACGCTTAAAAAGTCTGATCCAAAAACTTCGAGGTGATGACGAGACGGGGGGGTATATCATTCGTACAGTTGCTGAAGGCATTAGTGAAGATGCATTGCGTGCTGATATGAGTTTTCTCAAGAAAGTTTGGGATTCTATTCAGGAGCGGGCACAAACCACATCACACTCCAAGCTGGTGCATGATGATTTGCCTTTGTCCATGCGTGCAATTCGAGATCTGGTTGGTACCGATGTTGAGAAGATTCGTATCGACTCCAAAGAGCATTTTCAAAAAGCAACAAAATTTGTCTCCAAATTTATTCCCGAATTGCTTGCCGGGTTGGAATATTATTCAGGCCCAAGGCCGATATTTGATCTCTATTCTGTCGAGGATGAAATTCAAAAATCGCTGCAACAAAAGATTCAATTGAAATCCGGTGGCCATCTCGTGATTGATCAAACGGAAGCAATGACAACTGTAGATGTCAACACCGGTGCTTTTGTTGGCCATAGAAATCTTGAAGAAACTATTTTTAAAACTAATTTGGAAGCGACTCAAGCAATTGCTCGTCAATTGAGATTAAGAAATCTCGGCGGCATTATCATCATTGATTTTATCGACATGAGTAGTGATGAACATAAACGACAAGTATTAAGGGCTTTGGAAAGAGGCTTGGAGAAAGATCACGCAAAAAGTAATATCAGTGAAGTATCTGCGCTTGGCTTAGTGCAGATGACACGTAAAAGAACACGAGAAAGTTTAGAGCATGTGCTTTGTGAAGCTTGCCCTGTTTGCAATGGCCGAGGCTCTGTTAAAACGCCGGAAACGGTAACCTATGAGATTTTTCGTGAGATATTGCGCGAGGCTAGACAATTTGAAGCACAGACTTTTCTTATCCTTGCGGCGCAAGAAGTAATAGATCTTATGGTTGACGAGGAATCGGCAAGTATTGCAGAGCTTGAGGAATTTATAGGTAAGCCTATTAAGTTTCAGGTTGAAACACAATATACTCAAGAACTGTACGACGTTGTATTAATGTAATTCTCCCAGACATCGTGATATCAACCCATACATTCCCCCGTCGCTGTATTAACGTATTAATTTATGTTGTTGTCAGTGTTCTAGTATTGGCTGCAATTCTGCTCAGTCTTGCACGTCTTTTGTTACCAACGGTTGAAGATTTTAAACCCGATGTTGAGTTGTGGGTGAGTGAACTCGTTGGGCAGCAAATTCAAATAGCATCACTTGATGCCGCTTGGTATGGCTTTGAACCTCAATTGGTATTGAGAGGTGTACAGCTGTTATCTGAAGATCGTATGGAAACCTACGGTTATTTCCAGCAAGCCCGGCTTGGTTTAAATATCTTTGCTTCTGTATTTGAAGGCAGATTTGTTCCTGGGGCATTTACAATTGAAGGTGCACGTTTTGTTGTTCTAAGGCATAAAGATAATCACGTCTCAATTCAAGGCATTTCTGGTGGCAAAAGTAATGCTGGTGATCAAACAGATTTGTTGAAAGACTGGTTTTTTAAACAACGTGTTCTTGATGTAAAAAATAGTGAAATTGTATGGCGTGATCTAAAAACTGAATCTCAATCCTGGGTGTTTTCAAATGTTAATCTCAGATTTAGAAATGATGCGGATAGACATGTTATTACTGGTGCAGTGAATTTACCGGAGGCTTTGGGGGCGAAGCTAAAAATCGCTGTTGATGCTCAAGGGGATTTACTTTCTAGTGATGGCTGGTTTGGAAATGCTTATATCGAAGGGGACGGCTTAAAGCTTAAGGAATGGGGGGAAAACTTTTCGTTCAAAAATATCAATATTTCCAATGGTGCTGCAGGATTTCGGCTTTGGACACAATGGCGTAAAGCGCAGCTAAATTCTGTTCAAGGTTCTCTGGTTGTCAATAATCTACAAGCAGTTGCAAAAAACGCGGCGAGTATTCATGTTATTGATAGCCTGACAAGTGTGTTTTCTGCACAAAAACATAACAAAATTTGGGAAGCGACGCTTGATAAATTGAAAGTGAGTAGTAAAAACCGCAGTTGGCCCGAAACCAGGATGGATGCAAAATTTCTGGCAAATTTTGAGAAAATTGAAGCAGAATTGACTTATCTGGATTTGAACGAAGTGCTCCCTATTGTTTCTTTTTTGAATAATGGAAATACAGAGCTGAACAGGAACCTGGAGCGTTATAAACCAAAGGGGGTAGTTACGAATCTTGCTTTACAAATAAATCGTGTTGATGACAAACTTGAGTTTTATTCAAAGGGTATATTTAGTCATTTACAAACTGCCGCCTTCGCTAAGGCGCCTGGTGTAGATGGATTGGATGGCAAATTTGTTATAACAAATAATTTCGCAAAAATTACCGCACCAAGACAGACCCTTACATTCAATTACCCTGCTGCTTACAAAGAGAAAGCCTTGATAGACAACTTTCAGGCAACGTTATATGCGAATTTTTCAGAACACAAGGTCGAAATCATTGGGGCAGATATCGCTCTCAATTTTGAACAGGCAGGTGCAGAAGGTTCTTTTCATTTCATTTCAGATAAAGTTCATCAATCACCTTTGCTTGATTTAGCCTTCTATTTTGATAGTGGAAATGTCGCTTCCGCAGAATTTTATACACCATCAAAATTGTTAGCGCCCAGTGTGATGCATTGGCTAGGTCAATCGTTGCTTGGGGGGTATGTAAACAATGGAGGGCTAATGTTTTATGGGAATTTGAGGTCTTTTCCATTTAAAGAAAGAGAAGGTGTGTTTAACGTAAATCTAAACGTTGAGCAAGGAAAGCTATCGTTTGCAGAGTCATGGTCCGTTATTGAGCAGGTCAATGGTGTTTTTGATCTTCGCTCCTATGGATTTTGGTTTTATGGTGAGAGTGGCGAGTCTCTGAATTCAACGCTGTCTAACGTTGTGGTCAATATGCCCAATTTTTTTGATAAAAAGAAAATGTTATACATTAGCGGCATGATAGATGGTGACTCTCGTTTTAAATCACAATACCTACATCAGAGTCCTTTGGAAGATATGTTCGCTAAACACCTAACACCACTTAGCTTGGAAGGGCCTAGTAATCTTGAATTAAACCTGGCGATTCCTTTAAGTGATGTAAAACAGACAAGAGCGACAGGTTTATTGTCTGTGAAAAATAATCATCTGTTTTCAGAAGAATGGGGTCTTGATATTGAAAACTTGAATGCCGATCTTTCATTTTCAAATGAAAGTGTCGCTGCTAGTAATGTATCAGGATTTATGGGGCCTGTTGTCATAGAGGGTGGTCGCATTTTTACAGCAGAGAAAGAGGCTGGCTCTCACCTTCAAATAAGTTATTCAGGCAAAGTTGACGCTGAAGGTGTGCGCTATGCCATGGGGAAATTTCTCGATAAATCTCATTGGGGGAAATTTTTAACTGGGACCACACTCCTGGATTTTAACTTAGATGTGCCTCTTTATGCCCCTAAAGGTAATGCTGCGCCAAAAATCACAATGAACCTCGGCTCAACACTGGAAAATATGCGTGTCGATTTGCCTATGCCGTTAGGGAAGACGGTAGAAGAGGAGCAAAAATTTTCACTGTATGCAGAATTGTCGGGGAAAAATAGAGCGCTGAATATCCAGTATGGGAATACTTTTGCGAATTTCGAATTTGGCGGTAGTATTAATCAACAACGCATAAACCGTGGTGCGGTCAGTTTTTCTGGTCCTGTAGATTTACCAGGTGAGTTTGGTTTTCGATATACAGGAAAAATTGATGCATTTTCATGGACCGCGTGGGAGCCAGTAATTTTTCCCCCAGCTAACGAACGATCTTTGTTCGAGTCAGATGGTGGTAGTAGTTCAGTTTCTCATTACTTTGATGTTTCGTTTAACAAGCTAGAGCTGCTGGGTGTCGAATATCATAACACCAAAATTCAGGCGTCTTCCAGTGCGCAACAGTGGGCTGTTCATTTTGATGGTCCTGAAGTGAGCGGCAAAGCATTTATTCCTTTAATGATAGGTCAAATACCAATACGAATTAAATTGGATCGTATGCACGTGCATAGGGAAAAATCAGACGGAAAGAGTTTCTATATTGATCCACGTAAAATGCCTGCTTTGGATCTGTCTATTGCTGATTTTGAATACAATGATATTCCCTTTGGTGAGCTTTCAATGATCGCTTCCAAAGTTGATGCAGGGCTTTTTCTTGAAAAATTTCAAATGAAAAATTCGGATATGTTGATAGAGGCAAAGGGTAATTGGACTGAAATTTCCGAAAAGCAACAATCAGAATTTTCCATCAAACTGAATGCTCAAGATTTAGGGGACGCATTAAATAGTTGGGGCTATGCTGATGCTGTCGACGGGGGCAATGGCTTAATTAATATTAAGGCAGGGTGGGAAGGCAAACCGTCAGATTTTGATTTTAAGACAGTAGACGGTAATGCGGAAGTTGCTTTAAAAGACATCAGTCTTCTTACATTTGATATTGGTGCTGCAAAAATGTTTGGGTTGTTATTGCCTCGGCGTTTGCTGCTCGATTTTAGAGATGTGTTTAAAGAAGGGATGCATTTCGACAATATCTCCGGGAAGTATAAAGTTGAAAACGGTGATGCCTTCACAAGCGGTTTAAAGCTTGAAGGACCGCTTGCAGATATCGAGTTAGCAGGAAAGGTTGGATTGGTTGCTCAAGATTATGATCAGGTAATCACGATTAATCGACATTTGGTAAGTGATTCGCTTCCGCTTGTTGCTGCTTTGGCGGCGACTCCTGTTATTGGTGCTCAAGTTTATGTTGTAAAAAAATTGTTTGAGAATCAAATTGACGATATTTTGTCCGTGCAATACACATTGTCTGGCACCTGGGCTGAGCCAATTATAAAAAAAGTTGGTGCTGAGTCTGCAAGCGATAGCACTAATTAACTTATTTGGTGAGTGCGTAATTAAAGCGCACTAAGATTGCTCAAGATTTCTCCACAGGTATAGACGTTTAACGCAGCGGAAATTTGAGAAACAAGTTATAATGCGGTGAACATTATTTATGATTTTTTATGACCCAAATTGGTTTGAAGCAAAGGGAGAACGCTTATTATGACGTGTGTTGCAGCTATTCAAATGGCTTCGGGGCCAAACATTGATGCCAACATAAATGAAGCGTCGCGCAGTATAAAAGCTGCAAAGGATGCCGGTGCGGAATTAGTTGTATTGCCGGAAAACTTTGCCCTTATGGGAATTCATGAAATTGATCATGTTAAAAATGCTGAAACTTATGGGTCAGGAAAGATTCAGAAATTCTTAGCTGAACAAGCGTTAAAACATAAGGTCTGGATAGTTGGTGGAACAATACCGATTATTGGCGTTGAAAAAAATAAAGCGCGTTCAGCCTGCATAGTGTTCAATGATGATGGCGAACAAGTTGCTCGCTATGACAAAATCCACTTATTCGATGTTGAATTAGTAGACTCCAATGAAAACTATACAGAATCGCTAACCACCGAGCCGGGGGACGAAGTTGTTGTATTTGACTCGCCTTTTGGAAAAATTGGGTTGGCGATTTGTTATGATTTACGGTTTCCTGAACAGTTTCGTGCTATGTTGGATAAAGGCGCTGAAATTTTCGCAATTCCTTCGGCATTTACCGCGATTACAGGTCGCGCCCATTGGGAAGTCATTCTACGCGCACGTGCAATCGAAAATTCTTCATATGTAATCGCAGCAGCACAAGGTGGTTATCATGTTAATGGACGTGAGACATATGGCAACAGTATGATTGTTGATCCATGGGGTTCAGTGATAGATTGCTTGCCCAATGGTTCAGGATTTGTGATTGCGACATTAGATAAAGAGCGGCTGAATAGTATTCGTAGAAATTTTCCATCAATCTCTCACAGAAAACTCTAGAGTTATCATTAATTATGGCTAAATCGAGTCATTCCATTTTATCGTTGTCAGATATCTCTGATGCTGAATTAAGTAAGGTGCTTGGCAAGCTTGTGTCGCATGGCGGAATAGATGCGGCAGATCTCTACTTTCAAAAGAGCCACTATGAATCTTGGTCACTTGAAGATAGCATTGTCAAACAAGGTAATTTCAGCATAGAGCAAGGTGTCGGTGTTCGAGCCATTAGTGGCGAAAAAACCGGTTTCGCCTATTCAGATGAAATTTCACTAAAAGCTTTAACGAGGGCAAGTAAAGCGGCACGCGCAATATCTCGCCAAGGTCAAAAACATTCTGTTAATGCATTTCCTTCCAAACACTCAAAATTTCATCTCTATGATGCTGTTGATCCCGTTGATACTTTTACTGCTGAAGAAAAAGTAAAACTGCTTGAGAGTGTTGATGCCGAAGCGCGCCGCTTGGAACCACGTGTGACTCAAGTGATGGTCGGCTTAGCTGGTGAGCGTAGTTCAATATTAGTTGCGGCGGCGGATGGAGCACTGGCGACAGATGTGCGTCCACTAGTGCGTTTGAGTGTTAGTGTTATTGTTGAATCTAATGGTCGGCGCGAACAAGGTGGCGCGGGTGGTGGGGCCAGAGTTGGTTACGGTTATTTTCTTGAAGATGAGCGGGCGCTTGAATACGCGAGAGAAGCGGTGCGCCAGGCTGTTTTAAAACTCGATGCAGTAGATGCCCCTGCGGGAGCCATGACGGTTGTGCTTGGTGCTGGTTGGCCAGGTGTTTTATTGCATGAAGCGGTTGGACACGGCCTGGAAGGTGATTTTAATCGTAAGGGCAGCTCCGCTTTTGCTGGTCGCATCGGTGAGCGAGTTGCAACTAGTGAGTGTACGGTTGTGGATGATGGAACATTAGCTAATCGTCGAGGTTCACTCAATGTTGACGATGAAGGTACTCCAACACAATGTACAACACTTATTGAAAATGGAGTATTGAAAGGTTATTTGCAAGATAAACTTAATGGACGTTTAATGGGTGGAGCATCGACAGGGAATGGTCGTAGAGAATCATATGCTCATTTGCCCATGCCTCGTATGACTAATACTTATATGCTTCCTGGCAAATACGAACACGATGAAATTATCGCAAGTGTTGATAGAGGTCTATATGCTGTTAATTTTGCGGGTGGGCAAGTGGATATTACCTCTGGTAAATTTGTGTTTTCAGCAAGTGAAGCTTATTTAATTGAAAATGGCAAAATCACACAGCCAGTTCGTGGTGCGACATTAATCGGTAATGGTCCAGAGGTGCTGACTAAAGTAAGTATGGTTGGCAATAATTTAAAACTGGACGAAGGTGTTGGCACCTGCGGTAAAGAAGGGCAAAGTGTACCTGTTGGGGTCGGTCAGCCGACTTTAAAAATTGATGAGTTAACCGTTGGTGGAACGAACGTTTAAAGGGAAGCTGAATGGCAAATAACTCCAATCATGTAAAAAAGAAACGCAAAGAATTAGAAAGTCATGTCGCGTTAGCGTTGAAGGTAGCAAAAAAATCTGGTGCTGACTTTGCGGAAATATCACTTGCAGAAGATAACGGTTTATCAGTAAGTGTGCGTAATGGCGAAATTGAAACGCTCGAAAATCATCTTGATAAAGGACTTTCGATAACGGTCTACAAAAACCAATCTAAAGGCTCTAGCTCTACTTCCGATTTTTCAGAAAAAGCCATTCGACAAGCGGTAAAAACCGCAGCTGATATTGCTAAATTTACCGCAAAAGATGATTATTCCGGGCTTGCTGATTATGATGATTTAGCATGGGATTATCCTGAGTTAAGCTTGTATTATCCTTGGGATATTAGCGCTGAAGAAGCAACCGACCTTGCTATTGAGTGTGAAGCAGCTGCGCTAAAAACGGATAAACGAATTGTGAATTCAGAAGGTGCTTCAGTTTCCAGTCACGCTTCTTTTCGAGCTTATGGCAACTCACATGGTTTTGTTGGTTCTTTTCCCGCGACAAGTCACAGTTTAAGTTGCGCAGTTATTGGCAAAGATAATGATGCCATGCAACGTGACTATTGGTATACCGCTACACGTGATAGTCATTTACTTGAAAATGCAAAGCACGTTGGTAAACAAGCAGCAAAACGGACAATCGCACGCTTAAATGCGAGAAAAATTTCTACGATGAAATCGCCGATACTTTTTTCGCCGGAAATGTCAGCAGGCTTGATAGGGCATTTTATTGGAGCAATCCATGGCTCAAGCCTTTATCGTAACGCTTCTTTTCTTGTCGACTCTTTGGGAGAAAAAATATTTCCCGATTGGATGCACATTTATGAACAGCCACATATTATTTCTGGCTTAGGCAGTGCACCTTTTGATTCCGAAGGTGTAACAACACGCTCTCGCAATATTGTAGAACAAGGCATTGTTAAAAGTTATGTGCTCGACTCCTATGCTGCACGTAAACTAAAACTATCCTCTACCGGGAATGCCGGTGGTGTACACAACCTCTGTGTGGAGCCTGGTAAGTTAGATCATAGTGGTATGCTAAAAGCGTTGGATAAAGGCTTGTTAGTGACCGAGTTAATGGGTCAGGGGATTAATATTGTAACCGGGGACTATTCTCGTGGCGCAGCAGGTTTTTGGGTTGAGAATGGAAAAATTCAATTTCCTGTTGAAGAGATTACCATTGCAGGTAATCTCAAAGACATGTTTTCGAATATAGTTGCTGTTGGCAATGATGTTGACCTTCGAGGCAATACACGCACAGGCTCGATCCTTATAGAAGAAATGATGATTGCTGGTGGATAGAGCTAGCCCGGATAATTCATAAATATTACGTTTTCTCGCTTGCCCTTTGATTCTACAAATAATTTTCTTCAATCGACCGGACACACCAGTCCGGCGCTCAATCAGCAAATCATTTGTAAAATCAAATTGCTACGCGATAAACTCGTAAATTCATGAAATATCCGGGCTAGTAGTTATCTTTTAGTCCGTATTTGATTCATTTTATCCAGCATTCTTAAAATCGATTCTTCGTCACACAATGAAGATATCTCTTCAACTGGAATCCAGGCGATCTCATTAGATTCTTCGCTAATTCGTAGTGGTTGATTCATATCTGCTTCCAGTAAAAAACGAATATCGTAGTGTTTGTGCTCAGGTTCACTTTTTCTTGCTGGAATAGTGTGTATGTCGACATCAAAAATCTGATCCATAACTGGCTGTATAAATACATCTTCAATACCAGATTCTTCACTCGCTTCCCGCATTGAAACAGCCAAAGTATTTGCATCACCATCAGAATGACCACCAGGTTGTAGCCAACGATCTAGCTTTTTATGATGAGTGAAAAATACATGGGTTAATTCTTTATTTACCAGCCACGCAGAACCAGTGATATGCCCCACTGAAAGTTCACGATCAAAGCAGTTGTCGTGACTTTCAACAAATGTAATAAGTTCTGAAAGCATGCCGCTTTCAGTTTCATTTACAGTAGAGTGTTGCTTGAGAAGGTTAAGGATGAATTGTCGATGCATGATTTAACGTCAGAGAAAAATATTAGTATATCTTTCTCTGACTTTAATCACTAGGGGATACTTACCAGAGATTAAAATTACTTTTTAAATCCAGCTGCCTGCCCAACGGCGATAAAGTGTTTTCCATAAATCGTCACCATCTTTCGTGAAGAGCTGTGTCGGGTTTCCTGGTGCCATTACCCAGTTACCACTATCAAGTTCAGACTCTAATTGTTCAGGTCCCCAGCTCATGAAGCCAGCAAACGTTCTGATTTTGTCTCGGTTGTTATCAGATTGCAATCTCACGGTCATTTCTTTGCCCGTACCGAAGTAAACGTTCTGATTAACAGGGTGTAGACCTTGGGAAAAGTCTGTCTCAGTTAACATGAACATATGTTTTGTGTGCAATGGTCCACCAAAGTATAAAGTTTCGTTGGTCGTGTCGCTCGCATGTGTCTCAGGGAATGCCTCATTAATATCTAACTTGGTTGGGCGATTAATGATTAATCCTGAAGTGCCTGACTTATCATGCTGAGTAATATAAATAACGGTTTTATTTAATGAGGTATACTCAAGCCCATCGGTAGCGATGAGGAATATTCCTTTTGTTAAGTTGCCATATTTTTTTGCAGATTCTGCAAAGCTATTCATTGAGAAGGCAACAAGAACAATCGTTAGCAGTGCTAAACTATGTTTGAGATATTTTGACATATCGGCATACTCCAACTTGGTGTGGGCACAAAAAGTCATTTACTGTTGCTCACGTTTTAAAATACTACTGGTTATCGTATTGCAATAGTTAAACCAGATTAATAAACCTACAATAATTGCGAATTCGAGGTCGTTTCTGTTAGTCAATAAATCCAATAAAACATCAACCACTTATGTGTTCACTTCCAATCGTGATAGTGAACTTTTAACTATTGCGGCTAAAAATAATTTTCAGGTTGTTGATAACATCACTGATTTAAATGGTCTGTATTTAACGAAGAAAGAAGCCAACAAACTTTCTCTTCTAGCACTTATTGATAACGATGAAATCAGCATCTGTGTAGATTTTATATCGGCAGAAATTAGTCATCGCTTGAAACAAGGTCACGGTAAAAATCAAGCACTTGCAAAAGCGATTGGATTAAATAAGCGATCTAATTTAAAAGTTGTGGATGCCACCGCAGGATTAGGGCGGGATGCTTTTATTTTGGCAAGCCTGGGGTGCGAAGTTTTGATGATTGAGCGAGCGATTCCTGTGGCTGAATTACTGCTAGATGGGATGCGACGCGGTAAGGAAAATATAGAAATCGAGCCTATCGTTGAACGGCTGCAGTTAAGAATTGAAGATTCAATAAATTATCTTCAGGCTCCGACAGAAAAACCTGATGTAGTGTACCTGGACCCGATGTTTCCTGAGCGAAAAAAAACTGCAAAAGTAAAAAAAGAAATGCAATTGTTGCAACGTTTGCATGGTGTTGAGCAAGATAATGAAACATTGCTAAATGCAGCACTCGTGTGTGCAAAACAGCGAGTGGTGGTGAAAAGACCAAAGGGGGCTGAACCTTTTTGTGGTAGGCCCCCAACACATGTTATTGAAACTAAAAAAATGCGCTACGATGTTTATATGTGTTTGGGCTAGCTGTTATTTGGGTCTGTTGGAATTGGTAAGTCTTGCCCGGTCAGTCTATTGATAGCCAACTTACCAAACAGTTGAAAGCCTCTTAAAGCTTCTGGTGGATGTCCTGCAACACAGACTATAGGTTTACTTTCTGCAACTCCCATAATGAGAGGCCGCCCAGAGCGCATCTGCACGCCGTCTAATGCTAGCTCACCAACTTCACGAAGCAGATCTGAAATAAAGTCTCTACCGTCGATTGCCGTTCCACCAGCGATGACGATCATGTCAGAATCTGTCAGCGCAGTTTTTACTGCCGCCACGAAGTGATCGAAATTATCTGACTGAATTCCACCGCTCTTTGCAATGCCACCATTTTCTGCAATAGCTGCTAATAGCATAGGCGTATTGCAATCAAAAATGTATCCGGGTTTAAAGTCATCAGTATGAGCTATTACTTCGTCTCCAGAAGAAAAAACAGTGACAACAGGTTGCCTGACGACTTCAACTTCATTAATCCCCATGCTGGCAAGTGTGCCGATAAGAGAGGGGGTTAATTTTGTTCCAGCAGGAATTATGGTGCTACCTTGTTCTATATCACAGCCCTTATCCTCAATAAAAAAGCGTGGTGGAAATGGGCGTGAAATAGTGAAGTTATCATCTGAGATTTTTGCTTCCCACATTCTGACTATGGAATAATTGCCATCACCAATAATACTTCCAGTAGAAACTTGTATACCTTCGCCCTCTTTTGGGTAAAGAGGTTCGCTATCCCCAGGTTTGATTTCGCCAGCTATTTTAAAACTGGCACTTGAATTATCACTCGCTGCTTTTGTTTCTGAGGTGTTGACAAGATAGCCTTCTACAATTGCGCGAGAGTAAGGTGGAGAAGCGATGGGGGCAGAAATATCATGACTGGTGACTCTTCCTAAGGCATATTCCAAGATGCATTTTTCTGGGCTTAGGGAGCGAAATGGTATTTTTTGAGCATAAGCTTCCTGAGCTTGAACTAGCGGTGATTCATCCGTCACATTTATTTCCTTTAATTTGATTCCGTGGCGCACGAAGTGTGCGTAGGATTATGAGGTTATAGGTTCAATAATAACGTAGGTAGGAGAGAAAAAAAAAGCACGATATTTCCCGCAAAAAAAGTAAGAAAGTAAAGTGCTTCTTTAGGTTTAACTTAAATTAGGCTCGAACGTCTACATTGTTGCCTAGGTGAGGCTCACTGGCCGTTTTTGCTGGCGTAACCGAACTTATCAATTGTGCTGCTGCATCAGCCTGGATATCCATGGCTTTTCTTGCCACAGTAACACCGACAGCATCTCCTGTTTTTTGAGCAGAAGCTTGAGAAACTGCTCCACTTGCAATGCCATTTATATCCATTGCTTGACTCCTGGTTTAGGGTTCACACTCATAGATCGGCATAGAGGGAATGAAATTAAGAGTAGAGGAGTGTTAAATATTTGAAATGTGAACGAGGTTTAGTGTCTTTCGAGAAGTGTGTTAGTCAGCTCTAGTGCTCATGAGTACTAGAGCTGACTAAGCTATTGATTTATTTTTACAAAGAGATACTCATGGCTTCTAAGTTGCCGTTTTCATTTTCTTCATAATTAACCATGATGTTACCGTTTGTTGATTTAGCTTTGCTCAAAACATCTTTAGTTGCCTGAAAAGTGATCGGGCTACGAGTCTCCGCATCACGAATGGTGAATGTCGATTTAGTTGAATCGATGCTAGTGACTTGTCCAAAATGTTTGCCAGATGCTTCACCGCCACATGCGAGCACTGCGCCGGATGAAAGAAAAAATAATACCGCTAATCCTTTGATAACAATGTTTTTTGTTTTCATGTCAGATGTCTCCATAAATATAAGCAATATTAGCCAGTGCTAATGTATAGTCTAAATTTGACGCTTTTACAAGGTAACGGTTCCTTGATCCTAGAAAAAACAGTTATATTTCGTGGATCAACTGCTTTTTCCAGGTTTATAATAAAAAATATCTTAGTGTATTAGTATAGTTTTATCCAGTGTCTAGATTTTCATGAGCTATTCGTGATTAAGCTTTGTTCTTAGCGTTAGCAAACGCCATGGCAAAAGCATTCGCAGATTTATCATCTGCTTGTGTCGTTTTATGTTTAGCCTGCTTTTTTGAAAGATTATTAGGCTTGTTTTGCGGGATATGCTCAGTTGTTTTTTGGCCAAGCCGCATGGAGAGAGCGATTCGTTTGCGCGCAATATCAACTTCTACAACTTTTACCTTAACAACATCACCCGCTTTTACGACACTCCGAGGGTCCTTCACAAATTTGTCAGCAAGCACAGATATATGTACCAGGCCATCTTGATGTACACCAATGTCAACAAAAGCACCAAAGTTAGTCACGTTAGTAACAACGCCTTCCAGAATCATATCTGATTTTAAATCTGTCATTTTTTCAACACCCTCTTTAAAGGTGGCAGACTTAAATTCAGGCCGAGGATCACGTCCAGGTTTTTCGAGTTCGGAGATGATGTCTTTAATCGTCATTTCACCAAACTTATCGTCACAAAAGGAGCTGCTGTTAATTGCCTTCAGGCTTTTTGTATCGCCAATGAGTTGCTTAAGCTCTTTACCGGTATGATCAAGGATGCGCTGAACAACAGGATAAGCTTCTGGGTGAACAGTAGAAGCATCGAGCGGGTTGTTGCCGTTCATGACGCGCAAAAAACCTGCACATTGCTCAAAGGCTTTATCTCCCAGACGAGGCACTTTTTTAAGCTCATTTCGATTGTTGAATTTACCGTTAGAATCTCGAAAAGCGACAACGTTTTTTGCAAGTGTCGTGTTTAATCCTGATATGTGGGAAAGAAGTGCTGCTGAAGCCGTGTTTACATCAACGCCAACAGAGTTTACGCAATCCTCAACAACCGCATTCAAACTTTTTGCAAGTTTGCTTTGATTTACATCGTGCTGATATTGGCCAACGCCAATTGCTTTTGGGTCAATTTTAACAAGTTCTGCGAGAGGGTCTTGTAAGCGACGCGCAATAGATATTGCCCCCCTCACTGTGACATCAAGATCAGGGAATTCATCGGCTGCAATTTCAGAGGCAGAATAGACAGAAGCACCTGCTTCGGACACCACTATTTTATTTAATTTTAGATCAGGATGTTGTTTACAAAGGTCGCCTACTAATCTGTCGGTTTCACGTGAGGCGGTGCCGTTGCCAATACTGATCAAATCCACATTATGTTTTTTTATCAGTGCTGCCAAAATATGAATTGCCTGATCATATTTTTTTTGCGGCTCGTGAGGATAGATAACAGAGTTTTCAATAAACTTACCGGTTGTGTCAACGATGGCAACTTTAACTCCGGTTCTGAAACCTGGGTCCAAGCCCATTGTTGCTCGCGGGCCTGCAGGCGCTGCCATTAAAAGATCGTTTAGATTTTGTGAGAATACTTTAATGGCTTCGAGTTCTGCGCTTTCTTTTAAGCGTAGTTTTAATTCAGTATCAATTCGTGAGGCTAATTTTACTCGCCATGTCCAGCGCGCAACTTCTGATAACCATTTGCCAGCGTTTTTATTTTCATCAATATTAAATTTGTTTGCGATTTTTATTGCGCAAACATTACTGTTTGTTGCCGGTAAATTGATCTCGTCACCCTCATCCAACACGAGTGTGAGCGTAAGAAATCCCTCGTTTCGGCCTCGAAAAAGCGCCAGGCCGCGATGTGAAGGGATGTTTAAAATGGGCTCAGCCGCGTCAAAATAATCCGAGAATTTGGCCGCCTCTTGCTCTTTTCCTGCTACGACATTAGATTGAAGCTTTGCGTTTTCCCAAATGTGTTCTCGCAAGTTTGCGCTTAGCTCCGGATCATCTGAAAATAATTCCATCAGAATTTGTTTGGCACCATCTAAAGCATCTTTTTCGGTATTGATAGCTTTTTCAGGATTTAGGAATTTTTGTGCAATTGTTTCTGGGATCAGGTCTTGATCGTTTAATAAATCTAACGCGAGCGACTCTAGCCCTGCTTCTTTGGCTATCTGCGCTTTGGTTCGGCGTTTAGGCATATACGGGCGATAAATATCTTCCAGCGCTGTTTTAGTAATGGTTGATTCAATCTGTTGTTGTAAATCGGGAGTCAGCTTTTCCTGCTCTTTTATGCTATTAATAACAACCTGCTTTCTCTCCTCAAGTTCGCGCAAATAACTCAAGCGCTCATCAAGGGTTCTCAACTGGATATCATCCAGCCCACCTGTTACCTCTTTTCGATAGCGTGAGATAAAGGGCACTGTTGCACCTTCATCGATAAGGCTGATGGCAGCCACGATATTTCTTTCAGGAGAGTTTATTTCTTCAGCAATAATTGCAGCAATGTTTAGCATCTAAATCGAAATCCTTATTTTGTTTCGTCGTGAGAGATATATTAAGTTTTTGTCAGAAGTGTTTTGGGAAGTGTGATAGCAGAAACCGATGATATGGAAAATGAGCTACTCTTCACTTTGGAAAAGAATAATTCTAAGGGGATTTTGTAAAAGTTACTACCACTCTCTTTCAACCTAGAAAAATCAGTTGATCCATGAGTTAGAGCACAATCACTTGATTCGCTTAGCTATATAAAAAAGTTTTGATTCACCAACCAGGTGAACGCAAAATTTTTTATTACGCTAATCAAACCAATTGTTTGCACTCTAATCTCACGTCCAACTGATCTTTCTAGGTTCAAGATATTTAAGGAATAAAAAAACCCGCAGAAAGCGGGTTCTAATAAGTGCCTATTATCGTTATTTTGGGCATTTTTTTTATTGTAATTTATTGTTGTTTTAACCTTTGCGAAGTTTATTAGGAGAGATTGGCAGCTTTAGGCGCTGCTCTGCTGGAATGGTTGCTATTTAACCGAACAAAAGTTAATCAATTATTAAAATGGTCTAATTAATAAACAGAATCTGCGTATGAGAGGGTGAGCTGCTAATAAAAACAAGAGATTGGATAGTTTATTTTTTATTCAAGTCTTCGATATCTAAAAATTGAATAATTTCTTCGCGCCGTTCAAGCGTGTCGCTATAACCCAGTGCGATAAGCTCCCTACAATAAGCTTTCTCAAACAACAGATAGCTGATGAGATTTGAGCCGTTTTGGTTGGAAGTGCCTAATCCACGCATAAACAACCTTACTGAGCCTGGCATGTAATGGTAATGTTTTGCCGCGACGGTGTATAAATCTTTACTAGGAGATATAGATAAAATATCAACTTTTCGAATGGTTGCACTGTCATCGGGAATATGACGATCAGGAATTTGACTGAATGTTTTATTGATTCTCTCCAATCTCTCTAAATCAGTTGAAACATTATCGAGAAATATACTATCAAGCACATGGCCAGCAATTTGTCCCAAAGAAGGGTAACCGGTTATTTTGCGATTTTTGGAATTTTCAGAATCTTCATGTTTAACACCAACCACTAGTAATTTGTCCGCTCCCAAATGTAATGCGGGGCTGGTTGGTGCATTTTGTCGCATTGTACCGTCACCATAATAGTCACCGTCAATTTCCTGGGGAGCGAAAAGAAATGGAATAGCTGAGGAAGCCATCAAATGATCGATGCCTATTTGGGCCGGAATTCCGACACGATTTGCTCTAACCCAGGGGGCAATTGATTCTATCCCTTGATAAAAGGCGACGGAGTGACCGTTGACGAAATTTGACGCGGTAATACAAAGTGAATGTAAATAGCCGTCATCGATAGATTTTTGAATGCTATTGAAGGGTAAATAGTGATTCAATAGATGAGTAAGAGGTTCTCGATCCAATAATGAAACCGGAGTGTATTGGTTAGATCCACCTCTAAGCAGCGAAAATATCCAGCGTAAAGCGCTATAGCTTAATCCTGAAAAATCTGATTTGAAGACCTGCTCCACATGAAAATTGCCCCAGACATGAACCATGCGCCAAACAGCTTCTCGAAACTGCGCTGAATATATGGCAAGTGCCGCCGCATTAATTGCACCAGCAGATGTTCCGCAAATAATAGGAAAGGGATTTGGTGCATCTTTAGGTACCAGTTCAGCAACAGCTTTTAAAACACCGACTTGATAGGCTGCACGAGCGCCACCACCTGATAATATCAGGCCAATTTTTGGTGTGTCCTCTTTAGCATTCCTTTTCCAAAACATGACTACACTAGACTACTCTATTTTTTAACCTCGGGTTTTTCTAGGGTTATTTATGAATTATCCGGGTTAGCTCTTTTGTTTATACTGATTAAAATGAAAAGCTCTATTGAGAATAATGCAACAACCGGGCTAGGTTTTTATTGCAAGATGAATTTCAAGTATGATTTCTAAGGTTGCTTGTCCTGGGTGAGCATAACTCCATCCATTTCTACTTCGGCGCCTTTCGGTAATGCAGCAACACCAATAGCCGCTCTTGCTGGATAAGGTTGTTCAAAATATTGTGCCATTATTTCATTAACTGTTGGGAAATGGCTTAGATTTGTTAGGAAAATGTTAAGTTTGACAATATTCTGCAACGATCCTCCAGAAGCGGTACAAACAGCAGAAAGGTTCTCGAAGACTTGTTTTATCTGAACCGAAATATCACCTTCTACTAATTCCATGGTTTCTGGTACAAGTGGGATTTGTCCAGACAAATAGACAGTGTTATCTACTTTAACAGCCTGAGAATAAGTGCCTATCGCTTGTGGTGCTTTATCTGTTGCTATAATTTCTTTTTCCATATTGTTATCCTCGTGTGCGTACAATTTTTTTCACTTGATCAAGTGCTCGAATTTTGCGGATGATTTGTGCTAAATGTTGCCGATTTTTCACATTAATGAGAAAAATAAGATCTGTATTACCAGAATCTCTTTCATCCAGGCTAATGTTTTCTATATTTGAATCCATATCTGCAATGGCTGATGCCACGATAGCAAGAACACCCCTTTGGTTTGATACTTCCACGCGAACCTCTACCTGGAAATCACCCTCGGTATCAGACTCCCACTGCAGTTCTAAAATATTTTCTGGTGATTTTCTGAAATCACGAACATTTTTACAAGCTGTCGTGTGTATAACGATACCTTTGCCAGCAGAAAAAATTCCAACAATGGGATCACCTGGAATGGGGCGGCAGCATTTTGCGTAAGTGACAACAATGCCTTCCGTTCCTCGGATAGAAAGCGCCATTGGCTTATCTTTTTCGGACTTAAGCCAGGCAGGCGTATAGCGTGAAAATATTCCTTTAAAGTTGAAAGGTTTAATGCTGCTTGCTTTTTGTTTGTTTGATTTTGCCTGTTCGGGAAGTAAACTAACCAATTGTTTTGCGACTAGCAACGGCATTCGATTACCTAGGCCTATTTCTCCGAGCAATTCATCAAAACTATTGAGTTTGAAATTTTTTACGACGCGATCTAGGTGAGATTTTGGAAGCCTGTCAATAGACAAAGAAAATGCATCGAGACTTTTTTCTAAAAGTCGCGTTCCCAGTGCTGTTGCTTCTTTGTCTTGCATGTTTTTCAGATAGTGTCGAATATGAGTGCGCGCACGTCCAGTGACAACAAAATTCAGCCAGGCAGGATTTGGTCTTGCACCGGGAGCGGTAATAACTTCGACTGTTTGTCCTGTCTCTAGCTGGGTTCGTAATGGGCTTAAGTGTCTGTCCACTTTTGCGGCGACACAAGAATTACCGATGTCAGTGTGTACGTTATAGGCAAAATCGATTGGTGTTGCGCCGCGAGGTAATTCCATGATCTCACCTCTAGGTGTGAATACATAAACAACATCGGGGAAGAGATCAATTTTAACGTTCTCTAGAAACTCCATTGAGTTGCCGGTGGTTTTTTGCAATTCCAGTAAACCGTGTATCCATTCGTGGGCTTTACCTTGGGAGCTGGGTGTTTTTGAACCGGGTTGTTTATAGAGCCAATGTGCGGCTATACCTGCTTCAGCTACTTTGTCCATTTCGTCAGTGCGAATTTGTACTTCGATTGGCATTCCAAAAGGACCAAAAAGTACTGTATGCACACTCTGGTAGCCATTTTTTTTAGGGATGGCAATGTAGTCTTTAAATCGTCCTGGCAACGGTTTATAAATGTTATGGACTATCCCTAACGTGCGGTAACAATCGTCGACGGATTTCACGATGATTCTGAATGCATAAACGTCGAAGACTTGAGAGAAGCCGAGGTGTTTCTCTTTCATCTTTTGATAAATACTATAAAGATGTTTTTCTCGGCCGATCAGTTTGCAATCAATATTTTCAACAATGAGCCTGCTGTTGATGGCTTTTTCAATTTTATTGACAACTTCACTTCGGTTACCACGTGCCTTTTTAATAGCATGTGTGAGGATTTTGAAACGTAGCGGATGAAGTGCTTCAAATCCCAGTTCTTGAAGCTCGACTCGAATATTGTTCAGACCGAGTCGATGCGCAATGGGAACATAGATATCCAATGTTTCTTTCGCGATTCGTCGCTTTTTATCGGGCCGCATAATGCCGATTGTTCGCATGTTATGCACACGATCGGCGAGTTTGATCAAGATAACTCGCACATCTTTCGCCATTGCCAACATTAATTTGCGAAAATTTTCAGCCTGGGCTTCAGCTTTGGATTCGAATTTTATTTGCGTAAGCTTACTGACGCCATCAACAAGATCAGCAACTTCTTCGTTAAATTGTTTAGCGAGTTGCTCTTTTGCATAATCAGTGTCTTCTATGACGTCATGAAGAATTGCCGCCATGATGGTATTGTGATCCATCTTTAAGCCGGCAAGAATGCGTGCAACAGCGAGTGGGTGATAGATATAAGGCTCACCGCTTAAGCGTTTTTGCCCTTCATGGGCTTCTGCGCCAAAACGATAGGCTTCAAACACCTCCTTGACTTGTTCTGCGTCAAGATAAGTTTCGAGCATAGAGCAGAGATCGCTAATTAAAAACATAAGCTTTCATGAACTTCCTTAAAGTAATCGGTATTTGCGCAGACTAAATTATTAATTGAAATGAGGGATAACTATAGGGAAGGGAAGTGCTTGGCGCAACTGCTTTAGTTGCGCCAATAAACAAGGAGCTTGTCCGAGAATAGAAAGCTTACTGCGGTAAATTCATTTTGATCAGTTTTTCCGATCCTTTTCGACGAATAGCTATGGCTATTTGTCTCAAACGATCAAAAAATCTGCTTCAATATGACTTTCCCTCGCTACAACTTCTATTCTCGGACAAGCTCCTAGTGAATTAGATGTTGTCTGCTGGGGGAGTTTGTTCTACTGTAGCTGCAGCCGAGTATTCTTCTTCAACTTCTTCTTTGTGTTTGGTGTCGATATTGCCAATATTGGTTAAATTCAGTGCAATTTCTCTTAAGGCAACAACAGTCGGTTTGTCATTTTCCCATGGTACTTTTGCTTCTTGGCCATTAGCGAGTTGTCGCGCACGTTTGGTTGCGAGTAAAACAAGTCCAAATCGGTTATCAACATTTTCGAGGCAGTCTTCAACAGTAACGCGAGCCATTTACACACTCCAGTCTTAATCAAGGGAACCGGTGATTATAGTAGATAACCGGGACTTAATCCAGCAACTGAGCAATGAGAGATGCGTGTTTTTCTTTTTGTCGATTCATCACTAAACGAGGTGTGTTGATAATCGATTTAAATTCCAGTAATGCCGTTTGAAAATCATCATTTATTATCAGGTAGTCAAACTCGTGATAGTGGGACATTTCTGTAATCGCGTCTTGTGTTCTTCGCTGGATAACCTCATCGCTATCTTGTCCGCGATTATGTAGGCGCTCTATTAGTGTTTTTCGAGATGGCGGTAGAATAAAGATGCCTATCGAATTGGGAAATAAATTTTTAACTTGTTGGGCGCCTTGCCAGTCAATTTCCAGAATGATATCGATGCCTTGTGAGAGTTGCTCGTCTAACCAGCGGCTTGATGTGCCGTAGTAATTCTCGAATACTTCTGCATATTCTACAAAATCGCCGTTTTTTACCATGGTGAGGAAATTATTTTTATCGACAAAATGGTAATCTTTGCCGTCAACTTCGCCTGGTCTCATGGGCCGAGTTGTATGGGAAATAGAGGTTAGAATATTTTTTGTAGATTCTATTAATGCTTTTACCAAGCTTGTTTTTCCTGCGCCAGAAGGTGCAGAGACAATGTATAGGTTTCCGTTTGCCATGTTTAGTATTCAGTAGTGAGGGTGGTTTTTAATTTTAATAGCGCTTGCGCTCGATGGCTAATTTGATTTTTAGTATCTGTGGGTAATTCTGCAGCGGTGCAATTAAAACCAGGAACGATGAACAAAGGGTCATACCCAAAGCCTTGAGTTCCAGATGCGGATTCTGCGATGGAGCCTTCCCATGTTCCTTGAAAAATCTGGGGTGTTGGATCAGTTTCGTGTGTTAAAAAAACAATGACACATTGAAAACGGGCTAATCTATTTTCCGCTTCGACACCTTGCAGCGCATTAAGAAGTTTAGCGTTGTTATCTTGGTTACTTGCATTTTCTCCCGCGTAGCGGGATGAGTAGATGCCTGGTTGGCCTTTGAGGAAATCTACTTCAATTCCAGAGTCATCTGCAATAGCAGGCAATCCAGTATGTTTAGCAGCATTTCGTGCTTTTATGATCGCGTTTTCCACAAAGCTCAAGCCAGTCTCTTCTGCCTCGGGTACATTGTACTGAGATTGTGGATGTATTGTGATTCCTAAGTCACTCAGCACTTGTTGAATTTCGCGCACTTTACCTGGATTGCCTGTGGCAAGAACAACTTCCATCTTATTCACCAAGTGCAGCTTTTTGCGCTTCAATGAGCTGTTTGATGCCAGATTTCGCTAATTCTAACATTGAATTTAGTTCGATCATGTCAAAGCATTCGCCTTCTGCTGTGCCTTGAACTTCGATAAATTGATCTTTGTCATTCATGACAACATTCATATCTGTTTCGGCGCTGGAGTCCTCGGGGTAGTCTAAGTCGAGAATAGGTGTGTCTTGATAAATGCCGACAGAGACAGAAGCCAGGTGACTTTTAATTGCCTGTTTAACTGAAGGTGCTTTTTTAGCCGCGTGATTAATTGCATCAACTAGTGCTACGTAACCACCAGTTATAGAAGCTGTGCGTGTACCACCGTCTGCCTGAATGACATCGCAATCAACAGTGATTGTACGTTCGCCGAGTTTTTCCAAATCGACAACCGCTCTAAGTGAGCGACCAATCAAGCGTTGGATTTCCATAGTCCGGCCACCTTGCTTTCCGCGCGCTGCTTCACGGCCCATTCTTTCACCGGTAGAGCGAGGTAGCATGCCATATTCTGCGGTTATCCAACCTTTACCCGAGCCTTTGATAAAGCGTGGCACTTTGTCTTCAATCGTTGCGTTACACAACACTTTTGTATCGCCAAACTCGACTAAAACAGATCCCTCCGCATGCTTAGTGTAATTGCGTGTAATAACTATTTTTCGAAGTTCATCTGGATTTCTGCCGCTTGGACGCATGATTCTTAGCCTTATCTCTATTCATAAATTTGCTGGGATTATACTTAGCTTTCATCGTAAGCGCGAGTAGAGAGGAGGGGTTAGGCAAACGATTTATTTTTTTATTATCAGCGGCCTGAGTACTTTTAAAAATTCTTCAACATTTTGTGGTCTCTCGTGAATGTCGAGTTCCATAGCCCAGTCAATGGTTTTTAGTAAGCGCTTTGAATATCGGTCTTGATAAAGAGCACTAGCAGGCGTCATGGTATTTTTTTTAACACGATCTTTTGCCGGTGGTGGCGGTTTGGATTCGATGCATGCGCGCATAGTAGCGCCAATTGCATAGAGATCTGACCAGGGGCCAAGTTTTGAACGACGGCTGGATTGTTCTGGTGGTGAAAAACCGTGTGATACAACAGGGAAAAGTCGACTGCCCGATGATAAAACCAGTTTGTGCACGGCGCCAAAATCTAGTAATACAGGTGGTAATCCCTGACGTAAATAGATATTCCCAGGTTTAACATCCAAATGGAGCAAGCCCATTTTGTGTACAGCATCTAAGCCTTGCAGAATGGGGATGAATATATTGAGAATAAATTTTTCATCTCGATACTTCCCCATTTTTTTTAAGTAAGCTTGCAGGCTGATTCCGCGCTGGTAACTCATAACGGAATAGATAGTGCCGTGATCTTGAATGAAGCCTAGAATCTCAACAACATTAGGGTGTTTGATTGCCGCCAGGATGCTGGCTTCTTGAAAAAAAAGCTTTCGGCCTTGCTTGAAAAATTTTTCAGTCGATTCATCTTTGGCGACTACATTTAAAGCATCATCGCGCTTTGCCAGTTTTGAAGGAAAATATTCCTTGATGACAACAGCTTCATTGTTTCTGGTATCTGTCGCAAGATAGACAATGCTAAAACCACCACCGCCAAGAACTTTGTCTATTTGGTAATGATCCAATTTTGACTTTAATGGTAAGTGTTCAGTGGATTGGGGCATGGCCTTGTTTAAGTCGGTGAAACCTCAGATAATGCGTCAAATTTTTACTTCCCCGTATTCTTATTGGTGTTTGCGGCTAAGCGGGGAGTACATATTATATCGCCATATGCCGCTGATAAATTAAGGAAACACGATGATTAAAAGCATGACAGCTTTCGCTAGAGAGGAGTATAAAAAGGAATTTGGGGTAATTGCCTGGGAGTTGCGCTCAGTAAATCATCGCTATTTGGAACCGTTTATACGTTTACCTGAAGACTTCCGTGTATTGGAAGGTGATGTTCGTAGTGCCATCAAGAGTGTATTAAGTCGTGGGAAAATAGAATGCACTATGAGCTTTAAAGGTGCGGATGAATCGGCGCAAAATGTTGTGGTTAATACAGCAGCGGTAGAGCAACTTTCTATCTTATGCGCATCGGTAGAAAAACAGTTTAACTCGTTAAATGATCTGACAGCATTAGATGTTCTGAAATGGCCGGGTGTCATGGATACACCTGAAATGGATTTTGAAAAAGTTTCGCATGCAGCCATTCTTGCACTAGAAAACGCACTGACAGAGTTAGTGGAAACGCGTGAACGTGAAGGCCAAAAGCTTGGGAGAATTATTGAAGAGCGATTGGATGCCATGCAGGAGATTGTGGCAGAAGTAAAAACACGAATCCCCTTGATCCTGGAAAATTCAAGAAACCGCTTAATAGAGCGTTTTAATGAGCTTAGTTTGCAACTTGATAATGATCGATTGGAACAAGAGATGGTGTTAATTACTCAAAAATCTGACGTTGATGAAGAGCTGACAAGATTGGAAACACATCTAGACGAGGTTCGTCGAATTATTAACTCGAAAGATAGTAAACCAATGGGTCGTCGTTTGGATTTCCTGATGCAGGAATTAAATCGAGAAGCTAATACCTTGTGTTCAAAATCTATGGATAGCGAAACGACCAGGGCTGGTATTGATATGAAAGTCTTTATCGAACAGATGAGAGAGCAGGTGCAGAACATAGAATGAGATTGTTATTGATAATTGTATTGTTGTTTTGTGGGGTGGAATCTTTTGCGAATGATAGTTCTGCAGGAGTTTTATTTGAGCAAGGTTATATTACTGATCTTGATAATTCCAATGTTGACAACCCTGAATATTCGTCTTTTGGTCTTTATTATCTCACCGCGCGAAATTTAAGAATTGACATGAGATACATGAATTTGGCCGATAAGTATTCGGATATGTATGGTGTAAGCATGACCCAGTTAATCAGCCTTAATCGTAAAGGCCTGTATTATTCCGCAGGTGCAGAAGTCATGGAGCTTGTTCATAAAAGTCGTGGCTATCCCGGTGTGTCTCGTTTTACGCCTATTTTGGGATTAGGTGTTTTTTTGACACGACGAGATTTTTTGTCGCAGGTTGAGCTTTCTGTCCGTTATCCTCGAGTAGTACTCAATTTTAGTGTTGGATATTAAGGATTGGGTAAACACTGCTCTAGTATATCGTTGAGGAATAGCTGACCTTTTTCACTGGCATTGATTGAGCCGTTATCTTCATTCCAGATAATTAGCCCTTGGTTGATAAAATGAGCAAGCTTGTTATGAAGTTCTTCTCTCCCAAGTCCTGTGTGTTTTTGAAAGGTATGCAAATCGAATCCGTTCGTTAAGCGTAAAGCGTTCATCAGAAACTCAAAAACAAGTTCATTGCTCTTAAGTGTACGCTGACCAGCAATGGACGAATTGTTGATTGAAGCAAGATATTCTTTGGGGTGCCGATGTTTCCAATAACGAGTAATGGTTTGTTGGTTCGCATCGGATATTTTTGCATGTGCTCCCGCACCAATTCCCAAATAATCGCCAAACAGCCAATAGTTTGTGTTGTGTCGACAATTATGTTTTTCCAATGAATATGCCGAAACTTCATATTGTTGAAAATTGTTTTCTGCGAGTTTGTTTTTGCCTTGGGTAAATATTTCCCAAGCTAATTCATCATCAGGTAGTTGGGGAGGTTTGTGATGAAATTCGGTGTTTGGTTCTATGGTTAGTTGATAGTAGGAGATGTGGCTTGGTGATAGTAATAGTGCTGTTTCAATGTCAGACATTGCTTGCTCAACTGTTTGCTTTGGTAAGGCAAACATTAAATCGATATTGAAGTTATCAAATCCTGCTCGTTTTGCTGATTCGATCGCTTTAATCGCAGTATCTGCATCGTGTATTCTTCCTAACCGTTTTAATTGCTCATCATTAAAACTTTGCACACCTATTGATACTCGATTAATTCCTGTTTCTCGGAACCCAGAAAGTCGTTCGTTTTCAATACTTCCAGGATTGGCTTCCATGGTGATTTCTGCGTTTGGGGATAGAGGAATTCTTGCGCGAATTCCCGCTAACAAGTTATCCATACTTTCAGGTGAAAATAGACTTGGTGTTCCACCGCCCATAAAGATCGTATTAATTTTCCGCCCCCAAACTAGTGGCAGATCATTTTCAAGATCGCGAAGCAATGCCTCGATATATTCTGATTCCGGTATACCTTGTTTAATGGCATGCGAATTAAAGTCGCAATAGGGGCATTTTTGTATGCACCAGGGGAAATGAACATATAGCGATAGCGGTGGTAGTTGTTTTTTCATTGTTAAAAACTGTCATTCTGTGAACAAAAAAAGCCCCGCAAATGCGAGGCTTTTTAAAGCTAATAGGAGCTTTGGGAGCTTACATCATGCCGCCCATGCCACCCATTCCGCCCATACCACCCATGCCGCCCATATCAGGAGCGCCACCAGCGTCGTCACCAGGAATGTCAGCAATCATTGCTTCAGTTGTGATCATTAGGCCAGCAACAGATGCAGCATATTGCAATGCTGAACGAGTCACTTTTGTAGGATCAAGAATACCCATTTCAATCATATCGCCGTACTCTTCAGTACCTGCATTGAAACCGAAGTTACCCTTTCCTTCAGCAACTTTGTTAAGAACAACTGATCCTTCTGCGCCAGCGTTAGTAACGATTTGACGAAGTGGCTCTTCCATTGCGCGGCGAGCGATAGTAATACCGACGTCTTGATCGTGGTTATCACCCTTAAGATCTTTAAGCGCAGTAAGGCTAGCACGAACTAGAGCAACACCGCCGCCTGGTACAACACCTTCTTCTACCGCTGCGCGAGTTGCATGTAATGCATCTTCAACACGTGCTTTTTTCTCTTTCATTTCTACTTCAGTCGCAGCACCAACTTTAATGACTGCAACACCACCTGCGAGTTTAGCAACACGCTCTTGTAGCTTCTCTTTATCGTAATCAGAAGTGGCTTCTTCGATTTGGGTGCGGATTTGAGCAACACGTGATTCGATATCTGCGTGAACACCAGCGCCATCAATAACGGTGGTATTTTCTTTAGAAATTATGATCTTCTTAGCAGTACCCATATCATCTAGAGTTGCTTTTTCAAGGCTCAAACCAACTTCTTCAGCGATAACTGTTGCACCAGTTAAAACTGCGATGTCTTGAAGCATTGCTTTACGACGATCACCAAAACCGGGCGCCTTAACAGCTGCAACTTTAACAATACCGCGAATACTGTTAACAACTAATGTAGCAAGTGCTTCACCATCGATATCTTCAGCAATAATCAAAAGAGGTTTGCCAGCTTTAGCAACACCCTCTAGAACTGGAAGAAGTTCGCGGATATTTGAGATTTTTTTATCGTGTAACAAGATGAAAGGGTCTTCAAGTTCAGCAGTCATGTTGTTTTGGTTGTTAACAAAATAGGGAGAGAGGTAACCACGGTCAAACTGCATACCTTCAACAACATCTAATTCATTGTCGAAACCAGAGCCTTCTTCTACAGTGATAACACCTTCTTTACCAACTTTGCCCATTGCTTCTGCAATGATGCTACCGATGTTTTCATCAGAGTTAGCTGAGATTGTGCCTACTTGAGAAATAGCAATGTCATCTGCACAAGGCTTAGACATTTTTTTCAACTCAGCAACAGTTGCAATAACTGCTTTGTCGATACCACGCTTAAGATCCATTGGGTTCATGCCGGCAGCAACAGACTTCATGCCTTCATTAACGATAGATTGAGCAAGAACAGTTGCAGTTGTAGTACCGTCACCGGCTACATCAGAAGTTTGTGATGAAACTTCCTTAACCATTTGTGCACCCATGTTTTCGAATTTATCGGCTAATTCGATTTCTTTGGCAACAGAAACACCATCTTTAGTGATGGTAGGTGCGCCGAAGCTTTTATCTAAAACAACGTTACGACCTTTAGGGCCAAGAGTCACTTTTACTGCATTTGCTAAGATGTTAACGCCGCTGATCATGCGTTGACGAGCGTCGTCACTAAAACGTACTTCTTTCGCTGACATAGGATTTTTCCTTTAAATATTCAATTTATGATTAAGTTGCGATCTGTTTCGGCTTAGCCAACAACTGCGAGAATGTCGTCTTCGCGCATAACCAATAGTTCTTCTCCGTCAACTTTGACAGTTGTGCCAGCATATTTGCCAAAAAGAACTTTGTCGCCAACTTTAACTGCTAAGGCACGTGAATCACCGTTATCAAGTGGCTTGCCTGTTCCAACAGCAAGTACTTCACCTTGCTCAGGCTTTTCAGTTGCAGAATCAGGAATTACGATTCCGCCTGCAGATGTGCGCTCTTCTTCTAATCGACGAATAACGACTCGGTCGTGTAAAGGGCGAATATTCATATGATTTGATCTCCTTAAATATTGTTAAATATCAATCATCTAGCCGCCAATTGACGGCAAAAATTCTGATGAGTGGGCATAAAAAAAGACCATGTCCTTAGCACTCATTTGTCTTGAGTGCTAATAATAGGGGCGAAAAGTGAAGTTTCAAGCCAAATAGAAAAATAATTTAATTTTATTCTATTGCCGCGTCCTATAAGTACAGTTACGAATTCTGTCTATTTAACGCCTAACGCAATAATGTCACTGGGAGTAAACATCAATCATAAATGTATTTAGGGGCGCAGCACTACATAGATATTGGGATTTGCAAGAAAAGAATATTACGAACTAATGATGGAGTTGTATTCGTTTATGTGTGTCGGTTTATTTATCTTCTTTTTTAAACTCACCTTCAATCACAATATGCTCTTTTTTCTCGCTGCTTTCCCGGTAAAACTCTCCTTCATGAAAAGGCTGAGATTTTGGATTCATTGTTTGAATAATATTGGAATGTTTTAAGGCCCAAACCACAAAGGCTTGTCGAATAACCGGAATGAGGGCGAGAAAACCGAGCAGGTCAGTGAAAAATCCTGGTGTTAATAACAGAGCGCCACAGATAAGAAGAACCAGTCCTTCCATCATCTCCAGTGCAGGGATTTCTCCGCGTTGCAGGCTGTTTTGTACACGGTTGAGTGTGGATATTCCTTGCGCCTTCAATAAATAGGCACCTAAAACTGCGGTTCCAATAATTATTAATATGGTTGGAATTGCACCAATAGCGCTGCCCACCTTTATTAATAGGTATATCTCAACGATAGGGATGGCGATAAATAAGATGATTAATATTTTTAACGGGGACATTTTATTTTCTGTGTTCGAATATGTTTAGTAATTTAGTGTGAAATCGCGCAGAGAGTCTGTAATATGTTCTCTCAATTTTTTATAAGTATTAAATTGGTAAGCAGTAGCGATGGTCTGTTCACTGTAAGGGTTTTTTATGCAAAATCAAGAACAATTTTTAATGGTCGTAACAACATGTCCTGATGAGCCAACGGCTCATTTAATGGCAAATAAAATTGTTGATCAGAGTCTGGCTGCATGTGTCAATATATTGCCAGAGATGGTTTCTATCTATCAATGGAAAGGTGAAAAGCAGCAAGGGACAGAACATATTTTGTTGATCAAGACCGAAAAGTCCTGTTATTCCGAATTGGAAGCATTGATTGCATCAAACCATCCTTATGAACTTCCGGAGGTGATTGCAGTCCCTATTAACGAAGCATTACCTGAATATTTAGCCTGGATTAAAAGCGTAATAACAAAAATATGAAACATTCGATTTTTTCCTTTTTACTACTATTTCTCTTCTCTTCTCCCGCCTGGTCTTTATTTGATGATGAGCCAGAACCGCTAAAGCCGGATGAGGCATTTAAGCTCAAAGCTTATGCGATTTCGCCAAATACCATTCGAGCTGAATGGAAAATCGCAGATGAATATTATCTCTATAAAGAAAAGTTCAAGTTCACTACAAAATCCAAGGGAGTTGAGCTTGGAGAGCCAGTTTTTCCTAAGGGTAAAATAAAAGAAGATGAATTTTTTGGAAGAGTAGAGACCTTTCGCAATAAAATCAGTATCGATATCCCTATTACCCGAGCACCGGATGCGGCTCAGACGCTGGTGTTGGATACCGTTTCGCAGGGTTGTGCTGATATGGGTTTATGTTATCCGCCCACTAAAGAGACGATTTCTTTTGCACTAATTCCTGAAGATGATAATAGTGTTGGAGGCGTGTCTGGTTTGATGCCAGCTAACACCTCGATTATTTCAAAAATAAATTCAAGTCTGGGTTTGCAACAATCTGAAGACGATGTGTTGCCCGCAGAAAAAGCATTTATTTTTAGCGCAAATGTTGTGGACGGAAATACTATCGTCGCGAGTTGGAAAATTGCAGACAATACGTTTCTCTATCAGGATAAATTTAAATTTTCTCTCGAAAATGGTGATGGCATTGAATTGCAACAACCAATACTGCCTGAAGGTGGGGTGCCAACGGTAGATGAATTATTTGGTGATGTCATCGTTTATTACAAAAAAGTTGATGTCAAAATACCGTTCAAAAGAACGACAAGTGATGCTGTCGATGTTGTTTTAAAAGCAAGTTTTCAGGGTTGTGCTGACAAGGGATTCTGCTACCCGCCTGAATCTCGAACCATGCCCTTGATAATATCCGCTGCCGACAAAAGTGATGTTGTCTCAGCTTCCTCAGCTGTTTTATCTCCTGAAGAAAGCTCCAAAGATCCAACGATTGCAGCAGCGAATATGCCTGTTTCAGAACAGGATGGCATAGCAAGCACACTTGCTAATAGCAGTGTTCTCATGATCATTTTGACCTTTTTTGGTTTTGGTTTGCTGCTTGCCTTTACGCCATGTGTGTTACCGATGGTACCAATACTTTCCAGTATCATTGTTGGTCAGGGTGAGAATATTTCTTCGAAAAAAGCACTTACCATGTCCATAGTTTATGTGTTGGCGATGGCGCTAACCTATACGATAGCAGGGGTAATTGCTGGACTTTTTGGTGCGAATCTTCAGGCAGCGTTTCAAACGCCTTGGGTGCTAATTGCATTTAGTATTGTTTTTATTCTGCTATCTCTTTCAATGTTTGGATTTTATGAGCTTCAACTTCCCACTTCATGGCAGAGTAAATTAACTCAAATCAGTAATAGCCAAAAAGGTGGAACGCTTGCTGGTGTTGCGGTGATGGGATTTTTATCTGCACTCATTGTTGGTCCATGTGTAGCCGCACCATTAATGGGGGCGTTGATCTATATTGGACAGACCGGTGATGCCGTACTTGGCGGCCTGGCGCTTTTCTCATTAAGTATGGGAATGGGGGCGCCATTAATAGCTATTGGCGCATCTGCTGGTAAGTTGTTACCTAAAGCTGGTGCTTGGATGGAGTCAGTAAAAGCTGTGTTTGGTGTCATGCTACTTGCGGTTGCGATTTGGATGCTTGAGCGAATTTTGCCACCAGCTGTTGCTTTACTTTTATGGTCTATACTCTTGATTGTTTCTGGCGTATTTCTTGGCGCATTTGCTCAGCAAGACGCCACAGTCAGTGGTTGGAGAAAATTATGGAAGGGCATTGGATTAGTTTTTGTAATTTACGGCGGCTTATTATTAGTTGGAGTGGCCAGTAATTCAACAGATCCATTGCAACCATTGCGTGGTTTGAGTAGCGGCGGGGGCGAGTTATCCTCTGGCGCGCAAGAAAAAGTTGAGTTCAAAATCATTAAGTCAGTTGGGGATCTGGATAGGGAGTTAAAGCTCGCGGTAGCGCAAGGTAAGCCGGTGATGTTGGACTTTTATGCAGACTGGTGTGTCTCCTGCAAAGAGATGGAAAGGTATACGTTTTCTGACGGCAAAGTAAAAGCTGAGATGTCTAACGCGGTGTTGCTGAAAGCGGATGTCACCGAAAATGATGATATTGATAAAGCATTAATGAAACGGTTTAAACTACTAGGGCCTCCATCCATGATTTTTTGGGATCGAAAAGGCAATGAATTGCAACACATGCGCTTGGTAGGATTTTTGGATGCCGATAAATTCCTCGCGCACATCAAGCAAGCGTTCAAATAACCTCGATACTGGATAAACAATTATCTAATATGAATACATCAGTTTGGATTAGGAATGTGTTGGCAGTAGTGGCAATTATTGCTTCCTTTTTTGCGGGGAGCTATGTCATGAAGCTTTATCAGGATTCGACACCTGCGGCAAAAGAATCGAAAGCAATGGAGACGCAGTTCAGACCGGATTTTGCATTACCTGATCTTAGTGGAAAAATGCGTAACATTAACGAGTGGGATGGGCAAGTTGTGGTCATTAATTTTTGGGCAACCTGGTGTCCGCCCTGTCGAGATGAAATGCCGGACTTTATTGAGTTGCAACACCAGTATGGCGTTCAAGGAGCACAATTTGTCGGCATTGCGCTTGATGATGAGTTTAAAGTGCAGGAATTTGTGCGTGAGATTGGCGTGGATTATCCGGTGTTGGTAGGCGGTGGCGAAGCGCTTAAGGTTTCAGATAGTTATGGAAACCGATTAGGTGCACTACCTTACACAATTGTGATTAATCGCGAAGGAACCATTGTAAAAACGTATCGTGGTGAAGTTTCTCGTGGAACGGTAGAAAAAATGATCACAAAACATCTGTAATGAGTACTTTTATCTATCGATTTAGTGACAAACTACAATAACTCGCAGCTAATTGTAGCGATTGTCGGGAAATTTCTGGACTTCAATTAATATCTCATGCAGAATTCGCAATTAAAGTTTACTTAAACCTAGAAAAAGTAGTTGATCCAAGAAATATAACACAGGCTCTTGTTTCGTCTAGCTATATGAAAGAAGCTTGCTTCACCAACCAGGTGAAGGCATACAATCATTACGCTATTCAAAACAATATCCAGGATTCTATTTACGCGTCCAACGGTTTTTTCTAGGTTAAACGCGGATTATATTCTAATAGGCATCTATGCCCAAACTACTCGTTTTACATGGTCCTAATTTGAATTTATTGGGAGAGCGTGAGCCAGGCCACTATGGCACCCAATCGCTTGCATCAATAGATCAAACACTCGTTACGCTTGCAAAATCTTTGGGCTATGAGCTGCAAAGTTTTCAAAGTAATGCAGAATTTGAGTTGATTACTCGTGTTCATGAGGCAAAAAGCGAAGCGGTGGATTTCATCATAATCAATCCCGCTGCATACACTCACACGAGTGTTGCGTTAAGGGATGCATTTTCCGCAGTGAAAATACCATTTATCGAAGTACACCTATCCAACGTACACGCGCGCGAGTCTTTTCGTCACCACTCATATTTTTCTGATATTGCAGTGGGAGTTATTTGTGGATTAGGTGCACAAGGCTATGAGCTAGCGCTCAGGGCAGCTACTAATTATCTAGATATGAGGATTTAGTCTTGGCAATGGACATACGAAAAATTAAAAAACTCATTGAGTTATTGGAAGAGTCAGGCGTTGCAGAAATAGAAATTCATGAAGGTGAAGAGTCTGTGCGCATTAGCCGCTACGGGCAAACTCAAGCCGTTGCAATGCCCGCAGCAGCGCCAATGCAAACAATTATTGAAGCTGCACCTGCAGCAGTAGCCCCAGCAAAGGATGATGCGCCAGCGCCTATCAAAGGGCATCAGGTTGTTTCGCCAATGGTGGGTACTTTTTATCGTGCTCCTTCACCTGGCGCCAAGGTGTTTGTTGAAATTGGGCAACGTGTTAGCGAAGGCGACACGCTTTGTATTATTGAAGCGATGAAGATTCTTAATCAGATTGAGGCAGATAAATCAGGAACGATTGTGGATATTCTTGTCGAGAATGGACAGCCTGTTGAATATGGCGAAACTCTGTTTGTCATCGAGTAATCGATAGAATGAGCGCTTATTTACTTCTTCTAACATTACAATAAAATAGTTATATCCTATGTTAAACAAAATTGTTATTGCCAATCGTGGTGAAATCGCATTACGTATTTTACGTGCATGCCGTGAAATCGGGATCAAGACTGTTGCTGTGCACTCCTCTGCAGATCGCGATTTGAAGCATGTCCGTTTTGCTGATGAATCCGTCTGTATTGGTGCTCCAGCCTCTAGTGAAAGCTACTTAAACGTGCCTGCAATTATTAGTGCAGCTGAAATTACCGATGCAGTTGGTATCCATCCTGGTTATGGTTTTCTCTCTGAAAATGCCGATTTTGCCGAACGTGTAGAGAGTAGCGGCTTTGTTTTTATTGGCCCAAAACCTGAAACTATCCGTTTGATGGGTGACAAAGTTTCCGCTATCAAAGCGATGAAGGCTTCAGGTGTGCCGTGTGTGCCAGGTTCTGGTGGACCATTAACACAAAATTCGGAAGACAATATGCGTATTGCCCGCGATATTGGTTATCCGATTATTATCAAAGCAGCGGCTGGTGGTGGTGGTCGTGGCATGCGAGTCGTTCGTAGCGAAGCCGCATTATTGAATGCTATATCACTGACCAAGTCTGAAGCAAAAGCAGCATTTGGGGACGATACCGTTTACATGGAAAAATTCCTGGAGAATCCTCGTCACATCGAATTTCAAATGCTTGCTGACACACATGGAAATGCAATCCATTTAGGTGAGCGTGATTGTTCTATGCAGCGCCGTCACCAAAAAGTTCTTGAAGAAGCGCCAGCACCGGGTATTTCCGAGCAACTTCGGAATGATATGGGTGAGCGATGCGCAGAAGCGTGTCGTAAAATTGGTTATCGTGGAGTGGGTACTTTTGAATTTCTTTATGAAAACGGTGAATTCTATTTTATTGAGATGAATACCCGTCTTCAGGTTGAGCATCCTGTCACTGAAATGGTAACAGGCGTTGATTTGGTTATTGAGCAACTGCGCGTGGCATCAGGCGAGCCGCTTTCTTACAAGCAGAGTGATATTAAACTGAGTGGCCATGCCATTGAGTGTAGAATTAACGCTGAAGATTCTAAGACTTTTATGCCATCACCCGGTGAAATTACTCACTATCATCAACCAGGTGGTCCCGGCGTACGTCTGGATTCTCACATATATAGTGGTTATCGAGTGCCGCCTTACTATGATTCCATGATTGCTAAATTGATTACACATGCCAATACCCGGGAGAGTGCGATGGCGAGAATGCGCACGGCTTTGAGTGAGTTGGTTATTGGTGGTATTAACACTAATATTGCTTTGCAAGAAGAGATATTGAAGGATGTTGGTTTCCAGCGTGGTGGCACCAATATTCACTATCTTGAGAAAAAATTGGAAGGTTAACCAAGAGGCTCTCAATACTCGGGTAGCCCTCCTGATCTTTCGCTATACGCGAATTATCCGAATTGATATGCAACAACGCTAACGAACTATACTGATAGAATATTGCGGCTGATGACAGCAATGTTCTATTTTTGTCATTAATCTTCTTATTCTGCTTCTTTATTAACAATTCTATTATTATGGCCTGGATTCAAATAATGTTTTTAACTCACCGTGATATTGCTGAAGCATTATCTGATCTCTTGCATGAAAATAGTGCATTGTCAGTAACTCTTCAGGAAGGTGGGGATGAAAAAATATTCGAACCTGCGTTAGGCGAAACACCATTATGGGAAGATACTCAGGTTGTTGCTTTATTTGAGGAAGATATATCTGCCGAAGCTATCATCGAAATACTAAAAAAGAACTTAACGACAGAAAATTTCCCGAAATATGAAATAAGCAAAGTCGAGGATCAGGATTGGGAACGCGCCTGGTTAGACGACTTCAAGCCAATGCAATTTGGCAAGAACTTATGGATAGTGCCTAGTGTCTATGAACCAACAGATGAAGCTGCGGTAAATATTATTTTAGATCCCGGTTTAGCGTTTGGTACCGGTACTCACCCGACAACATCGTTGTGTCTTGCATGGTTGGATGAGAATAAAGCGGAAAAAGATGTTGTCATCGATTATGGATGCGGCTCGGGTATATTGGCTATTGCAGCAGCGATGCTTGGAGCAAAACAAGTGTATGCTGTGGATATCGATCCTCAAGCAATTGAAGCAACTAAGCAAAATGCAAAGAATAATCAAGTCGGTGAATTGATTAAAACTTATCTGCCTGAGCAGTTTGATCTAAAAGCGGCCGATTTATTGCTTGCAAATATTCTAGCCAATCCGTTGCATGAATTGGCGTACTATTTTTCTCAAGGTGTTAAACCTGGAGGTCAGATTGTTTTATCTGGCATATTGAGTGAGCAAGCTGAGCAAATCATAGAAAAATATAACAGCTGGTTCGATATGGCTGAGCCAGTGTTTAAGGAAGAATGGGTATTGTTAACAGGGATCAAACGTTAAGAACAATTTCCGCTCAAATAACAGCCTATTTCCTATCCTGGAAAATAAACAGATTGAGCTTACATTGAATAAATTATTTACACACGATCAACATGGACTAACGTATGTACACGGAATGTTCTAGCTGTCATACCTATTTTAAAATTACACCTGCTCAATTGAAGATTGCAGACGGGCAGGTTCGCTGTGGTAATTGTGGCGAAGTGTTTAATGCGCTAGATAGTCTTGTTGACGTAGTGCCTCCGCTTACTGGTGAAAAGCCAGCCTCTAGCAAGGTTGATAGCGCTGCAGTAGACTCCGATGTTATTACTTCGGCAGAAGACTTTGTCAATGATTTATCTGGTAATTTGGAAAGCAGTCTGGATGAATCAAACCTTGAAGACTTGGCAGAGGATATTAAAGATGATGTGTCATTGGAGCCTGATGAGGTAGGTTCGCTGGATCTGGAAGAGAGTTCAGCATTGGATTTGCTGGTTGCTGAAGAATCTGATATTAGTGAAATACCGAAAGAGAATGATAATCTTCAAGAAGAAATTAATAAAGATATCGATGATGCACTCAATGATCTTTTCAACGATGAAGAATTAAAGTCTCAACAACACAGTTCCACAGAGTCAAAGGAAACAAGCTTTAGCAAAAACAGCGTATTATCTGAAGTTTCTGCATTTGGTAGTAGCGAAATAAAAAGTGATGATTTTAGTGGCTTAGGTTCAGGATTAGAGTCAGAAAATCAATTTTCCACACTTGATGTCAGTGAAGCAGTGGACGCTGCTGCCAGTGAGCCTAGTTCATCAAAGGTAAGCTCTTCTTTTGGCGCTGAGTCAACACAAACTGAGCCTAACCCTATGGATTTTGATTTGGGTGAATCTGTGTTGGCCAGTGATTCGGCAACTTCAAAGAATGAAAGTTGGGATGAAGGCTCTGGTGCTCAAGCTTCAGATGAGAGGCCACTATCAAGTGAAGATTATGTTCTTGAAGAGTTGCAGGAAAAAGGCGGAGCTTCAAATAGCGTTGTCAGCAAAATAGCCTGGGTTACGTTAATTATTTTCTTGTTACTGGTGTTGCTTGTCCAGTTTGCCTATTTGAAACGAGCCGAGCTAGTCAAATATCCATCGGTCCGGCCTGCGCTTGAGATCATGTGCACTGCGATAAGTGTGGTGATGAAATGCGAAATCCCGGAACCGAAAGACACGGATGCTATTTCACTTGTTGAGCGCAATGTTGTTAGTCACCCTAATGCCAAGAACGCGCTTTTAATCACTTCAGTTATCAAAAATAATGCGGGATTTACCCAGCCCTATCCAAAGTTAGTATTAACCTTTTCTGACATTAATCAAAAAGTGTTAGCTCGACGTACATTTATTCCTAGTGAATATTTGACTAAAGATGTCAATATTAGTAGCGGCATGGCTCCTTCAGTTCCAATTAAAATCATGTTAGAAATTGTTGATCCAGGCCAAGAAGCTGTCAATTTTGAATTCGATTTTAAGTAAATCGCCACCATGTTTTACCCAACTTTTAAGCTTGGTTAATAACGCTGGAAACCCTGCGAAGGTGCCTACTCAATTTATATTCCACAAAATATGAAAAAAAAGTTAAAAATTGTTCAAAATTTAGTTCCATAATATTTCCGAAATCGGTATTATTGTTTTCGGTTTCAGCTCAAGTTAAGATTAGGCTTTGTTACAGATTGGATCATACACATTGAGAGGTCGAGTTTTACTTGCTCCGATGGCGGGTGTCACCGATAAACCGTTTCGTGATATATGCCGACAATTTGGAGCAGCATTGACAACCAGTGAAATGGTGACATCTGATGCAAAGCTTCGAAAGTCTTTAAAAACACGTGAGCGGTTGATTTTTTCAGATGATGAAAAACCGCGAAGCGTGCAAATCGTTGGATCGGATCCAATGGCTTTAGCCGAGGCCGCTAGATTTAATGTTGAAAATGGCGCCCAAATTATTGACATCAATATGGGGTGTCCAGCCAAGAAAGTGTGTAGCGTAGCTGCTGGCTCAGCGTTGTTAAAAGATGAAAAGTTAGTTGCCACTATACTAGAAGCCGTTGTGAATGCTGTTAATGTGCCTGTTACGTTGAAAACACGTACCGGATGGGATAAGCAGAATAAGAATGGTTTAAACATTGCAAAAATTGCAGAGGATTCTGGTATATCAGCATTAGCCGTTCATGGACGAACGCGTGAATGCGCTTATAAGGGTGAAGCAGAGTACGACACAATTGCTAATATTAAATCTAGAATAAATATACCGGTGATTGTTAACGGAGACATCACCTCAGTAGAAAAAGTAAAAGAAGTTCTAGAATATACGCATGCAGATGCTGTAATGGTAGGGCGAGCAGCGCAAGGGAATCCTTGGATATTTAGAGAAATTAATAAATATCTAAATTCTGGTGCTAAACTCGCAAGACCAACATTAGAGGAACGTCGGGAAGTTTTAACTGATCATATAACAAATCTATATCTTTTTTACGGGGAGTATAGGGGAGTTAGGATAGCTCGCAAGCACATCAAATGGCACTGTGAAGGTATTCAAGGGTATATTTCGTTTAAAAATGTTATTAACAAAATAGAGAACGCCGACAAACAATTGGCGACTGTTAATCAATTTTTTCATCAATCTATTACGGAAGGGGAAAAAGCGGCATGACCGGTATTCCAGCTGAAAGCATCATCGAACAAGAAGACTCTAATGCACAAACTGTGGTTGACTCTGCGTCAGGAATCCAAGAGTGCGTGCAAGAAGCAATGGAAACTTATTTTTCCAATTTAGATGGCCATGGCACTAATGATCTATATCAAATGGTGATTAGTGAGGTCGAGCAACCATTGTTAAGAGTTGTGTTGAAACATACTCGTGGTAACCAAACGCGAGCTGCAGAAATTTTGGGTATCAATCGAGGTACTTTACGTAAAAAACTAAAAATGTACGACTTAGGCTAGTCGATACACTTTTTAAAATGCAGCTGGCCGAAAATCTTGTGATTTTCGGCCAGCTGCATTTTAAGGCGCTTGAAATTATTTAGTCGTCTGTGCTTTTCAAAAAATCTTCTTCTATTCGGAATAAATCATTATGGTTAAAATCAAACGAGCGTTAATTAGCGTTTCTGATAAACAAGGCATCCTGGAATTTGCCAAATTTTTACAAAGTCAGGATGTTGAAATCCTTTCAACAGGTGGAACGGCAAAATTATTAGCTGAAAACAAAATTAATGTGACAGAGGTTTCCGAATACACGGGCTACCCCGAAATGATGGCAGGTCGAGTCAAAACGCTGAATCCTAAGGTTCATGGTGGAATTTTGGGCCGAAGAGGAATTGATGAAGAAATTATGGCTAAAAATGATATTCTTCCTATCGATTTGGTTGTTGTTAATCTATATCCTTTTGAAGCAACTATCGCAAAACCTGATTGCTCAATAGAGCTAGCGATTGAAAATATTGATATCGGTGGGCCAACAATGGTTCGATCAGCGGCAAAGAATAATGAATCTGTTGCTATTGTTGTGAATGCTACAGACTACAAGGTAGTCACGGAAGAGATGCAAGCCAATAATGGTTCTGTGTCGAAAGCTACACGCTATGCGTTAGCAGTTAAGGCTTTTGAACATACCGCAGCGTATGATGGCGCAATTGCTAATTATCTTGGCGCTATATCTGACAGCGGCGAGAAGCAAAATTTTCCTAATACTTACAATAAACAATTCGTGAAATCACAAGATCTACGATATGGTGAAAATCCGCACCAATCAGCAGCATTCTATGTTGAGAGTGAGTTAAAAGACGCGAGCGTTAGCTCAGCGAAACAAATTCAAGGTAAAGAGCTGTCATTTAATAATATAGCAGACACCGACGCGGCACTGGAATGTGTTAAGCAGTTCAAGGAGCCAGCGTGTGTTATTGTCAAACATGCAAATCCCTGTGGTGTCGCGATTGATAGCTCTATTGAAGGCGCATATCAACGTGCGTTTGCAACAGATCCTACGTCAGCTTTCGGTGGTATTATCGCGTTTAATCAAAAGTTAGATGCGAAAACAGCTCAAACCATAGTGGAAAAACAATTTGTTGAAGTTATTATTGCTCCGGAAATTTCTGATGAGGCAAAAGAGGCACTATCAGCAAAAGCGAATGTTCGCGTTCTTGAGTGTGGCTATTGGGGAAAAGAGACTGTTGACGGTTTTGATTACAAGCGAGTTAATGGTGGTTTGTTGGTCCAAGACTGTGATAATGGAATCATTTTGCCGGAGGACTTAAAAGTTGTCACTGAACGCCAACCAACGGATCAGGAAAAAGTTGATTTGTTATTTGCATGGAAAGTCGGAAAGTTTGTTAAATCAAATGCTATTATCTATGCGAAGCAGGGGCAGACGATTGGTGTAGGTGCTGGACAAATGAGTCGTGTCTATAGTGCAAAAATTGCCGGTATTAAAGCAGCTGACGAAGGGCTTGAAGTAAAAGGATCAGTGATGGCCTCAGACGCTTTTTTTCCGTTTCGAGATGGTATTGATGCCGCAGGTGAGGTTGGAATTACAGCTGTAGTGCAGCCAGGTGGTTCTATGAGGGATCAAGAAGTTATTGATGCTGCAAATGAGCATGGCTTGGCGATGGTATTCACCGGCATGAGACATTTTCGACATTAATTTCATATGGAAGATAAAAAGCCTGCTATTGCAGGTTTTTTATCCTGCTTCTTCAATCTCTTCAGAGATCATCATCCATTCTTCTTCAAGAATTTCGATTTTCTTAGAAAATTCGCTTTGATTGGCTAAAAGTTCTTTTAATTTATTCTTATTCTTGTCTTCATATAAACTGCTATCACCGAGCGAGCTTTCAATTTCATCTTTTAGACTGTTTAATTTTGTGAGTTGCTGTTCTAATTTTTTCAGTTTATTAGTGAGTGGTTGCAGTTTTTTTCGTTTTTCTGCATCTGACTTGCGTTGATCTTTTTTCGATAAAGCCGGTGAGGTATTATTAATAGTTTGTAGTGGTTTCGACTCTTTGGGTTGATTAATGAGTTTTCGATAATCTTCCAGGTCACCATCAAATGGATTTACAGAGCCGTTGGAAACAATTAAAAATGAGTCACAAACAGATTCCAGCAGATAACGATCATGTGCAACAATCATCAATGCACCGTCGTAGCTTTGTAATGCAAGGCTTAAAGCATCACGCATTTCCAGATCTAGATGATTAGTTGGTTCATCAAGCAGGAGCAAATTGGGTTTGTTATAGACTATCGTTGCTAGCACCAGCCTGGCTTTTTCTCCGCCAGAAAATTCAATAATTTTTTGTTGTACCTTATCGCCTTTGAAATTGAAACTACCTAAAAAGTTAAGTAACTGTTGGTCGCTAGCTTTCGGGTCAAGTTTTTTCATAGTCTGCAATGCAGTTGCGCTGGCATTGAGTTGGGATAGTTGATGTTGAGCAAAGTATCCAATAGACAGATTTTTATTGCCTTCAAGCTTACCTTGTATTGGCGTTAGTTCACCTGCAAGTAACTTGATGAAGGTAGATTTCCCCTGCCCATTTGCGCCTAAGATTCCTAATCTATCCCCGGCGAATATGCTCATATTTACGTTATTTAGAATAGGAGTTTCATCATAGCCAATTGCAGCGTTTTCGATTCTCACTAAAGTATGGGGGAGATTATCCAGGTTCTTGAATTCAAAACTGAAAGGTGAATCGATATGTGCTGGAGAAATCAGCTCCATTTTCTCCAATGCTTTAACACGGCTTTGTGCTTGTTTAGCTTTAGACGCTTTAGCCTTAAATCGAGCGACAAATTTTTGTAAATGTTGGATTTGTTTTTGTTGTTTCTCAAACCCAGATTGTTGTAACGCCAATTTTTCTGCACGTTGTTTTTCAAAATCTGAATAGTTGCCGTTATAGAGCGTTGCCTGTTGTTTGGCAATATGAAGAATTTGGTCTGTTAAGCTATCTAGAAAATCACGATCATGTGAAATGAGTAATAGTGTACCGTCATAGGACTTTAGATAATCTTCCAGCCAAAGTACGGCATCTAAATCCAGATGATTGGTTGGCTCATCAAGCAATAGCATATCTGATCGACACATGAGTGCTCGGGCAAGGTTTAAGCGCATCTGCCAGCCGCCAGAAAATGTAGATACAGTATTATCGAACTGTTCCTGCTTAAATCCCAGGCCACTTAATAACTTGGCTGCCTTGCTCTCACTTGCGTAACCTTGAATGTCATCCAGCTTTTGGTGTAGCTCAGCTATATCATGATTTGAATGTGATTTTTCTGCTTCAGCTAAGCGTTGGCGTATATCAAAAAGCTCGGCATCACCTTTGATAACATAATTCATCGCATCCAGTTCATTGCCTTCGATCTCTTGGCTAACATGTGAAATTACCAGGTTGTCAGGGAGGAAACAGGTGCCAGCTTCAAGCTCCAGTTCATGCCGTATGAGCATAAAAAGACTCGATTTACCAGCGCCATTAGGGCCACTGATACCAACATGCTTGCCAGGGTATATTGTAAATGTAGCATCATTTATAAGCAGATTTGTTCCCCGAGCAAGGGAGGCATTTTTTAGTTCTAACACGATTATGTTTGGGCTTTATGAAATTAGGTTGATTGGGCAGGTATTCTAATCAAATACTCGAAAAACGTGGAGTGAAATTTGATGGTATTTGTTTTTGAGTGGTGTTGTAGCTTGGTTTTAGTTTAATATTTCCAGAAGAGGTTATTATCCCACCAATTTCGTATCAACCTTATCTGAATCGCTATCTAGCCATATATGTAGGCATTCGTTGAGCTCAGCAGGTTTTAATGGTTTACTAATATAACCATCCATACCTGCTTTAATGCAAACTTCTTTATCGCCGGACATAGCATTCGCGGTCATAGCGACAATTGTTATTTCGCGAAACCATTCTGAAGAGCTTCGAATGTGCGCTGTCGCTTCATAGCCATCCATTATCGGCATTTGGCAGTCCATGAATATCAGATCAAAATGATTATTGGATAACAGTTTTAATGCTTCTTGCCCATTTTCTGCCAGTTTAACATCCATGTTGAATTTTTTGAGCAAACCTTTAACCACTTTTTGATTAATCAAGTTATCTTCAACTACGAGTATAGATTTTTTTTCTAATTGCGATGCGTTAAAAACACTATTAGTTTCTCGTTCTTTTAATTGCACTGGTTTGATGCTTTGAGTTTCGGATAAAATGACGCTGTGCAAAAGCGATTGTCGAACAGGCTTATTTAAAACTCCAGCAATACCAATTTTTTCAGCGGCCGATCGTACATCTGTTGCAACTGAGGTCAGTAATATTATTTCTATATCTTGATATTTACTATTTGATTTAATAAATTGAGATAATTGTAATCCGTTCATTTTTGGCATCATCATATCAGTAATAATTAGGTTGTATTGCTGATCTTTCCCTTGGTTCACTTCTAAACGTTTAATAGCCTCTTCTCCACTATTAACAGCGTCTGCTTTTATCCCCCAGGATTTCAAATAATTTAAGAGGATTTTCAAATTCGTTAGATTATCATCAACAAGCAAAACGTTAAGGTTTTCAGCATCGATATCACTTTCCTGGTCTGGTTGTTTAGCTTCTATATCTGATACATTGAATTGCAAGTTGAATATAAACTGACTTCCCTTGCCTTCTTCAGATTCTACCCGTAATTCTCCTCCCATTATTTCGATGAGCTGCTGACATATTGTTAGCCCTAACCCTGTCCCACCGAAAACACGTGTAGTAGAGCCATCTGCTTGTGAAAATGATTCAAATATTCGACTTTTTGCCTCTTCACTTATCCCTATTCCAGTATCGGAAACACATAACTCAACTGTGACGTTTTTATTAGTTTTCTGAATTAATTTTGTTTTAACAGCTACTTCACCTTTTTCAGTAAACTTTATGGCATTGCCTATTAAATTGGCAAGTATCTGACGGGTTCTGGTTGGGTCGCCAGCAACAAAACTCGGGAAGCTATCATCAATATCACATAGAATTTCCAGTTTTTTAGCATGAGCATTTGTTGCAAACAGGGTTACTGAGTCTTCGATAACATGTCTTATATCAAAATCAATAAGCTCTAAATCAAGTTTTCCTGCCTCAATTTTTGAAAGATCAAGAATATCATTGAGAATTGTCAATAATGTTTCTGCGGAGTTATAAGCTGTATTTATTAAATCTATTTGTTCTTCATTCAATGGCGTATCATTCAATAAGCTCAACATACCTAACACACCATTCATCGGTGTACGAATTTCGTGACTCATATTAGCAAGGAAAGCAGATTTACTTCTTGTTGCCTGATGAGATTCCCTGAGCGCGACTTCCAATTCTGCTGTTCGCTCAATCACTCGTTGTTCTAGTTTATTCTTTGCATCTTCAAGTGCGTTTTCTGCACGCATTCGGCTTATTTCTACCGCAGCACGTTCGGAAAAGGGTTTCAGGAATTCTAGCGTCTTATCAAGGGATTCTATCTTTTTATGATTTGCTATATATAAACTACCAACGAGGGTACTACCTTCTGCTATCAGTGGAAAACAGTAGATATAGTTATTGTTGTAGTTTCGGAATACTTCGAGCTCTTTGATTTCCAATGCATCACTAAAATCATAATAAGGTGATGGCTGCTTGTTTTCGTCGTCAGTAAAAGAGTTTTTGCAGGATCGAGTACAGTTGATAGAAATTATTTCGCCATTAACACAGTTAGCTAACACTCGAGCCGTTTGATTATTTTGCTCACAGATAACAACTTGTGAAACATCCATGGAATGTGACAGATTTACTGCAAAATTTCTAAAAAACTCACCTCCCATGCTTGTTGAGGTTGCTTTTATTAAGCCAGATAAGTTGTCTTCAGCTTTTTTTCGTTTTAGTATTTCTTTATTTAATAAGTCGATTTTGCTGGTGAGGGTAGAAAAATTTTGATTTGATTTTGTTTTGGATTCGCATTCTAACAAAATTGTTGCCGGTTTTTCAGCTGTTCGTTTTTCTACAAGGCTTCCGTATATCTTGATGTCTTGGTTGAGATCGTCAGATTCAAATTTCAATGCTAACGGTAAAACAATATTTGTTCGACTCCACATTGAAAGAGATTTCTTTAGTTTGCTATCATCAGCCAGGTAATCCCCAATATATGTATTTATAACATCCTTCTTTTTTAGACCTAACAGTTTTTCTGCAGACTTGTTGATATCAATAAGCAGACCATCTTCTGTAATAATTACAAAAGATGATCTTGCATTTTGTAGAATGTCGTTATGCATATTAGAATTCTCATTAATCCAATGATTTGATGTATTCAATTCCGTTAGCGTTATCTGCTTCTTCGTTTGTTTTAAAATAGACGACAACGTGGCATCCTGAGTCACCTCTTGCAATAGTCTGCTTTAACTCTACTTTTGCGTAACCAAGATTATTTGAAGCGATCGTGCCGAACACATTTGATGTCATCATGCAAAGTGAAGTTCTATCTTTCACTTTATCTTCAAAAGGACAGCGTGAATTACCAAATATTATTTTACTGTCTGTCATTTCTTTGATATAAAAATCGCCGTTGATGCGATCCTTTAAGTCAACGAGAACTTGCGCTACTTGCTCTGTTGACAAATTGTCAACTTGCAGTGCGTTCTTATATTCGTTGTCAATGAAATTGCCAATATTTTGTCCTACAACACTGATAAATCCAGAAGCTTCTTCTAACCCCACAACATCTTCCAATAAGCCTGAAAGCTCACGAATAATTGTTCTGCAAAAGCCATCTCTTTCCAAGGGAACTTGTAAATCTTTTACATCATTGATAAACGCTATCGCTTTACTCATGTGGTTACCTCCTGATTAATTTTTCGGTAAAAACTGCTTTAATTAAGATGTATCTCAATAGACCAGTATCTACGCCATACATGCCTATAACGGCAATGGATGTCAGGGCTCAATAGAGAGTTATGCTTTGAATGTGACGTGTGCACTGTTAATGGTTTCTCAATGCAATATATACCTCATCTAATCTAGTGATAATGAGTCAAGACAAGAAGTACAACATATATTATTAGAAATATTGTTCAATAAATATTCTATGAGCAAGTTGGGTTTAACTTACGGTGGCGAGAGAAAAATATCATTAAGTAGGTTTTTTGATCGTTTGAGGCTGCTCGCCGTAGCTATTCATTGGGAGGGGTCAGGAAATTTGCTTAAAGTAATTTTCCCGCTGTAGATTCACCCTAAGCTGCCGATTAGTTTCAAAACCTCATAAATAATAATCGTTAGAGCGAGTTGTAAGCAATGGCAGTTAACACGGCATCCGAATTTAGTAATTCTACTTTGGCGCAGGATATTGTTAACGAGGGAATTGAATATCACAAAAAAGGTGAGCTGGAAAAAGCGGCTACCTGTTATCAACAAGCCTTGGCTGCGGATGCTAAAAACGCCGATGCAATGCATTTGATGGGGATGCTGCTACATCAATGCGGCCAAACTGAACAAGCTATAGAATTGATCAGGGTGGCTATTGATAGTAATCCTCGGGCTGCTGTTTACCATAACAACCTGGCAACCCTCTTATTTGAACAAGCAAATTATGCAGGTGCAAGTGAAGCCCTTCTCAATGCATTACAACTGAAACCTGATTATACCGAAGCAAAATTTAACCTGGCGAATTCGTATCGATTAATGGGTGAATTAGGCTTAGCTGAAATTTTCTATCTCAGAATATTAAATAGACATCCTGATCTTGTTTCAGCGCTCGGTGATCTTGCAAGTATCTACTTAATGCAAGAACGATTTGATGATGCTATTACACTGCTTAAAGACTCTTTGGTTAAGTTGATAGGAGATAATAAAAAGAATATTCAAGAGATGCTGCTCGAAGCATATGTGACGAAAGCAGATAAAGCATCTAATACTGGTCAAAAGTTAGATGACTTACACAATGCGCTAGCAATCAATTGTGAAAGTGAATTAGTGTTGTTAGCACTTGCAGAATGTTTAGCTGGCTCAGATAATTATTCGGAAGCGGAGCTAGCTTATAGGAAAGTGCTAGAGAAAAATAATAATAACGCTCAAGTCTATTATAACTTGGGAATCGTATTGAAAAAACAAGGTGATTACCCAAGTGCAATCAAAGCATTTGATCAAGCATTGGATTTAGATACTTCGTTTATTGATGCTGCGTATAATCTGGGTAATGTGTATAAGGATGACGAATGTTTGGAAGATTCATTGAATGCGTATTTATTAGCTTTGAAAGTGAATCCCTATCACTACGGTAGTCTTGTAAATGCCGGTGTTGTGTGCGGATGGCTTGGTAGGTTTGAAGAGTCTTTGCAGTTTTTCAAACAAGCAGAGCAGTGTGAAGAAAGTAATTATGTGTTGCTAAATAATCTAGGTATGGTGTTGCAAAACTTAAATAGAGTAGAACAAGCAAATCAATATTACGAACAAGCTCTAATTGCCAATCCCTCATCAAATGAGGTGCGTTGGAATTACTCGCTCTCTCTACTATTATCAGGTGAATATAAAAAAGGCTGGCAGTATTATGAGAGCCGATGGGAGCTGCCTGGAAATTTAAAGTTAGAAAAAAGAAACTATCCGCAACCGCAGTGGAATGGAGAATGGTTAGAAGATAAAACCATCTTGGTTTATAGTGAGCAAGGTTTTGGCGATACCCTGCAGTTCTGTCGTTTATTGCCTGAGTTAATAAAAAGAGGCGCTAATGTTATATTTGAATGCCCCAAAGCGCTAACTAAACTGATAGGCACTCTGCATAAAGATATTGAGGTCGTTATGCCTGGCGAGAGTTTGCCAGAGTTTGATTTTTTCAGTCCACTCTTGAGTTTGACAGTTAGGCTAGAAATAGATGAAAAAAATATTCCATTGAATCTTCCCTATTTGAAGACGTCTCGAAACGATGGTGCAAAGTGGGAAAGATACCTTGACTATAGCGAGCGCCTAAATGTCGGAATCGTATGGGCAGGTAACCCAAGAAATAGTAGTTTAATTAATAATGTAGTTGATCAGCGCCGGAGTTGTGATCCTGTCTATTTTTCAGAGTTGTTTGAAATTGACGGAATCAATTTTATTAATCTTCAAAAAGAATTTATTTCAAACAACTTTGAAGGTGGATGTCGTATCGAAAATCCCATGCCACAATGTAAAGACTTTTATGATACAGCATCCCTCATCCAACAGCTAGATTTGGTAATAACGGTTGATACTGCCGTTGCGCACCTAGCAGGTGCGTTAAATAAACCGGTGTGGTTGTTGTCTCGATTTGATGGTTGTTGGCGCTGGTTGTTGGATCGAGAAGATAGTCCCTGGTATCCGAGTATGAAACTGTTTAGGCAAACCAGTCCTGGTGATTGGGATGGGGTTTTTGAGCGAGTTAAGGCGGAGCTTCAAAATCGTGTAAGTAGACAAAAAGTATTACACTAAAAAATTTAGATAGCAAAAGCGAGCTAGCATTCTAGTTGTGATAATACTACCGATCTTATTTTTGCAATAACTGCGTGTTTTCCGCTTAAGTTCGTCAGTTTTGAGATCTCACTCCATTCTCTTTTTTGAAGCACTTTAAATACCAATAAGTCGAAATCTGATGAGTCTTGTGGAATATCATTCTGAAAATTGCTAAACAGAGTTTTAGTAAATTTTGTTAGTGAGACCACACTATCTTCATAGCTCCGGTTTTCATTTGCAAAGCCGTGCAAACAGGCCCATTCATGATTGCTGATCCGATTTTTATCGAATGCGATGAAATTGAATATCAATGATCTTACAATTTGCGGATCCAGGCAGCTCAATTCATCAGTTAGCAGATAGAAGAACGAATCAGCAAACAGAGTTTTAGCCTTGCTGCAGACAGTTTCTGCTTCTGCATTTAAGGGTTTTAACATCATCAATGCATGGCAGCCACTGCTTGCTTCTTTTTTTAGGCCTATGCGAAAGCTATTGAATGTCAGTTTTTTCCAAAAACCGATGAGCTCTGTCGTTGCGCCAAAACTTGTGCCTAGATAATCGAGCTCTTCATCTTTTGCTTGATTGGCGATAGTTTTAATTAGTTGAGTCGCGATTCCTCTGTTGCGTAAAAAAGGATGTGTAGCGATCCGTACGATTCGCAAGCAACTTAGTGGAGCCGCTTCTTTTAAACCTAAGTGATAAATCAATGTTTGAGGGATTAAATGGCCTTTAGGGCGTCGAGTCCCGGAATAAATATCTTCTATCAAATCTTTATCTAAACCACCTTCTTTTAAACAAAACGCGGTTGCTACTACTTTCTTTTTAAAACTGGTGATGAATATATGGCTATTAGAGTTGCTCAGTATCTGCATTAAATCTGATGGTTTAGTACGGTAGTGAGCGACGGTAAGTAGGGCGAATATTTCATTCAACAACGGCTCGTTATTGATGAGTTCCGTGGATGAGACGAGTGTATTCTTACAATCGCTAAGGTGGAAATCTTCAGTATTTGGAATTTCCGCTATTTCAGCATTAAGCAGAAAGGTTGTATTGATAAATGCTTCCAGTGGATCATCTTTTGCCCAGCGAATGGGTTGCGTTAATTTAAATTTCTTCCAGCCAGGAGTGATGTTGTCGAGTTGTTTAAAAAACCGTAACTCAAAGCCACGACCTGATCCTTCGTAGCCATGTAAGGTAGTTGCAAAGACAATGCGAGAGTAATGTTTTAGAAGTCTTTCTAATAGTGGTGAAGGTATGGCTGCGGCTTCATCAATGAGTAGTAGATCAGTTTTTGGTAGGGTTTCCAGTAACTCATCGGGTGCGATAAAATCTATAGAAGCCGTGTTGATGGATAATGACTTTCCTTGTAGCTTGCAATCAGGGATTTCAATCTTGATGTGTTTGAATGTCACTGCTGTGCTGGCATACGATGGTGCAATAATAACTATATTTGAAAGTTTTGTTTTTATCAGTTCCGCTGCTGCAATACCTAGTGCGGTAGATTTTCCTCTACCTCTGTCTGCCAGCAATACAAGAGGTCGATTCCTGTGGCCAGTAACCACATGCTTGATTTTCTCTATAGCCTCCTTTTGTTGGCTATAGTCTGATTCTCCTGCAGAAAATTTGCTATTCTCAATATCTACTAAGTGAATATTTTGATCAGAAACTACATGAAAGCTAGAGTTGGATGCTAGTTTTTTTGTGAAACGGTCAAGGAACAGATTGTTTAGCTTACGTAGAGTCAATTCGTTAGGAATAGAAACAATAAGTACTCCTGATCCCTTTATAGTTCCTGTGCTAGCAGCAAGCAAATTTGCATCGAAGTCCTCAGTGATTTGAAATATAAAAAGCTCAAACTCCTTGCCAATAATCTGATTTGGATTAGCTTTGTAGAAGTTAGTGAGCTGAGTTTTTTCGATGGTAATAGTCGCGATGTTATTGTGGTCTACGCCATCAATAAAATTTCCGATATAACTGTTATTCCATTCCTTATTTCCATTAAGAACAAGAACCTGGCGGTGATTACTTTTCTGGGATTGTAAAAAGAGTTTTTTACGTTGTTGCAAAATACTTGTTTTAAAGGAATCTATGTTCATATATAGCTAGCAGATTCTGGGGAGTGGGTCCCCCTCCAGTTCAGGGATTATACGTTGACCGCCAATAGTGGTTTCGACTATCAGATTTTTATGTGTAGATTCAACGATGCCAATTTCCATAAATTCTTCGAAAGTGTTATCTGGTTTCCAGTTGCCATCCGCAATAAAGATGATTCGGCCTTCAGAGGCGAGGTAGAGGGGATCAAAACCTAGAATATCGCAAAAACTTTTTACACTTTCCTGAATGGGAAGTTTGTTTTGAAAAAGTTTTATGCCCATGCCTGTCGCTTCAATAATCTCATGACATACAGTGGCAACACCGCCGCGAGTAGGATCGCGCATAAACTTTATTTCTACTTTTTGCATAAGTTTATGCCCAATGTTCAAAACACTTCCGCAGCACGATTCTATCGTGCCTTTCAAGCCAAACTCACTTCGGGCGAGTAATACGGCAGCGCCGTGGTCACCTAAGGTTCCTGTCGAATAGATCTTGTCACCTGCCTTTATGTGACTTGCGTTCAAATGAGATGTAATCGTTTTTCCGATACCTGTTGTAGCAATGTAAAGCCCGTTAACACCTCCTTTGGGCAGTATTTTTGTATCGCCAGCAACAATGGAAAGCTTGTTGCTGTCTGCCGTTGATTTCATCGACTGAACAATTTTCTGTAAGACCTCAACTTCAAATCCCTCTTCGATAAAAAAATTAACGGTAAAGTATTGAGGTATTGCCCCACTTACTACTAGATCGTTAATCGTTCCACATATGGAAAGTTTGCCAATATCCCCGCCGGGAAAAAAAAGCGGATCTACGGTATAACCGTCTGTCGTTATTTTAATGCTAGTTAAAAAAGGCGGCAACTCAGTAGCATCCGACATTTCATTGAGCCACGAATTCTCAAATTTGCTAATAAATATTTCCTGGATTAGTTCACGCATTAGTCTGCCGCCATTACCGTGAGCTAATGTAATTCGTTCTATTTTCATTGCTTGTTTGCGTATTCCAAAATTTGCCCAACGCTTATGCCGGCGTCATTGCATGGGATGGTGTTGTGTATATAGACATTATAACCATGCTTATGCAAAAGATCCTGAGCCTTATTGCTCAATTGTTGATTTTGGAATACACCACCTGAAAAGCCGATGTTTTTTATGTGACGGTTTTCTAGTATTTGTTGTGTGCAGTTAAGTATTACGTTAGCCAATGAATTGTGGAATACGGTGGATCTGTATTCAATAGTCTGACTAGTATCCACCATTGCTCGGATAAGAGATTTGTAATCGATCTGACAAAATTCGATGTCTGATTTTAGTAATGAAAGTTCTACAAAATCATTGGTGGGATGTGTTGCAAGATTTTGCAGATAGATGGCGGCTTGCCCATCAAAATCAGTTTCATCTAGTATGCCAAGTAGTGCTGCGACACCATCGAATAGTCGACCAACCGATGAAGTGAGAGGTGTGTTAATTTTAGAAGCAATAATTTGTGTGACAATGGCTTGTTTGTCATCAATCGGTACTTCAAGGTCGCAGGTTATTAGCAAGCTATAGGCGGTTCGCCAAATTTCTTTGATACATTTTTCACCGCCCGGTAGAGGAAAAGGATTGAAGGTGGCGACTCGTTTCCAGTGCCCAGCTCTTCCAATAAATGTTTCTCCACCCCAGAGCTGGGCATTTTCCCCAAGTCCTGTTCCATCCCAGGTAAATATTAATGCATCTTCATTTTGTGGCATATTAAGATAGAGCGAAGATGCATGTGCATGATGATGGAAAACTTCTGTGTGGGGCAGTTTTTCTTTTTTCACCCATTGGCTCGAGGTATATGTTGGGTGTTTGTCGATAACATAATGCTCAGGTATAACGTTATAAAGTCTCAGTAATTGTTGAAGCTTGTTTTGTAACGATAACCAGCAGCTATGATCATTCATATCACCAACATGTGTAGATATGATCAGACGATTTCCCCATGCGAGTGAAAATGTGGTTTTATCTTGTGCGCCAAGTGCCACAATAGTTTTTTTGAGATGAAAGGGAAGCGTTAGTTCAATGGGGGCATCTCCTCGCCCTAATCGAGTAGCTTGCGGGATTTCTCTGGTAGATTGCCAAACCGAATCATCACTGGAGTTTTCAATAGTTAGGTTGTGATGAATGAACGCGTCAGCAATATTGACAAGTTTGTCTGTTGCTGTTTTTTCATCATATATTATTGACTCACCACTACGATTAGCTGAAGTTGAAATTAGAGGATTAGAAAATTCTTTAAGAAGTAAATGCTCTAGTCCTGTCCCTGGTAGATATATACCAAGTTGACTAATATTGGGAGCAACATTATCCAAATAAGAACTGTTTATTTTTTTAGGTAACAGCAGTATGGGGTTGGCTCGAGATTCTAAAAATTCTATATCATGAAAGGATGCTTGACAAATTTCCTGGGCAGAATGTCGGTCTTTTATCATTATTGCAAACGGTTTGGATGGTCGTTGTTTGCGTTGCCTCAATAAGTTGATAGTTTTTAGATTGTTTGCATCTGCGATAAGACGATATCCGCTGGTGCTTTTAAGCGCAATTATTTTCCCTTTTTTTAATAGTTCGCAGCAACGTGAAATAATATTATTAGTCCAGATTGTATCCCCGGAAACTAAAGATAACGAGGGGCCGCATTGGGGGCAGCTAATATTTTGTGCGTGATATCGGCGGTTCTCAGGATTTTCATATTCTGCTTGGCATTCCGCGCAAATCTGATGATCGTCGAAACAGCTGTTTATTCTATCAATAGGGAAGTCTTTTAAGAGTGAAAATCTAGGTCCGCATTGTGTGCAGCTGATAAATGGGTAACTATATCGGCGGTTATTTTTGTCAAACAGTTCAACCAGGCATTCTTTGCAAATAGCACTGTCTTGTGGAATATGGTGTTGATTATCTTGTGCTACGCTCGGTAAAATGGAAAAACCATTTATCGCTGGATTGAAATTCTCATTAGCGATAAAAAACTGTTCAGTATTATTTTCTATCGAGGGTGAAGTTCGTACAAACTCAATAAATTGTTGTACTGCATTCTCTTTTCCCTGGCAAAAAACAGAAACGCCAGCACCATTATTTCTCACCCAGCCAGTAAGATTATAAGTTTTAGCTGTCCTGCATATAAGGGGTCTGACCCCTTTACCTTGGACTTTGCCTTCGATGACTATTGATCGGGCGATATTAGGCATCGCATTCATGTTTTTTTCTCTGTCTAGATAACCACCAGATATGGCAAGCGCCTTCGTCAGATACCATGCAGGGGCCAATTGGTGTTGTTGGTGTGCATGCGGTTTCATAAAGCTTGCATTCCAACGGTGATAGTTTGCCAAGTATGACTGAGCTGCAATCACATCCGGGTGGCATTTGATAATTTTGTGTTAGTTCAGGTTTTAATTGTTGATATTTTTTATTGGCATCAATATGTGAATAACGTCGTTTAAGCTCGTACCCAGATTTTGGAACAACACCTACGCCACGCCAGTTAGCGTCGCTTATATCAAAATAGCAATTGATAATTGATTTAGCACGGCTGTTGCCATTTTGTTGCACGACGATGTTGTAGCAATTTTCGAGTGTTATATTGCGAGTGATTTTTTGCTTAAGCACAGAATAAATGGCGGCGAGTAAGCTCGTGTCGGTAAATCCTCCGATAGCACAAGGCAAACTAAATTCGGTATTAACAAAATTCCACTCGTCACTTCCCATTATGGTGGCAACATGGCCGGGAGCAATTAGTCCATCGATGCGATTATCCTTGGACTTTAAAAGTTCATGAACAATTGGCCAGGTCCTTTTTAATGCAGGGAGTAGTGATAGATTGTCTGGCAAACCCTGTTCAATCATGGCGGCAATTGGTGCGCTTGTTGTTTCGAAGCCTGCAGCGAAAAAAACAATTTCCTGATTATCATGATTGTTTGCGTATTCGATTGCCTCCTGAGGTGAGGAAATTGGAACAACAGTTCTGCCATGTGTTCTCGCTTGCTCTAGAGAATTAATTTTTGTTCGACCGATATTTGTTGGCACACGAAGCATATCGCCAAAAGTAACAATAGTGATGTGAGGTTCTAGTGCGAGTGAGATGGCGAACTGAATCGTTTCATTATCGCAGACACAGACAGGGCAACCAGGTCCAGGAATGATTTGAAGGTTTTCTGGAAGTAGTGATCTTACACCGGAGTGAGAGAGAGTGCGCTCATGTCCGCCGCAGACATTCATGATGCGAACTGGCTCCGTGATATTTAGATCCAGAATTTTATCAAGCCAGTATTTACCCGTTTTTTGCATGACTTCTTTAGGCTTGTTCAAGCTCAATGTTATCAAGCACCATTTCAGTGCCGGAGATTAAGGTCAGCTGGCTAGAATGGCAGAACGTACACTTTAAATCGCTCCCTGTACCAATGATAATCTGTTGACACTCACCACAGGAATATTTTACAGGATCTCTTTTCACTATAAGCTCGGCATTTTCTGCAATGGTGTCTTTTGAGGCGAGAGGAAACAGTTCAACCAGTTCATCAACATCGACTCGAGCGAGTTCTCCGATGAGTACAGTTACGCTTTTGATCTTGCATTCCGCATAATCCTCAACGGCGTTTTCAATTTGATGAATAAGTGTCTTGCAGGTTGATAATTCGTGCATGTTATCTAATCAGCCAATCCATTCATTTGCTCAAATAATTGCCAGCTGGATATGGCGTCTTCCTGATCTATTATCTGAATTGCATAACCAACGTGCACCAGTACAAAATCCCCTGGCACTAACTTTTGATCCTGTAAAAGATAGATGTTTACATTTCGCTGAATTTGCGAGCGTTCACAAAGCGCTATGTCGCCATCTATGGATACGATTTTCATTGGGATTCCAAGACACATTTGAATTCACATTTGGTATTTATCTGGTTCGCTATTAAGAATACAATACTCTTAGGGTGACACTAAAACAAGGTTTTAGATGAAACATAAAGTGCTGGAAAAACAGGATTTCGAAAGTCTTTTAAATGCATTACATTTGGAAGGTTATAGTGTTGTAGGTCCACAAGTTTCAGATGGCGCGATCATCTATCAGACACTGGATAATTCAACTCAGTTGCCTATCGGGTTTACCGACCGCCAGCAACCTGGCAGCTACTCTCTCAATAAGTCTCAACATAATCACTGGTTCGCATGGGCGAATGGTCCTCAAGCACTCAAGCCTCTTCTATTTAAGCCTGAAGAATCGTTATGGACAGCCTTCCTGGCTAAAGATAATGATGAAACCCTTAGTTTTGAGGCAGTATTGCCTGATGTTATGCCTACTGCTGTATTGGGAGTGCGTGCTTGTGATTTAGCCGCATTAGAATTACAAGACAAACACTTTTTAGAAAAAGAGTATGTCGATCCTTATTATCAGAAAAGACGTGAATCACTGTTTTTAATTGCCGTAAATTGTTCGCATCCGTCAGAGAATTGTTTTTGTGCCTCTACGGGTGACGGCCCATTTGTACAGCAATCATACGATATTTTGCTGACAGAAATTGATGATCTTTTCCTCATATCAAGTGGTTCAGAAAAAGGCGATAAAATCTGTCGTCAGCTAGATCTTAAAGATGCGACTGAATTACATATCGAGTCATCATCCAAACAAGAGCAAGATGCCATCAATTCGCAAAAAAAGATGTTGCCTGTTGGTGATATAGCCTCGATGCTGAAAAATAAAACAAATCACCCTCAGTGGGATGTGATTGCTGAAACATGTCTTTCTTGTGGAAATTGCACATCGGTTTGTCCGAGTTGTTTTTGTCATTCAGAAAAAGATATACAAGCACTAGATGGTAAAAGTAGTGAGCATATTCGACTGTGGGATAGCTGCTTCAGTCAGGAGCATGGCCACATACACGGCGCCTTAATTCGTACCGAGACGAGCAAACAATACAAGCAATGGTTGACGCATAAATTTTCTGCCTGGGTAGAACAATACGGTAGTTCAGGCTGTGTCGGTTGTGGGCGTTGCATCAGTTGGTGTCCGGTTGGCATTGATGTCACTGAGCAATTGAGTATCTTGTGTGATGATTAATCCTTATTTGCCCTTTGAAGCAACAGTGGTTGAACGTATTCAGGAGACGCCAACAATCTTCACACTGCGTTTGAATTTTTGTGACTCAAGCGATTGTAATTATTACTTTCAACCTGGTCAGTTTAATATGCTTTATCTCTATGGTGTCGGAGAGGTCGCAATTTCTATCGTATCTGATCCGAAAGAAAAGGTCTGTTTCGACCACACGATTCGAGCAGTGGGTCGTGTAACGAATGCTATGAGCAAGTTGCAAGCGGGTGATAGAGTTGGCGTGCGAGGCCCTTTTGGTCGCGGCTGGCCATTGCAGGAAGCAGAGGGGAAAGATATTGTTTTAATTACCGGAGGCCTGGGTTGCGCGCCTGTCTCGTCGGTTATTCGTTATATTATGCAGCGTCGAGAGCAGTTTAATCATTTAGTGATTATGCAAGGCGTTAAACACAGGGATGATCTCATTTGGCAAGATCAATATGACCAGTGGCGGGAAATAGAAAATACTCAGGTTTTACTTGCCGCTAGCCAGGATAAGAGTACTAACTGGCCGTGGTATTCGGGTCATGTGACTACCTTGATGGATGAAGTTACATTTGATCCGAACAATACGATTGCAATGATGTGCGGGCCAGAAATAATGATGAATGCTGCAATCAAACCTCTAACTGATAGAGGCTTAGCCGAGGAAAATATTTGGCTCAGTATGGAGCGCAATATGCAATGTGCGGTTGGGCATTGCGGTCACTGTCAATACGGTGCGAAGTTTATTTGTAAAGATGGACCTGTTTTTCCCTATTCAGAAATAAAAGAATATTTTGGTGTAAAGGGATACTGATATGAGTCGAGCAAAGGTTGCTGTCCACAAATTCTCTTCCTGCGATGGATGCCAATTGGCTTTTCTTAATCTGGGTGCTGATCTGCTTCTGTTATCTGAATTGATAGATATTAAACACTTTGCAGAAGCGGGTGTTATTGATGAATCAGGACATGTTGATATCGCATTTGTTGAAGGCAGTATCTCAACTCAAAAAGAACGGCAGCGCATTCAGGAAGTTAGAAAAAATAGTGACTATTTAATTACCATCGGTGCTTGTGCTACATCCGGTGGAATTCAGGCCCTGCGTAATATGAATGATGGCAAAGCCTGGCTTGAGGCGGTTTATGCAATGCCTGAATATATTGACTCTCTCGATAAAGTCTCCCCCATTGCAGAACATGTGAAAGTTGATTTTGAATTGTGGGGTTGTCCCGTTTCCAGCGAACAAGTCGTTGCCACTATCCGAGCTCTACTCTCTGGTGTAACACCAAAAGATAATACTGAAAAAGTTTGCATGGAATGTAAACGTAAAAATAATATCTGCACACTGGTGACTAAAGGAGAACCTTGCCTTGGGCCAGTGACAAAAGCGGGGTGTGGTGCTATTTGTCCTGCTTTTGGGCGTGGTTGTTATTCTTGTTACGGTCCATCTGCAAATGCTAATACTTCTTCACTGAGTCAGCGTTTGATTGGTCTTGGATTATTGCCAGAGCAGGTGTCACAGCGTTATCAACTGTTCAATAATAATGCGCCTCAGTTTAAAAAAGCCTCTGAAGAGGTTTCGAAGAAATAATATGACTCAGAAGAAAATTAATATTCGTGTTCCTGTGCTTGCACGAGTTGAAGGTGAGGGTGCATTAGAACTCGATATTGAAAATAAGCAAATTACACATTTAAAGCTCAATATATTTGAGCCACCTCGGCTCTTCGAAAAATTACTCGAAGGTCGTCACTATTCAGAAGTGCCAGATATCGTGGCGCGCATTTGTGGAATTTGTCCGGTTGCTTATCAAATGAGTGCCGTTCATGCGTTTGAATCGTTATTTGATACAAGAGTCAGCTCTTGGGTTAATGAAATGCGGCGGTTATTCTACTGTGGTGAATGGATAGAAAGCCATGCTTTACACATTCACCTTCTTGCTGCTCCTGATTTTTTAGGATATGAAAGCGCACCAGCTATGGCAAAAAAATATCCCAAAGAAGTTAAGCGTGGTGTAGAAATTCAAAACTTGGGTAATGAAATTGTTCGCTTGTTGGGTGGTCGGTCGGTTCATCCGGTTGGTGTAAAAGTAGGTGGTTTTCATCATGCTCCAAAAATTGACGACGTGAAAACTTTGCTGGTAAAGCTAGAGAAAAAATTGCCAGAAGTAGAAGAGATGTTACGCTGGTGCTCTACATTAACGTTGCCTGATATCGAGCAAGAGTTTGTGAGCGTTTCTCTCCGTGATGAAAAGACGTATCCCATGAATACGGGGAATGTTGTGTCGGGTGAAGGCTTGAATTTGCCAGTTGAGCAATATCAAACGGTTTTTAAAGAACATCATGAACCTCATTCAACTGCTTTATTTAGTCTGATGAATGGCGAGCCTTATTTGGTAGGACCGTTAGCAAGATTAAATTTAAACTTTGATATATTGCCTGATGAGATAAAAACGATCATTAATGAATGTGATATTTCATTTCCCAGCAAGAATATGTATCACAGTATGTTTGCCAGAGCGGTTGAGTTGCTCTATACATTCCACGAAAGTATTCGGATTCTAAAAGCTTATGCTATCCCCGATGTTCCCTATTCAAACGTGAATGTGAAAGCGGGTATTGCTTACGGCTGCACCGAAGCTCCTCGCGGCGTGCTTTGGCATCGTTATGAAGTCGATGAAGATGGCCTGATAAAGAGTGCGACGATAACTCCTCCGACCAGCCAAAATCAGGCGCGGATGGAAGAGGATTTGAGAAACGCGTTAACACTTTCCGGATTGGATCGAAAAGAAGATGATATTCGATTCCAGGCAGAGCAGATTATTCGTAATTATGATCCGTGTATTTCATGCGCAACACATTTTCTGGATTTACGTATAAATCACAAATGAGTCGAGTGGCGTTTATCGGTATAGGTTCTTATCAATACGAAGATCAGCTTGGTTGGCTCGTCATTGACGAGTTAAATAAAAAGCGCTCAAGATTTGGCGATATAGTTTTATTCAAAAGTAAGGGTAATGGTCTCGATTGGATCGATGTGGTAATAGGTGCTGAGCAAGTTTATTTTATCGATGCAGTAGTTTCTAATGAAGAATTTGGATTCATGCACATTTTTTCTATCGATTCAGATTTTGATAAAAAGAAAAGTGTTTTAGGGAAAACGAGCCATAGTATCAGTTTTATTGATAGTGTAATGATTGCTCACAATATTGGGGTACTAAAGCTTCCCGTTTATTTTGTCGGAGTGGAGATTGGGGGTGCTAACAAAAATAACGAGATTCCGATTGAGTTGATGGTGAAAGATATTGCTAACGTCATTGAGTTACGTGTGTAAGGGTACAAAGGTTTAATATGGGAAAAATATTGCTTGGGATAGTTGTTATATTGTTGGTTTCTTGCACGGCTCCCCCTACTACTCTTAAAAAAGATGCCCCTCCTATTGTAGTAAAAAAGAAGCTAGATAGAACTGACTACATATTAGGGACCTGGGAGTGTAAAGACAGGCACAAAGTTGGCGAGGTAGATATGACGTTTGAATATGATGAAAAATATCTTAGAGACGGAAAATATTTTTTATCAGGAACATTGTTTGCCCGTTTTAACTCTGATAATTCAACCTCGCTGTACAAGTTAAAAAGTGACGGTATTTGGTATTTTTCAAAACAAGATCAGATCAACTATAAAATCAATAATTATCTGGCTGAATTTGTATCGGGAGTGGGTGTTGATAATGGTTTCAATCCGAACGAACACATTTCAAAAAGTAAAAGTTATAGTTCATTACTCGTGAAGCTTGATAAGAAAGACTTTGTCACGCAAGTATATCCTTTTACGGTGGGTGAGACTGTTTGCAAGAGAAAATCATGACAGAAAATAAATTAAGCAAAAGGCCCGATGTGCAAGCTATCAAGTTTGAAACACTTGATTGGAGTGATGAGAAAAAAACGGCATCACTCGATACGGTTTTTAAATATGCAACAAATCATGCAGAAATTGTCATTCAATGGTACCTCAATGCCAAAAAAACCAAAAAAAATTGTGCGCTTTATCTAAGAGTGACAACTATTGTATTAACAGCATTAGCCGCTTTAATGCCTGTTGTTTCAGAAATGAACGATTTTTTTTCTCCCTTATGGTCAACGTTTTTTTTAGGAGGTGCGGCATTGTGTGTCGCTTTTGATCGTTTTTTTGGATGCTCAAATGCCTGGATGAGATATATGGCAACTGAACATCAGGTGCGTCAGCTATTGCATGCGTTTCAGATAGAACGAGAGGAATTAAAAGTTGATTGGGAGCCACAGGGCCCGAATAAAGATCAAGTGATATTGGGCTTAAAAAAAGCGAAAACATTTATTGTCAACGTAGATGAAATAGTACGTATAGAAACTGAACAGTGGCGTGCTGAGTTTCAAAGCATTATTAAAGAATTAGATAGTGCTGCCAACAATAAGAATAACCATTAAGAATTAAACTGGGAATTCGTGTGAAAAGTTTAGTTATCGTTTGTTGCTTATTTGTCTTTTATCCATTTTCTGTGATGGCAAATAACAAACCTGGCGCTCTGGAGCTGAGGAAGTTGGAGCGTGGGGAAATAATCATTAATTCCATTCCTCAGCAAGGAGACGGTACACGTTTTCAAGCATGGGCAATATTCAACGCTTCGGTAAAGGAAACACATGACGTTCTTATTGACTTCAAAAACTATCCCAAATTTATGCCTGATATTACGCAGACAGAAATACTTTCAAAGGAACCAACGATAGTAAATTACACACTTGGTTTACCCTTAGGAATAAAAAAACGCTATCGACTTACCCACACCGTCGAATCTCAAGATGAGGAAGTAAAACTACGCTGGAAACAGATACCCTGGAAAGAAGTGGCACTGGAAGATTCAATCAGAGATACAGAGGGGCTATGGCATTTGTCAGCGCTGGGAGAAAACAAAACATTAGTACTTTACGATATCACCACAGATCCTGGAGCTGTTCCCTTTGGATTTGGATGGATTGTTGATTATCTATCCAAAGAAAGTGTGCCTAATGTATTGAAGAATACAAAAGCATATATCAATGATAGAAGTTTTCGGAAGTGACGTGAAAAAGCCGTAAGCGTATTTGTTTGGTTTTTTTATGTGATGGCAATGCCTATAAGCCCGGACAATTCATGAATTATCTGGATTTGATTCGATCAGGACTCCCCAGTCCCATTCAATGTTAAGCATTCCAGATTTGGAGTGATTTTTATTCTGTTGCCTATTTCGATAGTTCTTGTCGATAAGTATTAGTTTTGTTTAAATTCAATAATACACGCTATACCGTGTAAAGTGTGCTCTATACGGTATAGCGTGTATTATTGTTTTTACGCGGTTATCCGTGTATTATGTTGATTACACGCTAAAGCGTATATTTGTGTTATCGTTATTCCTGATGGAGATGGCTTCTATGTTAATTCACTCGCCGAATGATTTAGCTCAGTATTATCGAGATCAACGCAAGCAGCGTAATATCTCCCAAACACATATCGCTGAAGAGATCGTAATGCGGCAAGATACGGTTTCGAAATTTGAGAATAAACCTGACAACGTACGGTTAGATACTTTATTTCGTCTCCTGGCTGCACTTGAATTGGAAATGCATCTTGTTCCCAAGGAAGAATCAATCCCGAAAGATGGCGAGAAAAAAGGCTGGACTGAGAAGTGGTAAGTCAAAACATTACCCTTAATGTATGGATGAATGGGTTTCATGTAGGTGAATTGACCAAGAGTAGCTCCGGGGCGCTCACGTTTGTTTATGTAGGAGAATGGCTTGAAACCGATGGAGCTCGCCCTATATCTTTGTCTTTACCGCTACAGTACAAAACCTATTCCGGTGAAGTTGTTTTTAATTATTTCGATAATTTGTTGCCGGATAACAAACAGATTCGCGATCGTATTCAGGCTCGTTTTAAAGTCTCAACCTCACACCCATTTGATTTGCTTTCGGCAATTGGATTGGATTGCGTTGGTGCCATTCAAATTATCCCAAAAGAGGAGTCGCCGGGAGATATATATAAAATTGAAGGCGTTCCGTTGAATGATTCTCAAATTGCACACCTTCTTAATAGTTATCGCACAGCGCCTCTCGGTATGGCCAATGAAGAGAGTGAGGACTTTAGAATTTCTATCGCTGGTGCTCAGGAAAAAACAGCATTGCTTTGGAAAGACGGTATCTGGCACCGCCCGACAGGGACTACCCCTACCACTCATATTTTCAAACTACCTATTGGTAAAATCGAGCACTCGGGGATGGATTTGAGTGAGAGTTGTGAAAATGAATGGTTATGTCTAAGAATCGCAGAAGCATTTGGGTTGCCAGTATGTAGTGCAGATATAGAAAATTTTGCCGGAACTGATAGCGAGACAAAGGCGCTTATCGTTGAGCGGTTTGATAGACGCCATGATGATAATTGGATCATGCGTCTACCACAGGAAGATATGTGTCAGGCTTTGGGAGTCTCACCAAATATAAAGTATGAGAATGATGGAGGCCCGGGTATTGAATCTATTATGCGATTTTTGCTGCAATCGGGAGAATCAAAACATGATAGAACTCTGTTTTTTAAAAGTCAGGTACTATTCTGGTTATTAGCTGCGATTGATGGGCATGCAAAGAATTTCAGTATATTCATCGAACCCATGGGGCGTTTTAGAATGACGCCACTTTACGATATCATGTCGGCTCATCCTTTATTGGAGAATAGAAGTTTACAGGCCAGGAAAATTAAAATGGCCATGGCCCTTACAGGTAAAAATCGTCATTATCATTGGCATAATATGCAGCCAAGACATTTTCTCAGCACAGCTAAGCAAGCTGGCTTCAATGCAAAAACAGCTCGATCAATATTTTCAAAAATGATGGATTCATTAGATGAAGTTATTCAAGGGGTGGAAGAACAGATACCGAAAAACTTTCCGGAAGGTATCGTGAAACCCATCCTAAACGGTATGCTTAAGCAGCGGGAGCGTTATTCAGTAGCAGGTAGGCCTATAAGTTGATTTGCCGCGCAACAGTAGTGGTGTCTCTATTTATCTCTTATCTTTTCTTCCAGATCCGATGGGGCCACAAAGACAATAGATCTTCCTGATTTTAATTTTTTAAGAAGTTTTAATTTGTCAGATAATTGTAAAAGGTCACTTCTAGCTGTTTCATATGAGATACCATGAGAATTTTGATGCTCATTTATTTTGTATATAAATCTTGGGTGTTTGATGGCATGCCTGATAAGAGCAAGTTGTCTGAAATTAAGTTTGCCTTTTAATTTGCTGTTGTTTTCTAAAAGTTCTTCAGCATATTCAACGCCTTTCATTTTGTCTTCCAAATATACTTGCAAGTCCTTAATGGCTTTCTCGATAACTTCAATTTGATGAATAATAAAATAAGTCAGATCGTTTTCATCCGTTTCTGTATATAGATACGCTTTTCCATACTGTGCCGGAGCTTTTTTAATTATTCTGGAGATTGAAATAAATTCCATTAACCAATAGTTGGCGTTTGACATTGACCAATAAAATAGTGCTCTAGCTGTTCGGCCATTTCCATCAACAAACGGATGATCATAACCAAGCATAAAATGTAAGATGATTGCTTTGATTACAGGATGCACGAAGGTTTCATCTAAATCACCGTTAGCAAAAGCACATAACATTTCAAGCCGTTCCGGTAACTCATCTGCATTGGGTGGTGTATGCAA
>Ga0316204_10001014_pt1 | contig 84876 bp, 79 predicted proteins | sample 6monrhotite_MG_2_FD_205661 | JGI IMG/M metagenome (GOLD analysis project Ga0316204, IMG submission 205661) | Microbial mat bacterial communities from mineral coupon in-situ incubated in ocean water Damariscotta River, Maine, United States -... | ecosystem: Environmental > Aquatic > Marine >... | reverse complement strand
CGGCGGGATTCAGTCGGCGACCGAAGGCGCGGTGGGGGCCATTGGTTCGATCGGTGCAACCATCGGCCAAATGAGTGAGATTGCGGCGGCCATCGCGGCGGCGGTTGAAGAGCAAGGTGCGGCGACTCAGGAAATCGCGCGCAACGTGGAACAGGCGGCGGCTGGCACCAACGAGGTGACGGCCAACATCACCGGCGTTAACCAAGCCGCCGGGGAAACTGGCCAGGCGGCGTCTCAGGTCCTGGAAGCCGTACGCACTTTGACGTCGCAATCGGACAGCCTCAGCCACGGCGTCGAGGATTTCCTCAAAGACCTCAAGACCGCTTAACAAAAGCCTGAGTGGTTTGCGCGTCCCTTCGGGGTGGGGCAGCTCAAACGATTTATGTGTTGGCGCGCAGTTCGTGCGTTTTATGTGTTGGCGCGCAGTTCGTGCGCGACCCAGGTCGCCGTCGACAGCACCACCACCGCGCCCACTTGATGCAGGCTGGCCAACGCCACCGGCACCACCAGCAACAGGGTGGAAATCCCTAAGCCCACCTGTACACAGGCCATCAGCGCCAAAGCGCCGACCGCGTGACGCGTCCGCGGTGCCAGATGACGCCCGCGCGCCTTGAACCAAAACACCATCACCAATACAAACGTCAGTTCGGCCAGGGTGCGGTGATCAAACTGCACCGTGGTCACGTCTTCAAACGGGGCCAAGTACCAGGGGTCATGCTCGAACAAGCCACCGGGAATGATGCCGTCGTCCATCAAGGGGAAGGTGTTGTAGGCAAAACCCGCATCCAGGCCCGCCACAAAACCACCCGATATGGCGGTCAAAAATACCAGCGCAAACAAACCCTTAGATGCCAAGCTTAGCCCGCCCGCGTCTTGGTGGTTGCGATCATGGGGGGATTTGTTCAACAGGCTCATGGCGACCCACAACAGCGCCACGATGATCAGCAGCGCTAAGAAAAAGTGCGCTGTCAGGCGGTACTGGCTGACGTCGGGGCGATCCACCAGGCCACTCATCACCATGAACCAGCCCATGGCACCCTGACTGCCGCCCAGTACAAACAGGCCTAAGAATTTCCAAAATAGCGCGTCCGACACCCGCACCCAGCCGCGCACGAAGAACAGTGCAAACGGCAGGAAGAAGGCGAAGCCCAGCAAACGTCCCCATACTCGGTGCACGAACTCCAGCCAAAAAATGCCCTTGAACCCCTCGACATCCATGTTTGGGTTCATTTTGTGAAATTCGGGAGATTGCTGGTACTTGGCAAACAGCGTCCCCCAGTCCTCATCGTTTAGGGGCGGAATCCAGCCGGTAAACAACTGCCATTCCGTGATCGACAGGCCCGAATGGGTGAGCCGCGTCAAGCCGCCCAAAATCACCATGAACAGCACCATACCCGCGACTGTAAACAGCCAACTGGCCATGATCTTCGCGCGCTTCGCATCCACTGTCGGGCTATAGCTCACCGTCGTCTCCTGTCGTATCCGTAAGGGGGTTGCCCCTTATAAGCCAAGGGCGGCGGCGTGACAAACCCTCACTAAACACACGGTTACTTAGGTGCATTCGCCTTCGCCCAATCGCCCATCAGTTCGGCCATGTGAGCGGCGGTTCCAGGGTCGAGTTCTAGGTCGGTGAAGCGTTTGCCCTCTTTGATGCGGATGTGCAGCATCTTAAAGCCACCCTCAAAGGTGGCTTCGGAAATCGTCAGTTCCTTTTGCCACGGGGCGTTGACGACTTCGATCAGGTCGATGGACTCATGGCTACTCATAATTCAGGGTCTCCCATTACATAATGTATATTTGGTTTACGCCAAGGTGCGGATCCGGTCCAGATAGCGCGCGCGCAACATCAGACGCTGGCCCGCTTGCTCATCTGCGTCTGTAAACGCCGTGCGGGTGTGCAAGACGTTGTTACACAGCAGCCCCTCGCCCGCTTCAAGGCGGTGACTAAAGGTATGGGGGCCACCCAAAATCTCTCGCATGAAAGCCACGGCACGCGCGGTAGCGTCATCGTCTGCCCAGACGATATTGCGCAGCCGTGCGGTATAGCGCATGTACAAGGTGCCAGAGCCCGGGTTGAGTGAAAACACCGGCCCGGTGACGTCGCCGCGCTGCACGTGGTCGTCCACATCGTTGCCGGGAATGGTCATGGCACCGTTCTTACAAAAGGCGGCAACCATGTCCGGGTCGCGCTCGCGCATCATCAAATATGCCATTTCCGGGTCAAACACCTGATTTTCGCCACCCGCCCCGCCAGCCTGACGGACACAATGTAAGGTCATGGCGCAAATACGGCGGTCGTTGGTATTATAATAGCCGTCTGTATGCCAGTTGATGGCGCGGTCGGTATAGGGAATGTACAGTTTGCGCCCCGCTTCAATCGCTTCCTCCCCCGCCGCCACATGCAACGGGGTAATGGCGTCTTCGTCGGCGTAGGGATTTTGGTCCAGCCGTTCCAAGCCAAAATGATGGCCCAGCGCGCGCACCAGGTCCTTGGACGGTTCCACCCCCTCAAGCGCGGGGCCTTTATAGATGCACATGCCCGCATGATCGATGCGCGCACGGACGGCTTTAATTTCGGTATCGGTTAGGTGGCTGGGGTCTTTTATCTCCACCATCAAATCCCCGGCCTGGACAGGAGCGTTTTTGAGCTTTTGATCGCGCCATTCGGCATAGGCATCGTCGTCTAACAGCGAAAATGGCCCACGGGTGCCATTTTTCGGGTCAAGCGACAGCGCCGGGTCATCATTTGGGGGCAAGTTCACGACCTAATCCTTAAGGTGATTCCACTGTTTTCACACACATTCCGGGTTCTGTGTCGTCTCCCGGTGCTACATTTCCAGAGAACAAAGAGATGTAACCATTTGAAAAACAACGATAACGCAAAATTGATGCAACTTCTTACATTTCCTAATAGACATATTAGATTGAGGTAATATAAAATCCATCAAAATAACAACCAAAGGCGGGACAACCCGCACACGCACTTTACGGAAAAATCCGGGGGCGCGTGGGTAATAAAATAACAGGTGCTGGCTTTATTTGGGATACAATCCCGTAAGGCAATCGAACGAACAGACACGCACAGGTATGCCATCAGTTTGGTAATGTACCCTGTTGGATTATTTCGCGTCCTTTTAGGATCAAATAAACTCTGCGGAGGAAGAAGAAAATGGCGTCTAAAAAACCGAACACTCCCCTTCTGGATCAGTTGGAAGATGGCCCGTGGCCAAGCTTTGTCACTGGTCTGAAGCGCCTTGCCGATGATGAAGGCAAGAGCTACGCACCGATCATGCAGAGCCTGTTGGGTCAGCTTGAGCACTCGTATGAAACCCGCAAGGGCTACTGGAAAGGCGGCACCGTTGGTGTACGCGGCTATGGCGCTGGCGTTATTCCGCGCTTCTCGGAAGTTTCCGACAAGTTCCAGGAAAGCGCCGAGTTCCACACCCTGCGCATCATGCCGCCCGCCGGTATGCACTACGACACCGGCACGCTCCGCAAGTTCTGCGACATCTGGGAAAAGTACGGTTCTGGCCTGATCGCCATGCACGGCCAGTCTGGCGACATTATGTTCCAGGGTGTTACCACCGAGAACGTGCAGCCTTCTTTTGACGAACTGAACGAAATGGGCTTCGATCTGGGCGGCGCTGGCGCTGGTGTTCGCACCTCGATGAGCTGCGTTGGTGCAGCCCGTTGCGAGCAGTCTTGCTACGACGAAGCCAAGGCCATGCGTATGGTCATCAACAACATGCTTGATGACATGCATCGCCCGTCTCTGCCGTACAAGTTCAAAGCTAAGTTCTCTGGCTGCGCCAACGATTGCGTGAACGCCACGCACCGTTCGGACTTTGCCGTTTTGGGCACCTGGGCCGACGACATCAAGGTCGACCAAGACAAAATCAAAGAAAAGGTCGCCGAGTTGGGCCGTAAAGGCTTCAACGACCAAGTCGTGAACATGTGTCCGACCCGTGCGCTGTCACTCAATGACGATGACACCTTGGACATCGACAACAAGTCCTGCGTCCGTTGCATGCATTGCATCAACGTCTGCACCCAAGCTATGTCGCCCGGCGACGAAAAGGGTGTGACGGTCCTAATCGGTGGCAAACGCACCTTGAAGATCGGTGATCTGATGGGCACCGTAGTCGTTCCGTTCCACAAGATGGAAACGGAAGAAGATTACGAATGGCTGGTCGAAATATCCGAAAACGTTCTCGACTTTTTCGCTGAAAACGCTCTTGAGCACGAGCGCACCGGTGAAATGATCGAGCGTATCGGCCTCATCAATTTCCTCGAAGGCATCGATGTGGACGTTGACCCGAACATGGTCAGCCACCCCCGCACCAGCTCGTACGTCCGCATGGATGGCTGGGACGAGGAAGTCGACAAATGGAACACCCGCAAGGGCGTTGCAGCGGCTGAGTAGCCTAGGCAATTCACGATTTTTTTGAGACAAACACAAGACTTATTGGAGGACCGACATGAGTGAAGCCCAAGAAGCTCCGCGCATGCCTGATGAATGCGGCGTTCCGGATTCAATGCAGTATATGCACCCCGCCCTGAAGAAAAACTACGGCCAGTGGGCATGGCACGACCGTCCGCAGACCGGCGTTTTGCACCACGTTGCCAAATCCGGCGACGAAGTGTGGACCATTAAGGCTGGCACCCAGCGGCAGATGGACGTTTACACCATCCGCGAGTTGGCTGACATTGCTGACGAAATGGCCGGTGGCCACGTTCGTTTCACCACGCGCTCTAACATAGAGTTTATGGTGACCAGCGAAGCCGAAGTGGCCCCGCTGATCGAGCGCTTGGAAGCCGCTGGCTACCCCGTGGGCGGCACCGGCAACTCGGTATCTATGATTTCCCACACCCAGGGCTGGCTGCACTGCGACATTCCGGGTACCGACGCATCGGGCGTGGTGAAGTCCTTGATGGATGCCATGTATCACGAGTTCAAGCATGAAGAGATGCCGAACCGCGTGAAGATCACGACCTCTTGCTGCCAGATTAACTGTGGCGGTCAAGGCGACATCGCGATCAACGTTCAGCACACCAAACCCCCGGTCATCAACCATGACCTGGTGTCCAACATGTGCGAACGTCCGGCCGTTGTGGCCCGTTGTCCGGTGGCGGCTATTCGTCCGGCACTGGTGAACGGCAAACCAACCTTGGAAGTGGACGAAAAGAAGTGCGTGTGCTGCGGCGCCTGCTTCCCACCGTGCCCGCCGATGCAGATCAACGATCCGGAACACTCCAAGATCGCTATCTGGGTTGGTGGCAAACACTCTTCCACCCGTTCCAAGCCTTCGTTCCACAAGTTGGTGGCCGCTGGCATCCCGAACAGCGCTCCGCGTTGGCCGGAAGCTACGGAAATCGTTCTCAAGATCCTTTACGCCTACAAAGAAGGCGGACGTCCTTGGGAACGCATGAACGAATGGATCGACCGTATTGGTTGGCCGCGCTTCTTTGAAGAAACCGGCCTGCCGTTCACCAAGTTCCACATTGAAGACTGGCGTGGCGGACGTAACTCACTCAACGCGTCGTCTCACGTCCACCTTTAGGACTGACACCTTTTCTGGCCGGGGCGACCCTAAGTGGTCGCCCCACCTGAAAACAGGGAATTGATTAATGAAGTTTGGTATTTTGATCAACGAAGGACCGTTCACGCATCAGGCATCTGACTCGGCTTATCACTTCACCAAAGCCGCGTTGGAAAAAGGCCATGAAGTGCCCCGCGTGTTCTTCTATTACGACGGTGTTTATAACGCCAACAAGCTTTCCGATCCGCAAGCAGATGACCGCAACGTGGTCAAAATGTGGGGCGAACTGGCCGCAGAAAAAGACGTTGACCTTGTGGTCTGTGTCGCTGCTGGCATGCGCCGCGGCATCAAAGAGGAAAATCTCGCCGACGGTTTCCGTATTTCTGGCCTTGGTCAGTTGGTCGAAGCCGGTATGGGTTGTGACCGCCTCGTGATGTTTGGAGATTGACCCATGGCTGAATTTGAATTTGAAACAGAAGGCGTCAAAAAGACCTTCACGTTCATGAACCGCAAAGCCCCTTACGGCACAATCTATGCTCTGGAAGTTTTGGAAACGGTTTTGATTACGGCGGCTTTTGAACAACACGCCAACATCGTGTTCGTTGACGACGGCGTCTACCAGCTAAAATCTGGTCAGGACACCGCTGCTATCAACATGAAGAATTTTTCGCCCACCTATGGCATCATCGAAATGGAAAAAGAAGATGCCGACGAGGACGAAGACATCGATATGAACTGGCGCATCATCGTTGAGAAAGAATCCCTGGAAGCCCGCGGGCTGACAACGGACGACTTCAAAGTCGACGTCGAAGTCTTAAGCGCCGCTGAACTTGCCGACGTCATTGACGCCTCCGACTGCGTCATTGGCGGCTAGAAGGAAACTTAGACTATGCTTCACACCGTGAACAAATCCCCCTTCGATCGCAATTCGATGGAAACATGCCTGCGATTGGCAAAAAAGGGCAGTGCAATTCTTCTCATTGAAGACGGCGTGATTGCCGCGATGCAAGGCACCATCCAGTCGGCGAACATCGAAAATGCTACCGACGCCTTTGACGTGTTTGTCATGGGTCCTGACTTAAAGGCACGCGGCCTTTCTGAAGACAACCTAATCGACGGCGTCAAGGTTGTCGATTACAGCGGTTTCGTCGATCTTGTCGAAGAACGCGGCTCCGTCAACGCTTGGCTCTAAGCCACCACATTTCACCCCAAACGGGGCACACACCATAGGAGACTTTAACATGGCTGCTTATACCGTAAACGGCACCGACTACGAACACGATGAAGAAGGCTACATCCTCGACGTTACCAACTGGAACGAAGATCTGGGCAAGGTCATCGCGGTTGCAGAAGGCCTCGACATGACCGAAGAGCACTGGGCTGTCGTGAACTTCCTGCGTGAGTACTACAACGAGTACCAGATTGCCCCCGCCGTGCGCGTGTTGGTCAAAGCTGTGAAGAAAAAATTCGGTCCTGAAAAGGGCTCCAACAAGTACCTGTACGAGCTGTTCCCATACGGCCCTGCTAAGCAGGCTTGTAAAGTTGCTGGTCTGCCTAAGCCTACCGGCTGCGTGTAAGACTGCCTTAAACCGGGGGCGGGTCTCCTGTACGCCAGGTCTCCCCGCCCCCTGTTTCTCGCTGACTTGAGGACTGTATCGAGATGACGACTTTGTCGCTGATATACGCGCTTCTTTTTTATGGCGCGACCGCGTTGCTCTTTGTTGGGCTGGCCCTGAAAATTCGTCAGTACGCCACCACGCCAGCACCATTGAAGATTCCCATCATGCCGGCACCGCTGACCAAAGGCGGCGTCGCATTTCGGATATTCCGCGAGGTTGCCTTCTTCGAGAGTTTATTTAAATCCAACCGTTGGATTTGGATTTTTGCGGTTCTGTTCCATGCGGGCCTGTTGTTGGCCTTGGCGCGCCACATGCGTTATTTCCAAGCCGACGTGTGGTTGGTGGTGAAGCTGATTCAGCCGTTCGGCATCTATGGCGGCATGGCGATGGTTGCGGGTCTATTGGGCCTGTGGGCACGTCGCGTGCTGCAAGAACGCATTCGTTATATCACCAGCACATCCGACCATCTGATGCTGGCCTTGCTCGTGTTGATCGGCGCGTCCGGCTTGAACATGAAATATTTGGCGCACACCGACATCATTGCCGTGAAGGCCTTCTTCTTAGGCCTGCTGCGTTTCAACATTCAGAACCTGCCGTCGGACGGCGCATTGCTGGTCCATCTGGGTGCGGTTATTATTCTGATGATCGTCTTCCCGTTCAGCAAACTTTTGCATGTTCCGGGGGTGTTTTTCAGCCCGTCGCGCAACCAAGTCGATGACGCACGCGACAAGCGTCACCTAGCAGCATGGGCCGCGCCCATGGATGCCGACCGTGAAGCTTAGGAGTTTGAAACGTGGCTGACCAAAAGTTTGAAACCCCTGCCTTCCGTGAACTGCGCGAAATCCCCGACATCTGCGAAGGTGCGATGGATCATTCGCAGCCCTTCATCGCCAAGGCCGAACACAACGAGCCGTTGGGTTTCCCCGGCGAGCTGGTGGACAACTGGGAAGAAAAAGCGGTCGCTAAGCTTGGCGACCTGCTGGAAAAGAACCGCGCCCTGCGCGTCTATCTCGATAGCTGCGTGAAATGCGGCGCCTGCACCGACAAGTGCCACTACTTCCTCGGCACCGGTGATCCCAAGAACATGCCGGTCGCGCGTCAGGATTTGCTGCGCTCGGTCTATCGTCGCCACTTTACGCTCGCGGGCAAGATTGCACCGGGTCTAGTCGGCGCGAAAGACATGAACAAGGAAATGCTGGACGACTGGTACAAGTATTACCACCAGTGTTCCCAGTGTCGTCGCTGTTCGGTGTTTTGCCCCTACGGCATCGACACCGCCGAAATCTCCATGGCCGCACGCGACATCATGGATCACATCGGCGTTGGCACGAAATATTCCAACGAAATCCTCGCCAAGGTTCACGTCATCGGCAACAACTTAGGCCTGCCCGAGCGTGCCCTTGCCGACACCCTTGAAGGCTTGGAAGAAGACGTTGAAGAAGACGACGGCGTGGCGGTTAAGTTTCCCTTAGACGTTCACGGTGCCGACGTTTTATTGGTTACCCCGTCTGCAGATTTCTTCGCCGAACCCCACGTGGACGGCCTGATCGGTTACGCCAAGGTGTTCCACCAAGCGGGCGTGAGCTGGACCGTTTCGTCCTATGCCTCCGAAGCCGCCAACTTCGCCATGTTCATCGGTTCGTACGAACAGATGCACAAGGTCGCCAACCGCATCCGTAAGGCGGCCATGGACCTAGGCGTTAAGCGCATCATCTTTGGCGAATGCGGACACGCTTGGCGCGTCGCGTATTCGTTCCTCAACACCTTGGCCGGGCCTTGGGACTTCTTGGATCCGAAATATCCGGTCCCCCAGCACATTCTTGAAGTCACCAACGGGTTTATCAAATCCGGTGCCATCACGCTGGATGCCGAAGCCAACGACGACAAGGTGTTGACCTTCCACGACAGTTGTAACGTTGCCCGCGGTTCACGCATGGGCGACATTGAAGGCGGCCAGTTCATCATCCCACGCGAAGTTATCAAAGCGTCGGTGAACCGGTTCGTTGAAATGGACCCCCAGACCACCTGCGAAAAGACATTCTGCTGCGGTGGTGGTGGTGGTCTTCTGACCGATGATCTGATGGAGCTTCGCGTTAAGGGCGCCCTGCCGCGCATGGAAGCTTTGAAAGACGTGGTCGATAATCAAGGCGTAACGCACATGGCCGCAATCTGCGCCATTTGCAAAAGTCAGTTCAGTAAGGTGATGCCGTACTACGGCTTCCAAATGGACATGATCGTCAGTGTTCACCAGTTGGTCGGCGATGCTCTCCAACTCGGCGCTAAAGAATAGAATAGGGAAAAAATAAAATGACCGCGGATAAGGCTTTGAACTATCGCCGCTATGAAGAAGGCGATGACAAATGGGACGACTTGCAGGAAAATATTTTCAACGCCAGCTGGACCCACAAGTGCCCGACCTATGTGCACCGCACCCCGCCGTGCCAGGGTTCGTGCCCGTCCGGTCATGACATTCGTGGCTGGCTCGCGATTGCACGCGGCATGGACAAGTCTCCGGTCGAAGGTCAAGCTTGGCAGGAATATGCGTTTGAGCGCATGGCCGAAGCCAACCCCTTCCCGTCCGTGATGGGCCGTGTGTGCCCGGCACCGTGCGAAGATGGCTGTAACCGCAACGAAGTTGACGACCAAGTCGGCATCAATGGCGTTGAACAGTACGTCGGCGACTGGGCCATTCAAAACAACGTCACCCTGCCCAAACCCGAAACCGAAAGCGGCAAGAAAATCGCCGTCATCGGCGGCGGCCCTGGTGGTCTTTCCGCCGCGTGGCAGATGCGCCGCAAGGGCCACGCCGTCACCGTGTTTGAAAAACAAGACAAGCTTGGCGGCATGATGGCTTTCGGTATTCCGGGTTACCGCGTACCTCGCGACATTCTCGACGCTGAAATCCAACGTATCCTTGACACCGGTGTGGTCGCTAAAACCGGCGTCACCATCGGTACCGACGTGACCGTTGAACAGTTGGAAGCCGACTATGACGCCATCTTCTGGGCCGTTGGCGCACAGAAGGGCCGTGGCTTGTTCTTGGACTCATGGGAAGGCACCGAAAACTGCATCTCCGGCGTGGCTTTCTTGGAAGCCTTCAACCAGGGTCGTTTGCACTACACCACCCAAAAAGTGGTCGTGGTCGGCGGTGGTGACACCTCCATCGACGTGGCGTCCGTCGCCCGTCGCTTGGGTCATATCTCTACCATGGCCGAAAAGGATCGTCCGGAAGCCGTCGTCTTGGGCCACACCGCCCACGACGTTGCCTCCGTCGCCCAGCGCGAAGGTGTGAAGTCGGTTCTGACCTCCTTGTTCCCGCTTGAGGGCATGACGGCGTCGGAACGTGAACGCGACGACGCCACCCGTGAAGGCGTGGAAATCAAAGGCGGCGTGATGCCGGTCGACATCATCAAAGGTGCCGACGGTCGCGCCACCGCGCTTCGCATGTGTGAATGCACCATGGACGGCATGACCCCGGTTCCCGTTGAAGGCACCGAGTTCGACATCGAATGTGACTTGATCGTGTCCGCCATCGGTCAGATGGGCGACTTGGCAAACGGCCTGGAATGCCTGGACAACGGCAAGGGCTTCATGGACATCACGCCGGTCTATCAGGTGAAGGGCAAAGAAAAGCACTTCGCCGGTGGCGACATCGTCCGCCCGCACCTGCTGACCACGGCCATCGGCCACGGTTCTATTGCCGCAGAAAGCATCGACCACATGCTGGCTGGCCACCCGGACGAACGCCGTCCCAAGGTTGATAGCCATCACTTCAGCCTGCTTGCAGAACTGCACCAACGTGGCAAAGACCCAGAAGCCTTCGTCAACGTGCCGACCACCGGCACCTCGGATAGCAATTGGGCGGTCCACAACTACGAAGACCGCTCCAGTTCGCAGATCATCCCGCACGAAGACCTGTTCTTGGGCCACTACACCAATGACCCGGTTGGCAAGCGCGATGAAAAACACATTGGCGCAGACGAAGTTTTGGGCAACTTTGAAGAACGCCTGATTGCGTTCTCTGAAGAACAAGCCAAACACGAAGGCGAACGCTGCATGAGCTGCGGTATGTGCTTTGAGTGCGACAACTGTGTCATCTTCTGCCCGCAGGACGCCGTGTTCCGTGTCAAGAAAGACGACGTCACCGTTGGCCGTTATGTCGATACCGACTACAAAAAGTGCATCGGTTGCCACATCTGCCGCGATGTGTGCCCGACCGGCTACATCCAGATGGGTCTCGGCGAGTAATCGGGACAAAAAGGGGGAACGTTGAATGCGTTCGGCAATCAAATTCCTAAGCCTCGCCATTCTGGGGCTTGCTATCTTAGGCGGCGGGCTTGCCTCTCCCGTCAACGCTGGCGAAGTGCCTTTGCCAAACCCGGCCAAGGCCTTCAAGGGCGAACAGTGCGTTGAACCTGTGGACGTGATGCGTCGCGACCACATGACGTTCCTCAAACATCAGCGCGATGAAACGCTGCGGGAAGGCGTGCGCGGCAACAAGTACAGCCTCAACGAGTGCATTGCCTGCCATGCGGTGAAGTCCCCGGACGTAGCCGGTGGCAAGGTGCGTACCTTGAAGCCGTTCTGTGCTGAGTGTCACGCATATGCAGCGGTTTCCATCGACTGCTTCCAGTGCCACACGGGGGCCGCACAATGACCGAACAAAAAACCATCGATACCGCGAAACGCGCCTTTATGAAAGCTGGTGCCTCTGCAGCAGCAATCGCCATTGCCCCAGGCGTGTCCTTGTATTCCATTGGCGCACATGCGGCGACCGGCCCAGCCAGCAGCGCCAAACGCTGGGGTATGCTGGTCGACGCCAATACCGACGAAGGCGTTTGGGACATTGCCGTTGAAGCCTGCAAAAAAGAACAAGGTTGGGGCGGCGGCAACAATCCGGCCACCGACCCGCAATGGATCCGCAAGGTTTCCATTAAAGACCCGAAGACCGGAGCAAAAGCCTCCCTGCCCGTCATGTGCCAACACTGCGATAGCCCGCCGTGCGTAGACGTCTGCCCCACCGGGGCCAGCATGAAACGCGCCGACGGCATCGTCTTGGTGGACAAGCATATCTGCATCGGCTGTCGCTATTGCATGATGGCGTGTCCCTATTCCTGCCGGTCGTTCGTCCATGAACCCGTGTCTGGGCAAAAGCCACATATGCCCCGTGGTAAAGGTACGGTTGAATCGTGCACCATGTGCGTGCACCGGGTGGATAAGGGCCAGAACCCGGCTTGTGTTGACGCCGTCAATGCAACGGGCTCTCAAGCCATGATGTTCGGCGATTTGAACGATCCCAATTCAGACATTTCGCGGGCTGTTTCTAAGTTTGTTACACAGCGCATCCGCACGGACCTAGGCGTCGAGCCCAGCGTCCACTATCGGGGGATATAGATTATGCCTGATACAACCGTTTACCAAGAAGTCGAGGGCAAGGGTGCCGACTATTATGCATTAGTTGGCTGGCTGGCGGTTTTTGCCGCTTCTGGTCTGGGTGCGTCGTTCTACATGGAACATTACGGCCACGTTGTCACCAGCATGACCAATGGTATTGTCTGGGGCACGCCGCACGTGTTCGCCGTGTTCTTGATCGTCGCCGCATCGGGTGTGTTGAACGTGTCGTCCATTTCATCCGTGTTCAGCCGCGCCCACTATAAACCCATGGCGCGCCTCTCAGCCGTCACGGCGGTGGCTTTGCTTGCCGGTGGCTTGATGGTTTTGTTGCTTGATCTAGGCCGTCCCGATCGCTTGATCGTGGCGATGACGTATTACAATTTTAAATCCATTTTCGCGTGGAACATCTTCCTCTACACCGGCTTCTTCGTCATCGTATTGGTGTACCTATGGATGATGATGGAAAAGCGTTGGATGCATCACTCCAAAAAGGCCGGCCTGCTGGCCTTTGTGTGGCGTTTATCGCTCACCACCGGTACTGGGTCCATCTTTGGCTTCTTGGTCGCGCGCCCCGGATATGATGCGGCCATCATGGCCCCTATGTTTATCGCCATGTCGTTCGCGTTTGGTTTGGCTATCTTCATCATTTTGGTCAGCGTGATCTACAAGGCCACCGGACGTCCGCTGGGCGATTTGATCTTGTTCAAGATGCGCAACTTGCTGGGAACCTTCGTCGCGGCCGCGTGTTACTTTTCCGTGGTGCAGCACTTAACCAACCTGTATGCCGCCGAGCACATGGGCGTGGAAAGCTTCATTCTTTGGAATGGTGGCATTTACACCTTCTTGTTTTGGGTGGTGCAAATCGGTGTTGGCACCCTGTTCCCGTTGGCCATGCTGTTCAACCCAGCCACCGGACGCACTTGCCAGGGCATCAACATCGCCTCAATGGCGGTTATCGCAGGTGGCTTCGCACAGCTTTATGTGATCATCATCGGCGGCCAGGCGTTTCCGCTACAACTGTTCCCCGGAATGGAAGTGTCTTCTAGCTTCTTCGATGGCCAAGTACATGCCTATGCGCCGAGCTTACCTGAGTTGGTGCTGGGCTTTTCGGGGATTGCCACGGCAATGCTGATCGTCGCCGTGGCGGTGAAGTACCTGCCTCTGCTGCCGACCAGCCTGTCCGATGCCAACATCCGCACAAACCGTTCACTCGAACATGAAGCAGACAAAACAGTCGACTGATTGGTATGCGCCAAATTGCTGGTTTTTACGGGGGAGCTAGGCCATATTGCCTAGGTCCCCCGTGTCTTTTCCCCCCTTTGGGGGCATCTGAAAAATGGATAATTTTGACCAATGACCACCGAACACCCCTTCGCCAAATTCATTCGTATCATCGGCCGCGGGCCGAACTTAAGCCGTCCTCTTGATGAAGAGGAAATGTTCGAGGCCGCAACGATGATCGTCGCAGGCGACGTTGAGCCGCTGCAACTGGGGGCGTTTTTGTGTATTTTGCGGATGCGCACCGAAGTTCCGGGCGAAGGTGCGGGTTTCGTACGCGCCGTGCGAGCTTCCTTTACCATCCCCGCTGACGCGCCAACCGTCGACCTGGACTGGGCGACATATTCGGGCAAAAAGCGTCAGCTGCCGTGGTACCTGCTGTCGGCCCTGTTATTGGCACAGAACGGCGTCACCGTGTGCATGCAAGGCACCGAAGGCCACACCGAGGGGCGTATATTTTCATCCGAAGCCCTAGCCAAGCTGGGCATTCCCCACGCGGCCAATCTGGCTGAGGCAGCGGACCACATCCGCGCCACCAATTTTGCCTATCTGCCGTTGCGCAATTTCGTTCCGCGCTTGCAGGAGATCATCGAGTTGAAACCAATTTTGGGCGTGCGCAGCCCGATCAACACCTTTGCCCGCATGATCAACCCGTTTGACGCCGCCCATGAAATGCAGACCGTGTTCCACCCCAACTATCGCGACGTGCATCGGGATTCAGCCGCGTTGCTGGGACAAAAGCATATGGCGGTGTTTAAGGGCGAAGGCGGTGAGGCCGAACGCCGCCCGCACAAACCGGTAGTGGTGCAGTACTTGCACGAAGGACAATTGAGCGAAGAACAATGGCCCGCCATGATCTCTGAGACGGCCTTCTACAAGGACGAGGTCATGGACTTAAGCCGCCTGCCGCGCGTTTGGGCCGACGCGGAAAGCGACGCATATGGCGAGGCCGCAGCGATTGGCACCGTAGCCTATGTGTTGCGCCTGATGGGTCGCGCCGACAGCCCGGACGATGCCGTGGCCCAGGCCCGCGCCCTGTGGGATGCCCGCAACAGATCACACCTGTTTAATGCGGCTTAACAAGAGGCACCCAAGGGATACTCATGGGCCACGTTTACATTTCCGCCGCGCACAAATCTTCGGGCAAGACCATGGTTACGACCGGTCTGGCCCGGGCCTTTGCCGCGCGTGGCGTGGCTGTGCAGCCGTTCAAAAAAGGTCCCGACTACATTGATCCCAAATGGCTGGGCGAGGCGGCGGGACGGGCGTGCCTGAACCTAGACTTCCACACCCAAACCGATGACGAAATTTTGGCGATGTTCGCCAGTTCTTCCGCCACCGCAGACTTAAGCCTGATTGAGGGTAATAAGGGCCTTTATGACGGCGTGGACGTGGAAGGCTCCAACTCCAACGCGGCGCTGGCTAAACTTTTGGGCACGCCGGTGATTTTGGTGGTCGACACCACGGGCATCACGCGCGGTATCGCGCCGTTGCTGATGGGCTATCAAATGTTCGACAAAGACATCAACATCGCGGGCATCATCTTGAATAAGGTCCGCGGCCCGCGCCACGAAGACAAGCTGGTCCAGGCCGTGGAACGCTACACCGATATCCCCGTGTTGGGTGCGGTGCGCCGCAACGCCAATTTGGGCGTGGACGAGCGCCATATCGGGCTGATCCCCAGCAACGAACATCCTGCCGCCCGCGCCCGGATTGATACTTTAGCCGAACAGGTGGCGGACCAAGTTGACCTAAACCGCATTCAAGCCATCGCAGACGGTGCCCCTGCCCCCATTCCCGCCGCACCCACGCCTGCATGTATCCGGGCCGATGTCCGCATTGCCGTGGCCCGCGACGCGGCATTTGGCTTTTATTATGCCGACGACCTGGAGGCACTGAAACGTGCGGGTGCACAGCTGATCTTCTTCAACGCCTTAAACGATGTTCATCTTCCCACCTGCGACGGATTGTTTCTCGGCGGCGGTTTCCCGGAAACGCAGATGGCGAAGCTGGAAGCCAACAAAACCCTGCGCACCCGCATCAAAGCCGCATTGGAGGCGGGTCTGCCGGCTTATGCCGAGTGCGGGGGCTTGATGTACCTGTGCCGCTCCATTTCCTGGCACGACGACCGCCACACCATGGTCGGCATCATTGGCGCGGATGCGGTTATGCACGCGCATCCCCAAGGTCGCGGCTACGTCAGCTTAAAGCCCACGCCCGCCCACCCCTGGCCCGACACCTTAGCGCAAACCAGCGACATTCCGGGCCATGAATTTCATCACTCCAGCCTTGAAAACACCGATGCGGACTTAAATTATGCGTATGACGTCCTCCGCGGTCATGGCATTAACGGCACGCACGATGGTATTGTCGTACATAACGTCGTGGCGGGATTCACCCATTTGCGCGACACCAGCCGCTGTCGCTGGGCCGAGCCCTTTACAGCGTTCGTGCGCCAACTGAAACAAGAACGAAACGGCGCGCCGTCCCCCTCGCAAACCGCAGGTTAAGGCGGCAACATGACAACCAAAGGAAACACGACCGTGACCAAGAGCAACGCAGATCGAGTACACGTCTACATCGTCGGCGCAGGTCCGGGTGATCCGGGACTTCTGACCCTTAAGGCTGCTGAATGCCTGAAAAAAGCCGATGTGGTGGTTTATGACCGCCTAGTATCAGACGAAATCCTCGCCATGGTCCCCGAAGGTGCCGAGAAGGTTTTCGCTGGCAAGGCTGCGCGCGACCACTTCATGCCCCAAGACGAGATTAACCAGACCCTGGTGGACTATGCCAAGCAGGACAAAATCGTGGTGCGCCTCAAGGGCGGAGACCCGTTTATCTTTGGCCGCGGCAGTGAAGAAGCCATGATGCTGGCCCAGCACGACATTAAGTTTGAGATTGTTCCAGGCATCACTGCATCGGCGGGCTGTGGCGCGTATGCGGGTATTCCCCTTACCCACCGCGGGATGGTCACCGGCGTGCGTTTCGTCACCGGGCATTGCCGCGACGGCCAGCACCTTGACCTAAACTGGCAAAGCATGGCCGACCCCAACACCACATTGGTGATCTATATGGGCCTGATCAACGTGCAACTGATCTCAGATGAACTGATCAAGGCGGGGCTGCCCGCCGCCACCCCGGCCGCTGCGGTAGAGCGCGGCACCACGCCGGACCAGCGCACCATCCTCACCACCTTGGAAAAGCTGCCCCAGTGCGTCGCAAAGGCCGAGCTCAAGGCACCGTCAATACTGATCATCGGCAAGGTTGTGGATTTAGCCAAGACCATCGCTTGGCACACCAACGCGCATGAATGCCTGTTGGAAGAGGAAGGCTAACGCCGACATGGCGGAACATAACCCACCCGAACCCGACTTTTCCACCGCCGCCGTCTTAATCGCGGCGCACGGATCGCCCAGCAGTTCAGGCGGGCGCAGCGCCACGCGCAAACACGCAAAAAACTTAGCAAAACTCGCCCCTTTTTCTCAAGTCGAGGCGGGCTTCCTCAGCGAAAAACCATATGCGTCAGACGTGCTCGACGCCATGACCGCTGACAAAGTCTATGTGGTCCCCAATACGGCGTCGGACGGTTTTATCACCCGCGAAAAGCTGCCCGCAGCCCTTGGTCTTACCGGACGCGTGTCCGAGCGCATTGGCCCCAGTGGCCGTCAGCAGGTGATCTTGACCGAGGCCGTGGGTACCCACCCCCTGGTGGCCGCGATCCTGGCCGAAAACATCCTATCCGCAGTCAAAGGCTTAGACATTGACCCGAGCGACACCGCAGTCATCGTGGTCGGTCATGGTTCAACCAAAGGCAATGCCAACGCCGAGCAAACCAATAAGGTCGCCGCCGCCCTGCACCAGCACGGGCTAGACCTGCCCTTCGCCACTGCCTTTTTAGAACAAGACCCAAAGGTGCAAAATTGGCGCGCGCTTACGACGGCCAAAACGGTGGTGTTCGCGCCGTTTCTCATTTCCGAAGGCTTTCACGCCACCCAGGATATTCCGCTGGCGATCGGCTTTGATCCGTCTGACGAGGCGTTCCAAGCGGCACTTGCCAATGACCAGCCCGTACAAATGCGCTTAGGCAAAACCCGCGTGATTTTCTTAAACCCGGTGGGCGAGAGTCCGCAAGTGGCCGACGTGATCTTAGCTCGGATCAAACACGCACGCGATGCGTTGCTATAAATCAAACGTTTTTGATGCCGCGCACAAACAAAAAAGGGGGCGGAAACCTAAGGTTCCCGCCCCAAGATGGGGTTCCTAAACAGGAACCCTCCCCCGAAAATGTAACAATCAATGCATACTTATAGATCGCGACCCAGGGCTCTGGCAAGGATCATGTACAACTTTCCCATATCCGACGACAAGAATGTGTTTTCCAGCACCCCGTCATGGTCACGTTCACGGGCTTTACCCAGCATCGCATCGAACTCGGAAACATAGCGTCCAACGTAATCTCGGAACTCGCTGTCATCTTGGTAGACGGTCTTAATCGACGTCAGGGTGTTCTTTTCCTTAAAGCCCAGCATCTTGCGTACGAAGATGCCCTTCTCGCCCTTATTAAAGCGACGCCAATCGTCTTCGGTGATTGGCACCTCAACCACGCGCGCCAGATCAACCGCCAGCGAGTTGAGTTTCTCGGAGATAAACGCGGAGCGGCGCATGAAATCTTCGACGTGGGCGCGATCCAAGGTGGTATCCAACGCGTCGTTGAGGACCTTGGCATTTTCCACCACGCTCTGCAGTTCCTTTGCGCCCTTATCAACACGCGCGCCGACGTTTTCCATTTGTTGCGCCACAGTTAGGGATACGCGCGATAGCTCTGCCGCCTGATCGCGCATTGTCTTGTCCCAGCCAACCACCCGCGACAGCGATTGTTCCGTGGCGCTGATGACGGTGGCGCTTTGTTTTTCCAGAGCGTTCCCTAACAGGCCAGCGCCTTGTTCCGCCTTGGTGTACAAGCGATTCAACTCGTTCAGCTGCCCACGCACACGCTCGTGCGTGGTGGAGAGTTTCTCGGACAAAGCCTCTGCCCCGGCGGTGCTTTCCCGGGTTTGGCGCTGCATGTCCATGGCGTAAGTCCCTAAAATATCCAAACTGGTTTCGGTTACGCGGCCCACCTCCTCAGACTGACGGCCCAAGCTTTCGTTCATCAGGCTCAGTTTGCTCAGCGCCTCATCCGAGACAGATATCACTTCGTGGCCCTGAGAGCGCAACACGTCCGAAACGCCCTGCATCTTCTGAGTGGCCTGTATCGAAGCGGTGTTGAGTTGGCCCAAATTCTGGCGCAGGCTTTCCCCTGCGGTGCCCAGGTTGCGTACCGTATCGTCGGATACGTGGGTCATGTCGCTGGCGGTCCGACGGATAATGTCGGTGACGCGTTCCAGTTCGCCTGCCGCACGTTCAGACGCGGCACCCAAATCCGAAGTCTGGTGGTGGAACGCGGTGGTCACTAAGTCGATCAACTTGGCGGCCTTATCCACCGTCTGGTTCACGCCGTGGACTTCCTCATTCAGGCGTTCGCCGACTTCGCCCAGCTTACCCGCCGCACGGTCAGACGCATCCATCAGACCCGATGCCTGGCGGTGCATGTCATCGGAAAACGTGCGGATGTGACCAGACGCGGTGGTGTAAGCCTGGGTCACATCTTCGGTGCGCCGGGACAACAATCCGCCGATGTCTTCGAGGCGCACGCCTGCGCGGTCCAAGGCTCCGTCCAAATCGTCGGTGTGGCGGCGGAAGGTCTCGTTGATGGCTTCTATACGTTCACCAGCGGTGTGACTGATGCGGGTTGCTTCATCGGCGCGCTCAACCAAGCTGCGGCTCAGCCCTTCCATCTGGCGTTCGGCGGCGACAATGCGTTGACTGACAACCTGTTCGCCGTCGACTAAGGCATCGGCGACCGAGCGTACCCGGCCCACGGAATCATCCGCAACCGCCTGTAAGCTGAACGCGCTTTCCTTCAGCTTTTCGCCAGTTTCCAACAGGCGATCGGTGGCGCGAGTGCCTAAATTATCCAATTCGCTGGCGTGCTGTTTAATGGTCTCACCCATCACATCAATGCGCTCGGCGGCCTGTTTGGAGGCATCGGTGAGCCCCCCCGTTTGACGGTACAAAGCGTCCGACACCAACGAGATGAGGCGCGCGGCACGATCCGATGCCGAACCGACCTCACGCGAACGCTCCATCAACGCGGCGGTGGCCTTGTCGACATCAGCGACTGCCGACGCGGTCACCCGCGATACACTTTCGGTCTGGTCATCCAAGGTGTGCGACACACTTTCCAGGCGTTTGGTGGCGTCGTCAGAATTTTCCAGCAATTCGTTGAGACTTAAGCGCACCGCATCGCCCAGCAGGCGCAGGCGGTCCTCGGCGCGCATAGCGCTGTCTTCCATATGTTCGGTGCGCCCGTCCAAATCCTGTGCAGCACCGGTGACCAATTTTCCGGTGCGCGCGGCGATGAAAATCATGTGCTCAGTGCGCTTTTGTAGGTTATCGCCCGCTTCGTCTAGGCGCTCTTGAGTGTGATTGGCGACCCCGTCAAGCAGACGCGCACGTTCTTGCACCACTTCGCCCAAATCGGTGATCGTACCCACCGCAGTGGCAGAGACGTCCTTGAAATCCAACAGATGACTGCGAAAGGCTTCGGTGATCTGGCCGGTGCGTTCCGACGACGCGTTGATACCGTCCAGGCCGTCTTTCATGGCGCGCACGGCAGACGAGATCGCAACGGTCCCGGTCTGCGCACTGGACGCGATGCGCACGGCCCCCTCTTCCATAATGCGGGTGGCCTCGGTTAAAGCACCATTGGACGTGTCGGCCGCGCCGTCGACTTCCATCGCGCCTTGACGCAGCACATCAACCATTTTGTCCAGGCGGTCAACGGACTGTTGGGTCGTGGTGCGAATCTCTTCAGCCTGGGTTTGCATGGCGCTGGCCATATCGAGAACCTTGGCTTGGCCTACGCTACCCGCCGCGTCTAATTCCGTCGCCCGCGTTTGCAGCGCCTTAGCAACATCTTCAACTTGATCCAAGGCCCGCGCCGAGATGCTGCTCAGATCCATTGAGGTCTGACGCAATAGCTCGCGCACTTGGCCGGAACGTTCAGCCGCGCCGTCTGCGGTACTTGATAACCCCCTGGCTTCAGCACGGAACGCTTCGCCAGCGGCCTTCATACGCAATGCCACAAGGTCAGATGCGCTCACCAATTCATGGGCATGATCCCCCATGGTTTCCGACATATCCCTAACCTTAGCCGCGACGATATCGGCCGTGGAGTTCAAGGCTTCGGTCTGGCGATGCAGACTGCCTTCAACTTCTTGGGCATGAGCGGCGGCGTCCAGGGCCGCGCGCTCCAAGTCTGCCTGTTGGCGGCGCAAGGCTTCGCCAATACGCGTGGTCTGCCCTTCCAGCCGATCACCGCGTGTCCCCATCTCGATGCCCATAGCGGCCATCAGTTCGGACCCGGATTCCATGCGTTCCACCGCCTGCGCCGTGACCTGGGTAATGTTGATAACCCGTTCGCCCAAGGCTTCACCGACACCTTCGGCACGCGCCGACGTTTCCGCAGATACGCGCGCCAAATCCTCGGTGCGCTCATGGTAGATGTCAGCCACTTCGCGGGCGTGGCTGGTGCCGGCGTCCGCCACGTCGGCTAATTCCTGGATACGGCGCTGCATCACCTCCGTTAAGTCCTCGGCGCGGGCAGAGGCGCGGTCGGTTGCCGCCGTCATGTCATGGGTGTGGCGGTGCAGCGTATCACCGACATTTCGGGCGCGATTTTCAGCTTTTTCGGAAACTTGACGCAGGTCTTCAGTCTGGCGGGCCAAAGCTTCGGCCACCGCGCGGGTGCGCAAGTCCGCGTCTTCCGATACGCGGGCCAAATCCAGGGTACGTTGACGCACCTGATCGTGAACGGTTTCCGCGCGCGCGATGGCGTCGTCCGAGGCCTTGGCCAGGTCGCGGGACTGGCGGCGCAGGCTTTCGCTAATCTCACTGACCCGGGTTTGCGCCCGGTCGGACGGATAGGAGAGCTGCTGGATTTGCCAGCGCAAGTGCGCCGTTTCGCCGCGCTGGTGATGGCCGCGTTCAAACAGCGCCAACAACAACCACAGCAACGCCAACGGCGTGAACACCCCGGCCGCCATACCGCCAATTTCATGGGGCAGCAGCTCAAGTACGAACTCCCAGCCGATATAGGTCTGCACGTACCAGACACTCAACGCCAACCAGCCCGCACTGGCCAGTATACCGGCGATGCTGAGGAGGCGATGGCGCTGGTAAAAGGGCCGCTTAAATTCGTCGAATTCGAGCGGCTGACGCGAGATCAGTTCAGACGCGTCGTCGCCTTCGGGCAGGCCCAAGCCCAACGCCCCGAGCGCGCTGTCCGTTTGGTCGCTGTTTTTTTGGCCCCGTGTATCTTCAGCCATGAAATGCTGAGCCCCTTAGGTGTACTGTGGGGAGGATCATACACCCGCTATATAGCGACCGTAAACAGGAACAAGATACTAGATGTTGTGAGCTATCCACAAGCCGCGCCTAGGAAAGCGGGGAAATGTGCACAATATAGAGGGCCATATGTGGATAACTCAGCCCCCGTACAGCACTTCGCCCACGTGCCTCACGGCACGCGCGCGAAGACCGGTCACAACTATTTGCCCTTGGCCGTGACGGTGATCTTCTTCGGTGCCGCCGCTTTGGTTTTGGGCAGAGACAGGGTCAGGACGCCATTCTCGAATTCGCCCTTAACCTTATCTTGGTCCACGCCTTCTGGAACAGGGTATGATCGCCGCACCGCCCCGTAGGTGCATTCGCTGAGATGATAGTCAGGCTTATTTTCTTCGCGTTCGGAGCGCTTCTCACCCTTAATGGTGATAACGCCACCACTCACCGTAACCTCGATATCGTCTTCGCTCATACCAGGAAGTTCGGCGCGGATCACGAAATCCTTATCCGTTTCCGACACATCACTTTTGGGGATCGTCGCTAGCGCGCCCACCCCGTGGGTCAACCGCGGAAAACTGGGGAACTCGAACCCCCAATTCTTGAACGGCGAAAACCGGGACCGCGGCAACATATCGTCGAACAGGCGATCAATTTCATGTCGTAGGCTGAGCAAGGGATGGTGAGAAATTTCGGAAGCAACCTCATGACCTTCCGTCTTGGCAGGGGGCGCTTCCTTCTTTTTTTTGGGCTTCTTTATGGTGACTGACATGGCAACCTCCAATTGATAAGACTACTCTCCCGCGGCGTGATATTGTAGCATGTTAACAGCACAATTATAAGATGAAGCCGCATACCTGGGAGCCACCGCGATGAACGATAAGATCAACGCGCTGATCGATAGAATTAAGGGGCTGGAGGCGGAGGTCGAGAGCGAACTCGAAGAACACCGCCGCCAGCTTCACTATACGGTCCAGGAAAAGCGCATCGAATTCGAGGCCGCGGTTCGTCAACACCACCGTGAGATGCGCACCGGCATATTTCGCTACCTGCGCACCTCCAAACTCATCAGTGTGCTGCTGTCACCCGCGTTCTACGCCCTGATCGTGCCGTTGGTGCTCTTGGACGTGGCGGTCACCCTGTTTCAGGCACTCACCTTTCCCGTTTACGGCATCACCAAGGTCCCGCGCGAGGACTTCATCGTTCTTGACCGTCACCATCTGTCGTATCTCAACGCCATTGAAAAGGTGAACTGCGCCTTTTGTGGCTACGCCAATGGGTTGCTCGCCTATGGCCGAGAAATAGCCGGGCGGACGGAGGCGTACTGGTGCCCGATCAAGCATGCCCGCAAAGCACGGGGGCAGCATCGGCGCTATTTCGACTTCGCTGAATTTGGCGACGCCGAGGCGTTTCGCAAAAAGCAATCGTGACCGTAACCGCTCGACCTTCACACCACCTGCCCACACGCGTGACCCGACGCCCAGGCCCATTGGAAGTTAAAGCCGCCCAAATGGCCGGTGACGTCGACCGCCTCGCCGATGAAATAGAGGCCGGGGACCGACTGCACTTCCATCGTTTTAGACGACAATTCGCGGGTATCGGCGCCGCCAACCGTGACCTCGGCGGTGCGCATCCCTTCCGAGCCAATGGGTTTCAAGCGCCACGCGTTGATCTGCTCGGCCAGCCTGCGCAGGGCTTTATCAGACGTTTCAGTCAGACGACCCTCGCACTGCATCCACGTCGCCATTTTTTGCGCCAGACGTTTGGGTAGCAGTTGGCCCAGCACGGTATGAACGTCTTTGAGCGGCGTTTCGGCCTTGGCCTGCTTTAAGTGGGCAAACACGTCGGTACCCGGCAGCAAATTGATGGTCAGCGCCTCACCCGAATGCCAATACGACGAAATTTGCAAAATCACCGGCCCGCTGAGGCCCCGGTGGGTGAACAGCAGCGCCTCGGTAAAGCTGACCTTACCAAGCTTGACCGTGGCATCCAGCGACACCCCCGCCAGTCCGTCAAGCATTTTCCAGGTCTCGGCATCAAAGGTCAGCGGCACCAGGCCGGGGCGCGGTTCGATAACGTTGAGGCCGAACTGTCTGGCGATGGTATAGGCAAACTCGCTTGAGCCCATCTTAGGGATAGACGGCCCGCCGGTGGCAATCACCAGGGACGCCGCCGTGTAGGGTCCGTCTTCGGTGTGCACGGTAAATCCTTGGTCATTTTTGACAACGTCCTTCACCTGCAAAGCCGTCACCACCTCAATGCCTTGGGCTTCTTCTAGCAGCATGTCGATGATCTGCTGGGCGCTGCCGTCGCAAAACAGCTGGCCGTGATCGCGTTCGTGATAGGCAATGCCATGCTGTTCCACCAGGGCGATGAAATCATACTGGGTGTAACGCTTTAAGGCCGAGACGCAAAAGCGCGGATTGTCTGACAGGTAGTCGGCGGGGCTGGCAAAAAGATTGGTGAAGTTGGCGCGCCCACCGCCGGAGATGCGGATTTTTTGCGCCACCTTGTCGGCACGATCCATGACCAGCACTCGGCGCCCACGCTTCACCGCTTGGCCTGCGCACATCAGGCCCGCAGCCCCTGCACCGATGATGATGACGTCGAAGTCCAGCATCGCTTAAGTCAATACATGTGCTGACCACCGGTGACCCAAATTTCGGTGCCGGTGACGTAGCCTGAGTCTTCCGAGCACAGGTAATAGATGGTGCTGGCGACGTCTTCGGGCGCGCCCATGCGGTCCAACGGAATGCGCGGTATCAGGGCTTCGTATTCGGGTTGGATCATAGAGGTTTCGATCTCGCCCGGCGCCACAGCATTGACGCGCACGCCCAGGGCCGCAAACTCACCCGCCATTTCACGGGTCAGCGCCGACAGCGCCGCCTTGGAAATGGAATAGGCGGAACCGGCGAACGGGTGGATTTGATGCCCGGCGATGGACGTGATGTTGACGATGGCCCCTTTGCCTTTGTGCAAGGCAGAAGCAAAGCCGCGCGACAGGCGAAGGGCTGCGAACATATTGATCTCGAACACCTCTTTCCACGCATCCAGATCGCCGTTGAGGCAGCCCAGGCGCTCCTTGAACGGGGCCTTCAGGCTGAGGCCCGCGTTGTTCACCAAGCCGTGCAGCGCCTTGCCGTCCAACAGTTCGCGTACACGCGCAATAAATGTAATGACGCTGTCTGGATCAGACAGGTCGGTGGGGATGTGCTCGATCCAATTGGCGTGTGCTGCGGCGTCCTCGGGCGCATCGCCCCTGGCACAGGTAATAATGCGCCACCCGCGCTCTAAAAAAAGCAAAGCCGTCGCATGGCCAATGCCCCGAGACGCGCCGGTGATCACAACTGTCTTTTGCTCATCTGTCATGGCTGAGACGTTAGAGGAAAGCGGCACGGTATTCTACGCATAAAGTCACCTAGTGGCTGAAGAGGACCGGAATTTTAGCATCCTCCATCAACACCGAGGTGACGCCGCCCAACACGAGCTGCATGAAGCGGGCGTGGGAATAGGCTCCACACACCAACAGGTCGGCCTTAGCCTTATCCGCTTCGGCCAAGATGGTTTCGCCCACCGTGTCGGTTCCCGGTGGGAAGGTGTTGACCTCTGCCGTTACGCCCCAGCGCGCCAGATACGCGGCCAGTTCATCAGCGGCGGTCACCTGAGTACGCTTGCTTTCACACGTCAGCACACAGACTTTTGACGCGCGCGTGATCAGCGGCATGGCACCGTGCACCGCGTGGGCGGCTTCGGCGGTACCGTTCCAGGCAATGGCTATGGTGCGTGCGAAATCACCCGTCGGGACTGGCGCGACCGCAGGAAGCACCAGCACCGGGTGTCCGCTTTCAAACAGCGCCGCATGGATGGAAAGGGCGCGCATGGGCTGGCTGTCTTCGGTAGGGCGCTGGGTGACGATGAGATCGGTGAGGCGTCCGCGCCACGCAACCTCTTCGTCCTCGCGCCCCGCCAGTTCCGTCCACTGGGCGTCATCGCTTGGAAGGATCGCGCCGTCGAACAACGCCTTGAGCGCAGCGGCCTTGGCGGCGGCGGCCTGTTCAGATGCGCCGATCATCTCTTCAACCATATCGCCGGACATACCCTCGCCCATCAACGGCACGGCATCGCGGGCATCGGGGCGCACGTGCAAGGCGTCCACATGGGCCGAAAATATCCGCGACAAAGCCAAGGCTGTGTCCAAAATAACGGCGTTATCGGCGTCGCCGTCAAGCGGCACTAAAATGGAGCGAATAGACAAAATAGCCTCCCAAATCGTTAGACCTTAATGATGCTCTTTGGCGGGCTCATCGTCCAGCCCCAGTATCGCCAGCGCCTCGGTGTCCGTGTCGATGCGTGACCCGGAGCTGTCAATGCGGTTCCAGGTCATGTCGCCCAGATCATAGTCCAGTTGCATTTTTACCACCTCAGCGTCGGCGTCCGAGGCATTTTGCGTGCGTTTCGTCACCCGCGCCGCCATAATTCCAGGGTCCGCTTCCAGCCACAAGCCTGTGAACGGCACCTCATACTCATAGGCTACGGCCTCGATGGCGGCGCGTTCTTCGGGCTTTGAAAAGACGCAGTCGGCGACCACCGAATGTCCGGTGGCAAGCACCGAACGGGCTTCGTCATAGACCGCCTGGTAGGTCCTTTCGGTCATCTCGGCGGAGTAACCTTCCGGCCCCAACTTATCCAAGGGGTGAACGCCGGCAATCCGTTTGCGCAGCACATCAGAGCGCACCACCCGTGCCCCGGGCCTAGCCCCAATAAACGGTGCCAAATCGCGGCCCAGACGCGACTTGCCACTGCCCGACAGGCCGCCCACGGCAATCAACTGAGGTTCAGGGGGGGCCAGATAATTCAGCGCCATGTCTAAGTAGTCCCGAGCCTCTTGACGCTTGGCAGCCTTAACCGCCTCATCGTCAAGACTGGCGGCCGCCGCACACGCCACATGGGAGCGAATGGTCGCGCGCAGGCTTAAAAACAGCGGCATGCAGAACAACCCCCATGCCGCCCCGGTGATGTCCATGTAACGGTTCATGGTGACCGTGGCCAAGGTGCCTAAATTCCGGTGCTCTAGGTCCATCAGCAAAAAGCTTAAGTCATAGAGCACGTCGATGTTGGCGAAGGCCTCGTTAAATTCTATGGCATCGAACAGCGTTGGCTCACCGCCCTCGCTTAAGAAAATATTGCCCAAATGCATGTCGCCGTGACAGTGGCGCACGCAGCCGTTCAAGCGGCGGTTCTCCAGCAACACCGAGATGTCGGCCAGTTCGGCCAACTGCCAGTCGATCAAGTCCGCCACCGTCTGCGCATCAACACTGCCCACGCCATTTTCGGCAAACGTCTTCGCGTTGCCTTCAATAATCAGCGCCATGCCGGTGCGTCCGCCGCCGTCTTGGCGGGCCTCGGCATGGGCGTGGAAGGTGGCGATTTTATCGGCCAAGTGTTCCATCAGGTTGCGATCCAGCTTGCCCATAGCGCCCAGGCGGTCGAGCAGAGCCTCTTCGTCAAAACGCGCCATCTCAACCACCCAATCGACCACCGTACCTGACTGGCCAACGGCGTAGCTGCCGTTGTCGTCCGAGGTCACGGGCTTGACGCCTAAGTAAAGGTCGGGTGCGGTGCGGCGATTGACGCGCACCTCGGCCTCGCAAAATTTAAGCCGTAAATCTAGGGTTGAGAAATCGACATACGGATATTTCACCGCGCGCTTGAGCTTATAAACCCGGTCCTTACCGATGAAAATTTCCGAAACATGGGTGCTGACGCGACCAACGGTTTCGGTCCCGTCCGTAAAGGCCGCGGGGCTGGACAGGTACGCAATGATGGCTGACTGGTCTTCACAAATCATCGCACTATTTTACCGCCCTTATCGTCTATGTATAAAAAAAGGGAAAAACGAACCCAATTTTATCGTTTGTTTTCAATGGACCTATTTTTTCATAGCGTGTTTAAGGGCAAACCGGCACCCAAAAAAACATGCCGAATATGATTAGGAAAATATACACACCTAACGGCGAAAAGTCAAGGAAATTGGCCGCAACCGTTCCCACCTAGCCCTTGGTCTGCATGTCCCGTCCATCGTCGCGCAACACCACGTAAATCGCGGGGATCACCAGCACCGTCAGCGCGGTGGAACTGGCGAGTCCGAACACCATGGAAATGGCGAGGCCCTGGAAAATCGGATCGGCGAGAATGAACGCACCGCCGATCATCGCGGCCAAGGCGGTCAAGAAAATCGGCTTAAAGCGAATGGTGCCAGCCGCAATCAAGACGTCGCGCAGCGGCGCACCCTTGGCTTGTTCCTTGCGGATAAAATCCACCAACAAGATCGAGTTGCGCACGATGATGCCCGCCAAGGCGATGAAGCCAATCATGGAGGTGGCCGAGAACGGGGCGCCGAAAATCCAATGACCGAACATAATGCCGATCAACGTCAGCGGCACCGGAGTGAGGATCACCAACGGCAGTTTAAAGCTGCCAAACTGCCCCACCACCAACAGGTAAATGCCGATCAGGGCGAAGACAAACGCCAGCCCCATATCGCGGAAGGTGACGTAGGTGACTTCCCATTCGCCATCCCATAACAAAGTCATCGTGTGCTCATCTTTGGGCTGGCCGGCATAGGCAATGGCAATGTCGCCGTCCCCTTGAGCCTTCAACGCTTCTTCGACTGCGAACATGCCATATATGGGGGCTTCAAAACGGCCCGCTAACTCACCGGTCACCAAGCCTGCAAAGTGACCGTCGCGGCGAAACAGCGGATAGGATGCCTGTTCACGCGTCACCTTCACCACATCGCCCAGTTCCACCACGCGCCCCGTATCGCCCGCAGGACCCGGGGCCGGGATCGGCGTAGACAGCAGGCGCTCGGTCATGGCGAGGCCTTCTTTGGGCAGTCGCACGGCGATCTCAATCGGGTTCACCCCCTCCTCGCGCTGGCTATAGCCCACCGACTTGCCACCGACCAGGGCGGCAATGGTGTTATAGACATCCCGTTCCTGGACGCCGTTAAATTCCAAATTTTCCTGATCGATCTCCAGGCGCAGGCGCGTTTCGGGATGACCGAAGCTATCGTCCACATCGGATACGAAGTCCACACTTTCAAAGGCCGCCCGCACTTGGGCGGCGGCTGCGCGCCGGGCTTCCGGTGTCGGGCCATAGATTTCCGCCATCAGTGTCGCCAGTACCGGCGGGCCGGGCGGCACTTCAACCACCTTCACCGAAGTCCCGGCGGGCGCGTCTAGGCCTTCAAGTCGTTTACGCACCTCCAGCGCCACGTCGTGGCTTTGGCGGGAGCGTTCACCCTTAGGGCTTAGGTTGATTTGCAATTCTGCCTGCCACGGCTCGCCACGCAGATAATAGTGACGCACCAGACCGTTGAAGTTGAACGGCATGGCGGTCCCCACATAGGCCTGCATCGACACCATTTCGGGGATATCTTTAAGGCGCTGCGCCACTTGGCCCAGCACCCGGTCCGTGGCTTCCAGACTTGACCCTTCCGCCAAGTCGACCACCACCTGCAATTCGGATTTGTTATCGAACGGCAACAGCTTTACCGTCACCGACTTGGTGGCGAACAGGGTCAGCGACAAGGCGGTGGCGATGCCCGTAATGATCAGCAAGCGCTTGGAATTACGCCTGCCCGTCAACAGCTTGATGGCAATGCGTTTATAAAAATTTCCCAGCACGCCGGGGCCATGTGCATCTTCATGCTCATCTGCATGCTCGACCGGGCTGAGGCCATCGTCGGGCGGCACAGGCTTGTTCCAATAGGTGATCTTGAACAACAGCCACGGCGTGACGATCACCGCGATGAAGAACGAAAACACCATCGCGGCGGACGCGTTGGCGGGAATGGGGCTCATGTACGGCCCCATCAGGCCGGACACGAACATCATCGGCAACAAGGCAGCGACGATGGTCAGCGTGGCGATGATGGTGGGATTACCGACCTCGGCCACCGCTTCAACGGTAGAGCGCAGCGGATTCTTATCCCCACCCATGCGCCAGTGCCTGACGATGTTTTCCACCACGACAATGGCGTCATCAACCAAAATACCAATGGAGAAAATCAACGCAAACAGGCTAACGCGGTTGATGGTAAAGCCCATCATGTAGGACGCGAACAGGGTCAGCAAAATGGTCGTCGGCACCACCACCATGACCACCGCACCTTCGCGCCACCCCAACGCCCAGCCTACCAGAAAGACGATGGAAATCGTCGCCAGCGCCAGATGGAACAGCAGCTCGTCTGATTTATCCAACGCCGTCTCGCCGTAATTTCGGGTCACGGTAGCCTCGACGCCCGCAGGCAACAAGGTTCCCCTGACGCGGTCCAAACGCTGCACGATTTCGTCGGCCACCAGCACCGCGTTGGCACCCTTGCGCTTGGCAATCGCCAACGTCAGCGCCGGACGCGTTTCCAACACACCGTCGCCTTTGACCATATGCCACACGCGGCTTTCTTCGGGCTTGGCACCGACGACAACCTTGGCCACGTCCTTGACATAGACCGGGCGACCATCGCGCGCGGTGATCATCAACAGGCCGATATCGGGTACGCCGGACAAGGTTTGCCCCGCCATCACCGACACCGCCTTGCCCCCTTCGCGGACCCGGCCGACACGGAATGAGCGGTTGGCGTTTTCCACCTTGTCGATCAACTGCCCCAAGGTTACGCCGTACAACGCCAAACGTTCGGGGTCGGGTTCAACGCGGATCTGGTCCGCGCGCCCGCCGACGATAAAGGTCAGGCCGACGTCTTCGACCTTGACCAATTCGTGCATCAATTCTTCGGCGACATTATACAGCGCGTTATCGTCCCACCGCGCCGCACCTTTACCGGTGGGGGCCAGGGTAATGGTGACGATCGGCACGTCATTGATGCCGCGGCCAATGATCAGCGGATCGGGGATGCCGATGGGAATGTGCTTAATGTTGGCGCGAATTTCGTCGTGGATACGCAAGACCGCCACGTCTTCGTCGGTACCCACGTCAAAGCGCGCGGTGACCATGACGCGGTCGTCCTCGCTCATGGAATAGACGTGTTCCACATTATTGACGCCCTTGACGATATCTTCCAGCGGCTTGGTCACCAGCTCCACCACATCGGCGGCTTTCAGACCATTGGCGTCCACCAAGATGTCCACCATCGGCACGGAAATTTGCGGCTCTTCTTCACGCGGCAGCGCGGTCAGCGCCACGAGGCCTACGCCCAACGACGCCAGCAAAATTAAGGGCGTCAGCGGTGAACGCAGAAACACCTTGGTGAGGTATCCGGAAATGCCGAGGTTCTTCATGATCTGACTCCCCGCACCCGGCTCACGGTTTCACCAATACGTCGCCGGGCTCAAGGCCTGACAGAATTTCGATCCCGTCCGCATACGGCAGACCCGGCTGCACCACCACCTCAAAGCCTGTACTCAACTTTACATACGTCAAACCATGACGGTGATAGAGGAACGCTTCGGGGATGAGGATTGCGGCGCGTTCACCTGCTCCCACCCACACGCGTATGCGCTCGCCGACAAAAAAATCGCCCAGATCGTCAACCTCGACGTCCGCCATCACGCGGCCCTGTTTAATCTCGGGGTACACCTGAATGATATGGCCGCTGCGCAGGTTCGCGCCCGTGTCTGGCGTTAACGCGCCCAGCCCCCGTTCGGCCACACGCACCGGGTCGCCTTGGTTGATAAAACGCGCATGACGCTCGGGCAATTGCAGGCGCAAGATGTAAGCTTCGGCGGCCATGGTCGCCACCGGCTCGCCGGGCAGAACCACCGCGCCGCGTGTCACGTTGACCTTGAGGATACGCCCTTGCGCCGGGGCCAGGACGTCGCCTTCGGCGCGGGTTTGCTCAAGCACCTGGGCGTCGGCTTGCGCGGCGGCCAAGGCGCGCCCCGCCACCTCTAAGGCGCTGCGCGCTTCATCCAGGCGCGCCTTTGGAATAGCCCCGGTGCCATATAATTTTTCCGCGCGCACCAATGCGGTTTTGGCCAGGTCACGCTGCGACGCTAAAGATTGCGTGCGGGCATTCAGGGATTTCACTTGCAAGGCCAGTTTTTCGTCCACCACGCGGGCGATTTTCTCTCCTGCGGTTACGGTTGAGCCTTCGTCCACCAACAATTCCACCAACGTGCCGCCTAAGCGCGCACGGGCCGATATCACGTCCACGCTTTCCACCGTGGCAAACACCGCCTTGTCGTCTTCAACAACGCCCAGTCCCACCGTGAAGGTGGCCTGCTGGGCAGCGGACGCGGTGCTATACACCACCGATACGGTCAAAATGAGGGCGGAAAATAGGGGTTTCATGGGGCGCGTTGTCCTGTGTCCGTGAATGAGGCCTTGCTAAGATATTAGTTTATGCTAAATTAGCAATAGCTTAAATTAAGTGGCGTACGAGTGTGACAACATGTTACCACCACTTGCCGCGCAAAACCCACTACAGTTCGTCATCCCTCATATGGGGGTGGGAGATATTTTAGGAGCATTCTATGAGCGTTGATCGTGTTGTTTTCGCCTTTGCGGGCGTTGTTATCTGGGCTGGCTTGGCACTTTGGTACATGACCCAAGAGCCGTTGTGGCTGATCGCACCCGCTTTCGTCGGCGCCAACCTGTTCCAGTCGGCCTTCACCAAGTTCTGCCCGCTGGCCATCATTTTGAAGAAAGTCGGCGTGAAGCCGGGCGCAGCCTTTAACTAAGCAGCCCCTTCACCCAAATTAAAACGGCCCCAGGTTTTCAGCCGGGGCCGTTTTTTTTGTGCCTAATCCTCGAACGCGCGGGCTTCTTCGACACCGGACGGGTCTTGGTGAATAAGCACTTCGGCGCGCGGATAAGCGTCCGCGATCATATGCATGACCTCGTCGGCCACCTCGTGGGCCTCAACGAAGGTTAAGTCGCGGGGCATTTCCAAATGCACCTGGATGAACAGGTCCGGGCCGGACTGGCGCGTGCGGAGATCGTGGGTGCTGAGCACCTTCGGATGGCTGAGCGCCAACTCGGTGATGCGCAAGCGGTCCTCGGCGGAGACTTCCCGGTCCATCAACACATGATAAGCGCCGATGCCCACCTCATACGCGCCATGCAGGATGTAAAACGAAATGGCGATGGCAAAAAGCGGATCGGCCAACTGCCAGCCCATTTCGGTGGCTAAAAACAGCGACACGATGACGCTGACATTGACCAGCACGTCCATGGTGTAGTGCATGCTATCCGCAGCGATCGCCGTCGATCCGGTGCGCTTCACCACATATTTTTGAAACACCACCAACGCCCCGGTGGCGATGATGGAAAACACCATAACGCCATAGCCAACGGCCGAGTTGGCGATGGGGCTGGGGTTGTACAGGCGCTCGCCCGCCTGCAACAGCAAAAACACCGCCGAGCCGGAAATGAACGCCGACTGCGCCAATCCGGCGAGGCTTTCCGCCTTGCCGTGGCCAAAGCGATGTTCTTCATCGGCGGGCTGCAAAGCATGTCGCACGGCCAGTAAGTTGACGATCGACGCGGCCACATCCAACATGGAATCAATCAACGTCGACAGCAAACTGACACTGTCGGTCATCAGCCACGCCACGAATTTGACGACGATCAACGTCAGCGCCATGCCCACGGCGGCGTAGGTGGCGAAGCGCATCAGCCTCCCGGCTTGGGCGCGATCCATCGGTTGCGTACGGCTCATGGGTACAGGCGCTCCTTACCCCAGTCTTCGCCCGCGCCCCGCATGTACACGACGCGTTCATGCAGACGGAACGGGCGGTCGCGCCAGAACTCAATACGGTTCGGCACTAAGCGAAAGCCGGACCAAAATTCAGGGCGGGGAATGTCGCCGATGGCGAACTTGGCGGCGAACTTAGCGACCCGGGTCTCCAACTCAAACATACCGTCCAAGGGCTGTGATTGCTTCGACGCCCACGCGCCGATGCGGGAATCCCGATGGCGCGAGGCATAATAATCATCGGCCTCGGCGTTCGAGACCGGTTCCACCGCCCCCACCACGCGGATCTGACGACGCAGGCTTTTCCAGTGAAACACCAGCGCGGCAGCCGGGTTCTCGGTCAGCTCGCGCGCCTTGTCGCTGCCCAGATTGGTATAAAAGACAAACCCGCGCGCATCCGCGCCCTTTAACAACACCATCCGCGCCGACGGCACGCCGTTTGCGTCGGCGGTGGCCAAGGTCATGGCGTTCGGATCGTTGGGTTCTTGGTCTTCGGCCAGGGTCAGCCATTCGTGGAAAATATCTATCGGATTGGAGGCTTGCGTCATGTGGAAACACCCTAGGTTGATCTTGAATAAGCGTTAGATTTGCAGCCCTTAACAAAAAAACCAAGGGCGTTAAGGCAATGTTTACCATGGATACGCTGTAATCATAATCGCCCTTCTGCGCAACCCCTTCAAGCTCAGCATAAAACAGGGCAAGGAAAACGGCCACCAGGACCGTAAATAAAGAAAGAGTTTCTTCCATGGGGATGACAATGCCAAACAATCTGAAAACTTTAAAATCGATTCGCACTCTCACAGCCCTGTGTCTGATCGCATCCCTTGCGGCGTGTTCGTGGAGCGAAGACCGCACCGCCAAGGTTGGCGGCGCGGCGGGTGGTATCTTGGGTGGCGTTTTGGGGTCTAAAATGGGCAAAGGCGTCGGGCGCGACGCGGCCATCATTATGGGTGCCACCTTAGGCGCCATGTGGGGCCAAGACATCGCCAAAGGCATGACCGATGTGGACAAAATCTTTGCCGAACGCACCACTAAGGACACCTTGGAATACGGCAAGCCCGGCACGAAGAGCACATGGTCCAACCCCGACAGCGGAAATTCCGGCAGCGTCACGGCGGGCGACACTTATCAGAACGACGAAGGCGAAGACTGCCGCCAATTTGAAACCGACGTGGATGTGGAGGGCGAACAACGTGCCGCGAAAGGCACCGCATGCCGCATGTCCGACGGCGCGTGGCAAGTGGTGGAGGAACCGGCATGACGTTTGACCCCTACTCCACCTTAGGCCTAGGCCGTAGCGCCACACCGACCGAAATCAAATCGACCTATCGCAAGCTGGCGCGCGAACACCATCCAGACACCCGCCCCGGCGACAAAGGGGCCGAAAACCGTTTTAAAGATATTTCCAACGCCTATACCCTGCTGTCAGACCCGGCCAAGCGGCGCAAATTTGACGCGGGCGAGATCGACGCCCACGGCAATGCCTTTGCCCGGTCGCGCCCAGGTTCGTCCAATCAACACGCCTATAACGCCTACCGCCGCGGTCCCAGTGCTGGACCGGGTGCGGGCGAAAGTTTTGGCGCTAAAAAAAGCCGCTTCAATTCCTTCTTTCGCGAACGCGCCACGGCCAAGACCAAGGGTGCCGATGTCACCTACGCCTTAAAGGTAAGCTTCTTAGACGCCGCCCAAGGTGCGGATAAAAAAGTGCGCATGGCGACGGGTAAGACGCTGAAAGTGCGCATCCCCGCCGGCACCGAAAGCGACCAGGTGATGCGGCTTAAAAACCAAGGCATGGACGGCATGGGCGGCGCTAAATCCGGTGACGCCCTGGTGGAAATCACCGTTCTAAATGACACGGAGTGGCGCGCGGACGGTCTCGACGTTCATTGCGAAGAAGCCGTGACCTTATCCGAAGCGCTTTTGGGCGGGCGCATCGAAGCGCGCACCGTCCACGGCCCGGTGATGGTGACGGTGCCGGAAGGCTCAAACTCAGGCACCAAACTGCGGCTTAAAGGCCGCGGTATTCACCGTCCGGGCAACGACAAACACGGCGATCACTACGTCACGCTCAAGGTGGTCCTGCCCCGCGAAGAGAATTCAGACCTCAAAAAATTCATCAAAAAGTGGGCCGCCAAAAACCCCTACAGCGTGCGCAAAGAAACGCTCAAGCGCAACGCGGCACAAAAAACTTAGCCTTTAGATTTTGTGTTGGCGTAACACCACAGGTCATCACTCCATCTCCTTGTCAACTTGAGGTGCCACCGGCGACGGTTTCAAGACGTCACGAAAGGTCAAAAATGGCTTATCATTTGTACATAAAAATAGGTTCATGAATTGGGACCAAAAAAGTTCCGACTTCAATCTGTATCGAATTCGTTCGAATATTTTCTGGCCGTCAGATATCCGAGTGACGTTGTTGTTCGATATATTTAAACGGCCAATTTTTAAATCTATCGCCTCGTAATCGCTTCCAACCTCGTATTGCGCCGAAATTTTTTCGATGGGCCACGTCGCGACGCATATGCCCTGATAGTTAGGCTTGGAGTGCAGCCCTTTCCAGTCGTCGAACCAGCGCTCATAAATTTTGCAATTGGGATGACCCTTTTTTTCCACCGTGAAACGGTACAGCCCGGGCCCCGGCACAAGCCCGTTGATATATGCTCTTTGCGATTCCATCTCACCGGCATGGGCTTCGACAAATTGGTAAATCGATTCTCCTGGTGATAACAACGCGGTACTGCAAATCCCGGCGCACCCCTTCCCCTGTGGGATGTATATGCCATCGACGTTTTCCACGACCTCGTAGACGTGAGAGCCTTCATTAAGGTCGCAATATTCGCCAAGCGTCAGCTTCGTCAGAGTGACATCGCCGACGGGCCAGGCGATGGCCAAGCCCAACACAACCAAACTGGGCCAGCGCCTGACCGTAAATCTTCGCGCGAGCCAATACACGACCAACGTCACGATGATCGTGACGAGTATGTACAAAGGCCCCCAGATCATAACGAGTGCTGTCATTGCTTCGGCCTCTCAAACTAGGTTTCCGGTGACATTTTACTAAACTCCGCGCTCAAGCAACGCCTCACCCGCTTTCCCCCGCCACCTTAGTTGAATATGGTGTTGTATGAGATTGAGACTTGCATAAGTTTTCCATCTGGAAACCATGCTGCCCCAATAGTCTGCCCAGTTGACATGACGCGTGTGATGTATCGCCATACCCCACGTGTTGGGAAAATGGGATATTGCCCTTCCAAACTCCAAGATGCTGTCACACCAACATACTGTTGGCGACCGACAGCGTATTCATAGCCAAAATACTTGGCCCGGCTTCGCGACAATCCGCCAATTACAATTGGGCCAAAGGGCTTAAATTTCATGCGCCCCAGCCACGCCTTCACGGGTTCCGGCCCGCCCAATTGTTCAAAGATCATAAACAGGCAAATCTTTGCATCACCGGCATTGCGGATGTTATGCCAATCGATGGCGTCGAGGTCCGGCCCGCCGTCCTTGACGGCACCCGGCTTTAAGCACGAAGCCACATCCGGAAATTTCTGGATTGCGGCCCGGACATCATCGTCCAGTGGAATCGCCCCAAAGCGAGGGTGGTATTCAATGTCCACCGCATGTGCAGGTTTGACCATGATGCTGAGGATTCCGAGTAAAATGGCGACTAAAACATATTTGTTCACGCCTCTTCTCCCCCCTTGAACACGCTCTCTGGTTTCCGATGCCCGTTTACTAAACTCGAATTACGAGCAGAAGAAAATGCATAATGCTAAGTTAAATCAACGTTACATGCCTAGATACTCACTACATCTATCTATTCACTGCATAGAGAATTATTAATGGAAATACTGTACGCACTATATTTTGAGTAATCATTATTTTTAGAAATTAAGACGGTAGATTGATCACACACACATGTTTTATTAGTATTTATTGTGAAAACATCAATATTCGACCTATTAATAGGAGCAGGAACAACGGAACCGTTCTGCAAAAACATGAGTACAGCCCAATAACCTTCATCAGAACCCCAACTAACATCATATCCCGCCAGTTCTATTTCCTTACTGTAGCCGAGGGATTCATATGGTTTCGCCAAACACACCTTTAAAAATTCCCCTGGGACCAAGTCAAGAAAACTAATCTCTGTGCTTCCCATTTCAAATGAATGCTTAACGTTATCAACAAAAACATCCCCATAATGCGTGTATTCATACGCAACCTCATCTGACAAAAAATACGGGATAATATCTCGCCCAATTGTTAATAGCATAATAAAAAATGTTATAATTGAAATAACAATAACAACTACAGATATACTTACAAATTTAATTATGTTCATAAATAATCCTTTTGAACGCATCATTGCAAATTAATAACTATATATGGCACCTAAATTCCGGGCCGACCCAAGAATTACGATGGCAGTTTGCTAAACTCCGCGTTCAAGCAACACCTCACCCGCTTCCCCCCTCAAACAATTGCCGCAAGGTGCGGCCCATGCCGGTGCCGTCGGTGCCTTCCAGGGATGTTTTCAAGATGGCGCGCCAGGGCCGTCCGCCTTGGGGTAGGTCGCTTGGGTCGGGGGCTAAGCCTAGGCCGTGAGCCAGGGTGGAGATGGTCACCGTTTCCGGGTCGCGCACCAATAACCACGTGCCAGTGTCGCTGAGTCCGACGAAGTCATTATGGCGTAGAACTTCCAGGGCTTCGGCCAGTTCGTCGGCGCGCGCGCGTGAGCGTCCGGGGTTGATATCAGCGGCACCGCGGGCCTCGCGCCAGAGGTTTTCCAGCGCCGCCAGCGAGGCTTCCAATTGGCGCGCGGGCGACAACTGGTCATAGCTTTCCGCCGCGTGGGCGCGGCCCCAGTGAGCCAAATTCGCGGTAATCTCGGCCCCGATCAGCACGATGGCCCAACTGACGTACATCCAGATTAAAAAGATCGGCAGCATCGACACCGCGCCATAGATGGTCTGATAGGCCGGAAATGCGGTGATATAGAGCGCGAACAACTTGCGCCCGATGCCAAACAGCACCCCCGCCGCGATGCCGCCGATCAGCGCATCGCGCAGTTTAACCGGGCGATAGGGAACGATGGCGTAAAACACCGTAAAAGCAAACACCGCCAAAATACCGGGGGTGAGACGCGCCGCCAACCCGCCAAGGCCGGGGACTTTATCGGCCCCCATCCACTCAGAAACAAAGAGCAAATACGTGCCTAACGAAAGCGAGCCACCCAACAACAGCGGCCCCAGCGTCAGCACCGCCCAAAACATCAACAAGCGCGGCACGAACGGACGCTGGGTCTTGACGTGGAAAATAGCATTGAGCGCCGCCTCGATGGTTGACAGCAACATGATCGCCGTCAGTGCCAAGGCGACGATGCCCACCGCCGTCAAACCTTCGGTCTGGCCAATGAAATGATCGAAATAGGCTCCGGCCCCTTCGACAGAATCGGGCAGGAAATTTTGAAACAGTAGCGCCTTAATTTGCCCCTGGATGTCATCGAAAACCGGAAATGCCCGTAAAATCGCGAACGCAATCGCACCCAGCGGCACCAATGCCAGCAACGTCGTATAGCTGAGGGCCGCCGAGATGCGCATGCACTGATCTTGGCCAAAACGCTTAAGGACAAGGCGCGAAAAGGCCTGCAATTCGTCCATAAACGAACGGTTCATGGACTCCGGCGCATCAATCGGCTTTTTTTCTGGCTTCTGAGTATCGTTCATTTCTCAATTACAACAATCTGTTAACGCCCTTCGGGCATGATACACAGGAATTCGCCAAGGGTGAAACTCTATCAAAACCCAAGCCTTTTCACTTAGGTCTCGTATCGTGTAGGATGCCGCCGAGACTGAAACCAATTCTTTCAAGACAAGGACGCCAAAACATGAGAACTTCCGGCCCCCTGATGGCAGGAAAAAGAGGCCTGGTGATGGGCGTTGCAAACAACCGCTCCATCGCATGGGGCATTGTCCAACAGCTTCACGCCCAAGGCGCAGAAATCGCCTTCACCTACCAAGGCGAGGCCTTGAAAAAACGCGTCGAGCCGCTGGCCGCCGAAGTTGGGTCCGACTTCTTGGTGGAATGCGACGTCACCGACATGGACAGCGTCGACGCCGTCTTTGGCGCGATCAAAGACCGTTGGGGCAAGCTGGACTTCGTCGTTCACGCCATTGCGTACTCCGACAAGGAAGAGCTTAAGGGCAAGTACGTCGATACCACGCGCGATAATTTCCAGCGCACCATGGACATCTCGGTCTACTCCCTCACCGCCGTGACGCAGCGCGCGGTGCCGTTGATGACCGATGGCGGCTCCATCATTACGCTCACATACTACGGTGCCGAAAAAGTCATCCCCCACTACAACGTCATGGGCGTGGCCAAGGCGGCGTTGGAAGCCAGCGTGCGGTATCTGGCCGAAGATTTAGGATCCAGCAACATTCGCGTCAATGCGCTGAGCGCCGGGCCGATGAAGACCCTGGCCGCCAGCGGCATTGGCGATTTTCGCTACATCCTCAAATGGAACGAACTCAATTCCCCCATGCGCCGCAACGTGACGTTGGAAGACGTCGGCGGGGCCGGGTTGTACCTGCTGTCGCCCCTGGCCAGCGGTGTTACGGGCGAAGTGCATTATGTGGACTGCGGCTATAACACAGTCGGTATGAAGGCGGTCGACGCGCCTGATATCTCTACGGTTTAAAGGTAACGATCATGCCCGGTAATTCCTTTGGCGACCTGTTCCGTGTCACCACCTTTGGCGAGTCCCACGGCCCGGCCATCGGTGGCGTTGTCGATGGCTGCCCGCCGGGTATCAAGCTGTCGGAGGCCGACATTCAGCCTTACCTGGACAAACGCCGCCCGGGCCAATCTAAATTCACCACCCAGCGTTCAGAACCCGACCAAGTCAAAATCCTGTCCGGCGTGTTTGAGGGCAAGACCACCGGCACGCCCATTGCCTTGTTGATCGAAAACACCGACCAGCGGTCCAAGGACTACGGCGACATCAAAGACAAATTCCGCCCCGGTCACGCCGACTTTACCTATGACGCCAAGTACGGCGCGCGCGATTATCGCGGTGGCGGACGGTCGTCTGCCCGCGAAACGGCGGTGCGTGTGGCCGCCGGTGCGGTGGCCCGGCGGGTGCTGGAAGACAAGATTTCCAAGCGCGTGCAAATCCGCGGGGCCTTGGTGCAAATGGGTCCCATCGACATCGATTACCGCCGTTGGGCCTGGACCCAGATCAACAAGAATCCGTTCTTTTGCCCCGACGCCAAAACCGTGCCCCAGTGGGAAGAGTTGCTCACCACCGTGCGTAAGCAAGGCTCCAGCATCGGCGGCGTGGTTGAGGTTCAAGCCACGGGCATTCCCGCCGGATTGGGCGAGCCGGTGTTCGACCGCTTGGACGCCGACATCGCCAAGGCGCTGATGTCTATTCCCGCCGTGAAGGGTGTGGAAATTGGTGCCGGCTTTGGGGCCGCGTGGCTCACGGGTGAAGAAAACGCCGACGAAATCCGCATGGCTAAAGTCGGTGGCAAAAATAGCCCTGAGTTTCAAAGCAACAACTCAGGGGGAACGCTCGGCGGTATTTCCAGCGGCCAGGACATCATCGCGCGCATGGCGGTGAAGCCCACCAGCTCCATCCTCACCCCGCGCCACACCATCACCACCAAGGGCAAGAACGCCGATATCTCCACCAAGGGTCGCCACGACCCGTGCGTCGGTATCCGCGCCGTCCCCGTGGCCGAAGCCATGCTGGCCCTCACCCTGGCCGACCATCTCCTGCGTTTTAAGGCCCAGTGCGGCTAGCACGGCGCGGCTACATTTTTCATGCCGCACGCGTCTCGCTCCGCTCACCGCTTCGCGGGTGGGCGCGCCGCCCCCAAAGCCGAAGCCATGCTGGCCCTCACCCTGGCCGATCACGTTTTGCGCTTTAAGGCCCAGTGCGGCTAAGCACCTCCACCTCATAGGCATCATAACATATTGATACTTAAGCAAACATATCTTATTTACACATTAAATAAATGTTATATATATTTTATTGACAATTTTATAGGTGCATTATATATTAAACACAGTTGAAGTGGTGTTAGGATCAGCCTTCGCCGAAATTTAACAGACCCGAACGGAAGCTTCAGTTATGGCCCCCCAGGTTTTGCACATTGAAGACGCCAGTCAATTGATCGAACATAGCCCCCGCAACGTCCATGCCCAGCTGCGCGCGGGCGAGGCCGTTTTGGTGGATGTGCGTGAGGTCAACGAGTTTGAGAACGAGCGCATTCCCGGCGCGTTTCTCTTGCCGTTGAGCTTCTTCGACGCCGAGCACTTCCCCTTCATGGCGGGAACGCGGGTGATCTTGATGTGCGCGGTCGGCAAACGTTCCGCCGCTGCCGCCAAGCAACTGATGAAGGCTGGCTTTCGCACCACCCATCACATGACCGGCGGCCTGACCGCTTGGAAAGCTGACGGATTGGCTACGGACGAGGACTAAACCCTTCGTGCCCGGCCCCTTGTTGAGCCGCCCCGGACGTTCAGCGCACCCCCTCGCGCATAGCCTTCGAAGGTCTGGGGTGGTTCAACCTTTGATGCCCACACACAAAAAAGAGCCCTCGAATGGGGCTCTTTTTTTATACGGGGGGAGGTCCGAATAGATCGGGCGCTTAGTGCGCCAACCGATGGCCGCGCACGGCGTTTTTGATGTCGCCGCGGGTGATGCCGATGTCAGCCAGGGCGCGATCATCCAAGCGGTTAAGCTCATCAATTGCGGCACGCGCCTTGAGTTCTTTGCGCACAAAGGCAACGGCCTTGGCAACAAAGGTGAATTCCGATGGGGAAGAAACATGGTTGAGGGTGAGTGTGGTCATGATCGTCGCTCCAATGGCCAGCCCAGTACGGGTCGGCTCTTGGCCGCAGACATACTCCCGTACGCACCAAACAGGTAATGCTACTCTTACGCTATAGGTATGCACTCAGGGCATGGCTTAAGAGGTGGTGAAAATCACCCCTTAAGCCCACACACCAAAAACTCCACATTCCCCTCCGGCCCCTTAATCGGGCTTTCGGTGAGGCCTTGGCTGGTCCAGTCGTCCAGGGCGTTGAGCCACGCTTCGATGCGGGTGCAGACCTCGGCGTGCAGGTCCGGGTCGCGCACCACACCGCCCTTGCCGACGCGGCCCTTGCCGACTTCGAACTGGGGCTTGATTAAGGCGATGACGTGGCCGCCGGGTTTGACCAGGTTTAGGGCCGCGGGCAGGACGATTTCCAGGCCGATAAAGCTGGCGTCGCACACCACCAAGTCGATGGGATCGGGAATATCTGCCGCGGTGAGATGGCGGGCGTTGGTTTTTTCCATCACCACTACACGTTCGTCGCCGCGCAGTTTCCACGCCAGTTGCCCCTGCCCCACGTCCACGGCGTAAACCTTGGCCGCCCCGTTAGTCAGTAACACGTCGGTAAAGCCGCCGGTCGATGCGCCGACGTCAACGCAGGTCGCGCCCTCAACCGATAGACCAAAGTGCTTCAGGCCCTTTTCCAGCTTCAACCCGCCGCGCGAGACCCACGGGTGGTCTTGGCCTTTGATCTCAATGGGAATGTCGGATTTCACCTGCGCGCCCGCCTTGTCCAGGCGCTTGGTGTCCGAATAGACATTGCCCGCCATGATCAGGCTTTGCGCCCGCGAGCGGCTGTCCACCAAGCCGCGCTCCACCAACACTTGGTCGAGACGCATTTTCGGCGGTTTGCTCATGGAGGTTTAAGCCCGTGCGGGTTCGGTCAGCGACGCCGTATCTAAGCCCAGCGCCGTCATGGCCGTGGCGGCGATGTCGTGGGCGCTGAGGCCCGCGGCGATCAATTGCTGGGCCTGGGTGTCATGTTCAAAGAAGCGATCGGGGATAGCCAGGGTGCGCACCTTAAGCCCGCCGTCGAGCAAGCCTTCCGAGGCCAGGAACTGCAACACGTGGGCACCAAAGCCGCCTTGGCCGCCGTCTTCGACGGTGATCAGGACTTCGTGGTTTTGCGCCAGACGCCGTACCAGGTCTTCGTCTAAGGGCTTTAAGAAGCGGGCATCTGCGACGGTGGTGGTGAGCCCCCGCGCGGCCAGCATTTCGGCGGCCTCAATCCCGGCGCTCAAGCGCGTGCCGATGCTGAGCACCGCCACCGCCGTGCCTTCGCTGACGATGCGCCCGCGGCCAATGTCCAACACTTCGCCTGAATCCGGCAAGTCTAGGCCGAGGCCATTGCCACGCGGATAGCGCAGCGCCGACGGTCCGTCGTCGTAGGCAACAGAGGTCGCAACCATGTTCTTCAATTCAATTTCGTTGGCCGGGGCCATGACGACCAAGCCGGGTACCGCACCTAAGAACGCCAGATCATAGGCACCGTGATGGGTGGCGCCGTCCGCGCCCACAAAACCCGCACGGTCCAGGGCAAAACGCACCGGTAAACCTTGCAACGCCACGTCGTGAATCACTTGATCATAGGCGCGCTGCATGAAGGTGGAATAAATCGCACACACGGGTTTCAAGCCTTCGGAGGCCAGTCCGGCAGCAAACGTAACCGCGTGCTGTTCGGCGATGCCGACGTCAAAGAAACGGTCTGGGTAGGCGTTTTTAAACGCGTTCAAACCCGTGCCATCGGGCATGGCGGCGGTGATGGCGCAGACCTTATCGTCCTCGCCGCCCAGCCGCAGAAGTTCATCGGAGAACACTGACGTATAGCTCGGGGCCGACGCTGCGGCCTTTTCGCGCACGCCGGTGACAACGTCAAACTTGCCCACGCCATGGTATTTGTCTGCGGCCTCTTCCGCCGGCGCATAGCCGTGACCCTTTTCGGTCACCACGTGCAACAACACGGGACCGCTGCCGCTGTCGTCGCGAATGTTTTTCAACACCGGCAACAGGTGGTCCAGGTTATGACCGTCGATGGGGCCAACGTAATAGATGCCCATTTCCTCAAACATGGTGCCGCCGGTGACCATGCCACGGGCGTATTCTTCGGCGCGACGCGCGGCTTCTTCCAAGGCCTTGGGCAGCTTGCGCGTCAATTGCTTGGCAAAATCACGGGCCGAGCGGTACGACTTGGACGAAATCAAGCGCGACAGATAGGCGCTCATAGCCCCCACCGGTTGGGCAATCGACATATCGTTGTCGTTCAAGATGATAATCATGCGCGAATGTTGGGAACCCGCGTGGTTCATGGCCTCGAACACCATGCCCGCACTCATGGCACCGTCGCCGATCACGGCGATGACATTGTTTGTACCTTCGCTTAAGTCACGCGCCACCGCCATGCCAAGCCCGGCCGAGATTGAGGTCGAGCTATGCCCGGCCCCAAACGGGTCGAACTCACTTTCAGAGCGATTGGTAAATCCGGACAAGCCGCCCGGTTGACGCAAAGTCTTCATGCGCGCGCGCCGCCCGGTGAGAATTTTGTGCGGATAACATTGGTGACCCACGTCCCAGATCAGGCGGTCGTCGGGCGTATTAAAGACGTGGTGCAGCGCTACGGTAAGCTCCACGACGCCCAAGCTTGAGCCTAAGTGTCCCCCGGTAAACGACACGTTACGCACGGTCTCAGTGCGCACGTCATCGCACAGCGCCTTCAACTGGTCGCCGCTGAGGGGGCGCATATCGGCGACGCTTTGGATAGAGTCCAAAAGCGGCGTGTCGCTGGCGTTGGCGTCTTCGTTATGTGGCAAAATCTTGTCCCTATGCTCAGCCCTAAGATGCACGATGAACGATAAAATGGGCCATATCGCGTAAAGGGTCGGCCTTTTCTGCGAAAATATCAAGGTGCTGAATGGCCTGATCACCCAAACGCTGGGCCTGCTCGCGTGCGCCGTCTATGCCCATCATGGACACAAAGGTGGCTTTTCCTTGGGCTTCGTCCTTGCCGGTGCGCTTACCAACTTGGGCCTCATCGCCCACCACGTCCAGCAAATCATCAACGATTTGAAACGCCAGACCCAAATCATGGGCATAACCGTGCAGGCGGTGACGAGAGTCTTCGTTAGCCTTGCCCAAGATCGCCCCGGACATCACCGCAAAATCGATCAAGCCGCCGGTCTTCATGCGTTGCAGGCGGGCAATTTCGTTCATATCCAGGTCGTGATCGTGCGCCACTAAGTCCAGCATCTGCCCACCGACCATGCCCAATGGGCCGGACGCGCGGGCCAAAGCCTGCACCAATTCAACCCGCACGCCCGCATCTTGGTGAGTGCCGTCTTCGGCCAGAACCTCGAACGCGCGGGTGAGCAAGGCGTCCCCGGCTAAGATCGCGCTGGCTTCATCAAATTTGATGTGACAGGCGGGCTGGCCCCGGCGCAGGTCGTCGTCGTCCATGGCGGGCAAGTCGTCGTGCACCAGCGAATAGCAATGCACCATTTCAATGGCCGCCGCCGCGCGCAAGGCGCACTTGGGGTCCACGCTAAACAGCGCCGCGGTATTGAGCGTCAGGTACGGACGCACGCGCTTGCCGCCCAACAGGACCGCATAGCGCACGGCCTCCATCAGCCGCCCTTCGGGGCCGTCATCGACCGGCAACAGGGTATCCAACGCGCGGGTTACGAACTCTGCGTCATCGAGCAGGCGGCGATTGAACGCTTCACTGTTAAATTGTACGGACACGTCAGTCGAACTCCACCGGTTCCAAGGATTGCGAACCGGGCAAGATCTTTTCGATGCGGGCTTCCGCTTCTTTGAGCTTAGACTCGCAATGACGCTTGAGAAGCGTGCCGCGCTCAAACGCCTTGATGGCCCCTTCCAACTCGCCGCGACCGTCCTCTAAGTCGCGCACGATGTCTTCCAGCTCCGCCAAGGCGGCTTCGAAGCTGAGTTTGAGGATATCTTTGGGAATTTCGATTTTTTCGGCCATATTTCGCCCATTCATGATGAAATGCGGACTTTAGTGGTCTCACAGCCCCCCCGCAACCGATTTTACGCCGCCATAAGGGCCTTAACGTGCGCCGCCACCGAACGCGACAGTGCGCCTATATCGTAGCCCCCCTCCAACACCGAGACCACCCGCCCTTTGGCATGCACGGCGGCAATCTTCATCAACTCATCGGTAATCCAGGCGAAATCGGATTCGTGTAAATTCAATTGCGCCAAGGGATCTAAGGCATGGCCGTCAAACCCCGCCGAGAGGATGAGCAGGTCCGGGGCGAAGGCCTTTAACGCTGGGCGTATGAAGCCAAAGGCATCGCGAAAGTCATCGCTTGACCCACCCGGTGGGATGGGTTCGTTGACGATATTGCCAAAGGCCCCGCGTTCACGCGCATCCCCGCCGCCTGGATAACACGGCGATTGGTGGGTGGAGGCATACATCAAGTTTTCATGGTCCCAGAAGGCCTGCTGGGTGCCATTGCCGTGGTGAACGTCGAAATCCATCACCGCCACGCGGTCGATTCCGTCCAGTTCCAAAGCATGAAAGGCCGCGATGGCAACGTTGTTAAACAGGCAAAACCCCATGGCGCGGTCCCGTTCCGCATGGTGGCCGGGGGGGCGCAGGGCGCAAAACGCATTATCGGCCTCGCCCGCATGAACCGCGTCCACCGCTTGACAGACTCCGCCAACGGCATACAGCGCGGCCTCGCCGGAGCCGGGCGACAGCACGGTATCGGCATCTAAATTGGCATAGCCTGAGTCTGGCACAGCGGCGAACACCTGCTGCATATACTCGTCACTGTGGACGCGTTTGATGTCCCACACCGAACCGCGCTTGGCTTGGCGGGGCAGCAATTGGGCGAATTCCGGCCCCCGCAGCGTGTCCAATACCGCCTGCAAACGGGCCGCAGATTCGGGATGCCCCGGACCGGTGTCGTGGTCCAGGCTGGTCGGATGGGTATAAAAAAGCGTGCTCATCGTGTCTCAGCATCCCACATCATTACATTTCGCGAAACATATGGTTACAATTCACGCCTTGACCAGGAATCCCTACACCCCCTACAACTTCGGTCAGGGAAACGGGAATTTGAGCGGAGAGAACATATGGCGGCACGCAGGGCTTTAAAATTAGTATGGGGCGTGGCCATGGCTGCGACTCTCATAGGGTCTGCCCTCAACCCAGCCCTGGCCCAAGACAAAAAGGCCGGTGCCCTGGTCGGTATGGACATCGTGGTCAAAGAACAGGCGCGCCAAACGGTGCCCGTCATCGGGCGGTTGGTGACGCAAAATTCCGGCGTGGTGTCGGTGTTGATCAATGGTGTGGTGACTAAACTTAACGTCGACGTGGGTGATCGCGTGCAGCGCGGCGACGTGCTGGCGGTGCTGGACCCCAACAGCCTCAAATGGGCGCGCGAGTTGCGCTTGGCCGAGATTAAAATCGCCCAGGCCGATCTCGAAAATGCCAAGGCCCAGACCAACTTGAACCGCCAGGTTTTGAAGCGCCTGGAAGATCTACGCAAATCTTCGGCCTTTAGCCCCGCCCGCTTTGAAGATGCCCTGCAAGAATTGGCCAAAGCCGAAAGTGGCGCCGCGCGGGCCGAGGCCGATTTGATGCGCGCCCGTGCCAACTTGGAAATCGCCAACATCAACCTCGCCCGCGCCCAGGTCAAAGCCCCCTTTGAGGGCGTCGTCACCACCGTCAACACATCCGTTGGCACGTATCTGAATACCGGACAGACGGTGCTGACCTTGATTGATGACCGCCACATGGAAATTGAAGCCGACGTACCCGCCAACCGCGTCTTAGGGCTTAAGCCCGGAACGATGGTGAGCTACACCAGTGGCGGCGACAGTGAGGCCTTCGCCCTCGTACGCGCCCAGGTGCCCAGCGAAAATCCGTTGACGCGCACCCGCACCGTGCGCTTTACGCCATCAGCGGAAAGCTTGAGCGGCAACATTGCCTTAAACCAGAGCGTGTCTATTTTAATCCCCGCAGGACCGGTGCGCGATGTGGTCACCGTACACAAGGATGCAGTGTTGAGCCGCGGCGGCGGACAGGTGGTCTATGTGGCCAAAGACGGCAAAGCCCAAGTGCGCACGGTCAAATTGGGCGAGGCCGTGGGCGGGCGCTTCATCGTGCTGTCGGGGCTGGTCTCCGGTGACATGGCGGTGGTGCGCGGCAACGAGCGGCTGCGTCCGGGCCAAGACATCCGCGCCAACGGCAAGCCTTAAGGACGCCCGGCGATGAACTTGATCCGCGCCTCCATCGAACGGCCCATAGCCATTATTGCATCCGTCTTGATGGTGCTGATGTTTGGGCTGGTGGCCCTGAACACCATTCCCATTCAGTTGACTCCGGACATCCGCAAGCCCGTGCTTTCGGTGCGCACCAGCTGGCCCGGTGCAGCACCTGCAGAAGTCGAACGCGAAATTCTCAATCGCCAGGAAGATGTGCTGCGCGGGTTGGAAGGCCTCGACAAAATGAGCGGGCGCGCGCGCTCAGGCAGTTCGTCCATTACGTTGGAATTCAATGTCGGCCAAGACATGGACAAGGCCCTGTTGTTGGTTGCCAACCGCCTGGACCGTGTTTCAGGGTATCCGGACGAGGTCGACAACCCCACCCTTTCGACACGCGGCAGCGAAGACACACCCATCGCGTGGTTCACCTTGAAAGGGAAAGACGGCCCCATAACCGACATCCATACCTATGGCGATTTTGTCGAAAACGTCATCCAGGACCGCCTCGAACGCGTACCCGGCGTTGCGGGCATGAATATTTACGGCGGCACGGCCCAGGAAATGCGCGTCACCGTGGAGCCGGAACGCTTGGCCTTTTTCTCGCTCACCGTGCCGCAGGTGGTGAACGCGCTGCGCGGGGCAAATTCGAGCGCCACCGCAGGCAGCGTCGACGAAGGCAAGCGCCGCTATACCGTGCGCACCGAAGGCGAACTGACCACGCCTGAACAAATCAGCGCGGTTGTTTTACGCTCCATAACCGACCCAGTGACGGGCAGTGTGTCGCGGGTCACCGTGGGCGATGTCGGCGTCGCCACCTTTGGCCATAAAGACCCCACCGCGTTTATCCGGCGCAACGGCGAACCGGCCTTGGCGATGAACGTGGAACGCGAAACCGGGGCCAACGTGATCGAGATCATGGACGGCATTCGCGCCGCCGTTATTGAGCTGAATGCAGGCCCCCTGCCCGCCGCCGGGCTGGTGCTGGATCAGGTCTATGACGAAACCATCTACATCAACTCCGCCATTGATCTGGTGCAGCAAAACATCTGGGTCGGCGGCGCGTTTGCGGCAATCGTGTTGCTGTTGTTCCTGCGCTCAGGGGCGGCGACGCTGATCATTTCCATCGCCATTCCCGTGTCGGTGATTGGTGCGTTCGTCGCCATGGCGGCCATGGGGCGGTCCATCAACGTCATCTCGCTGGCAGGTATCGCCTTTGCCGTCGGCATGGTGGTGGACGCGGCCATCGTCGTGTTGGAGAATATTTTCCGTCACCGCCAAGAAGGCTTGAGCGCGCGCGATGCTGCCTACAAGGGTGCGTCCCAGGTGTGGGGCGCGGTGCTGGTATCGGCGCTGACCACGGTGCTGGTGTTCGCGCCGATTCTCATCATGCAATTGGAAGCGGGCCAACTGTTCCGAGACATCGCGGTGGCTATTTCCGTGTCGGTGGTGCTGTCGCTTGTTGTTGCGGTCACCGTCATACCGGCGCTGGCCAACCGTCTTTTGGTTACGCTACCCGATGCGGATCGGGGTCAGAAGCTGGAACGCCTGGACAACTGGGCGCGGCGCTTTACAGGCTTCATCGTTGCCTTCACCCATGACGTCGCGCACAACCGCAAGCGGGCCGCCGCCGTGGTCGGTGGGCTTGTGGTCGGTGCCGGAGTGGTCACGTATGCGTTGCTGCCCAAGCTGGAATACCTGCCCGAAGGCAACCGCAACTTGGTATTCGGCATGGTGATGCCGCCGCCGGGCTATAACTTAGCCACCACCACCGCCACCGCGCGCGAGATTGAAGCCGCCGTCAAACACCTGTGGGCCAGCGAAACCGGCCCCATTGGCGAGCCGGGCCAACCGCCGAAAATGAAGGACTTCTTCTTTGTCGCGCGCCCGACCATGACCTTCGTCGGCACCCGTTCAATGGAACCCTCACGCGTAGCGGAACTGATTCCGGTGCTGCGCGAACCCATATTCAAAGAGCCCGGCACCTTTGGCTTTATCACCCAGCCGTCCTTGTTCGGGCGCGGCATCGGCGGCGGGCGGACCATCGACATCGATATCTCCGGCCCCGATTTGGAACAGGTCTTGGGCGTGGCACTGAAGGCCACGGCAAAGGTCAACGAAGTCCTGCCACGATCCGAGGGCAACCAACTGCGCCCGCGTCCGGGGCTGGAACTGGGTGCGCCCGAAGTGCGCATCATCCCCGATCCCGTGCGCATGGGTGACAACGGCGTCACCGCACGCGAATTCAGTCAGACCGTAGACGCCTTCAACGATGGCCTGCGCGTCACCCAAATCACCGTAGACGGTCAGCGTATCGACCTAATGCTGGCCGGGCCTGACAAAAACATCACCCGCACCCAAGGCATAGCCGACCTTCCGGTGGTGACAAGCGCGGGGGCCATCGTGCCGGTGAGTTCTCTGGCCCAAGTCGACGTCACGTCCGGCCCCACCGAAATCCGCCACATCGAACGCGAACGCACGGTGACGCTGCAGGTGCGCCCGGCCAAGTCGGTGCCGTTAGAATCTGCCATTCAGTTGGTCACCGAAAATGTTGTCACCCCGCTGCGCACCGAAGGGCTGCCCGAAGGTGTGCGCATCCATTTGGCGGGAACCGCAGACAAACTGTCGGTGACTTGGGACGCGATGATGTTCAATTTGCTGCTGGCGGTCGTCATTGTGTATCTGGTGATGGCGGTGCTGTTTGAAAGCTTTCTCTATCCGTTCATCATCATTCTCAGCGTGCCGTTGGCCACCGCGGGCGGTGTGTTGGGGCTGGGTGTATTAAATCTAGTTACGCCTCAATCGTTGGACATGTTGACGTTGCTGGGGTTCATTATCTTGGTGGGGATTGTTGTCAATAACGCCATCCTTATCGTGCACCAGACCTTGTACCATCGCCGCCATGACGATATGGGTTTGGAAGACGCCATCGTCGCCGCGACGCAAAACCGCATCCGTCCGATCTTCATGTCGACCCTAACGTCGGTGGTCGGTATGTTGCCGTTGGTGGTGTTCCCCGGCGCTGGTTCCGAGCTCTATCGGGGCTTAGGCTCCGTGGTGGTGGGCGGCTTAACGTTGTCGGCTATTTTAACCCTCTTCATCATCCCGCCGCTCCTCACTTTGTTCGGAGGATGGCTGGATCGCGGGCAGTTTCGCCTGTTCAAGGGGCAAAAAAAGAAGGCCACCACGACGCCTTGATTACAGGCTTTTCTATAACCAATTCTAAAAATTGAATATTTTAAGCAGGCAAACAACTTGCTTGCATCGTATATGCGTTTATTATGATACTTAAATATAGACCCTTGTGGGGACGTGGGCAAATGCAGCACCACGACGGGGGAATAAGGGGTGGTGATAACAAGTGTGGTTAAGTATTAGCCATGCCCCTGCCAGTGGCAAAACAAATGGCAGAACAAATTTGGGGGATACCAATACCGTGGTTTCGGAACGACTAAAAACCATTCAATCCAACGCCCTTCGTGCGAGCACGCTGCTCAAAGCGATGAGCAACCAGCACCGGCTGATGATTTTGTGTCAGCTATCGCCCGGTGAAAAATGCGTCAGCGAGCTTGAAGAGATCATCGGACTGAGCCAGTCGGCCCTGTCCCAGCATTTGGCACGTTTGCGTCGCGACAATCTGGTGCAGACCCGGCGCGAGGCACAGACCATTTTTTATTCCCTGTCCGGCGAGGAAGCCAGTGCGGTCATCGAAACGCTGTACGGCCTGTATTGCGCCAATCAAGCGACCCTCACCGTCAACGAAGGCAAGGAACCGATGGCTAAAGCCATCTGATCCATACGGGTATACATGAACAAAAGCGGGCGGAGAGAAATCTCCGCCCGCTTTTATTATGACTATGTTCGACGCTTAGATGTTAGTGAACGCCGCCGTTTTTCGAGTGGCGCTGGACGCTCTTTTCGGCGTGTTGCTTTTGCCGTTCGCGGGACACAATCCAGCGCAGCTCTTCCTTGAGCACGTCAATGTGTTTGCTTTCCGGTGCCTTGGCAACCGCCTGAATAATGCCCTGGCGGGTTGGCAGCGGGAAGCTCTCGAAATGTTCCAACATCAGAAATTTGATGCCGGGGCGCACGGTCTCGGACAACAACAAGCTGGTCACCAGCTTTTGGCGCACATCGCTTTGCAGGTTACCGGCCTCGGTCAGTTGCACGAATTGGTGTACGAAATCACTGGCCACCATATCGCCGTCCAGCAGCGCGCGTAAGATGGCCTTCAAGGCGGCGGCATACTGTTTGCGCGTTTGCACGATGAACTGGCTGGTGCGCGTGCGTACGAAAGAAATGGCCTTGGGGCTAAAATCATTTTCGCGCACCACGTCGATGCAACGCGAAACCAGGGGATGGCGGGTTTTTTCCCCGACCAATTCATACACGCCTGCGATCAGGTCCTTATGGCAGGCCTTGGGCGATAACCGCGTGACGGCTGCCAGGGCCATGGGCGATTCCGGATCGCGCGTGGCCATCATGGCAAGGGGCAGCGGGTCTTCAAACTGCACCAAATCCAAGTCCGGGTTGATCAAATATTCCGGCAGCAAGATCCGCGTCGGATCGCCCGGCACGCAAATGGGATCGCCGCTGCGATAGCTGTTCTTGATCTCAAGTGCGGCATCAATGCCCGTCTTGGTGAGGCCGAAATTCGTCGTCATGGCCTTGCAATCCTTGCCTTTATTGTTTCAATATCTCGTGTCGCGCTGCCATCCAAAGCGAGGCGGAAGCGTTTTTCCTGTAGCAATTTGGCCGCACCAGACGCCCACCAATCCCGGAAATTCCGGGCTCCATCGCGAACGTCGCTAACATCCAACCCCCGATTCAGCACGTCTTGTAACGCCAGATGCGCACGCGCCGCGTCGGTCCTTGCCCTTTCCACGCGGCACCAATCGCCGCCGTTGCCGCCCGAACTCCACTCTGCTTCCAACGCGGCCAAGGCCTCGGCATCGTCCAGCAGATGTGCCAGAACCAAAGTAAGAAACGCCAACCGGTCGCCCGGAATGCGCACCTTGCCCTGGCGCCACTTGCTGACCGTGGGCGGCGTGACAGAGGCTACGTGCGCAATATCACGACCGCTAAGGCCAAGCTCGTTGAACGCTTCGAACACAGGTAAGTGTCCGCCAGAGACGCCCGTGTCTGGGCGTTCATCTTTCAAGCGTTCGGCAGGTTCTTGCCGCGATAAACTCTCGTTCTGAGAAGCCACCAACGCGACCGAATCGATTTCGGCAGCCATGGCTATCCCCCTTTATAAACCGACAAGGGTTAGCAAACCCTTGATATTCCCTCAAACGCCGGGAGTTTTATTTAAGCCACAGCTGGTGGGAATCGACCCCCATACCGTTTTTGGCTTCGCCCCCTCGTGCATCTACCTATAGTGCCACCTAACCTAGACACACACAACATACTGCGTCTTTGTGACAACCTGTCCGTCCTATGCGTTAACTTGCGAATAACTTACGAGATATTGTAGGGCCTACAAAATGAAGTGGTCAATGCATTGACACTACACTCCATCTATTATAGTTAATGAACAGTTTACGGGTTCGTGATTCGGGACTTGGGGATGCTGACAACAGCCCATTATCAGCGTTCTCAAACGGGGAGGCCAAAAGGCTTAAACCCGGTTCGGGACCATAAGTTTGACGTATTCCTGGCCTGGGGGGCCCTACCGTGAAGACATCATTCGAACGTTCGACCCTTGGCAGCTTGACGGAAGTCGACGTCAAGTCGCAGGAAAAACGCTTCACCGTCACCTTAATCCGGCCTTGTGATTCCGAAGAGGTGTCCATGGAAATGATCACCGCACCGGGCCTGTCGGCGGCCTTCATCAGCGCCCGGCAATTCTTCCCCGGTGCACGTATCTTATCCGTCGTGGCCGTGCCTGAGCCCCTGCCCGTGCGCGCAGCCAAGGACGCCAAAAGACCGCCTTGTGCGCGCTTCATCGGCGGCATGTTTCGCCCGGCCCTGTTCAGCGACGAACTTGATCTCAGCAAAATCACCGACTGATTGCGTCAATACAGTTCCGGCAGGCGCGGGTCCGTGGAATCAGGGGTATCACTCAAGTCGTGCAAGTGTTTGCTTGGCAGTTTCATGACCTTGGGTGGCTGCCTTTGCATACCACGCCCGGGCCAATTTAATATCCGCACGCATGCCCATGCCCTTTTCATACATGTGGCCAAGACCGTATTGAGCATTGGCAAAGCCCTGTTCTGCGGATTTGCGGTACCAGCGCACGGCCGCAGCATAATCCTTGGGCACGCCCTGCCCCAAGGCATACATGCTTGCCAAGCTTGCCTGCGCGGGGGCCAGCCCCTGATCGGCGGCTTTACGGAACAATTTAAACGCACGGTGCATATCTTTTTTCACCCCGCGGCCTTGCCTCAGCAGGTAGCCCAAATTGTTTTGCGCGCTGGGGTCACCGGCTTGGGCGGCCCGCCGCCACCATTTAGCGGCCTGTAACGGGTTTTCCTCTACGCCGCTGCCGATGTTGTGCATATCGCCAACCTTCGTTTGCGCCCACCCATCGCCAAGGCGCGCGGCCTGGAGGAATAACGCGTAGGCCTTAGCGGGATTTTTGGGGAAGCCCATGCCACGATCATACATATTGCCTAACATGACAAACGACCGAACGTCGAACCCCGGGCGTGCTTTGGCAAACAAGGCCTTGGCTTTGCCCGCATCTTTATCGACGCCTAGGCCAGTTTCAAAAAGTACGCCCAGGGCGTAAAAGGCCGCCGCATTATCTTGCTTCGCGGCCTTCGCGTAATATTGTGCGGCAAGGCGTGGGTTTGCGGTAACGCCCTCGCCCGCTTCCAACAAGGTGGCAAATTCCAATTGCGCGTTGGCATTTCCTTTTTGCGCGGCCTTAAGGAACCACTTTCCCGCCTCTGCAGGGTCCGGTTCTTGACCAACGGACGACATGTACATCAGGCCGATGGCGTACAGATCGTCAGGATCGCCCTTGGCCCCGGCTTTCTGGATGGTTTCTTCAAGCTGGCGCTTAATCGCCGCTTGCGCGCTGCTGACCATGCCTAAACGACGTTGTACTTCGACATATCTGTCAAAGATTTTAAAAAGTTTCGGAACGTCCGGGTTCTGCACATCCCATAATGCAATCTGTTCGGGCGTGCGCTTGCGCATATACCGAATGAAATCGTCGCAATGGATGCCTTCCAATTGCTGACGAAAATCGATCATCTCCTGCGATAACTTATCAATCTTCAGGTCTTGGTTTGCCATCTCTTCGTACAGCCAGGCCTCGCACTCCACATCCAGACTGCGCATGGTGTCGAGGCGGTCCTCCAGATGCTGACGACCGTGGCCCATCAGTTCGTGAACCAAAACGGCGGCGAGTTCCCGCAGGGGCCATTTGATGCCATCGCGCCCGACGATCACCGTGAACTGCTTGCCGCTCGCTTTTTTATCGATCGATTCGATAAAGGTTGGCAGAAACATGGCGATTTGCGTGGTCGTCAAATGGACGCCCGGCGGCGGATAAGACGGATCGTAAATAACAATAACCGGTCCCGCCCGTTTCAGCCGTTCAATGACGGCAATGCTCCGGGGGGATTCCGCGTAAAGAACGTCCAATGCCTTGATAATTTTTGCGGCACCCGGAACGGTCGGCACGATGGACACATCAGATTGTCGGGGACAGGGAAACCCCAGGACGACGATGTCCCGGTGAACGTAGGTTTGGCGCTCGCATTGCGCTGCTTGGGCTTGGGCTTGGGCTTGCCCCGCGTTCACCAGGGCAATCACGACCGCAGCCCCCGCCAGACCAAGGCGGACGCTCGACATCAATTTACGCCAAAATTCGTAGTCCAAGCCCCCACCTCTCTCGTCTCTTGCGTAAAAGGTAACTCAGCCCCGACTTAATTGGCAAGGGTGCCATACAGTTTTTGCGTGTCCATATCGCGTGCAAAAACCGAAATAGGCGCACGCACCCTAGCCGACCGACGCCGAATGCAGGCACGTTCACGATCGCCTATGGTATACTTCCAGGGCGTGAGGCCCTTTGGGAGTATCCGACCATGGACTGCAAGACCGTAATGGCGCCCATCAAGACCCGTTTGTTCACCGACGAACTGGCAGGCGACGTGATTGATTTCATGGTTGAAAAGCACATGGGGCTGGTCCCCGTGATCGAACGTGATGGAACCTTCGCGGGGCTCATCAGCGGCGATAGCCTGATGAATTTTTTGTTGCCGCGTTCGCTGAGTTCCATGGGTGGTGGATTATTCCATCGCGGTTTTAAAATCCACAAAAGCGCCAGTTACCTAGATGAGACCGCTGAAGAAATGCAGGTGCGTTTAGACGAACTGCGCACCCGTCCGGTCGGTGAAATGTTGGATCGCAAAGTCAAAGTCGCCCACCCAGACACCCCGCTGATCGACGCGCTGATGATGATCAAAGACAAACAGTACGTGGTCCCCGTGGTGGATGACGATAAAATGCTGGTGGGCGCGATCTCGTTTTTCTCCGTTCTCTATGGCCTTCGTGAGGAATACGATCGCGAAACCGCCGAAAAGCAGAAACACGCCGAACGCGCCCAGCGCGAGCTTGATAAAGGGGGCGATCAGTGAGCGAGCATGCGGTCATGTTTGGCTTGGACCCGTTATGGCTCAGTACCGGGCTATTGATCGTGTCTTATGCGGTATTGTTGAGCGAGCGTTTTAACCGCACCGTGGTGGCGTTGTTGGGTGCGGGGCTGGTGATCATCACCGGCATCATTTCCCAAGACCAAGCCATCGCCGCGATTGATTTCAACACCATAGCGCTGCTCACCGGCATGATGATCATTGTCGCCATCACGCGCACGTCCGGTGTGTTTGAATACGTCGCCATTTGGTCGGCGAAAAAGGTCAAGGCCGACCCCATGGGGATCTTGATCGTGTTGTCGCTGGTAACGGCTGTGTTCTCGGCATTTTTGGATAACCTAACGACGGTGCTATTGGTTGTTCCCATCGCGTTGCTGATCGTGGAAAAGCTGAACGTCACGCCGTACCCGTTTTTGATTTCGCAAATTCTGGCCTCCAACATCGGCGGCACGGCGACCTTGATCGGCGATCCGCCCAACATCCTCATCGGCTCGGCCACGGGGCTTAGCTTCATGCAGTTCCTCACCCACCTAGGCCCTGTGGCGGTCTTGGTGATCCTCGTCATGATCCCCATCTTCAAGATCTTGTGGGGCAAGGACATGGTTGCCACCGACGAAGCCCGTGCCAGCATCATGCGGTTCCGCGAGGCCGAAAGCATTACCGACAAGAAACTTCTGATCCTCTCGCTTTCGGTCTTAGGTCTCGTCATCGCGGGCTTTATCGTTGGCGAGCACTACCACATCCCCCCCGGCACCACCGCCATGTTCGGCGCGGCCATTTTGGTCCTGCTGGCGAGTTTTAATATGAACGGCGAAGAGCAGGCGGAACTTCTGCACGGTGCCTTGGTCGAGGTCGAATGGGCGGCGCTGCTGTTCTTCGTCGGCCTGTTCATCATCGTCGCTGGCGTGGAGCACGCGGGGCTGCTTACCATCTTAGGCGACGCGCTGATTGAGTTTACCGGCGGCGACGGCCCGACCACGGCCTACGCCACATTGTGGCTGTCGGCGATAGTGTCGGCCGCGGTCGACAACATCCCCTTCGTCGCCACCATGATCCCGCTGGTCGAAAGCATGGGACCGAGCCTCGGCGGCGCACAGGCGTTGGAACCGGTGTGGTGGTCGCTGGCGTTGGGGGCATGCTTGGGCGGCAACGGATCCCTGGTCGGGGCTGCGGCCAACGTCATGGTGTCTGGCATGAGTGAGCGGGCGGGCTATCCCATCAGCTTCATACGTTTCCTTAAATTCGGCCTGCCGTTGATGTTGCTCTCCGTCGCCATCGCCAATGTCTATTTGTACCTGCGCTATTTCTCTTAAAAACGGCCCTCCCCACAGCAATACCCACGCCCGCTTATCTGGGTATTAGGCTCCCCCTTAGCTCGGCAGAACTTTCCCACCCGGCAATTTTTGCCGGGCTGAGGGACGGCCTAACAAATTGATATTGTTGAAAAATTATTCTGGCACAAGGGTTGCCTATACCCATAGGCAACCCCATTCGAGAATCGAGTGGGTTTACACCTAACACACCGGCCAGAACGGATCGGAGGGAATGGCGTCATGAGCACCGTAGTAAAATTTCCAATGAACGCGTGGGATGTCGCTAAGGAAAAATGGACTGGGAGGATGGGGCTGCCGGACAAGGGTGGCCTGGGCAAGGATGCAAACCTGCTCGCCACCCTGTCGTTCCTCAGAGATAGCCTCGCCAACAGTACCGGAGCCTTGGACGCCGAGATACTGAAGCACTGCCTTGATGCGACCGAAGATGCGCTCAACACCGCCATGAGCATGGAACGCACCATCCTGAACCAGACGCTGCACATCGAACAGATGGCAAAAATCGCATCTACCGACCACCTCACCGGCGTGTCCAACCGCCGCGGCTTCGAACAAGAATTCCAGCGCGTGCTTTCTGCCGCGACGCGCTATGGCGAAACCGGGGTCCTGATCTATGCCGACCTAGACGGCTTCAAGCCCGTCAACGACACCTACGGTCACGCCGCCGGTGACGAGATGCTGATCGAAGTCGCCCGCGTGCTTCTCGAAAACGTGCGCCCGCAGGATATGGTGGCGCGTCTGGGTGGCGACGAATTCGCCGTATTGCTGACACGTACCGATTGGGAAAATGGCCTCAAGCGCGCCGAAATCCTCAAACACGCTCTCAACAGCCACTACGTCAATTGGGGCGGTAAGCACATCGCGGTGCGCGCCAGTTTTGGCTTTCAGCGCTTCGGTGCCGACGCCGATGCCGAATCCCTACTGCACAAAGCCGACTGCGCCATGTTTGAAGCAAAACGCCTCCGCGGTGACATGCGCTAACGGCAACCAAGGACAAAATCAACAGGCTAAACACACCTCACAGTGAACAGATTTTTACGGGAATTGTAGAATTTTCATGGATACCCTTCCCACAAGCCCAAACTACCGCCTCGTGTCACTTCGGTGGCCGGGCGGGCTTTTTGTGGGTTGTGCAGCACGGAGGCACTTGTCATGAAAGTTCGCACCGCGCAATCGCCCGTACCGACCGTCCGTTCAACCACGTCCGTACCAGGACGTAATGTTATCCTCTACAAGCAGCCGCCCCTGCCCGAAGCCATTCCCGGCAGCGGGCGTTCGTTCAGCGACAGTCCGCTGAAACAAATCCTCGCCGATATCAGTTCGCGCGCCATATCGCCCCGCGCCATGCAGAGGCTGAGCCTGGATTTATATGCAGGCGGCATCATCACCTGGGAAGAGCATGAGGACCTCGCCTTTCAGGCCGAGTTGCACCCGGACTTTCCGCGCACCATCGGCGCGCTCACCGGCGACAAGCCCCGCCCCGATCACCCCCGCGATTTCGTCAAAGAATGGGAGGGGCGGCTCGACTTTGAACTCAGGCACTCGCCCGAAGGCGGCAAACGCGAACGCGCACTGCGCATTTTATCGGTGCTCAGGCGCATCGACAGCCCCACCAACGCCACCGCTTGAAGGCGGCGCAAGACTTTTACCGGCGCGGCAGTGTGAGACGCGCCTCCAAGCCGCCGCCATCTCGGTTGATGAGGACCACGTCCCCACCGTGGGCGTGGGCGATGGAGCGCACGGCGGCGAGCCCCAACCCAACACCTCCGGTGTCGCGCGACCGCGATCCTTCGCCCCGCACGAACGGCTCAAACACCCGATCCAACATGTCAGCGGCGATACCGGGGCCGTCGTCGCGCACGCTCAAGACAATGTTGTCATCGGTACTTGAGAGTTCGACCTCCACCACATGTGCATAGCGGAGCGCATTGCCCAGCACGTTATTCACCAAGCGCTTCAACCCCAAGGGCCGCCCGGTGAACGCAAGTGTGCTGGGCAGGATGCAGGTTACGCCATCCAACGCCGCACAGGCGCGCACCAGCGCCGCCAAATCCAAGGGTTCGGCTGGCTCGCCCATCACATCGTCACGCGCGAATTGTAAGGTGGCGGCGATCATCGCTTCCATTTCATCCAAGTCGGATAACATCTTTTGACGTTCTTCACCATCCGCCACAAATTCGGCCCGCAGTTTAAGACGCGTGATCGGCGTGCGCAGGTCGTGCGAAATGGCCGCCAGCATGTGGGTGCGATCTTTGACCAATGTTTGAAGGCGTTGCTGCATCAAGTTGAACGCCTTCGCCGCCAACTGGACCTCGCGCGGGCCCGTCTCATCAACGGGCTGGGCGTTAAAGTCCATGCCTAACCGCTCGGCGGCGCGCGCAAACAGTTGCAGCGGTTGAGTGGCCCGGCGCACCGCCCAAATGCTGACGGCGATAACGATGAGCAGACCCAATAGGCCGAACCAGAAAATGCGAGAACTCCACAACGTCGCATGCGGTGCGGGCGGGGTGGTAAAACTCAGCCATGTCTTGTCCGTCAGACGCACCGAAACAATCATGGCCTTACGCGCAAACCCGTCCGTGCCGTGCATCATGCGCCCCATACCTGGGTGGGATTTCATGGGGTGGCGCATGACAAACGTACCCGTTCCGATGCGCACATCATCACGGGAAATGGGGGCAATCTGACTTTTCAAGGCGTCATAGATCAAACGCCCCTGCCACTGAAGGGACGTATCCGCCAGCGGGCTTTCACGCGCCCATGTGACGCTAAATCCTGGACCTTGGTAAGGGTCGAGTGCGTTGAGACGACGTGCCGCTGGCGTCTGCTCCATAACCTGGACCACGCCGGCGATGCGCGTGACCACATTCCAGCCCCCAATGCCGGTGAGTAACGCTTGGCGTTCCCAATACAGTTGGCTCAGCAAAATGCCCGCCACTAAGGCAATGCCCGCAAGCATGACGGCGATGGTTCGGCCCATGATGGTGGCGGGATAGAGGGTCATGGTGCCCCTTTTCCTGCGGAACTTTGCGTGACCTGAGGGGTGAAGATATAGCCCCCGCCACGCACCGTCTTGATCAACGTTGGCGTCTTGGGGTCGGGTTCTAATTTTTTGCGCAGGCGGCTCACCTGTACATCGATGGCACGATCAAAAGGTTGGGCGTCGCGTCCGCGCGCAATGTCCAACAACTGATCGCGGCTCAGCACCCGTCCGGGATGGGTGACGAAGGCGTGTAAAAGCTCATACTCGCCGCCACTCAAAATCACCGACGCGCCACTTGGGTCCGTCAATTCACGCGCCGCCGTATGAAAAGCCCATCCTGCAAAGCGCACCGTGTCCGTCTCATCGACACCCACGGATGGCTGACCGCCGTCTTCAAAACGGCGCAGCACGGCTTTAATGCGCGCCAAAAGCTCGCGCGGATTGAACGGTTTGGGCATGTAATCGTCTGCCCCCATTTCCAGGCCGACGATACGATCCGTGTCCTCACCCACGGCGGTGAGTATAATGATCGGCACATGATTTTTTGCGCCACGAAGCTTGCGGGTGAGCGTCAGGCCGTCGTCGCCCGGCATCATCACATCAAGAACGACCAAGTCGATAGCGTTGTCTTTCAGGCACGCGTGCATCGCGCGGCCATCTTGGGCCGTGCTGACGCGCAGTCCGTGCTTGACCAAAAACCGGGCCAAAAGGTCGCGGATTTCAAGGTCGTCGTCTACGACGAGTATGTGCGGTACGCGGTCCATAGGGCAACTATAGCGCTATGTTTCCAATACGTTTAGAGGAACTTGGTAACGCAATGTAACAGCACTCTAAATGCTCACATACGGTTACATTTCTGCCGTTTTCAGACATATGCCTGCAACACCTGGATGTTGAAATGAAAGCATCAAAAATTAAACCAGAACAGGAGACACGTCATGAAACGCAACACCTTCATTCTCACCGCCGCCGCACTCGGTATCGCCGCACTGGCCGCTACAACAACCTTGGCGCACGGTCCGGGTTATGGAAAGGGCATGATGCAGGGCGATGGCCAGGGCTATGGCATGATGCACGGCCAAGGCCAAGGCTACGGTCCGGGCATGATGCAAGGCCATGGCGGGGGCTTTGGCCCCTATGGCGATTGCCAGAATAAGCGGACCCTCGACAAACCGCTCACCGTTGACGACGTCCGGGCAAACTTAGAAGCCAACCTAGAACGCCAGGGCAATGATCGGCTCAAGGTCGGCAAAGTCGAAAGCAAAGACGACAAGACGATCACCGCAGAAATCGTGACCGTTGACGACTCCTTGGTTCGCACCATTGAAATCGACAAGACCACGGGGCGCCACTTTCCGGTACGATAAATGTCGCCATCCATAAAAAAAATCGCCCGGGTTGGATTCGCCGGGCGGTTTTTTTGTGGGCTTTTGTAATGCACCTCGAAAGGTACATACGCTCAGAATATAAACTCCCAGTTACACTTCGAAGACACGACGCATACTCCTTGCCATGTGCTACGGGGGCTGGCAGAATCACCGAAGCGAGGGGAGCGCACCATGAACTACACCTCTGATTCTGATATGTTGCAGCGCCGCAAATGGGAACGCCGCGACTACCAGTCTGCGATGACGCTGATGTTGGCCGATGGTCGGCGTCTGCAAGGGCAAACCCTTGACGCCAGCATGGGCGGTGTGTTCCTGGGATTGCTGGACGGCACGGCGGGCATCACCTCCGGTATGGCGGCCGAACTCCTGATCAGCCCCGACGAAAGCGACGTCGGCATCCCCTGCACCGTGGTGCGCGTCAAGGCGGAAGGCGTGGGACTCAACTTTGCGGCAGATCAAGCGGCCTTCGGCGTCTTCGTCACCCACGACATGCTACTGGACCTGCTGAGCAGCATCAGTAACGACTTCGCCACAACCTTAGACCTAAACACAACGTTGTCGGTCAGCGTGGCGCACATGAAAAACTACCTGCAGGCCGAAGCCGCGTCGCTGTTCTTGATTGATCAAGACACAAATGAAATCGTGTGCGAGGCGTGTTCTGGCCCGGTCGACATCATCGGCATGCGCCTCAAAATGGGCGAAGGTATCGTCGGCAGGGCGATCCAATCCGCCGACCCGCACATCGTCCACGACGTCAGCGATGACATAGGCTTTTCGCAGCGCGTGGATGAAGTCACCGGGTTCAAGACCCAGTCTGTCCTGTGCGCCCCCTTGCGCGTGAAAAACAAAACCTTTGGCGCGTTAGAGGTCATCAACAAGCGCGGCAGCGGCCTGTTTACCAGCTATGACCGCATGGTGTTGACCGCCCTGGCTTCGGCCACGGGCATGGCCATCCACAGCGCCCACCAAGCCGCTGATTTGGTCAAAAAAGACGCCGCCGAGCAGGCCAGCAAGGCTAAATCGGAATTCATATCATCCATGAGCCACGAATTGCGCACGCCGCTCAACGCCATATTAGGGTTCGCACAACTGATGCAATTCGACGAGACCGCATCGTTTCGTGACCGCGACCGCGCGTCCATCGCCAGCATTATTTCTGGCGGGGAACAGTTACAATCCCTGATCAACGAAGTTTTGGACCTGGCAAAGATAGAAAGTGGCAAATTCACCATAGACATTATCGAAACTTCACCGCTCGACATACTCGAAAATTGCCTGGACATGAGCTATGGCGTTGCGAAAAAGGCGGGTATCCGCATACTTGATGAAACTCAGGGACACAATCTTCCCGCCATCTGGGTAGACCCCAAGCGATTCGGTCAGGTGCTGCTCAACCTCCTGTCCAACGCGATTAAATATAACTGCGATCAGGGTACCGTCACCGTCACTGCAAAACTGACGTCGGACGACATGTTGCGCTTTTCCGTCAGTGATACCGGCCCCGGCATTCCTAAGGATAAACAGGACTTAATTTTCACCCCCTTCTCGCGCTTGGACATGGAAGGTGGGGCTAAGGAAGGCACCGGCATTGGCCTCACCATCACCAAAAACCTGATAGAATTGATGCATGGGCGCATCGGTTTCGAAAGCTCACCCGGCACGGGAACCACGTTCTGGGTCGACGTCCCTATAACAGGGAAACCCTAAGGCATCCCACACAAAAAACCGCCCGGGCTGAGTGCACCGGGCGGTTTTTTGTATGCGACGCGAAGGTGAGGCTTATGCGCCCTCGCCGTCCTTCTGTTCGGCCTTTTCCACTTTGGGCAGCGGCGCCAGTTTGATGTGCAGTTCGCGCAGACGTATGTCTTCGACAGTGGCGGGCGCGCCCATGAGCAAATCTTGAGCCTGCTGGTTCATCGGGAATGCGATGACTTCGCGGATGTTGGGTTCGTCGGCCAGCATCATCACCATGCGATCGATGCCCGGTGCGGAGCCACCGTGAGGCGGGGCGCCGAACTTAAAGGCCGACAGCATGCCGCCGAATTCTTTTTCCACCACGTCATTGGAGTACCCGGCGATTTCAAACGCCTTGTACATGATTTCCGGCAGGTGGTTTCGAATGGCGCCCGACGACAGCTCGATACCGTTGCACACGATGTCGTACTGATACGCCAGCACGTCTAAGGGGTCGCCGCTCAACAGCGCGTCCAGCCCGCCTTGCGGCATGGAAAACGGGTTGTGCGAGAATTCGATCTTGCCGGTGTCTTCGTCCATTTCATACATGGGATAGTCGACGATCCAGCAGAAATCGAAACGCCCGGTTAAGCGCAGGCCCAACTCGTCGCACACCTTGTCGCGGGCAAAGCCTGCGTACTTGGCGGCCAAGTTTTCTTTCTGGCAGACAAAGAACACGGCGTCGCCGTCTTGGGCGCCGGTCTGAGCCTTGATGTTTGCGACCCGGTCTTCGTCCAGGTTCTTGGCGATGGGACCCTTGGTGGTGCCGTCGGCATTGTAGATGATGTAGCCCAAGCCGCCCATGCCTTCGTCCCGCGCCCAGCCGTTGAGCTTGTCGAAGAAGCTGCGCGCTTTGTCTGCGGCCCCGGTGGCGGGAATGGCGCGCACCACCGAACCTTTTTCGATGTTGTCGGCGAACAAGCCAAAGCCGCCACCCGCGAAGTGTTCGGTGACGTCGGCAATAATCAAAGGATTGCGCAGGTCGGGCTTGTCGTTACCGTACTTGAGCATGCTATCTTTGTAAGCGATGCGCGGAAACGGCAACGGGGTCACTGTACGCTCGCCACCAAATTCGGTGAAGATACCGTGCAGCACGGGCTCGATGGCATTGAACACGTCGTCTTGGGTGCAGAACGCCATTTCATAATCGAGCTGATAGAACTCGCCCGGCGAACGGTCGGCGCGGGCGTCTTCATCGCGGAAACACGGCGCGATTTGGAAATACTTATCGAAGCCCGACACCATCAGCAGTTGCTTAAACTGCTGCGGAGCCTGGGGCAGCGCATAAAACTGGCCGGGGTGGATACGCGACGGCACCAGATAATCACGTGCACCTTCGGGCGACGACGCAGTCAAAATCGGCGTCTGCATTTCCAAGAAGCCTTGGTCGGTCATGCGGCGACGGATACTTGCGATGACCTGAGAGCGCAGCACGATGTTGGCGTGAACGCTTTCGCGGCGCAAATCCAGGTACCGGTGCGTCAGGCGCATCTCGTCGGAATATTCTTCGGTGCCCGCCACCTGCATGGGCAACACGTCGGCGGCACTTTCTAGGTGAAAGCTTTCCACCACCAATTCGATCTCGCCGGTGGGCAGATCCGCGTTGATGGTTTCCGCGGTACGCTTAACCACCTTGCCGGTGACGGTGACGACGCTTTCGGGCCGCGCGTCTTCAATGGCTTGAAACATGGGGCTGGATTGATCGATAACCACCTGGGTCAGGCCATAGTGATCGCGCACATCGACGAACAACAAACCGCCGTGATCGCGCTTGCGATGAACCCAACCGGAAAGACGGACTTGGGTGTCCGTATGCTCGGCGCGTAACTCGCCACAGGTGTGCGTACGATAGGGGTGCATCGGTGATCCTTAAACTTCTGAGAAACAGGGCGGCAAACAAAGCCCACAATCGGCGCAAAAGCACACTTTTGAGGGCCGTTTGTCAAGCGAAGACTGGGCATGCGGCTCAATAAAGGGGATGCAGCCCAGACGCCCACGGCATTCGCTTTTGCGCACCCCGCCCCTTAGGCCCGCAAAAAAGGCCCGGTTAGCGCTTTCGGCGCGCCGCAAAACCGTGTAAACACGGACCCATGAAAATGATCACCAAGACCCAAGATCTGGTTACATTCTGCCAGAGCCTTAAAGGAACGCCGTTCGTGACCGTGGACACCGAGTTCATGCGTGAGAACACCTATTATCCCATTCTGTGCCTGATTCAGGTGGCCGGCCCCGACGATGCCGCCGCCATCGATGCGCTGGCACCGGGCATTGACCTGGCCCCGCTGTTCGATTTGATGAGCGCACCGGAAACGCTAAAAGTTTTCCACGCCGCGCGCCAGGATTTGGAAATTTTCTATCACTTAACGGGCAGCGTCCCGGCCCCGCTGTTCGATAGCCAAGTGGCCGCCATGGTGTGTGGCTTTGGCGATCAGGTGGGCTATGAAAATCTCATCGCCAAGCTGACCAAGGCGCGCATCGACAAATCGTCGCGCTTTACCGACTGGTCGCGCCGTCCGCTTTCGGACAAGCAGATCGCCTACGCCCTGGGCGATGTCACGCACCTGCGCGATGCCTACCGTAAACTGCAAACGAACTTGGAAAAGAACGGCCGCGAAAGCTGGCTCACGGCTGAGATGAAGGTTCTCACCTCGCCCGCCACCTACGAAGCCGATCCCATGCTGGCCCACAAACGCATCAAAGCGCGCAACCCCAAGCCCCGGGTCGCCGCACTTTTGGTCGAGGTCGCCGCATGGCGGGAACGCGAAGCCCAACGCCGCGACGTGCCGCGCAACCGCGTGCTGCGCGACGACGCCATATTGGAAATCGCCCACCACGCGCCGAAAACCCCGGCTGACTTAGGCCGCACCCGGGGTCTCGGCGAACGCATGGCCCAGGGTCCGGCGGGCGCAGAAATCCTCAAGGCCGTCAAGCGCGGCCTGGACATCCCCGAGGCTGACTTGCCCAAGCAAAAAAAGCGCGAAGACTTACCCGCGGGCATCGGCCCGGTGGCGGACCTGCTCAAGGTGTTTTTAAAGATGACGTGCGAAGAATCCGGGGTGGCGCAAAAGCTCATCGCCAACGCCTCCGACATCGACAACATCGCCGCTTACGGTGCCAAAGCCCAAGTCCCGGCCATGGAAGGCTGGCGCTTCGAGATGTTCGGCGAAGCCGCGGTCAAACTCCGCTCCGGCGAAATGGGCTTGGCGATTAAAAATAAGAAGGTCGTGCTGTTGGCGAATGAGAACGGCGAGTAACGCAAGCCTACGAAGAACGGAATGCTATCACCCGATGAGTTCAAGCGGCAGAAAAAAATGACGCCGCAAGGTGTCTAACAAATTGGGAGCATCTCACTGTTTTCTTTGAAATTCCAGGCCGAAGAAAGAACCTTTGTCGGTTCCACCTTGCACTTGACATCCGTTCCTGGATAACGGTAAGCCGCTAGTGCTTCCTTCATGAGAGCAACCGTGACGCGCTCTTCCTCCGCAGAAGAAAACGCATAGTGAACCGACTCGGCAGGGCCACTGTAATCTTTTTCCAACCGTGCCAAATTGTCACATCCGGCAATCTTAACAATCGTTGAGCAAAGTTCCCGCGCAAACTCCCCTTCAACGACTGTCACCTCAAGCTCCGCAACAAACGGGATGATTTTGTCCTGCCAAAAAAGATTGAAAGACTGACCAATTCCATCTTTCCTAAAACCTGCGGATACGACAATGGCATCGCGTTCTTCATCAATGTAAATGTGTCTGTCACGGTCATGAATAAACATGTTTCACCCTGTGTTCAGGGTTTGCGAAGCCGCACCTATCTTCAGCAATTTAATCGCCGGGCGTTTTTCTTGTTTGGCGATTTCCAGGTTGTAGTGATCTTGGAGGTTGGTCCAGAACTCTGCCGTGGTGCCGAAGGCGGCGGCGAAGCGCAGTGCGCTATCGGCGGTGACGCCGCGTTCGCCGGACACGATTTTGGTGATGCGATTGGGCGGCACGCTCAGCGCCTGAGCCAACTTATTTGCGCTCAGCCCGTATGGGGTCATGAATTCCTCTTTGAGAATCTCGCCGGGGTGGATGGGGTCTAACATAGTCGTTCGCTCCATTAGATGGCCTAGTGATAATCCGTAATTTCGACGCCATACGCATCGCCGTCTTTCCATTCAAAACAAACACGATACTGATCGTTGATGCGGATCGAATGCTGCCCCAGCCGGTTCCCTTTAAGCGGTTCCAGGCGGTTTCCCGGTGGTCTCGTCAGGTCGTTCAAGTTTTGGGCGGCATGAATCATGACCAGCTTACGCAATGCCATGCGCGCAATCGCGCGCCATTTTCTGTGACAAGCGGTTCTGTTGAACAATGCCTGAGTATGCTTGTCGTGAAAGGTTTTGATCATGGCGCTAACATAGCACATTTACGTATTACGTACAACGTAAAGAAAGGTCAGAGCAAAAGCGGGTAACGCCCTACTCCACCTTGCTTTTCAGCCCTAGAGCTTTAGCCAGTGTTTTGAGGCGGCGCTCTACGGCTTCGCTGACCAGGGCGTCACGGTGGTCTTCGGGTACGCACAGGTACAATTTGTCCTTCGTGACGCGCAGTTCGGTTTGCGCCAGCAGTCCCGGTGCGCCGCCGGAAATGGTGTGGGCGAGACGCAAGGCCTGGCCGGTGACCCTGATCCACGACAGTTGCCCCATGTCCAACAATCCGAGAATCGGACGGATCAGCGGATCGTCCATGCTGCCGTCTTGACGCACGTACAAGGTCGACGCGATCAGCGCCCGGTCTGAATGGCTAAGCCCGGCATAGGGGATGCGCAGGGCGCGCATGAAGGTGTGCTCGGCGCGGTAATCGGTGTGTTCGTTCCAGCCGATATCGCTCATCAAACAGGCGGCATAGCGCAGCCGTTCCTGAGCCGGTGTCTCATCGGGAAACAGCGGCGCCACCCAGTTCTGAATTTCACGGCCATGCAGGGCAAAACGCCCGGTGCGCTCGACCATGGTCTTGCACGCGCTGAGCAACGGGTCTTGGTGGCGCATGGCATCGGGCAACGCCGACAGCAACACCCCCTCGCGCATACCAAAGCCAGAAAATTGCACCATCTTGGCCTTGCTGACGTTCAGCATACCTTCCAATGCGGCGGCGGCGAACGGCAAGGTGTCGATGCGTTTTTTCGGCACGCCGGGAATCAGTTCTAACGAATGTCGACCCGCCCCGCTGATCAAGTGCAAGATGCCCCGCGCGGTGTCGGCATCGATGGCGAAATTATCGACCACGTGCAGCGGATGGCTGGTCTGGTCGATGATAATTCGCGCAATGGCCCGCCACGACCCGCCCGCAGCATACAGCGTGCGGCCCTTAACCTTTTTCAGCCAACCAAGGCCCGACAAGGTCTCGCTCACCAGGGTCCGCGCGCGTTCGGGATCTCCCTTTGCGGCTTCCGAGAGGCGTAGATGTCCGAGGGCAAAGGTCGCGGATTTATCGAACGCGCCGTCGTTCAAGCCCACCAAGTCCAAACTGCCGCCGCCCAAATCGCCGATCACGCCGTCGGCCTTGGGCACCCCCATGAGCAATCCTAAGGCGGCGTATTTGGCTTCGTCTTCACCGCTGAGCACGATAATGTCCAGGTCCAGCATGTCATGGACTTTGGCGATGAAATCGGGGCCGTCTTCGGCCTCGCGCACGGCGGCGGTGGCGACCAGATCCAGGCTTGCCACCCCCATGGCATTGGCTAGGCCCACAAACCGGCGCAGGCTGCGCAGGGCGCACTTTACGCCGTCGGGATGCAGCCGCCCGCTTTCGCCCATATCGCGGCCCAACGCACACTGGGACTTTTCGTTGTACATGGGAATCGGCAGGCGCATGGGGGCGTCATAAACCACCAACCGCACGGAGTTGGAGCCAATGTCCACCACCGCGACGCGCCCGCTGGGCTGTCCCGGCTTTGTGACCGTTGCCGTGTACATGGTTTATGTCCGCTTTGTTTTGGCTTTGCTTGTGGATTTGGGTTTAGGTTTGGTTTTGACTTTGCCGCTACGCACACCGCTTCCGCGCCCCGATAAGCTAGGCGAGGTCATAAAGTAATGGTGCACGTTGATGCCGTCCTTAACCTGAACGCGCTCATAGCTGCCATCGGGCTGCAAGGTCCAGCTTTGATCCGTATCGCGCATGTTCAAAATGAAGATTTCGTCCAGCACCTGACGATGCACGGTGGGGTTTTCGATCGGCACCAAGGTTTCCACCCGGCGATCCAAGTTTCTTGGCATCCAATCGGCTGACGAAATATAAATTTTAGCCTCACGCGATGGCAGGTCCTGGCCGTTGGCGAACACAATAATGCGTGCGTGTTCCAAGAACCGCCCGACGATGCTTTTGACGCGGATGTTTTCGCTCAAGCCCTTAACGCCGGGGCGCAGACAGCAAATACCGCGCACCACCAACTCGATCCGCACGCCCGCCTTGGACGCCCGATACATGGCGTCGATCAAGCCCTGATCCACCACCGAGTTCATCTTCGCCCAAATGGCGGCGGGTTTGCCGGCCTTGGCATTGGTGATTTCGTCTTCAATGCGGTCCAATAAGAACCCGCGCATGGTGATGGGGGCATACACCACCTTTTCCATGCCTTCGGGCTTGGCATAGCCGGTCATGTAGTTGAACAAACGCGCCGCGTCCGCGCACAATGCCGGATCACAAGTGAAGAACGAAAGGTCGGTATAGACCTTGGCCGTGATCGGGTGGTAATTGCCGGTGCCATAGTGGACATAAGAGCGCAGGCCCTTGGACTCGCGGCGTACCACCAAGTTCACCTTGGCGTGGGTCTTTTTATCCATGAAGCCATAGATCACCTGCACCCCGGCGCGTTCCAGATCGCGCGCCCAGCGGATGTTGGCTTCTTCGTCAAAGCGCGCTTTCAGCTCGACCATCGCGGTGACCGACTTGCCGGCCTCGGCCGCTTCGATGAGGGCCTCGACGATGGGGCTATCGTTAGAGGTGCGGTACAAGGTCTGCTTGATCGCCACCACCTTGGGATCGCGTGCGGCTTGGCGCACGAACTGCACCACCACGTCAAAACTTTCATAAGGGTGGTGGACGATGAGATCTTTCTTGCGCACGGCTTCGAATACGTCACCGCCGAAATCAATCACCCGTTCGGGGAAGCGCGCATTGAACGGTTCAAACAAAAGGTCCGGACGATCCTTGACGATTAACGAGCTCAAATCCGCCATGCCCAAAAGGCCACTTAAGCGGAACACGTCATCTTCATCGACACCGATTTCTTCAACGACGATAGCACCCAACTCATCGGGCATATCTTGGTTCACGGTGAGGCGGATAACCGAGCCGCGACGACGGCGTTTCAAGGCACTTTCGAAGGTCCGCACCAAATCTTCGGCCTCTTCGTCGATTTCCATCTCGCTATCCCGGATGATACGGAAATTGGCGATTTGGATGGGATCGTAAGACGGGAACAGGCGGTCCATAAACAACACCACCAGCTCTTCAATGGGGACGAAGCGAATGGTCGATCCGGGCAACCGCACGAACCGCTCGATCAGGCGGGGAATGGGCAAAAGTGCGCGCAGCATCTGGTCCGATTTACGCTGCTTCAACAGCATCACCAGCGAAAAGCCTAAGTTGGGAATGAACGGGAACGGATGGGCGGGGTCGATAGCCAGCGGCGTCAGCACCGGGAAGATATGATCCATGAAATAGCTATCCAGCCACTTCTTGTCACGGATCGACAGCTCCGTGCGGTCCAAAACCTTGATGCCTTCGTCGGCCAACTCGGTCTTCAGCACCACCCAGATGCGCTGCTGTTCATCCATCAGGCCTTGCGCCGCTTGGTTGATGGCCGCCAGCTGTTGCGCCGGGCTGAGTCCGTCCTGACTGATGGTCGAGACACCCGCGCGCACCTGCCCCTTCAGGCCCGCCACGCGTACCATGTAAAACTCATCCAGGTTAGCCGATGAAATGCTCAAGAACCGCACCCGTTCCAACAATGGGTGCTGCGCGTTCATGGCCTCTTCCAACACGCGCGAGTTAAACGCCAACCACGAAAGCTCGCGATTGATAAAACGATCCGTGGACTTCAGGGAAATAGCGAGAGAATCGATGGCGTTCATGAGGGACTGTCCGAAAGTTGAAATTGTTAAGTCAGTCTAGACGGTTGAACCTCACTTGTCATGCGTTGGTGAAAGCATAGTTTACGCTAAATTCACGACCATTTCCGGGGAACCCACGGGGGTGGTAAGCAACTTTAATTGCAAGACCCGACGTTCAACCACCAACGCCTCCCCGTGACTTAGGACTCTTCGCCCTCTGGGGCGGGAAGGCCGGGCAGCGGCGAGGCAAAATGTACAACCCGCTGTGGGAAGGGTATCTCGATGCCCTTGTCCTTGAACGCATCGTTAATTGCAAAGCGGATATCCGAACCCGTTTGCAGACGTTTTTCCACATCGCTCAGATAGGCGCGCAGCTCAAAATTTAGCGAGCTGTCCGCAAAATCGGTGAACAGAACGGACGGCTCCGGGATGGCCGTCACATTCGGGTGGGCCTTGGCGCAGTCCAGCAACACGGATTCCACCAGATGCGGGTCGGTACCGTAGGTGACGCCGACGACCACCTCCACCCGCCCCAAAACATTCTTGTGGGTCCAGTTCACCACCGGGCTGGAAATCAGGTCCGCGTTGGGGATGATGACGCTGGCCCGTTGGAAGGTCTCGATCTCCGTCGAGCGTACGTTGACCTTATTGACCTTACCTTCATGTCCGCCGACCACCACCCAGTCGCCCGGCTTAATGGGGCGTTCGGCCAACAAGATGAGTCCCGAGACGAAGTTGTTAACCACGTTCTGCAGGCCAAAACCGATACCGACCGAGAGCGCGCCAGCGACAAGCGCCAAATTGGTGAGGTCGAGGCCCAGCGCGGAAATGGTCACCAGCACCGCAATAACGACGCCAATATATCCCACCCCCGTTTTGAGCGCATCCCGAACCCCTTTGTCCTTCGTCAGGTTCGGCAGAACGTGATTTTCCAGGCCCTTTTGAATCATCCGCGTGAGGAAGATAATGGCCGTGAACAGCAAGAGGCCGATGAAAACATCTATCAATGAGAACGTATAGGAACCGATCCGAATACCGCGCATGAGATTTGCAAGCGAGGCGGCCGTTTCCTCGGTGCCGAGTCCCCACACAGGCAACAGCGCCACACCGGCGACAATGAGAAAGCCAAGATCGTAAAGGGCCCGCAGCCAAAACAGCAATCGTGTGCTGCCCTCGCGTTTTAGGGCTAACAAATCTCGAACCCACCGGCCGATGGGCCGCTTAGCATCCAAGGATGCCGCCAGACTTTCCCGGCCAACGCTGCGCAACAGTCCCAGCCCGGCCAAAACGAGGCTGCTGAGGATAATCGCGCGCATTAAGTAGGTCGACAGCCCGGTGTAGCCAAGCACCGCCGCAACCGGCAACGCAACCAGGCCGACGGTCAGAAAGGCGCGCACACGTGGGTACTTGGCCGCGCTGGCAGCGGCTTGTGCCGTCTCCTCCGCCGGGGTCTGCCCCCAGATGCGCGAGTCCAACAGGGAAAGCATGATTGGTGTCAGGATAACGGTGAACAGTAACGCCGCCACACTGCCCAACTCCGCCGACGGAGCCGCCCAAGCCGTCGCATTGTGAAAGCCATCGAACACAAGAAAGGTCACGAGAACGAGCTTAAGCCGGAGGATTAACCGTCGCGAAGGTTCGTCGTCAAAATTGAACAAGCGCCATACCTGGTGGTGCGGCGCCAAATTGGCGTTGATCAATGCGTAGCCTAAGAAAAACAGCACCAGTCCACTGACCGTACCCCGAACCACAGTCGCCAGTGGGTCTTGCACGAGATCGCCGTCGAACAACAGCGAGCCTACCAAAACAACAAATACGATGGGGGCCAAGGCACGACCGGCGCCTTCCACCACCCCGGCAAGCAGACGACGGCTATAGGTCGGGTTTTCAATTCCCATGACCCGACCAAAGCGGCTGCGCAGCCAACGCCCCAACGCCCAACTGGCGATGGCCGCGATCAGCGCCACCAGCAGATTGCGCCACAAGGACGTCTTTTCGACCGGGCTGTTGCGGACCTCCATCCACCACTTCCCAGGAGCTTCAACGAATGAAGCGTCAAACACCTTGATGGCCTCCGGTATGGCGATGGCCCACGCCTTTTGACTGAGCGGTGTGAGGGAGCGTTCGAACAGGGTGTCCTTCAAGCGCTCGCGCGACCGCAGATTGATATTGGATAGGGCCTGTTCCGCCTTGGCGATAATGAGACCCGCCTGCTTGGCTTGGCCTTCAAAGAGCGATAGCTCTTGACCAAGCTCCTTACGGCGCTTTTGTATCGCAGCAGCTTCGCCATTGCCCCCCTCGACCGGTGGCCGACCCAAGGCCTCAAGAAGCCCCTTGCTCTGCCTGGCCTGTTTGGCGGTAGAATCACGCTCCACCGCCGCTAAATCGGCAATATTTTTAAGTTGGCCGCGCAGGTCGCGCTCTTCCAAGCTGCCGGTACGACCACTCTGAACCCGCTTTTCGATTTTCTGAACGGCGCGGTCCCACGACTGCACCTGTTTATCAAAATCGGCAGCGCTTTCCGCCGCGACGGACATGCCTGCATTGCACAGAGCCAGCACAAGCGCCAGCACACCGAGGGTGCGGAAAATCAATTTTCCCATCGTATCAAATCCACTTGAAGCGACGCATGATCAAGACCTCGATCGCCACGACTACGACTAACCCGCCGCACACCGCCCAGAACGCCCACCCGGCGTCGGCACCGGGGATGCCGCCCACGTTGATGCCCAGCAATCCGGTCAAAAAACCCAGCGGCAACATGACGGTGGCGACCACCGTCAAGGTATACATGGTGCGCTCCATGCGCTGAGAGATGCGGCTCGCCAGTTCGTCTTGCACCACCGCCGAGCGTTCGCGCACCTCGTCCAACTCTTCCGTAATCCGGGTCACGCGGTCCACCGTTTCACGCAGACGCCCCTGCATCTGATCATCGAGCCATGGCTCCTCCACTTGCGCGAGGCGGTTCAGCGCTTCGCGTTGGGGCGCCACATAGCGGCGCAAGGAAATCGCCACCCGCCGACAATCAATCAGATTGCTGCGCACGTCGCGCATATCCAGTGGCTCGCCTTTATCGGAGCCAACCAACTGATCTTCCAGGTTAACCACCTGGTCGCTTAACCCTTCGATGACCGGTCCCATGCGTTCGGTCATGCGTGCCGCCAGTCGGGCGACCAGATGACCGGTCGATATCGGTCCTTTGCCTACCGCCAGTTGGTCACGGATGTCTTGCACGGCCATGAGGGGACGAAACCGCGTCGAGATGACCCGGTGTTGATCTATCCACATGCGGATAGACACCATATCTTCGGGCTCCGCGCCGGGATTGAGGTTGACGCCGCGCAGCACCAGCAAAATTCCGTCGTCATACCCGTCGCAGCGGGGCCGCGATTCCTCGGCCAACAAACCATCAATGACAAAGCTGTCGAGGCCGCTGTGTTCGCGAAGCCAACTATCGGTGCTTTCGTGTGCGCAATCCAAGTGGACCCAAATCGGACCCAAATCCGCCGTCCAGTCATTCACCTCCGACCAGGCAAGAGGCGCGCCCTTGCCCTGGCCGTCCAGCAGATAGGCGCAGATCAATTCCGGGTGCTCAGTCATGGCCGACCTCTCCATTAATCCGTGGCAGCACACTCGGTGCCAATATGGGGTTTGTCTCGAGACGGAAACACTACAGCCCGTTTTGGCCCGCCACGCGCACCGTGTAAAACTCATCCAGGTTAGCCGGTGAAATGCTCAGGAATCGCACCCGTTCCAACAATGGGTGCTGCGCGTTCATGGCTTCTTCCAACACGCGCGAGTTAAACGCCAACCCCGAAAGCTCGCGATTGATAAAACGATCCGTGGACTTCAGGGAAATAGCGAGAGAATCGATGGCGTTCATGTGGGACTGTCCGAAAGTTGAGATTGTTAAGTCACTCTAAACGGTTAAGCCCCACTTGTCATGCGCCGGTGGGCGATTAATGGGGGCGGCTTAGAGCGATTTTACACACACATTTATAAGTTGAGTCTTGGCTAGCAATGAATACCATGTGTATGGCACCTCCGATGAGGTTAAGGTGCCGCACGATGGTACTTAGAGGTAGGGGTAAAATGGCTCAAGGGAGTGCAAGCTGGAAAACAACCAATTCTTTAAAGAATTGGGCCTTTCAGTATTCATTTTTTTCCTCTTTCAAGAAGAAAGATGAGGACAATTATATTGTCGCGCCCCGCGCCCCGCTCGGTGAAGCCTATATATTGAATGAAGATCAGTTTCAGGTTTTTAAGAGCTGGTACTTCGATAAAATCATTACTGTTAATAGACCATTGCACGTACGGATTATGGCCGCCCTGACCGCCTTGGCGATCCTTGCACTGCTTACTGCAGGAATCAAAGAGCATATCAGCATGGGACTTGCGACAATCCTTATGGTGATCATTTCCACGCCGACGTTTTGGATTACATATAAGGCCTGGCGTATGAATATGAATCGTATGATGGAGACCTTTCCGTTTCCTCAAGCGCCAACGGCCCAATATCGTTTTGGCACATGGTTAGAACGATTCTGCGAGGTCATGGCGACCATGAGCTTTCTCAAATGGGCGGCATGGTTGATTTTGGCCATAGAAGGCACGTATTTCTTGTTCATATTTATTGCCACTGGATTAGCGGTGTTTGCGTACGCTATTGATCCAACGCAAATGGTTCAAATTGATGGCATTGGGCTGATGTTTGCAGCAGTTGTTTTGCGGGGCGCTTTACTGGCTATTCCTTTTGCCATTCTAATACCCAGGCACAAATTCAAGAGGCGCACCGGTAAGCCGCTCACGCTTGAAAACCTCTACCTTAGTGAGGTTGGTAGCGACTTCGCTTAGTGCTCGTGGTGCTCATGCGCGATTTGGACGTCTTTGACCGATGCGTATTCCACCGTGTGGCGCATGCCGTCCAGGTCCAAAATGACGATATTGCCCTCGATCACCCGCTCGGGCTGGGGATGGGTGTTGAAGAAATTCCAGATGTAGCACGCGGCCAGAACTTCGCCCGAGCCTTGGTCCACGTTTTCGTCTTCCTGGGCGCGCGCCATAAAGGTATCCAGCAGCGTGTGGGCCTTCTTCAGGTCGTCCTCGCCATAAGGTTCGATCACGCCCGAGGCCTCTTCCAGGTCGGCTAAAAACTTGGCGAAGGCGGCGTCGGTAATGGCGAAGTCTGCCACCAGTCCGGCGCTGTAATAGGTCACTTGGCGCATATCTTGTCTTTATGCTCCTAAGGGCTCAGCTATCCGATTGGGCGTCTAGGATGTCTAAAACCCGGCGCACCAGCGGCTTGGTTATGGCGCGCTTTTCCGCCAAGGACAACGCGTCTAAGGCCTGGATCAGGCCGCGCACGCCCGCGAAGGTCCGCTCCATACGGGCGAGCATATAACTCAGCACGTCCTGGTCCACGCTCATTTGACGGTCGGAGAACTGCTTGACGATTAAGGCCGCCAGCAAGGCGTCGTCGGGGGGCTTGATCTCGGCCACTTGGGCGGTGTTGAGACGCGAGCTAAGATCCTTCAGCGTCCCCCCCCAGCGCGCCGGGGCGTGCAGCGCGGTCATGAGGATTTTCGTGTCCGCTTCTTTGGCCAAGTTATAAAGGTGCAATAGCTCTTCCTCCAAGCCAGCACCCAAGAATGTCTCGGCATCTTCAACCACCAGGGCTGGATGGTGGCCCAACACTTGGTCCGCGCCGTCTTGCCTAAGGGTTTCGATTGATACCAAAGCCGCGCCCGAGAGCGCTTGAAACACATGGGCCAAGTGAGTCTTACCAGAGCCGTGCGGTCCGGCGATGACCAGCACCGATTGGGGCCAATGGGGCCAGCGCTCGACCCACTGTACGGCTTCTGAGTTAAAGGAGGCGACGAGAAAGTCCTCACCACCCAACGCCGGGCGATGGTCAAAATCGAAGGGAATTTGCGTCACGGTTATGGGCCTGTATAGAGAACGCTTTGGCGATAGCGTCCGATGGCGAAACGCACCAGCACGCCAATCACCGATGCCGTGGGCACCGCCAACAACACGCCGGTAAAGCCGAACAACGCGCCGCCGGTCATCAAGGCAAAAATAATCCACACCGGATGCAAGCCGACGCGCCCGCCCACGAGGTTGGGGGTCAGCGCCACCGCGTCCAAGGTCTGGCCGACGGCGAATACCAGCCCGACGAGGGCGAACGACATTGCGTCGGTAAACTGCAACAACGCCACGCCAAAGGCGACGATCAGGCCAATGATCATGCCCACATAGGGGACAAATGCCAGCAGCCCACTGCCAAGCCCGATCAACAGTCCAAAATCAAGCCCCACCAGCGTCAGGCCGGTGGCGTAAATAGCCCCCTGCGCCAAGCACACGGTGGCCTGACCGCGCACGAATCCGGCGACGGTGTCGTCGATTTGGCGAAACTGTTCGCGGATGGTATCAGCGGATGCGCGGGGCAACAATTCGTCTACTTTGGACACCAGCTTGTCCCAATCGCGCAACAAGAAGAACGCCACCACCGGCATGATGAACACCAGCGATAGGGCGTTAACGAAGGCTTTGCCACCGAGGAACAGACTTTTCAGAAACCCGCCCAGCCACGCCACGGCCTCGCCCGCAAAGGCCCCGGCGCTGCCCTTAATTTGTTCGATTTCGTCCGCACCCAACTGGGATTCCAGCTGCACCATATAGGGTTCAACGAACGAGCGAACCACGTCCACACCTTCGGGTATGGATGAAATCAGCCCCGTCACCTGGGCCTGCAGCAACGGCAGCAACGCCACCAAGGCCCCAGCCACTATGGCAAAAAATGTTAACAAAATCAGCGAAGTAGCCGCGACACGCGATTTGACGAGCGCCTCCAGACGATCAGCCAAGGGGTCGAGAAAGTAAGCCACCGCCAAACCGGCGACGAACGGCGTCAGCACCCCCGACAGCACATACAGCGCCGCCAGAAACAGAACCAAGCCCCCAAGCCAAAACCACATCTGGCTTATACCCAGCTTAACCTTCGTCGTGTCCCCACTCATTCGTCGTCCTCCAACTGGGTCCAGCCCTTGACCCATGTAACGGCATAGGCCAACCCCGATAGAACCGTGGTCGCCGCCGTCAGCAGCACCAGCATATCCAGCCCGCCATCGAATTCAACGCCATATCCCGCATTGGCCATGACCGCCACGACCAACAATATTTGCACGACGGTGTTTACTTTGCTCACCATCAGAGGCTGCATGGTAAGGGAATGTGTCATGGTTTCAAAGAGCAGTGCTCCGCCGACAATGGCGATATCCCGAAACACCACCAAGATTACCAGCCAACTGGCGATGTAGCCTTCGATGCCCAGTGTCACATACACCGACACCAACAACGCCTTATCCGCCAGCGGGTCCAGGTACTTGCCAAGCTCGGTTTCCATATCAAAGCGCTTGGCGATAAACCCGTCCAGCGCATCCGACAGGCCTGCCGCCACAAACACCCAAAACGCCCATAGCATATAGCCTTCAACGATCAGCCATACGACCAACGGTACAGAGGCAATACGCGCAAGCGTGATCAAATTGGGCAAATTCACTGTCTATCCAGACCGATCACGGGGCCGCTCACTGGGCCGATTGCAAATTGGTTTTTTGACCGAGATACCAGTTCCCGGCTTCTTCCCACAGCACCAGGTCCGCTTGATCCAGGGACAGGGCGAGCTGTTCGGCATCACCGATGAAGTGCAAATTCATACGCACCTCGCCCCGGTGCAGCAACACCACTTCGGCGCGGCGTACGATGGCGACACCGTTCAAGCGACTGCGCACGCTGACCCAATCTTTGAGGCCGCTGACGCGGACCTGCAAGGGCAGCACCTGGGCCGCGCCGGCTTGGATCAGGTTGTCTTGCTTCCAATTGTCTTCCACTTGGCTTTTCAGCTGCGCCACGGCGCGGGCCAGCAGGACGTTCACGTCCTCGCCCGGGGCCGCGGTAAAGCTTTTCACCACCGTGTGCTCTTGCAGGGCTGAGCCAAAGCGGGTGAGGTAGACTTCCAATTCCGGCAGGCCGTAGTACGAGTCCATGCGCAAAATACCGTGTGCCACCACCACGTCGCCGGTTTCATAGCGCTTGGCGATGTCTTCCAGGCGCTGCATGTCGCCTTCGATGGCCTGCTCCGCGCCGATCACGCGGACGTCCTGCAGATCCCCCACCGGCAGCACCATGGGGACCAAGCCGCTGGCACCGTCTGTCATTTCACCCCACGCGGCGCGCCACGGATTGGGGTCGTCCCACAACAACAACGCCCCCGCCGCCTGATAGACGGGCAGCATCAACACCGGTTTGGACTCCGTCTCGGCGAAAGGGATGGCGTGTTCGTCCAACAGGGCGCGCACGGCCGGAGCGCGAAAGTGATAGACCATTTTGGCGATATAGCGCACCGAGGAGGCTTTTTCGTCCTCGACCGAGAAATCTTGGATCAGTTCAGCGATGCGCTGGGCCGACAGTTCGGGCAGGCGATCATGATAGGCACTCAGCGTCAGGCGCTTCATCAAGGCCGCAAAGGCTTTCTTCTCGCCCTTGGCCTGGGCCTGGATGCGCGCGGTTTGGGCCGAATCGGCGGTGACGTCAACGGTGATGCCCGAAACCTCAAACAAACGCGGCGCAGCCGCCCAGGCAGGCTGTGTCAGGGCCGCTAAAATCAGCCCGCCGAGTACCACAAAAGCCTTAAATGTCTTAGCGAATGTCATAGTGAATGTCAGTGCGCGCATGTTCACCCGTTTCGTCCCCTTTCCGGCTGGATCATTTTGCAGCATTGCAAAGCGCCCCGGAATGGTTATTTTCACCACAATGGCTCACGTTTTACCACGTTAAGCCACCAATACCAGAGCCGCGTGACTGACACGCGCAAGGAGGCCGCCATTTCCGGGGCAAATTATAAAGACGCAGGCGTCGATATCGATGCCGGCAATGCACTGGTCGAAGCCATTAAAGGCGACGCCAAATCCACCACCCGGTCCGGCGCTATGTCGGGGCTCGGCGGCTTTGGCGCCATGTTCGACTTGAAGGATGCGGGCTATATTGATCCCATCTTAGTCGCGGGCACCGACGGCGTCGGCACCAAGCTCAAGGTCGCCATCAGCACCGGCATCCACAACACCGTGGGCATCGATCTGGTCGCCATGTGCGTCAACGATCTGGTGGTCCAAGGTGCGGAGCCGCTGTTTTTTCTCGATTACTACGCCACCGGAAAACTCGACGTTGAGTCCGGTAAGGCCGTTGTCTCGGGCATTGCCGAAGGCTGTCGCCAAGCGGGCTGTGCGCTGATCGGCGGCGAAACGGCCGAAATGCCCGGCATGTACGGCGGCGGCGAATACGATTTGGCCGGGTTTAGCGTCGGCGCGGTGGAACGCGATGGCGTACTCACGGGGGCCGACGTCCAAGAGGGCGACGTTATTTTGGGTTTAGCCTCCAACGGCCTGCACTCCAATGGCTTCTCGCTGGTGCGCAAGGTGGTGTCGGACGCCGTCATCGGCGGCCCCGCATCCACCAAGTTAGAAGCCGCCGTGCGCGACCACGTCGTGGACAAGGCCCGTCTGGCCTTTAACATCGACGCCCCGTTTGAACCCGGCAAGACCCTGGGCGAGGCTTTACTGGCCCCCACCCGCATTTACGTCAAATCCTGTCTGGCCGCGATCAAGCTGGGCGGCGTCCATGCGCTCAGCCACATCACCGGCGGCGGCATCTTGGAAAACATTCCGCGCGTCTTGCCAGACACCCTGGCTGCAGACATTGACGCCACAGCGTGGGACACGCCGCCCGTATTTAAGTGGCTACAAAAAGAAGGCAACATCCAAGCCACCGAAATGGCGCGCACGTTCAACTGTGGCATCGGCATGGTGTTGGTGGTGGACGCAGACCAAGTCGCCGACATCACCAAAACCTTGCAAGACGGGGGCGAAACGGTCTTTGAAATCGGTCGCATTACTGCGCGCCCGCTCGGCAATGACGGTGTGGTGCTGCAAAACGCCGACAAGGCCTGGGGCTGATTTCATGAAAATCGCGGTGCTGATTTCGGGGCGCGGATCGAACCTGCAAGCGTTGATTGACGCCTGCAAGGACGATAGCTTTCCCGCTAAAATCGTCTTGGTGCTGTCCAATAAAGCCGACGCCCAGGGGCTGGAACGTGCCAAACAGGCCGGAATTCCCACCGCTTTTTTAGTGCCTAAAAATTTCACCGACCGCGATGCGTTCGACGCCGCCATAAGCGAGGCCATCGTCGCCTCGGGTGCACAATTTGTCTGTCTGGCGGGCTACATGCGGTTGCTGTCGGAAGATTTCGTCCGCACCTGGCGCGACAAGCTGATCAACGTTCACCCATCGCTGCTGCCTGCGTTCAAGGGCCTGAACGTGCATGAACAAACCCTGGAAGCCGGGGCGCGGTTTTCCGGCTGCACCGTTCACTTCGTGCGCCCGGCCATGGACGAAGGTCCGATCATTGCCCAAGCGGTGGTGCCGGTCCTGGCCGATGACACGCCAGACACCCTGGCGGCGCGTATCTTGGAACAAGAACATATCATTTATCCGCTTGCGGTGAGGCTGATCGCCGAAGGCCGCGTGCGCGTGTCTACCGAACGCGTCCTGGTCGACGGCCACCAGCCGCCCCAGGGTGCTCTCATCAATCCAGAAGGGTAACTTATGACCAACTGTCCATGCGGCTCCGGCCTTGAATTCAACACGTGTTGCGGCCCTTATGTGGACGGCGCCAAGGCGGCCCCCACCGCCGAAGCCTTGATGCGGTCGCGCTATACGGCCTTCACCCTGGGCAATCTGGCGTACCTGAAAAGCACCCTGTCGAAGGCCGAACAAGCTGACTTCGACATGACCGAAGAAGACCTTGCCGCCAGCAGCTGGCAAAGCCTGGATATCAAAGACTTAGAAGCGGGCCTTGAGGGCGATGAGCGCGGCGTCGTTGAATTCGTCGCCCGTTATAAGGCGTCAGGCACCCAACACGTGCTCCATGAACGCTCCACCTTTTGCCGCGAAGACGGACGCTGGGTCTATGAAAGCAGCATCTACAACCCAAAATCCGCGCCGGTAACGTCGACCAAGGTCGGTCGCAACGATCCGTGCCCGTGCGGGTCGGGCAAAAAATTCAAGAAATGCTGCGGACGTTAATCGGCCAGACAGCCTTTAATTGCGAATAAACGTCATGATCTCTTGAGAGAAGGTCGGGCCTTTTTTGATGAGCGTGACCAGGGGTGGGGCCGATGCTCGCATCTTCTCGGTGATGTCATCCGCCGTCACCACGGCAATACGCATAGACTTGGTCGAGGCAATTGAGTTTAGCACCCAAGACAGTTCAAGCCCGTCAATGCGGCTGGTGTGCAGGGTCGTAATGAGGAAGTCAGGCCGCAGCGTAATGGCCGCGTCGACGGTTTGCAGTGGCTCTTCCATAATGTTGACCTTAAAGCCCAACTGGGCCAATTCCTGGGCGATGATTTTACGCTGCACACCACGCGGCATCAGCAGCATTGCCAAGCCCTTTTCCACCGCATGGGTGCCGCTTTGACGCCGCCCCGAAGGCAGGCCCCGCAACAACATGTGGGCATGTTTTTCGTCTGGGTCCGTACCCACATCCAAAATGGAGGCAATCGCGTCGGAAAAGATCAA
>Ga0316204_10001013_pt1 | contig 84890 bp, 87 predicted proteins | sample 6monrhotite_MG_2_FD_205661 | JGI IMG/M metagenome (GOLD analysis project Ga0316204, IMG submission 205661) | Microbial mat bacterial communities from mineral coupon in-situ incubated in ocean water Damariscotta River, Maine, United States -... | ecosystem: Environmental > Aquatic > Marine >... | reverse complement strand
GAGCGGCATTAGGGCTCGACCGTGCATCCCCGGTCATTTCGAGGCAGGGCCCGCAAGGGGTCTGAGTAAAACTCCACGTGTGGGACGTCACGAATGTCACCCCACTCATCTACTTCAACTCCGGCATTCGCCGGCGTCCCACACACCTCCTAAAGGATCAGGAGGAACACCTCATCCCTCCAGCCGGAAGCGGCGTGGAGATTTTGGTGCATCCCCAAACGAAAAAGCGCCCCCGGCAAGCCGGGAGCGCTCTTCAATCCAGTACGGGGCCATTGGCCTAGTAGCGGTAATGATCGGCCTTGAACGGGCCGGTCTTGGGCAGTTCGAGATATTCGGCCTGCTCGCTGGACAGTACGGTCAGCTTGGCGCCGAGCTTGGGCAGGTGCAGCGCGGCGACCTTCTCGTCGAGATGCTTGGGCAGGATGTAGACATTATTCTCATACTGCTCGCCCTTGGTCCAAAGCTCGATCTGGGCCAGCGTCTGATTGGTGAAGCTGGCGGACATCACGAAGCTTGGATGGCCGGTGGCATTGCCGAGATTGACCAGGCGGCCCTCCGACAGCAGGACGATGCGATTGCCCTCGGGGAAATTGATGATGTCGACCTGTGGCTTCACATTGGTCCACTCGAAATTCTGCAGGGCCTCGACCTGAATTTCATTGTCGAAATGGCCGATATTGCAGACGATCGCCATGTCTTTCATCGCCCGCATATTGTCGACGGTGATGATGTCCTTGTTTCCGGTCGCGGTGACGAAAATATCCATATCGCCGACGACATCATCGATGGTGACGACGGTGAAGCCATCCATGCAGGCCTGCAGGGCGCAGATCGGGTCGATCTCGGTGACGAAGACGCGGGCACCGGCGCCGCGCAGGGATTCAGCGGAGCCCTTGCCGACATCGCCATAGCCACAGACCAGGGCGGTCTTGCCGGCCATCATCACATCGGTGCCGCGTCGGATCGCGTCGACCAGGCTTTCGCGGCAGCCATAGCGATTGTCGAATTTCGACTTGGTGACGCTGTCATTGACGTTGATGGCGGGGAAGGGGAGCTCGCCGCGCTTGTGCATCTGATACAGGCGCATGACGCCGGTCGTGGTTTCTTCGGACACGCCCTGGATGGCGGCCTTGGCCTTGGCGAACCAGCCCGGGGTCGCTGCAATACGTTTCTTGATCTGTGCGAAGAGGGCGGTTTCCTCTTCCGATTTCGGATGGTCGAGCACGGATGGATCGGCTTCGGCCTTTTCGCCCAGGATCAGATACATGGTGGCATCGCCGCCATCATCGAGGATCATGTTGGCGGTTTCGCCATTGCCCCAATGGAAGATGGCGTCGGCATAATCCCAGTATTCCGCCAGCGTCTCACCCTTGGTGGCGAAGACGGGCACGCCGCTCTCGGCGATCGCCGCGGCAGCATGGTCCTGGGTCGAGAAGATATTGCACGAGGCCCAGCGCACTTCGGCACCCAGCGCGGTGAGGGTCTCGATCAGGATGGCGGTCTGGATCGTCATGTGCAGCGAACCGGCAATGCGGGCGCCCTTGAGGGGCTGGGCCTTGCCGAATTCGGCGCGCAGGGCCATCAGGCCGGGCATTTCGATCTCGGCCATATCCATTTCGATCCGGCCCCATTTGGCCAGCGACATGTCTTTTACGAGATAGGGTTTGTCCGCAGCAAAATGCGTCATGACCATCAGGTCCTTCTATTGGCTGTTATGTTTGGAACACGGGGTTGGCGGGCCGGTCGATCCGGCCCGCTTGTATCAGATTTACGCCAGTTTACGCAGCTCTTCGGCCAGGTCGGTCTTCTCCCAGGAGAAGCCGCCCTCAGTGTCGGGATTGCGCCCGAAATGGCCGTAGGCGGCGGTGCGGGCATAGATGGGACGATTGAGTTGCAGCCGGGTGCGGATGCCGCGCGGCGACAGATCGGCCATTTGCCGCAATGCGTCTTCCAGCCGGGTCTCGTCGATCTGGCCGGTACCGTGCAGGTCGACATAGAGCGAAAGCGGCTTGGAGACGCCGATCGCGTAGGAGACCTGGATGGTGCAGCGTTCCGACAGGCCGGCGGCGACAACATTCTTTGCCAGCCAGCGGCAGGCATAAGCGGCGGAACGGTCGACCTTGGTCGGGTCCTTGCCGGAGAAGGCACCGCCGCCATGCGGCGCGGCGCCGCCATAAGTGTCGACAATGATCTTGCGCCCGGTCAGGCCGGCATCGCCATCGGGTCCGCCGATCACGAAAGTGCCGGTCGGATTGACGTAGAATTCGGCCTCGGGCGGGAACCAGCCCTCGGGCAGGACTTCGGAGACGATCGGGCGCACCATTTCCCGGATTTGTTCCTGGGTAATGCCGGCCTTGTGCTGGGTCGAGACAACGACCGACTCGACGCCGACCGGCTGACCGTTTTGATAGCGCAGCGTGACCTGGGATTTGGCATCGGGCTCGAATTCGGGACGCGCGCCGGATTTGCGCAGGATGGCCATGCGCTTGAGGATCTGATGCGAATACTGGATCGGGGCCGGCATCAATTCCGGCGTTTCATTGGTGGCATAGCCAAACATGATGCCCTGATCGCCAGCGCCCTCATCCTTGTTCTCGCCGCTATCAACGCCCTGGGCGATATGCTCGGACTGGCCGTGCAGGAAATTCTGAAAGGTCGAGTTTTTCCAGTGAAAGCCGTCCTGCTCATAGCCGATATCGCGCACAGCCTCGCGGGCCGCCGCTTCAATCTCCTCGGAGGAGACATCGACCGCACACCGGATTTCGCCGGCGAGAATGATCTGATTGGTCGTGGTCAGCGTCTCACAGGCAACCCGTGCTTGGGGATCCTTGCTGAGCAGCAAATCGACGACGGTGTCGGAAATCCGGTCGCAGACCTTGTCGGGATGACCTTCCGACACGCTCTCGCTGGTGAAAATGTAGGATGAGCGGCTCAAGGACGACTCCTCATATAACGATTGCCTTATGTGATTTGGACACAAGCAGATTAGCGGTTGCGGCGCAAGGAAGCTGTGCTGCCGCGTCTCGCGCGCCAGCCCTGCACGCCGGTTGAATGTGTGCCGAACAGGATGCGTTCCCGACCGGCTGCAAGAAACGGGTAGCGTATCACATCATATAAAGATATCTTTATGTCTCACTATGTAGCAGATTGGCTGCAGCGGGGCGATGACCCTGCGCCACCGAGCGGCGATTGAGGTGTGAGGATATGAGTGCAGACACAGCTTCCCGCGACGGTCTCGCCGTCTCTTTCGAGTTCTTTCCGCCCAAATCCGAGGCGATGGAAGCGACGCTGTGGGACTCGATCCGCCGTCTTGAGACGCTCGATCCGGCTTTTGTGTCCGTCACTTATGGCGCGGGCGGCACGACGCGCGAACGCACCCACCGCACAGTGCACCGCATCGTTGATGAGACTGATATCCGACCGGCGGCGCATCTGACTTGCGTCTCGGCGACCCGGTCTGAGGTCGATGAAGTGGTCCGAGATTATTGGGATGCCGGTGTGCGCCATATCGTGGCACTGCGCGGCGATCCGCCGGAGGGAATTGGCGAAGCCTACCGTCCGGCCCGCGGCGGCTATGCCAATGCGGCCGAGTTGGCGGCCGGGATCCGGGCGATCGGTGATTTTGAAATCTCGGTTGGCTGCTATCCCGAGCAACATCCCGAGAGTGCGAGCCTCGAGCATGATCTCGACCTGCTGAAGGCCAAGATCGATGCCGGGGCGACCCGCGCCATCACCCAGTTTTTCTTTGAACCGCCGACTTTCCTGCGCTTTCGTGACCGGGCCCGGCGCGCCGGGATCACCATTCCGATCGTGCCGGGCATCATGCTGCAGCCCAATTTCAAGGGGCTCACCCGGATTGCGGGCCTGTGCAATACCCATATCCCCGACCGGGTTCATCGGCATTTTGACGGGTTGGGCGAGGATGCGGCGACGCGCCAATTGGTTACGGCGCACCTGGCGGCGCAATTATGCGCCGATCTGCGCGAGGCCGATGTGCATGATTTCCACTTCTACACGCTCAACCGGGCTGAGCTCGCCCTGTCCACCTGTCATTTGCTTGGCGTCAAACCGAAAACCCTGGCGACGGGCGCCGCGGCATGACGGCGCGCAACGATCGGCTGGCGGCACTCGAGCGCATCGCCAGTGACCGCATCCTGATCCTTGACGGGGCGATGGGAACACAAATCCAGGATCTCAGACTTGACGAGGCTGGCTATCGCGGCGCGCGGTTTGCCGATTGGCCCAGCTTGATCAAGGGTAATAATGACATCCTCAATCTGACCGCCCCGGATGCGGTCAAGACGATCCATCACGCCTATTTCGAAGCCGGGGCCGACATCGCCGAAAGCAATACCTTCTCCTCAACTTCGATCGCGCAGGCTGATTACAAGATGCAGGATCTGGCGCCGGAAATTGCGCGCGAAGGCGCCCGTCTGGCGCGCGAGGCTGCCGACGAACAGGAAGCTCTGAGCGGCGCGCCCAAAGGCGTTGCCGGCGCGATTGGTCCGACTAACAAGACATTGTCGATTTCGCCCCAGGTCAATGATCCGGGCTATCGCGAAGTTGATTTCGACCAGGTCCGGCTGAGCTACGCCGAGCAGGCGCGGGCCATGGCCGATCATGTCGATTTCTTTCTCGTCGAGACGATTTTCGACACGCTCAATGCGAAAGCCGCGATCAAGGCGCTGATCGATTTGCGTACCGAAGAGGGTATTGATCGCCCGATTATGTTGTCCGGTACGATCACCGACCGGTCCGGCCGCACCTTGTCCGGACAGACGGCGAGCGCATTCTGGTATTCGGTGCGTCACGCCAAGCCCTGGGCGGTTGGCCTCAATTGCGCGCTAGGTGCCGATGAGTTGCGCGCCTATATCGCGGAGCTGTCGCGCATCGTCGATACGCGCATCCTCGCCTACCCCAATGCCGGCCTGCCCAATGATATGGGCGAGTATGACGAGACTCCCGATGAGACCGCGGCGCATCTGGGCGAGTGGGCCCGTTCCGGCCTGGTCAATATTCTCGGCGGTTGTTGCGGTACGACGCCGGCCCATATTCACGCCATCGCCGCAGCGGCCACCGGGGCTCCGCCCTACCGGCCCGCGCGCCGTGAACGCGCGATGCATCTCGCCGGCCTTGAGCCGTTCGAACTGTCAGCCTGAGATTATCCATCCATGACCAAACCCGTTTCCACCTTCGTCAATGTCGGCGAGCGCACCAATGTGACCGGCTCGGCCGTGTTTCGCCGCCTAATCACCGAAGGCGATTACGCCGCCGCGGTCGCCGTCGCGCGTCAGCAGGTCGAGAATGGTGCCCAGATCATCGACATCAATATGGATGAGGGCCTGCTCGACAGTGTCGAGGCGATGACCATTTTCATGCGTCTGATCGCGGTCGAGCCCGATGTCGCCCGCGTGCCGGTGATGATCGACAGCTCCAAATGGGAGGTGATCGAGGCCGGGCTGAAGAACACGCAAGGCAAGCCGATCGTCAATTCGATCAGCTTGAAGGAAGGCGAGCAGACCTTCCTCAAACAGGCCCGCCTGTGTCAGGCCTATGGCGCCGCTGTGGTCGTGATGGCTTTCGACGAGCAGGGCCAGGCGGATACGGCTGACCGCAAGGTCGCGATCTGCAAGCGCGCCTATGACATTCTGGTCAATACGCTCGGCTTCGCGCCGGAAGACATTATCTTCGACCCCAATATCTTTGCCGTCGCCACCGGTATCGAGGAGCATAATGACTACGCCGTCGCTTTCATCGAGGCGACGCGTCGTATCCGCAAGGAATTGCCCGGCTGCCATGTTTCTGGCGGACTTTCGAATGTCTCCTTTTCCTTCCGCGGCAATGAACCGGTCCGCCGGGCCATGCACACCGTCTTCCTGTATCACGCCATCCATGCCGGCATGGATATGGGCATCGTCAATGCCGGTCAGCTCGATATTTATGATGATATCGAACCCAAGCTGCGCGAGCTGGTCGAGGATGTGATCCTCAATCGCCGCGAGGATGCGACCGACCGTTTGCTGACCGAGGCAGAGACCTATCGCGATAGCGGTGGCTCGCGGGCCAGGGAGCGCGATCTCGCCTGGCGCGAGGCGCCGGTCAATGAACGCATCAAGCATGCGCTGGTTCACGGCCTCAATGAGTTCATCGTCGAAGATGCGGAAGAAGCGCGTCAGCAGGCCGCGCGGCCGCTGCACGTGATCGAAGGCCCGTTGATGGACGGAATGAATATCGTCGGTGATCTGTTCGGCGATGGCCGCATGTTCCTGCCGCAAGTGGTCAAATCGGCCCGCGTCATGAAACAGGCCGTTGCTCACCTCATCCCTTTCATGGAAGCCGAGAAGGAGGCCGCCGGCGAGGCGCAATCCTCCGCTGGCAAGATCGTGATGGCGACGGTGAAGGGCGATGTCCACGATATCGGCAAGAATATCGTTGGCGTGGTTTTGCAGTGTAATGGCTATGAAGTGATCGATCTCGGCGTGATGGTCACGTGCGAGACGATTATCGAGACCGCCCTGCGAGAAAAGGCGGATGTGATCGGCCTGTCCGGTTTGATCACGCCCTCGCTGGACGAGATGGTGTTCGTCGCCTCCGAGATGGAGCGGCGCAATATCACCCTGCCGCTAATGATTGGCGGCGCGACGACCAGCCCGGCCCATACGGCGGTCAAGATTGATCCGGCGATCTCCGTTGCGCCGGTCATCCATGTGCTCGATGCCAGCCGCGCTGTGGGCGTCGTCTCCAAGCTTCTGGGCGATGGCCGCGATGCCTATGCAGCCGGCGTGCGCGAGGATCTGGCGAAGATCCGTGAGCGCCGTCTCGCCGCGCGCTCCAAGAAAGCCCGTCTGCCACTGGAAAAAGCGCGAGAGAATGCCTGGGATTGCGACTGGGCGGTCTATCCACCGCCCAAGCCCACCTTCCTCGGCACCAAAACCTTCTCGCCCTCGGTCAAGACTCTGATCGACTATATCGACTGGACGCCCTTCTTCTTCACCTGGGAATTAAAGGGCAGCTATCCAGCGATTTTCGACGACCCGAAACGCGGCGCCGTGGCGCGGGATCTGTTTGCCGACGCCCAGGCGATGCTGAAACGCATGGTCGATGAGGATTTGCTGGCACCGCAGGCGGTCTGCGGTTTCTGGCCCGCCAATCGCGTCGGCGATGATGCCGTTCTCTTTACCGATGAAAGCCGCACGCAGCGGCTCGACACTTTTCATGGCCTGCGCCAGCAGGCGGCGAAGGATAATGCGCGGCCGCACCTGTCGCAGTTCGACTTCATCGCTCCGGCTGGTCATGCCGATTATCTCGGCGGATTTGCCGTCACAGCCGGGGAGAATGAGGCGATTCATGCCCGCTTCGCGGCCGAGAAGGATGATTATTCATCGATCATGTTCAAGGCGCTGTCCGACCGGATCGCCGAGGCCTGTGCCGAATGGTTGCACGAAGGGGTGCGCCGCGAGCATTGGGGTTATGCGCCGGACGAGGCCCTGTCGCGCCAGGATCTGATCGCCGAAACCTATGCCGGCATCCGTCCCGCTGCGGGCTATCCATCCCAGCCCGATCATTCGGAAAAACGCACCCTGTTCGCCCTGCTCGATGCGACAGCGGCGACCGGGGTCAGCCTGACCAATTCCTTCGCGATGACGCCGGCTTCATCGGTCTCGGGCCTCTATCTCTCGCATCCGGACAGCTGCTATTTTGCCGTCGGCCGTATTCTGCGTGACCAGGTTGAGGATTATGCCGCCCGCAAGGGTTGGCCGATCGAGGATGCCGAGCGGGCTCTGGGGCCGATCCTCGACTATGTACCGGCAAAGACCGTCGCCGCTTGATCATCAGCCATGATTTGGACTTTGCAGCCGATATGCGTCATATCCCGCGGCCTGCCCTGTCTTGCGGGTTGATCGCGCCTGGAGCCTCGCATGCGTTTTGCTTTTTTCGGTGACATTGTTGGCAAGACCGGACGCCGGGCGCTCGAGGCGCACCTTCCAGACTTGCGTCAAAGCCTCGCCCTCGACTTCGTCGTCGTCAATGCGGAGAACGCGGCGGCCGGGTTTGGCGTCACCGAGAAGATTTGCGAAGGCCTGTTCGATCTCGGCGTTGATGCGCTCACCCTTGGCAATCATGCCTGGGACCAGCGCGAAACCCTGACCTATATCGATCGCGAACCGCGCCTGCTTCGGCCGGCCAATTATCCCGCGGGATCGACGCCGGGCAAGGGCGCCAATCTGATCGAGGCGGCGAATGGCTCGCGCGTGCTGGTGGTCAATCTGATGGGCGCGCTCTTCATGGAGAGTCTGGATGATCCGTTTGCGACGATTGAGCGCGAACTGGCGGCGGCACCGCTGGGGCAGGTCGCCGACGCGATCATCATCGATTTTCATGCCGAGGCGACCAGCGAGAAAATGGCGATGGGCGCCTATTGCGACGGCCGCGCCAGCCTGGTTGTCGGCACGCATACCCATGTCCCGACCGCCGATGCCCGCATTCTGCCCGGTGGCACCGCCTACCAGACCGATGCTGGCATGTGTGGCGATTACGACTCGGTGATCGGCATGGACAAGGAAGAGCCGCTGCGGCGCTTTACGACCCGGATGCGCACCGGCCGTTTTGAGCCGGCAACGGGCGAAGCGACGGCTTGTGGCGTGTTTGTCGAGACCGATAACGCCACCGGTCTGGCGCTGCGCTGCGAGCCGATCCGGATTGGTGGCCAGCTGTCCGAACAGATTCCACAACTCTGAGCCCGACCATTCACAGTTGTAGCGCCCTGCCACCACAGGTGCGCAGGCGCCGACTGATTCTTGCCCCTTGAAAAATTACACATATGTCATGATCCTGATCACGGGAGCCATGCTGTCGCATTCGCCATTATGGCGTATTGGGTGACGGCGTGATCGATGGCAGCAAGTCATGGCCACCACGAGCCGGACACCTGCCGAAGCGCACTTTAGGGGAAAGCCGATGACCTGGCTCGCGCAGGGGTTGCCGGCCCTTCGTTACGGTGGGTTCGTGTGGTAAGTGTTAGCTATCGGGGGATGGTATGTTTAAACAGACGATCCGGTTTGAAAAAGCGCAGGACGCTCATGTGTTCGATCAGTATCTGGTCGATTTTCTGAGGTCATGCGAAGAGGGTGACGCAGATAATCAGGCCTGTGTCTTCACCACCAGCCTGCAGGAATCCGAGTCCTATATCCGAGTTGTTCAAACTGACAGTGCGAGCATGCTGGGCCAGTTTCTCAATTTTCTGACGATCCGGAATTTCCCGCCGGCCACCTGCGTCGCGACCGAAGGCAAAGCCCTCAACGTCTGACGGGCGCCGCCGGGTGGGTATCGCCGATGGCGCGCCGATCATCCTGTCTTGCGCAAACGCTTGTCAGCCCGCGCCGCGCTGCGCCTGTTCGGGGCGGCATCGCATCTGCGGGCAAGCCTGTGCTTTGGCGTCCTGGAAATGTAGAGTTTGCGACCTGAAGCGCGGTCCGGAAACGGGCGGCCAGATGAGGGCTGACGGATGGTGGTGCGAATAGTTCCGGTGATCATGTCCGGTGGATCGGGGACCCGCCTCTGGCCACTCTCCCGTGCGGCTCATCCCAAGCAATTGCATCCGCTCGTCACCGAGTTGAGCATGGTGCAGGAGACTGCGCGTCGGGTTGCTGCCAGCTCGAAGGGTTTCGAGTTTGAGGCACCGGTCATCGTCCTGAATGAAAGCCAGTATGTCCGCGCCAGGCAGCAGCTCGATGAGTTGGGCTGTTCGCCTTCCTGTTATGTCGTCGAGCCGGTTGGACGTAATACGGCACCGGTGGCGGCTGTTGCTGCCGAACTGATCCGGCGCGAGCTGGGCGAGGACGTGCTCATCCTGCTATTGCCGGCCGACCACCATATTCGCGATATTGATGGTTTCCATCAGGCGATTGCCCATGGCGCGGCGCTCGCGACGCAGGGGCAGCTGGTGACCTTCGGTATCGAACCGGACGGGCCCGAGACGGGGTATGGCTATATCCGGCGCGGCGCGCCCATCCTGTCCGGTTTTCACGTCGACAGATTTACTGAAAAACCGGATGTCGAAACGGCGAGGGGGTTTCTGGCCAGCGGCGAATACTACTGGAATGCCGGCATTTTTCTGTTCGGAGCCGGAGCGCTTCTCGCCGAGCTGGAGCAGCATTGCCCCGAGGTCGCGCATTCCAGCCGCGCGGCGGTCGACGAGGCCGAACAGTCCGGCACCAAGCTGTCCCTCAATCTGGCAGCCTTCGAGGCTTGCCCCTCCATCTCCTTCGACTATGCCGTCATGGAGCGCACCAGCCAGGCCGTCGTCGTGCCAGCCGATATCGGCTGGTCGGATGTCGGGTCATGGGATGCATTATGGTCAATTTCCGACAAGGATGAGAATGGCAATGCCTCGCGCGGCAATGTCAGCATTCATGCCAGCGAGAATTCCTTTGTCATTTCCGACGGCGCCAAGGTTGCCATTCATGGCGTCAAGGACCTGATCATCGTTGCAACTGGCGATGCCGTACTGGTCGTGCACCGTGATGATGCCCAGAGCGTCAAGAAGATTGTCGATGCCCTGAAAGATGCCGGCCATCACGAACTGCTGTGATGTGGCATTCTTGAATGTGGCGAACCGGCTCGCCTTTCGCGACCATTCTCGTTAATAAAACCCCTCGAATTCGAAGGCATAGGGAAGCCAAACATGGCCGGACATTCCAAATGGGCGAACATCCAGCACCGCAAGGGGCGGCAGGACAAGCTGCGTTCCAAGCTGTTCTCCAAACTGTCCAAGGACATCACGATCGCAGCGAAACTGGGCGGTGGGGATATCGATGCCAATCCACGTCTGCGGCTGGCAGTCTCGATCGCCAAGGGCCAGTCGGTGCCGAAGGATAATATCCAGCGCGCTATCGACAAGGCGGTCGGCGGCGATGCGGACAGCTATGAGGATATCCGCTATGAGGGCTTCGGCCCCGGTGGTGTCGGGGTCATCGTCGAAGTCTCGACCGATAATCGCAATCGCGCCGCGGCTGATGTCCGCACCGCTTTCGCCAAGAATGGCGGCAATCTGGGCGAGACCGGGTCGGTCGCCTTCATGTTCGACAATGTCGGCGAAATCCGCTTCCCGCTTTCCGTTGCCGATGAAGACACGATGATGGAAGCGGCGATCGAGGCCGGTGCCGATGATGTTGCGGCCGAAGCTGGCGATGACGACACTGAAGGCCAGCACATTGTCTACACTGCGCGCGAAGACATGATGGATGTTGTGGCGGCGCTGTCGGAAACCTTTGGCGACCCGGTTTCGGTCAATCTGATCTGGCGGCCGCAAAACCTGATACCGGTACCGAGCGACAAGGTGCCCGGCCTGATGAAGATGATGGATGCGTTCGATGACAGTGATGACGTCCAGAACGTCTATGCCAATTTCGATATCTCCGACGAGGACATGGCGGCGATAAGCTGATGGCCCCCTCGGATGGCCCCAGAAAATCGCAGGTGGACGGCGCACGCGCGATTGCTGAGTGGGGTCTCCATGAAGCCTTGCCATTCTGGGTGGCCAATGGTTGGGATACGATAAATGGCGGTTTCCTCGAATCCGTCGCCCTGGACGGCACGCCAATTCGCGGTGATTTGCGCCGCGTCCGGGTGCAGGCGCGCCAGATTTACGTCTTCGCCCGAGCGCATCACGAGGGTTGGACAGACAATCTGGAGCGGGCGGAAGAGGCGGCTGATTTGTTGCGTCGACGTGCTTGGCAGGCAGATGGACAACCTGGTTGGGCGCATGTGCTAACTGAAGAGGGCGCCATCGCCGATCCAATCCGCGATCTCTACGACCATGCTTTTATCCTGCTTGCTTTGGCCTGGCTCGGTCGTGCCACCGGAAATGCTTCCTATCTCGAACTTGCGGACGAGACGCTTGAGTTTCTCGACACCGCCATGGTTGGCCGCGGCGGAGGCTATGTCGAGTCCCTAGGCGGGGCGCAATTGCCGCGACGCCAGAACCCGCACATGCATTTATTCGAAGCCCTGATGGCGCTCTACCGGGCGACAGGCCGGCCTGATATCATGGCGCGGGCACGTACCACCAAGGATCTTTTCGACGATATCTATTTCGATTCCGACAGAGCGGTTTTGCGCGAGTTTTACGACCAGAGCTGGGGCGGCGCGCGGGGCGCGGTTGGTCGAATTGTTGAGCCTGGACATTTGTGTGAATGGGCAACCCTGTTGCATGAATTCCACCGCATCAGCGGCGAGGATTTGAGCCCAGCCTGTGAGGCGCTTTACCACACCGCCATGCGCCATGGCGTAAACCCGCAAACCGGCCTGCTCTACGCGGCGATCGACCCTCACGGAAGGGTGTTGGACGCGTCGTCGCGTACATGGATGCAAACCGAGTGGCTGCGAACCGCGATATTGCTTCGGGCCCGGGGCGTGCCGAGCGCGCAAAGGGGAGTCGAACATGCCACCTCTGGCCTGCTGAAATACTATCTCAGCGGTGTGGTGTCGGGGGGGTGGATAGACAGAATTGACGAATCCGGGCAGCGAGATTGCGACCGAATCCCCGCCAGTACGCTTTATCATTTTTTCGGGATTATTGCCGAATGCTTGCTAATCCCGTCGGACGCGGCGCGGTCAGTGTCTGGCGAGACGTGATAGGCCGGCCCGTTCCTTGTGTTCCTGCGCGGTGGGACTTAGGTTTTCCGTTGGCGCCATCAATTAGGACAAAATAGTGCTCCCTCCAGAACTGATCGCGCATGCCGCGCGCCTCGGCGCGGTCCGGCTGAGAGACTTGATGGCCGTCGATCCGGATCGCGCGGACGCTCTGCTCATTGCGCATGCCGGTATCGAACTGGACCTCAGCAAACAACGGCTTGATCGGGCCAGCCTTGCCGCCCTGATCGCCTATCTCGAGGGTGCTGGATTTGGTGCGCGGCGCGATGCCCTGCTGACCGGCGCCATCGTCAATGAAAGCGAGCAACGCCCCGCGCTCCATATGGCCTATCGCCATGGTGCGGCGGTGACCGACGCAAACGTGACAGGGGTGGTCGACCGGACCCAGGCTCAGACTCGCGCTTTCGCTCTGCAGCTGCGCAGCGGCCAGTTCAAGCCGGCCGCGAAAGCGGTGACACGCGTCATCAATATCGGGATTGGCGGCTCCGATCTGGGACCGCGCCTGGTGGCGGACGCATTGGCTGACCACGCCGATTCCGGCCCGGAATTGCGCTTTGTCGCCAGTCTCGATCCATCGGAACTTGCCCAGGCCGTCGCCGGGGCGGATCCGGAGGCCCTACTCTTCATCATTGCTTCCAAATCGTTCTCAACCCAGGAAACCCTGATGACCGGTCAGGCAGCTCACGACTGGATGGCGGGGCAGGTTGGCACCGAACAGGCCGGGCGGCATTTCGCGGCGGCCTCGGCTGCGCGCGACAAGGCGGTCGCTTTTGGTATCGACCCGGACCATGTTTTCGACTTTCCCGATTGGGTCGGCGGTCGCTACTCGGTCTGGAGTGCGGTCGGACTGAGTCTTGAAATCGGTCTTGGCCCGGATGTCTTTGCGCAATTGCGCGACGGCGCGCGCTCGATGGACGCGCATTTCGCGGCCGCGCCGCTGGCGCGAAATCTGCCGGTCATGAAAGCCCTGACCGATTTCTGGAATCGCGGCGTGCTCGGCTATCCCAGCCGTTGCGTTGCCGCGTATTCGGCCCGTCTGGGCCTGCTGCCCGGCTATCTGCAACAATTGGAGATGGAATCGCTCGGCAAATCGGTCACGGCCGCGGGACAGCCTTCGGCAATGCCCGGCGGCGCGCTGGTCTGGGGTGGGTGCGGTAGCGAAGTCCAGCACTCCTTCTTCCAATGGCTGCATCAGGGCAGCGATGTGACGCCGGTGGATTTCATCGGTATTGCCGGACATTTTTCCAGCACCGACCGGCGTGAGCGCGTGCTCGCCGCCAATATGGCTGCGCAGGGCGCTGCCTTGCTGGATGGGATTCAACTCCTGCCCGGAGACGATCCCGCATTGGCGGCTCAGAAATCCATGCCCGGGGGGCGCGTCTCCTCCACCCTGTTGCTTGACGCACTGACACCCGCGACACTCGGCGCGCTGCTCGCGCTGCATGAGCACAAGGTCTTCGTCGAGAGTGTTCTTTACGGCATCAACCCCTTCGACCAGTGGGGCGTCGAACTGGGGAAGGTGCTGACGAAGGGTATTCTGGACGGCCAATTAAGCAGCTATGACGCTTCAACCCGGGCAATGCTTGCCAGAACAGGCTTTGTGTCGGAATGAAATGCTGGCATGACCGGATGGTATCGTCGTGACCATCATGCCAAGAGAGAGACAGCCATGAACGCAATTCCCCGGACCCGTCTCGCTCAAATGGCCAATGCCATCCGCGCTCTCTCGATGGATGCGGTGCAGGCCGCCAATTCCGGCCATCCGGGCATGCCGATGGGCATGGCCGATGTCGCCACGGTGCTGTGGGCCAAGCATATGAAATTCGATCCGGCAGCGCCGGGCTGGGCCGATCGCGACCGCTTCATCCTCTCGGCCGGTCACGGTTCGATGCTGCTCTATTCCCTGCTGCATCTCACCGGCTTCGAAGACATGACGCTCGATCAGATCAAGCAATTCCGCCAACTCGATTCGCTCACCCCGGGTCATCCCGAATACGGCCACACCGTTGGTGTCGAGGCGACGACCGGGCCGCTGGGCCAGGGGATATCAATGTCGGTTGGCTTCGCGCTGGCCGAGCGGATGCTCAATGCGCGCTATGGTGACGCGATTGTTGATCACCGCACCTGGGTGATCGCCTCGGATGGCGATCTTCAGGAAGGCATCAGCCATGAAGCCATTTCGCTGGCCGGGCATCTAAAGCTCAACCGCCTGTGCGTGTTGTGGGATGATAATGAAATCTCGATTGACGGCCCGACCCATTTGTCGGAATCGACCGATACGCTGAAGCGTTTTGAAGCAGCGGGCTGGGCTGTCAGCCGCATCGATGGCCATGATCTCGATGCCGTCGACGCGGCGCTCACCGCCGCAAAGACCAGCGACCGCCCGGTCCTGATTGCCTGCCGGACCACGATTGGCTTTGGCGCGCCGACCAAGGCCGGAACGGCGGGCAGCCATGGTGCGCCTCTCGGCGCTGAAGAGATCGCCGGCACCCGCAAGGCGCTGGGCTGGTCACATGGCCCGTTTGAAATTCCTGATGACATTTATGCCGATTGGCATGCGACCGCCTCCGGCGATGCCCATGCCGCGTGGTGTGACCGGCTTTCCACCTCTGATCTGGCCGGCGAGTTCGCCTCACAATTATCCGGCGATGCCGGTGCGGTCGAGCGTGCCGCGCTGACCGCCTGGCGGCTCAAAGTCGCCGAAGAACGCCCAGACCTCGCCTCGCGCGTCGCCTCCAGTAAAGCCCTGGCCGCAATTATCGGTGACTGGCCGAGCCTGGTCGGCGGATCAGCCGATTTGACCGGCTCCAATCTGACCAAGACGCCGGATGTCGGTGTGATCTCGGCCGAGTCCTATGCCGGCCAGTATATTCACTTCGGAATTCGCGAACACGGCATGGCGGCCTGCGCCAATGGTATCGCCCTGCATGGCGGCTTCCGGGCCCATGTCGCGACCTTCCTGGTATTTGCCGATTATTGCCGGCCGGCGATGCGGCTGTCCTCCTTGATGCAACAGCCGGTCATCTATGTGCTGACCCATGATTCGATCGGTCTCGGTGAAGACGGTCCGACCCACCAGCCGGTCGAGACCCTCGCATCGCTGCGCGCGATCCCGAACATGCATGTCTACCGTCCGGCAGACGCGTTGGAGACAGCCGAGGCCTGGGAGATGGCACTTCTGCGGCTCGACGGGCCCAGCGTGCTGGCGCTCTCACGTCAGACACTGCCCTTCCTGCGCGATGATGACGGTCAGGAAAACCGCTCTGTGCGCGGCGCCTATATCCTGCGGGACACGGCAGGCGAGCCCGATATCATCCTGGTCGCGACCGGATCGGAAGTCGGCCTTGCCGTTGATGCCGCAGTGCAATTGGCAGCATCGGGCATCTCAGCACGGGTCGTTTCGGCGCCGTGTATCGATCTTTTCCTCGAGCAGGGCCGGCGCTATCGCGACGAAATTCTGCCGCCGGGCGTGCCGTGTATCGGTGTCGAGGCGGCCCTGCGTTATGGCTGGGATGCGGTGATTGGGTCCGATGGCGATTTCGTTGGCATGACAGGCTTTGGCGCCAGCGCGCCGGCCGGGCAGCTTTATGAATTATTCGGGATCACCGCTGCTGCCATTGTCACCAAGGCGCGCACACGCCTGTCGCGCTAGACGGCATTGGTGGCGGGGGCGGGCACCCGGCTTCACGGCGGCGTGGGCAGATCGGTCAGTTCGGCTGGGTCAAACCGGCCAACAACCCCGCCGAAGGCCGAGCCCAGCCACAGAACGCCGCCAGGCCCCACCGTGACGCTGGAGAGATAGTTCAGCGCGCTGTCGGGATCGTGGAAGGCGTCGCGAATCTGGCCATCGGCCTCATTGAGACGCAGGATGAAGCCGCGTGGTCGCGAATCATTCGGCCGCAGCCATTGCGGCAATTTGATCAGGATTTGGGTCAGGCCGGGGTTTCGGTGCGCTGTGGCGAGCAGACGTGAACGCCGCGTCGCCATGGCCACGATCACATTGCCCTTGCCGTCCACCGCAATGCCAGCGGGAATGCCCGGCAAATTCTTGGCGAAAACCTCGATTTGGCCACGCCGGGGCCCGGCGATCCAGATGCGCTGGATCATGTAACGGAAGGATTCGCTGACGAGAAGCGACTGGCCATCCGAGGCGAGCGCAATCCCGTTGGGGTAGTAGAGGCGGTCCCGGATCGCAACCGCCTCGCGCGATCGGGGATTCCAAGCATAGACCAGTCCGTTCGGTCGATTTTCCAGCATGTCATAGAAATAACCCGGCCGCGGAGAGTCATGATCCCACCGCGTCGAGGAGTCGGTGAAATAGATCGTCCCGTCGGCTCCGACTGCCAGATTGGTCAGGTTGCCAAAGGGCCGCGACGTGCTGCCTGTGCTCAGCGTGCGGACTTCGAGAGTGATCAGATTGAGCGAGTGAATGCTGCCGGTGGCGGCAATCGCCAGTGTCGATTCATCGATCCAGGCCAGTCCGAAGAGCGGCGCGTCGACAATATGGGCGAGAAATTCGGGATGTATGCTGTCGCCGGTGATACCCGCTCGCAGCCGCATGATATCGCCGTCCGGAGTGCCGAAATAGACCATTCCATCCGTTGATATCGCGACGCCTCGGGCCGCGCCCGGCTCGCCGGCCGGGTAGAGTGTGGCCGAACCCAGATCGTCATCGGGGGCGGTCGGGCCCGACAATGCCGGTGCAGCCGGTTCGTCCCACCGGACGGGGTCGATCGGCGACGGCCACATCAACCACAGGATCAGAAAGGTCAGCCCGATGACGGTTGGGATGGCGAGGTATCTCAGAATCATCAGGTGTCAGCCATCTCCACTGCACGATCATTCAAACAGCGATTCAGTGCCTCAGGCGACGGCCTGCACGGCGCGCCCTCATCTAGCCCCCAGAGTTGCAGCGAATGCCAGACCGGTGATCAGTTGACCGGCGTGCATATCCCGAAGGCGAACAGCTTCTTCAAGGTCTCGCTGACCTGCTCCTCGTCGAGATCGGCAAAGCTGCTGTCCGAAATTTCGCCGCCATCGAGCAGAATATGCAGCCCGGATTCTGCCGCGGCCGGGAAGCGTACTTCACCGCCTGCTGTAATGATGACGACTTCGTCGCCGTCTTCAGCCAGCCGCCAAGGCACAAGTGGACGCAGGCGATAGCGTTGGCCGGCTTTCGTAGGTTCGTCAAAATTCACGATTGTCCCGCGTGTGTTCGGGGTGCGGGAGCGGATGAAATTATCGACGAAGATATCATAGGAGGAGTCGAGGTCGGCCTCGCTATTGAGCGCTGCCATCAATGATTTGAAATGCAGCGTACTTTGGGTGCGGTCGAAATCAGGCCGGGCAAAACCCACCGGCAGTGCGTGGCGGAACTCCGGGCGTCGCAGGGCAACATCGGAGACCACTTCGAGCATCAGGTCAGCCCAGGTCTTGACGATCAGGCCGACGGTAATGTGCAGGGAGACATCATGTCCGTGCGTCGAGGCGTCGTGCATCAGGCCGCGTGGGACATAGGCGCATTCTCCGGCGTGCAAGACGAATTCCTGCACCGGTTCACCAATTTCATGGGCACCAGGCTGGAAGCCTTCGCCACGATATGGGTTCTGGACCGGCGTATTGTACAGGCGCCAGGATTTTGAACCCTCGACCTGAAGCACGAAGACATCATGATCATCATAATGCGTCTTGAAGCCCTGCGCTTCTGGCGGGGTCAGATAGATATTGGTCTGGACGTGGCAGGAGAGCAGGGATTCGATCGAGCGGGTGAAGCCGGCGAGGGTCGGGTCGACCTGGTGCAGTTGTGGCAGCACGATCGTGGCGCCTTGCTGGAAATTCCGTGCAACTGCACCGCGATCAATCATGCCGCTTTCGAAACTATAGTCAGCGCGAGAAATCGGTGGGTCCGACCGAGCCATGTCGAGGGTGCCGGGCTGGAAATCCATCCCGGAAATCAGATCATCAATGCGCTGGATCGACAGTAGCGGACGGTAACGTTCCGGGTCATTGCGATGAGCGATGAAGGCCTTTTTCTCGTGGTAATCGGCCAGAAACTCTTCCGGATTCATCGGATCCAGCAGGTATCCGAGTACATCCTGCATCCACTGTTGGTCGCTCATTCGTCCCCGCTCATTCCCGCAATGCAATTTGCACCGGGTTTCTAGATGTTCTGGTCATCCAGCGCGCTCATTGGGCGACCACGCAGGCTGATCGGTGCGGACGCGGCGAACGGGGTTTGTCTTCCCTGTTCGCCGACCGTCCTGTCCTGATTGAATTAATTGCCGCGACCCCGGCCGACCGGATCGGCATAGGAGCCCGTATCGCTGTCGGTGACATTGCCGCCACGACCACCGCGACCGCGCCCGCGACCCACAGGGTCGGCATAGCTGCCGCTATCATTATCGGTGATGCCGCCGCCGCGACCGCGACCGGCCGGGTCGGCATAGGCGCCGGTATCGCTGTCGGTGGTGCCACCGCCACTATTGCCGCGCCCGCGTCCCGGTGGATCGGCATAACGGCCTGAATCGCTGTCGGTTACCCGATTGCCACCGCTGCCACCACGTCCACGTCCGACGGGATCGGAATAGGCACCGGTATCGCTGTCGGTGATGCCGCTACTGCCGCGGCCACGACCAGCGGGATCGGCATAGCTACCGGTATCGCTATCGGTAACGCCGCCGCCGCGACCGCGTCCGACGGGATCGGAATAACTGCCCGTGTCGGCATCGGTGACGCCGCCGCCGCGGCCATAGCCCGCCTGGTCGGCATAGCGTCCGGAGTCGGAATCAGTGACACCGCCGGCACGATACCCACCACCACCGCCGCCGACGGGGTCATATGGGTCGGAATCGGTGTATCCGGTTGTCGCGCAGGCTGAAACCACGCCGGTCGCGCCGATCGTGAGCGAAGCGCCCGCAACACGGGTCAGAAATGACCGTCTGCTCAGTTTTCCACGTTTGGCCATGGCATGATCTCCCTCATCACAAGGTTTGGCGTCAAGAAAGTTGGGCGAGCCGCGTGATGCGGCCCGCCCGCAAATTCAGTCGCAAGCAATCAGCTCAATAACCGGGACGTCCGCGCCCACCAGGATCCGAGCACCCGCCGGAATCACTGTCGGAGGTGCCGTTACGAACAGGGCCACGGCCACGACCACCTGGATCGGCACAGCCGCCAGTGTCGCTATCGGTAAAGTTTTGCGAACCCCGTCCGTTTCCGACCGAGTCATTGGGGTCGGAATCGGTGAGGCCGGTTCTGGCGCTACCGCGGCCACGACCACGACCAACCGGATCGGCGTAATTGCCGCTATCGCCGTCAGTCACGCCCGTTCTACCGCCGCGCCCGCGATTGGCCGGGTCGGCATAGCTGCCTGTATCGCTGTCAGTGACGCCGGTATTGCCCCGTCCGCGTCCCGCAGGGTCGGCCCAATTACCTGTATCACTGTCAGTATGACCGGTGCTGCCACGGCCATAACCGCCGCGATCGGCATTGGAGCCGCTATCGCTGTCGGACAGCCCGGTGCGGCCGTATCCGGCACGATCGGAATTATTACCCGTGTCGCTGTCGGTGCGGCCGGTATAGCGCTGGGCTTCCGAGCCGCCGGTCACAACTGCTGCTGCGCCGGTTGCGACTGCTGCGCCTGCCACGCTCGTCATAAACGAGCGGCGGCTGAGCTTTCCCTTTTTTGCCATGCCATATTCCTTTGAGATCAAATCCGGCACCTCCCCAGGGGCCGACACACCATCCCTCGCAAGATGAGTGGGTTCGGGCGGCGATCCGCCCGAACCCTGAACTGCCTGGTTTAGCCGCCGCGTCCACGACCGGCCGGATCGGAACAGCTTCCGCTGTCGCTATCGGTATAGCCGGTATTGCCGCGTCCATGACCGCCCGTGTCGGCGCAGGCGCCGCTGTCGGAATCGGTATAGCCGGTATTTCCGGTGCCGTGACCGGCTTGATCGGCGTGGCCGCCGGAATCGTTATCCGTAATCGCTGTCCGGGCATTGCCGGCAGAATCGGATGGATCCGCGTCAGTGGTGCGCTGGAGCATCGTCGCGCCGGCAACCGCACCAACGGCGCCAACAGCGATCGTACCGCCAGCAACACGTGTCAGAAACGAGCGACGGCTCATTTTGCCTTTTTTGGCCATGAAATCATTCCCCTATAAAACCGCGACAAACCCAGCGTTCGCGCGACTGCATATTCGGTGACCATCCTAGCCGGGCTGACAGAAGGTCGTCAAACGATACGAGAAAATTAAAACTTCAACTATTTCAATTGGTTACCTCGTATTATTGCGAACAATTCGCACCAAATGTGAGACTGCGAAGCGCTCGCAGTCGAGAGGCGGCGCATATTGCCCGCTCAGCGAGCATTCCGGTGGGCATATTTGACGTTCTCTTCTTGTTCTTTTTCGTCAAATAGTGCTAACTCATTGATCAGAGGCGGGCGTTATAGTGGCTGTGATCAGAATTCTCGGAATTGACCCCGGCCTTCGCCGAATGGGCTGGGGCGTTATCACCGTCGATGGGAGCCGTCTTGTGGCCATCGCGCACGGGGTCGTGACGCCGCCGACTGACGCGCCGCTTGCAATGCGTCTCAATCACATTTTCGACGCTGTCACCGAATTGGTTCGCATTCATCAGCCTGACGAATCCGCGATCGAGGAAGCCTTCATGGCCAATAATGCGTCGTCGGCGCTCAAGCTCGGTCATGCCCGCGCCGCCGCGCTGCTGGCACCGGCCCAGGCCGGACTGCCGGTGGCTGAATATGCGGCCCGTCTGGTCAAGAAATCAGTGGTCGGCACCGGTGCCGCCGACAAGGCACAGGTCGCGGCCATGGTCGGTGTGCTGCTGCCGGGTACAAAAGCGACCGCCGATGCGGCCGACGCGCTGGCCATTGCCATCTGTCACGCCCATCATCGTCGTGCACGCAGCATTGGGAGCCTGGCATGATCGGTATGTTGAAGGGGATCGTTGAGGCGATCGGCGCCGAAGAGGCCGTAATTGACGTCCATGGCGTCGGCTATCTGGTCGGGTCCGGGGCGCGAACCCTGTCGCGGCTCGAGCCGGGCCAGGCCGTCGTGCTGCATATTGAAACCCATGTTCGCGAAGATGCGTTCAAGCTTTACGGCTTCACCGACGACCTTGACCGCGCCTGGTTTGTCCGGCTCCAGGAAATCCAGGGCGTCGGGGCCAAGGCCGCGCTGTCCATTCTCGATGTGCTGCCGCCGCACGAACTCGCCAATGCCACGGCATTGGGCGACAAGGCTGCCTTCGCCCGCGCCAAGGGTGTGGGTCCCAAACTGGCGACCCGGATCGCGACCGAACTCAAGGATAAGGCACCGCCACTCGGTCGTAGCTTCTCGATCGGTCTGCCGGTCCATGATGAGGCGAGGACAGGCGTGGATGCCGCCGCACCGCCGCCGCTGGCGAATCCGGCCGGAGCCGCGCGCGATGATGCGGTCTCGGCCCTGCTCAATCTGGGTTATCCGGAAAGCATCGCCCGCCAGGCCGTCGCCACCGTGATGCGCGACGCGGGCAATGACGCGCCGCTCTCCGATTTGATCCGCCTGTCTCTGCGCGTGCTGGCGCCATGAGATCCGCGCAGCCGGTCATTGCTGGACCTGACCGGATCAGGCTAAACCCGGTCAATCATGACTGACGCCAATTTTGAATCCTCTGACGATCGTCTCGTCGACCACGCCCCGCAAGCGGGCGATAGCCGCGACAAGGCCCTGCGTCCGCTCTCCTTTGACGATTTCGTCGGTCAGAAAGCTTCGATTTCCAATCTGAAAGTCTTCGTCGATGCCGCCCGCCGTCGCGAGGAAGCACTCGACCACGTCCTGCTGTCGGGGCCGCCCGGTCTTGGCAAGACGACGCTGGCTCAGATCGTCGCTCGCGAAATGGGAGTCGGCTTCCGCGCCACCTCCGGGCCGGTGATCGCCAAGGCCGGCGATCTCGCCGCCATCCTGACCAATCTCGAGCCGCGTGACGTGCTCTTCATCGACGAGATCCACCGCCTGCCGCCCATCGTCGAGGAAATCCTCTATCCTGCGATGGAGGATTACTGCCTCGACCTGGTGATCGGAGAGGGGCCTTCGGCGCGCACGGTTCGGATCGAGCTGCCGCCCTTCACCCTGGTCGGCGCCACCACCCGGGCAGGCCTGCTGGCCAATCCGCTGCGCGACCGTTTCGGCGTGCCGGTGCGGCTGGAATTCTATGATGAGGCCGAGCTTGGCCTGATCGTCAGCAGGGCGGCCAACAAGCTCGGTATCAATGCCAGCCCTGACGGCGCCCGCGAAATTGCCCGCCGTGCCCGCGGCACGCCGCGCGTCGCCGGGCGCCTGTTGCGCCGGGTGCGCGATTTCGTCGAAGCCGATGGCACCAATGAAATCACCGCCGAAACCGCCGACAAGGCCCTGCGAAGGCTGGAAGTCGATGTGCTCGGGCTCGACAGTCTCGACCGGCGCTATCTCAAGGCGCTGATGTTGAGTTTTGCCGGTGGTCCCGTTGGTGTTGAAACTCTGGCGGCGGCCCTGGCCGAAGCCCGCGACGCCCTTGAGGATGTCGTCGAACCTTTCCTCATCCAGCAAGGCTTTCTCCAGCGCACGCCGCGCGGCCGCTTCGCAACAGCGCGCGCCTGGGAGCATCTCGGCCTGACGCCGCCGATCGCGCCGACCACCGGCCCGGTCAGCCTGTTCGGGAAATGACACCATGAGTGAAGACATGCACCCCACCTCCGGCGCATTCGGTTCTGACCGCATCCATCGCCTGCCGGTGCGTGTCTATTATGAGGACACGGATTTTTCCGGCGTCGTTTATCACGCGCGCTATCTGCATTTCTTTGAACGCGGTCGCACGGACAGCCTGCGGACACTCGGCATCAGTCATACCGAACTGGCGAACCAGGCCGACCCCCTGGCCTTCGCGGTACGGCGGATGAATATCGAATTTGTGCGCGCCGCCAAGGTGGACGATGCGCTGGTGGTCGAGACCATCTACCGGCCGCAGCAGGGCGCGCGCCTGATGATGGATCAGGTCTTGCGGCGTGACGGCGAAATCATCGCCAGCGCCGCCGTCCAGGCCGTGTGCATGGATCCGGCGGGGCGCGCCAAACGCCCCCCGAAATCGATGGCGCAGGCCTGGTTGCCCTATGTTATCGCCGCGGTTTGATCCGCGGGGCTGCAGAAATAAATCAGCGATTTTCCAGTTTGCCGCCTCGTGAGGCTTGAAATACCCGCCATCTGCGTTGAGGGTCCCCCTGAAATAAGTGCAGCCGGCACGGGCGCATCTGAAATTTGCCGCAATCGCGCGGCATAGCGCTTTGGTCGTGTCCGATGCGTGGGGCGTTTCAGACGCGGCCGGGCTGTTGGCCTGCAATGTGAATAGTGATGCGAAAGCCAATCGTCCGGCGTGTCGTGCCGGGACGTAGTCGAGGGAAAATTCATGGATGCAACTGTTGTAGACGTGGCTCAGGCGGTTGAGGGCTTCAGCTTTCTCGCCCTGTTTCTGCGCGCCGACTGGGTCGTCAAAGGTGTGATGTGCATCCTTGCCTTCATGTCGGTCTGGTCCTGGGCGATCGCGATCGACAAATCGCTGCAATTGCGCAGCCTTCATGCCAAGGCCCGAAATTTTGAACGCGAATTCTGGTCGGGCCGCTCGCTCGACGCGCTGGCAGACCAGTTCGCCAAGACGGCCCGCGAGCCGTTCAGCCGGGTCTTCGCTGCCGGTCTGCGCGAATGGAAGGGCGCCCGTCCGGGCGGCCGCGTCGCCAAGGCCGCTGGTGCCGAAGCCGGACGCCAGCTGACGGACACGGAGAGCGGTCTCGGCGTGCTGGCGACGATTGCCTCCTCGGCACCTTTCGTCGGTTTGTTCGGTACGGTCTGGGGCATCATGAATGCCTTCCGCGCCATTGCCGCCTCACAGGACACCAATCTTGCTGTGGTCGCTCCCGGGATTGCCGAGGCGTTGTTTGCCACGGCCCTGGGCCTGCTCGCCGCCATCCCGGCCGTCATTTTCTTCAACACATTGTCGGCCAATCTGGGCAAATATGGTGCCCGTCTCGATGGCTATGTCGACGAATTGTCGGCGCTCGCCGACCGCGACGAGCATTGAGCCATGGCTGTCTCTCTCGATAGCGGGCGTTCCGGCCGCGGACGCGCCAAATGGAAGCCGAAGGCGGAAATCAACGTCACACCCTTCGTTGACGTGATGCTGGTCCTGCTGATTGTTTTCATGATCACCGCGCCGCTTCTGACGGTCGGTGTGCCGGTCGATCTCCCGCGCACCGAGGCGCGCAACCTCCCCGCCGGCGAGGAACCGCTGACGATCAGTATAACCGTTGGTGGCGAGATCTATTTGCAGGAAACCATTGTCACGCTCGCGGAACTGGCGCCGCGCCTGACGGCGATTGCTGGCGCCGGCTATTCCAGCCGGATCTTTATTCGAGCCGATGATGGTGCCGCCTATGGCGATGTCGCCCGGGTCATGGCGCGGGTCAATGCGGCGGGCTTCACCAATCTGGGTCTCGTCACGGACCCGATAGAGCGATAGCGGCCGGCGCGTGCGTGGTTTTTTCCTCTCCCTCTTTGTTCACGCCGGCATTATCGCCGCGGGCATGATCTATCTGCCCCGCGCGGCGCAGATGTTCGAGGCCGCGCCGATCATTCCGATCGATATCGTGACCTTGGGTGAAATGACGAGTGTCCGAGCCCGGGCACCCGAGCCCGTACCGGAGCCGGAAGAGGCGGCCGATGAAGCCAGTCTAGAGGATGAGATTGTCGCGCCGCCGCCCGCACCCGAGCCCGAGCCGGAGCCGGAACAGGTGGCCGAAGTGATCGATGCCGAGCCGCAGAGCGTTCCCGAGCCGGTCGCGCCGGAACCCGAGCCAGAGCCGGAACCGGAAGAACCGCCGGCGCCGGTGCGCCAGCCGCCGCAGCGTACGGTGCAGCCACCACCGACACGTCCGGCCGAGCCGTCGCTGGCGGATCTTCTGGGCAATCTGGAGCGTCAGGTCGCCGATGCGCGCAGCGATGCCGGCGCGCCCGCCCAGGGCGCCGAGCGTAGCGCCGTCGGCAGCGGTACGACGGATACAGCTGATCTGGCGACCCTGATCCGCTCGCAGACCTATCGCTGCTGGCGCACGGTGGCCGACATGCCCAATCCGGAAAATCTCGGCGTCATCGTCGAGGTTCGCCTCAATCGCGATGGCAGCCTGTCCGGCCCGCCACGCGTCAAGGATCTGGGCCGGATCCAGGGGTCGGGAAATTCATTCTGGCTGACGGCGGCCGAGCGGGCGCAGACGGCTGTACTCGATTGCGCCCCTTACAGCCTGCCCGCCGAACGTTATTCACAATGGCGCCTTATAGAAGTCAATTTTCACGTAGACCTTGCCGCGGGATAATCCGCAGTCCTGGAGTTTGAGATCATGACCCGAATTTTCCGAGCCATTTGTGTCCTCCTCGCGAGCCTCGTGTTCGCGACGGTTGCGACTGCTCAAGAGCCGCTGCGCGTTGACGTTACGCAAGGTAATCTTGATCCGCTGCCAGTGGCGCTGCCCGATTTTATCGGTGCCAGCGACGAGGCGGCGACGCGCGGTAGCGACATCACCCGCGTCATCACCAATGATCTGGCCAGCTCGGGCCTGTTCGCGCCGGTCGATCCGGCGGCCTATATCGAGGCGATCGAGAATATCGATTTGCGCCCGCGCTTTTCCGACTGGCGGGTGATCAATGCCTCGGCCCTGCTGGCCGGCCGCGTCACCATCCAGGAGGATGGGCGCCTGCTGGTCGCTTTCCGGCTCTGGGATACCCGGCTGGAAGACCAGCTACTGGGTCTGCAATTCGTCACCGCACCGGAAAACTGGCGCCGTGTCGCCCACAAGGTGGCCGATGCCGTCTACCAGCGCCTGACCGGCGAGGCTGGCTATTTCGATACCCGGATCGTCTATGTCTCCGAGGGCCGCGGCAATGAAGAAGAGCCGGTACGCCAATTGGCGATGATGGACCAGGACGGCGCCAATCCGTCCTTCCTGACCGATCGTTCCTATATGGCGCTGTTGCCGAATTACTCGCCGACGACCCAGGAGATCACCTATGTCTCCTTCATCGAGGGCCAGGCGACGACCTATCTCTACGATCTCCAGACCGGTCGCCAGGAAGCCCTGTTTGCCTCCAATGGCCGCGGCGCCGCCGCTCAAGTGAACCCTGAAGGCCAAAGCCTTTCGGCCCGTTTTTCGCCGGATGGATCCCAGCTCGCGGTCTCGATCGAAACCCGCGGCGGCCATGATGTTCACCTGTTCGACCTGCGCACCCGCAATCTTGTGCGCCTCACCGATCACCCGGCCGATGATGTCGAACCGTCTTTTTCGCCCGACGGTCAACAAATCGTGTTTTCTTCGGCGCGCGGTGGCGGATCGCAATTATATGTCATGAATGCCGACGGCACCGATGTGCATCGTGTCAGCTTCGGCACCGGCCGTTACACGACTCCGGTCTGGTCGCCGCGCGGCGATTTGATCGCGTTTACCAAACAGAGTGGCAATCAGTTTTCCCTTGGTGTGGTGCGGGCCGACGGCTCGGGCATCGAGCGGATTTTGTATGAGGGCTACTACGTCGACACGCCGGCCTGGTCGCCCAATGGTCGTGTGTTGCTGTTCACGCGCGGCGAAGCGCGCGCCAATGGCACACGCTATGAAATCTGGAGCATTGATCTGGCGGGATTCAACCTGCGGCGGTTGGCAACGGGCGGAATGGCGTCCGATCCGGCTTGGTCGCCCTTGATTGAGTAGAGATTTTCTGCGTAACGTTTCGACCGCAACATGGCGCTGGCGGGATATTGTCCTGATCGCGACGTGTTGTGTGTGCAGGGGAGGACACCAAGTGCCATCATGGGCTTGGTCGGATGAGGGTGTACCGTTATGAAAATGAAATTGTTTGCCATCGCAGCGCTGGGTGCATTTGCCACCGCTTGTGCGTCGACGCCGCCGGTGCAGGAAGCTGCTCCGGTCGCGCAACCGGTGGCTCGGCCGCCGGTCCAGCAATACGTTCCGACCGGCCCGATCGCCGGTTCGATCGAGGACTTCGTCCAGAACGCTGGCGACCGCGTGTTTTACGGCTATGACCGTCACGACCTGACGCCTGAAGCCCGCGAAACGCTGCGCCGCCAGGCTGCCTGGCTTGCCAGCTATAGCGGTACCCGCATTCTCGTCGCCGGTAATTGCGATGAGCGCGGCACGCGCGAATACAATCTGGCTCTCGGCGCCCGCCGGGCCAATGCCGCGCGCGACTATCTGGTCAGCCAGGGCGTTGATCCGTCCCGGATTTCCACCGTGTCCTACGGCAAGGAACGTCCGGCATGTCGCGATTCCGGTGAGGCCTGCTGGGCCGTCAACCGCAATGCGACAACCGCGATCACCGGTGGTTATACCAACTGATCGTGAGTTGACGCCTGCAATATAGGAACGCCCGTGACGGAGATGTCACGGGCGTTTTCCATTGCTCGACGACTTGCCCTGGAATCCCGGCGAATGCCGTAATTTTGCCGTCCTCTTGCGTTAGGTGCGCATCATGATCCGATCTGTTTGTCTTACCGTTCTTGCCATCGCGATGTTCGCGACCGCACCGGCCCCCGCCCAGTCCCGCCGCGAAATGACCGAGCGCATCGATGCCACTGAAGTGCGCATTGGCCGGCTTGAAGACCGCTTCATGGCGGGCGACCCGGTTGTCGACACGCTGATGCAGCGCCTCGATGCGCTGGATTATCAGGTGCGCGAAATGACCGGCGAGATCGAACGGCTCTCGTTCGAGAACCGCCAGCTGCGACAGCAAGTCGAACAGGCCCAGCGCCAGCAGCGTGCCGCAGCGACGCCGGCCCCGTCCACCGTTTTGGCAGTCGATGACGAGGCCGCAGCCTTTATGCAGGACGGGCTCGATCAGGCTGGCACTGCAGATGGCTCCGCCAATCCGGCCATCGTCAATCCTGATGACCCTTTTGCCACTCAGCGCGCAGCAGCAACCGGTGTGCTCGGCGGTGCCCCAGGCGCGTCAGCCCGGCCTGTGAGCGATCCGGCCACACTGTATGATGATGCCCGCGGACGCTTGCTCGACGGAGATTTCGACGGCGCCCAGGCCGGGTTCGAGACTTTTGTCACCGAGCATGGCGATGATCGACGCGCCGGCGAAGCCTGGTATTGGCTCGGCGAGACGTTTTTCGTGCGCGGCAATCATGCCGAATCCGCCGATGCCTATATTGCCTCGCTCCGCGCGCAGCCGTCCGGCGAGCGTTCGCCTGATGCCCTGGTGCGTCTGGCCGCATCCCTGCACGGGCTCGGCCGCACCAGTGAAGCCTGCGACACCCTGGCTCGCTTTGGCCGGCAGTTCCCCAATGCCTCGGCCGCATCGCGTGACCGCGCCGCCCGGGAATCGGTTCGTGCCGGCTGCCGGTGACGGCGGGCGCAGATATTCCTGCGCGTCTGAACGCCTGGCTTGATCTCAATCATTCCGGCTCCGGGCCCATTGCCCTGGCCTATTCCGGCGGCGGCGATTCCCATGCCCTGCTCTGCATCACCGCCCAATGGGCGCGCGCGCGCGGCATTGTACTACATGCCTTGATCGTCGATCACGCTCTGCGTCCGCAGAGTGGTGTCGAAGCGCGTCAGGCGCTGGAAGCCGCCCGGCGGCTGGGTGCCCAGCCTGATATCTTGCGCTGGAGCGGAGATAAGCCGACGACCGGCATTCAGGCGGCCGCCCGGCAGGCGCGTCATGTCCTGCTGGCGCGGGCGTGCCGGGCGCGCAATATCGACCAGTTATTGCTCGCCCATACCCGCGATGACCAGGCCGAGACGGTGTGGATGCGTCTGCAGGCGGGGGCCGGCTGGCGCGGCTGCGCCGGCATGGCCGAACGCGTCGCCTCGCCGGTCTGGCCGCAGGGCCGGGGTGTCGAACTGCTGCGACCGCTGCTCGATACGAGCCGGGCCGATCTCCGCGATTATCTGCGGGCTGCCGGTGAAGACTGGATCGAGGACCCCTCCAATCAGGACCCGCGCTATACACGTATCCGAATCCGGCAGAGGCTCAGCGTTCTGGAAGAGGCCGGCCTCAAGCCGGAGCGGCTGACGCGTCTGGCCGGCGATCTTGGCGCGATTGAGCGCGGTGAACGGCTGGCGATCGCTGCCGCAGCGCGGCAGGCCGTACGCTTCCATGCCTGGGGCGGGGCGCAGCTGGATATCGAGCGGTTGATGCTGGCCGCGCCAGTGATCCGGCGGCGCCTGGTCGAGACACTCGCGCTGTCGATTTCCGGCAATGCCGCCACGGCGCGCCGGTCAGGGCTTGATGGCCTGGTTGAGCGCTTGCTGGGCCGCAGCTCCGGCAGCGCCGCCGGGGTGCAGGCCGTTCAATGGCGCGGCGGCAGCTGGGTGTTCCGCGATCCGGGCGCTGTGCTTGGGCGGGTTGATCGCCCAGGGGGCAAAGCCCTGGATCTGCTGCCAGACACTGCGCAAGTTTGGGACGGTCGTTACGAGATTGAAACCTCCCTCGTGAATATCATCGCCGAACCCTTGGGCAAGGCGTATAAGGGGATTGGGCAGCGCGGCGATCTGGAGACCATCCCGGGTCCGGCGCGGGCCGGTCTCATGACGCTGCGCTGCGATGGCGAAGTGTTGGCGATTGCCGGTGTGCGGCATCATGCTGGTGTGAGGATTGTGCCCTTGATGGAGCAGAGGTTTCAGAGCCGGTTGCGGTGTGATTTTGCCGTCAAGCCGGAGCTGGAGCCACAGGCTTCGGCCTGACAGGGCTTGCGGGCTGCGCCTGTGACTCGCACTTGTGCCAAGGAATGCCCATATCTGGTCCAAGATGACCGCTAGATTGAACGGATGATCCGCATGCAAATGAGAAATATCCTGATTTGGGCCGTTGTGTTCGTGTTGCTTCTCGCACTCGTGCAGCTTGTCAGCCGTTCCGGCGAAACCGTCGCTCCGACCAGCCAGGTGACCTATTCGGAATTTCTCGGCCGTGTCGAACGCAATGAAATTTCCTCGGCAACGATTCAGGGCGACATCATTCGCGCCCAGGGCGGTACCGGCCAGGTGATCGAGGCGATGCTGCCGCCACAGGATAACCAGACCGTTGGCATTCTGCGCGAAGCCGGGGTCAACATCGATGTCGAGCGTGTCGACACCGACGGTAATTTCTTCGTCAATATCCTGATCAACTACTTCCCCTTCCTGCTGCTGATCGGGGTGTGGATCTTCTTCATGCGCCAAATGCAGGGTGGCGGACGCGGCGGCGCGATGGGCTTCGGCAAATCGAAGGCCCGCCTGTTGACCGAAACCCATGGCCGCAAGACCTTCGACGATGTCGCCGGTGTCGATGAAGCCAAGGAAGAGCTGCAGGAAGTTGTCGAATTCCTCAAGGATCCGAGCAAATTCCAGCGCCTCGGCGGCAAGATCCCCAAGGGTGTTTTGCTCGTGGGCCCTCCGGGTACCGGCAAGACACTGCTGGCCCGCGCCGTGGCCGGCGAAGCAAATGTGCCCTTCTTCACCATTTCCGGTTCCGACTTCGTTGAAATGTTCGTCGGCGTTGGCGCTTCGCGCGTCCGCGACATGTTCGAACAGGCCAAGAAGAACGCACCCTGCATCATCTTCATCGACGAAATCGATGCTGTCGGCCGTTCACGTGGTGCGGGTATCGGTGGCGGCAATGATGAGCGCGAACAGACGCTGAACCAGCTTCTGGTCGAGATGGACGGGTTTGAGGCCAATGAGGGCGTTATCCTGATCGCCGCGACCAACCGTCCCGATGTGCTCGATCCGGCGCTGATGCGTCCGGGCCGTTTCGACCGCGAAGTCGTGGTTGGCAATCCGGACATTATTGGCCGTGAGAAAATCCTCAAAGTGCATATGCGCGATGTGCCGTTGGCGAGCGATGTCGACCCGCGCGTGATTGCGCGGGGCACGCCGGGTTTTTCCGGTGCCGACCTTGCCAATCTGGTCAATGAAGCCGCCTTGCTGGCCGCACGCCGCAATAAGCGTGTCGTCTCAATGGCTGAATTCGAGGACGCCAAGGACAAGGTCATGATGGGCCCCGAGCGGCGCTCCATGGTGATGACCGATGCCGAGAAGAATTTGACCGCCTATCACGAGGCCGGTCACGCAATTGTCGGGCTCAACATGCCGCAGCATGATCCGTTGCACAAAGTAACGATCATCCCGCGCGGGCGTGCCCTGGGCGTGACTTTCAGCCTGCCTGAATCCGATCGTCTGAGCTATTCGCGTCAATATTGCATCTCCAACCTGGCCTCCCTGTTTGGCGGCCGCGAGGCGGAAATCCTCGCCCTGGGTCCGGAGAATGTCACCAATGGTGCGACCAGTGACATCCAGCAGGCAACTCGTATGGCGCGCGCCATGGTGATGGAATGGGGCATGTCCGAGACTCTCGGCCGCGTGCGCTATCAGAACCAGTCCTATGAGGCGCCGCAAATTTCGCCCGATACGGCCGGCGTGATCGACCAGGAAGTCCGTGCCCTGATCGAGGAAGCCGAGACCACGGCGCGCCGCATCCTGACGGAAAACCGCGACAAGCTCGACGTGCTTGCCGCCGGCCTGCTGGAGTTCGAGGTTCTGACCGGCCAGGAAGTGCGCGACCTGCTGGAAGGCAAGCGGCCAACCCGCCCCGATGAGCCGGATCTACCCAGCTCGCCGCCACCAACCAGCGCCGTGCCGACAACCGATGACGGCCCCGCTGCCGATGACGGCTCGGCTACAGACCCGGAGCCGCAAGGCGCCTGATCGGCCTTTCATCTGACAAATGCAAAACCCCCGGTGCTTCGCATCGGGGGTTTCCTTTATCGGCGAACCACTTCAGCTTGTGCGCTTCACGCTCTGAATGTTGGGGGTTCACCATGCGCAGTCCTGCTATTTTTCTCGCATTCATCGCTTCCCTGGCCGCCGCCGGCTGTGCCGCGACGGCCACCGATCAGAGCCAGTCGCTCACGGCAGTGCGTGAAGCCCCGATGCAGCTCAGCGTCGATGCCCGCGCGATCGTCGAATGGTCGGATGCTTATCCCGGCTCGAATTATTCCCAGAGGCAGACAACCTCGATCGCGATCGGCGGCGGTCAGACCCTGGTTCTGGAATTTGCCGACCTTCCCCCCGAGGTGTTCGATCTCGGGGCTGCTGGCGGAGAGCATTTCGACCTGACGGTGACCATTCTTACGAGCGTGCTCGAAAATGGCGATGTGCATCACGCGGTCACGCTTTCGGCAACCGGTCATGAATCGGGCGTGCCGCAAACAATCGCGCAGCCCAGCCTTACGGCCCACGAAGGCGCGACCTCGACGGTGCATATCGGCATGGAGGCCGACGGAGGCACGCATGCCGGATTCATGATGGATCTTGTCGCCTCGCGCATCGAGTAAGCTCGGTGCTTGCCAAGCGGGAAGCTGCGGCATAGCAGAGACTTCATGCGCAATCCCCGATCCCGCCGCCAGTCCGGCATCCCCTTCATTATGGGCGTTCTCAATGTCACGCCCGACAGTTTTTCCGACGGCGGTGATTTCATCGACCAGCATGCCGCCGTTGCGCGTGGACTGGAAATGGTCGCCAACGGCGCTGATGTTATCGATATCGGCGGCGAGTCGACCCGGCCCGGCGCGGCACCGGTCGACGCGGTCGAGGAGATGCGCCGTGTCATCCCGGTGATCAAGGCCCTGCGCGAGCAGACAGCGGCGCGCATCTCGATCGACACGGTCAAGCCGGACGTCGCGCGTGCTGCCGTCGCGGCCGGCGCTGACATCTGGAATGATGTCATGGCGCTACGCGAGGAGGGCGCCATCGAGGCTGCTGCCGAGCTCGGCGTGCCGGTGATCCTGATGCATATGGCGGGAACGCCGACCACCATGCAGCAGGCGCCGCGCTATCAGAATGTGGTCAGCGAAGTGTGCGAGTTTCTCACCGACCGCGCTGATATCGCCATGGCCGGCGGTGCCGATGCCGGCAGTATCTGGCTCGATCCGGGCATTGGATTCGGCAAGTCGCTCGATCATAACCTGGCATTGATGCACGATCTCGATCAGATCATAGCGCTGGGCTATCCGGTCTTGTTCGGGGCCTCACGCAAGCGCTTCATCGCTGCGATTGACGAGGGCGCGGCCGAGACCGAACGGCTTGGCGGTTCACTTGCAGCCGCCCTGCGCGCCGCCCAGGCCGGCGCCTCGATGGTGCGAGTTCACGATATCCGCATGACGCTGCAAGCGCTCAAGGTCCAGGCCGCCATCCGCGAGGGCAAGGCATGATCGCTTTTCTGACCGGGCCCTGGTCGCTGCTGGTGATGGGCGGGATTTTCGAGATGGCCTGGGCGCTGGGCTTCAAATATGTCGACCGCCAGGCACCGCTCTGGCAACACGCCGCCGTGCTGGCGGCGCTGGTCGCTTCGATGGTGCTGTTATTCGCGGCGATGAAGCATTTGCCGGCCGGTACCGCCTATGCGGTGTGGACCGGGATCGGCACGCTTGGCGTCGCCACAATCGGAATCCTGGTGTTCAAGGAACCGGTGACGATCGCCCGCATCCTGTTTCTCACCCTGATCATGGTCGGGATATTGGGTCTGCGGCTCAGCGGCGACAGTTCACACTAGCCGAATGGATCCTCGATTGATTTCGACGGCTCGGTAAACCAGCGCGGGCCGTCGGCGGTCATGTAGAAATGATCCTCCAGCCTGATGCCGAATCCGCCTGGCACGCAGATCATCGGCTCGTTGGAAAAACACATGCCGATATCGAGCAGGGTCGCATCGCCGCCGACCAGATAGGGCGCTTCATGGATATCGAGCCCGATGCCGTGCCCGGTACGGTGCGGGATGCCGGGAAGCTGATAGCCCGGTCCGAAACCGCGCCGCTCGGCTTCAGCACGTGCCGCAGCATCGACGCTGGCGCAGGTCCGGCCCAGCTGTGCCGCTTCGAGAGCGGCTATCTGGCAGGCTTTCTCCGCATCCCAGACCTCGCGCTGACGCGCCGTCGGTTCGCCGAACACATAGGTGCGGGTGATGTCGGACTGATAGCCATGCATGGCGCAGCCGGTATCGATCAGCACGACATCACCTTCCTCGAGTGCCTTGGGCCGGGCGACGCCGTGCGGAAAGGCGGTGTCGGGGCCGAACAGAACAATGCAGAAAGTCGATCCGCCCGGCGCACCGATCGTCTTGTGGGCGGTATGGATAAATTCGGTCACCTCGGCGGTCGTGATGCCAGGTCGCAGGATCGCGCCGGCCGCCTTGTGTACTTCGATCGTTGCGGTTTTGGTCGCCTGCATCAGCGCCAGTTCGGCCGGTGATTTGCGGGCGCGGCCGAACAAGACGACATCGCCGGCATTGCTGGCGGTGCCATCCAGGGCTTCGCTCAAACCGGTGATGGTGAAATAGGGCGCTGCCGGATCAATCCCCAGCTTCGCACCAGACGCCAGCAGGGACGCGACGCAGGCATAGGGGCTCTCATGCTCCTCCCAGCCGCGCAGGGGCGCCTCGACGCCCATATAGAGCCTGAGCGTGCCTTCCTCGAAGGCGGGGCCGATATAGGTCACGCCGCCATCAGCACCGACCAGCGCGCCGACCAGCCGCTCCGATGCGCGCCATTTCATGCCTGTATAATAGGTCAGATTGCTGCCGGCATCGAGCCAGACCGCGTCGAGCCCGGCCCTGGCCATGCGCTGCGCCAGGCCGCTCAGTCGCGCCCGGTGTTCGTCATGGCTGATCGGCCGGCAATCGCCCAGCATCGGCTTGAGGCGAGCGAGTTCCGCTTCGGCGGTCGAGCCGCCAACACCGCGTGTGAAATTCGACATGATCAGGCACTCCTTCGGTCCCGGGGGTATAAAGGACCGAAGGAATGCCTGTCGTCCATGCCTTCGATCAGGCGCCTTCGCCGAACATGAAGAGCAGGAATTGCGCCGGCTCGTCATAGGGGTTGAGGAATTCATGGGTCATGCCGGCGGGGATGAAGATTGCCTGACCGCCATGCACCTCCTGATCGACGCCATTCAGCCGGGCGGTCGCGCGGCCCTCGAGGAAGATGATCAGCGTCTCGAATTCATTGGAACGGCTGCGCTCATCCTCATTGACGTGCTGACCGGGCATGACATAGCCGAAGCCGCTGCGGAATCCGGGCTGGTAATAGAAGACCGCCGCATTGCCGCCATGGACGAAGCGCGTCTGCAGATCGTTGAAATTGATGATTTCCGGATTGCCGCGGGTCCAGAAATGGAAGGTCTGGGCGAGCATGGCCGGGTCAAATGCTGCTCCCTCCATCAGGTCCATATCCATTGGGGAGACATCGGTCGAGAAGGCCTTGACCATCGCGGTCAGGGCCGTCATTTCGCCGCGATCCACCAGTGCGAGGACCTCGGAGGTCGCCGGAAAATAGAGCGTTGGCGTCTGCGGCTGGGCATGGGTGATGGTATAGCTGCCGGCATCGTGATCCATGCTCACCGTCCACCAGTCATCGCCATCGACCAGCACGCCGAATTCGACGCTTTGAGTGAAAGTGAAGTCCTGCAGATAATCGGCCGCAAAGCGGTCGAGGATCGCGCCGGTATCATTGTCTTGCGCCAGGGCGGGAATGCCGAGGGTGAGGAAAGCGGCAGCACTCGCCGCGATGTGTCGGATATTCAGTTTCGTTTTCATAAGGTTGTCGTCCCAAACTGCGATTGAAAAACCGCCCCTTCAGAACCTAATTATCTCATGGGATAGTTGTGGTCAATCGAAAATTTATCGTAAAACGATATTTTCCACCATCATTCCGTCGAGCAATAGCGCCCGCAAGTGCCGGGCGAACGCGGCCGCTTCCAGGCCAGGATCCGGTTTGACGCCCTGAGCTGCAGCGGCGGCCCGAAACCGCGTGGTGAGCGAGAAGAAGACGGCATTGCTGACGATCGACAGATGCAGCATGTGTGGATTGAGCTCGCGAAACACGCCGGCGGCGCGGCCGGTCTCATAGCGCAGGCGTGTCTTGGCCATGAATTGCATCAGGGTCTGGGCGGTAGCCGGACGAGCCATCAGATCGCCATCGAGGTAATCACGCACCAGCATGCGCGGAAAGCTCGGACGCGAGATGATCGCGGTGGCGAAGACCTCGATGAAATCCGCCATTGAGCCACGTGGGTCGGCCTGTTCGGGCAGGTCGGCCTCAAGCTGCGCCAGCACCTGGCTCACCACGGCGTCGATCACGGCGGCGTGCAACCCGGCCTTGTCGCCATAATAATAGCGGACCATCGCCTTGGTTACGCCCGCGGCCTCGGCGATCGAGGCGATTGTGGTGCGTTCGAAACCCTGATCGGCGAACAGCGTCTCGCCAACCGCCAGCAGTCGCGCCTGCGTCCGCGCGGCATTGCGCCGTTTGGGTCGGGCTTGCCGGTTCGGGGATGTTGGCATCACACAGTCTCCAGTGGCACCAAGCATGTGGAATCACATACGCAAAGGCCAGTCAGTCACCCCCGTGCCCGTCATGTCGACCTCGGCCTAGCGTGCCGTTCCCTGAGCAGCTGCATTGTCGAACAAATGGCTGATCAGATTATAGCGCATCCCCGATGTGGTCTCCTCGATCTCGTGCAACAGGCTGGACGAGAAAATGAAGGCCGTGCCGGGCTCGCCGCGATAGCCGCGCCCGGCATATTCGCGGAATACCAGCTCGCCGCCCTCATAATCGGAATTGAGGCTGATCGAGAGGGCAAAGCGCCGGTATTGCGAGCCGGGATGCACATTATCGCGATGTCCGACCTGCAGGCCTTCACGACGCCCATTATAGCGGGCGATGTGCAGCGCCTCGCGCCGTTCCACCTGGAAGGCGAAGGCTTTTTGAACCTGTGGCACGATGCGTTCGTGGATGCGCTGGTCGAGAAGGGTGACGATGTCGGGATTGCGCAACACATGATCGATGCGATCCTGGCGATTATAGTCCTGTACCGCGAACTTGTATTCGGACTGATCGTTCGGACCAGGCTTGTCGACCCTGAAGCCATCCGTCGATTCATAGTGCTTGATGAGCATCGCGCAGTCATCCGGGTCGAGGACGTTCGGGATCACCAGGATGGGGGCATGGCCCGGAATCCAGGCTTCATTCGCGCGGGCCGTTTCGGCAGCTTTCAGGGCGTCCAGGGTTGAGACGGTTTCTTCCACACTATCCTCGCTTCGCGCCGTGACGCTGTGTATCAGTCCATTGGCCGTGATCAGGACGATTTGTCCGCCGCTGTCATCTTCAAGATCCCGCCCCCGCAACAGGCCGAAACGCGCCATGATCGCACCATTGGCATCGCCGCAAATGGCTGCGCCAAGCGCCAGCTGGCCTCTGGCCTCGATGGCGAGAGCGGCTTCGGTGCCGGAGGTGAAGATCAGCAAATTCGCACCGGCCGCCTTGATGTGCGGCTCCGCCTCTGCCCACTGCGCCAGCCAGGCTCTCGTGCCGGCCCCGTTCATGGCACCCATGAATACGAGCGCCAGCGGGCGGCCTGAATAATAATCGCTGCGCAATTTCACGGTCCGGCCCGTCTGGTCGAGACATTCCAGATTCTGGACTATGTCGCCCGGCGCCGGCTTGGTGATGTAGGGCGCGAGCAGGTCGGTGGCGCGTTCGCGGGAAGATCGGTCATTCAGGGTCATGGAGGCACCCTAGCGCAAGCGGACGGACCGGGACAAATGCCGATACATTAGAGCTGGCTCAGCACGCTTTCGAGCTGTTTCATATCCTCGGGCAACTCGCTCTCAAAGCGCAGATCGACGCCGGTGACGGGATGTTTGAAGCCCAGCACGGCGGCATGCAGCGCCTGGCGCCGGAACTCGCGCAGGAAGGGGTCGCAGATCTCAGAGCCGAGCAGGCGGCCCCGCTTGGAACCATAAACCGGATCGCCCAGCATATGGCAGCCGATATGCGCCATGTGGACGCGGATCTGGTGCGTGCGCCCGGTCTCGAGGCGGCATTCCACCTTGGCTGCGAGCCCGGCGCCGATCGAGGCGTGCGGATCCTGACCATAGCGCGCCAGGGTGACGTAATTGGTGATGGCATGTTTGCCAGCAGTGCTGTTGGGATCGTGAGGGACTTCGAATTTGGTGCGGTCACGCGAGGAGCGCATCAATTGGGTCTCGATGCGGCCATCCTTCGGATTGGGCGAATGGCGGGTGAAGGCGATATAGGCGCGCTCGACGGAGTGGCGGGAAAACTGGATCGTCATCCCCTTGTGCGCCGCGTCGGACTTGGCGGCGACCATCACCCCGGAAGTGTCCTTGTCGAGCCGGTGGACGATACCCGGGCGTTCGACGCCGCCAATCCCCGACAGGGAGCCGGCGCAATGATGCAGCAAGCCATGGACCAGCGTGCCCGTCCAATTGCCCGGCGCCGGGTGCACGGCGAGGCCGACCGGCTTGACCAGCACGACCAGATCATCGTCCTCATACAGGATGTCGAGATCCATTTTTTCCGGGATTGGATCGGCCGCGACCGGTGCCGGCACGGTCAGGGCATAGACGGCGCCGGGGGTAACCTTGGCGGAGCAATCGGCCAGCACACTGCCATTGCAGGTCAGTTGACCGCTATCGATCAAGGCCTTCAGGCGCGATCGCGAGAACTCCTCCAGCGCGTCGGTCAGCCAGCGGTCGATGCGCTGATTGACCTGGTCGTCGTCGGCGGTGAGGGTTCGGATGTCGGGATTTTCAGTGCTCATTCACAAGCGAGTAGCCTTGCTGTCGCGAACACGCAACAATCGCACGCTATGACGGATGCAGAAGGTCGGCAAATCAGACCGGCCCGAAAGGCGGGGAAAGCGATATGGACAAGATCAATCTGACACGGCGCGCCGCGCTTCTGGGCGCTGCGGGTACTTCTCTGGTGGTTGGCGCCTGCGCGCCGCGCATCGAGGCCTTCCAGCCGGCCAGCCAGGACGGCCCCTTTCGCCATGGCGTTGCGTCGGGTGATCCCGATCAGACCAGTGTGATGTTGTGGACCGCCCTGACCAATGATGGCGGCGGCTATCGCGGGGTCGAACTCGCCTCGGACCCGGCATTCGAGAATATCGTGTTCGAAAGCGGGCAGGATATCCGCTATGTCATGATGCAGCCGCTGGGGACGCTGAAGGTCCTGGCCACCGGGCTTGAGCCGGGCCAAAGCTATTTCTACCGCTTCCGCCTTGGCGAAACCTATTCCCCGACCGGGACGACCCGCACCCTGCCGGTCGGCGCGCTCGACAGATATACAATCGGCATCATGTCCTGCTCCAATTTCCCGGCCGGACATTTCAATGTCTATCGCGAGGCGGCAGAGAATGGCGGGCTCGATCTCGTCCTGCATCTCGGCGATTATCTTTATGAATACGCGATGGGCCAGTATGCGACCGGTGATGCCGAGGCGCTGAACCGCGTGCCCGATCCGGTCCATGAAATGGTGTCGGCAGCGGATTATGTGGCGCGCCATGCCCAGTATAAAACGGATCCCGATCTGCAGGCACTGCATGCTGCCGCACCCTGGATCATGACCTGGGATGATCACGAGACCGCCAATGACAGCCATCGTGATGGCGCCGAAAACCATAATGAGGGCGAGGGCGCATGGGAGGCCCGCCGCACGGCCGCCCTGCGCGCCTGGTATGACTGGACCCCGACGCGCGAACCGGAAGGCGATAACCGCCGGCGTTTCGGCAATTACGAAATCGGCGACCTGGCCACGCTGGTGATGCTGGAATCGCGCCTGATGGACCGCGACCCGCAAATCTCGCTGGATAATTTCCCGGTCGCTTCCGATGCCGACGATAGCGATTCTGAAGTGCTCGCCGCCGTCGCCGCGTGGAAGCGCGATGTCGTTGGCGATGAGAGCCGGACCCTGATCGGCGAACAGCAGATTACCGGTATTCGCGATGCCTGTGCCGCCTCGTTGGCGGCGGGCAAGCCGTGGCGCATTCTTGGCAATCAGGTGATCATGGCGCGGGTGAATTTCCCCAATTTTGCCACCGAAATGCCCGCCTGGCTGCGCTGGTATGCGACCCGGGACAGTGAGTTCGCGCGCTCGATGATCATGCGCACCCGTTTCGGCATCCCGTTCAATCTCGACATGTGGGATGGTTATCCCGCCGAGCGCGACCGGCTCTATTCTGCCCTGCGCGAGGTTGGCGCCGACGTCATCACCGTGACCGGCGATGTCCATTCCTTCTGGGCCAATGATCTGATCGACAAGGACGGCCACCGCGTCGGCACCGAACTGGTCGGCGCGTCGGTGTCCAGCCCCTCACCCTTCTCCAGCTTTGCGGCGCCGGGCGTCGATTATGGCAAGATGATGCGCGAGGCCAATCCTGAGGTCGCCCAGTGCAATATGGTCGATCACGGCTATATCCGCCTGACCCTCACGCCCGAAGAGGCGTTGGCCGATTACATCACCGTCTCGACCATTGAAAACCGCGATTATCGTGCCGGGCTCGACAGCCAGTGGCGAATTGCGCGGGCCGGGGGTGGCGAAGTGCCGATGGCAGAGCGGATCGGCTAGGGCGTCAGAAGCTCAGCCGGAAGCCGGCACCTGCCCGCGCGGCGAGGCTGTCCGGGACACCGGCCGCTTCGGTATGTGCAGCCCAGTTACCCGCCGCGGCCAAAACCTCGTCCAGCATGCGTTTGAGCTTCGCCGGCTTGATATCGGCATAGCGTCCGAACCGGAGCAGGTCGTCCAGTTCGAAACCCTTCGTCTTGCCGGCCAGCGACATCTGGTGCTGGTGGGTCCATTGGCCATCAGGATTATGGGCGTAGACGACGTCATAGGCGGGCGCGAGCCGCCATTGGCCAGTCTTGTCCATCAGATAGGCGATATTCTTGACGTGGTCGTCCTGGTTGCGGATGACGATATTGAGCAGGGCGCGGCGCACTTGCTGCTCGATCGCGTCGGGCCCCAGGCCAAGCAGGCGAAGGGTCTCGACCGCCTGTTCATAGGCATAGGCGCGCGGCAGGTTGAAATCGAAATGCCGCATCGCACACAGCGATTGCATATGCAGCTTTTCACCGCTGTCGCTGCGGTCGAAGCGCCTGGTCATGAAATGGGCGCGCCCGCCTTCCTCGTGCAGGCGCGAGGGGTTCATCTCGACGCCCGCCTCAAGCGCCAATAGATAGCAGGCATATTCCAGACGCCCATAACCAAGCGGATCCGCGACTTCCTTGTCGGCATTGCCGCTGACGCCGTCGAATTTCATCAGCCAGTGGGAGAAGCCGGAGCCCGCCTCGACCTGGCCGGAGTGGAATTCGCCGGTGCCTTCATTCCAGGCCAGAACTGCCTTGGCCCGGGCGCCGCCGGCCGACGTGCCGACACGTAGAATATCGCGCAAGGCTTCACGATCATCGCCGCCCTCGAGCGCGCCGCCCAGCGCTTCGCGGTCATGGATCACCCGGGCGGCCAGTTCGACCAGCGGCTGGATCTCGATGTCGCGACCCGCCTGGCCGGGCGCGCCGCGCGAGGGTTCGAATTCGAGCGCGCCCATGCCGCGCGTGCCGGTATAGCAAAGCCGTTCAACCGGATTGAAGCTGTCGGGCGTGCGCCCCTGTTCGGCCAGCCAGCGATCGATCAGCAGATTGCCGAACTTGTCCGGCAGGCTGTCGGCGAGCAGGCCGGGCAGGCCATTGAAAGTCTCGCGCGGCAGGGCCGGAAAATCATAGACGCCGCGCCGCAGGGGCATGGTCAGCGGCGCAACCTCGATGCGCGAGGCAGCAAATTCCGGCGTGTATTCGAATACAGCGACATCGCGGACCGCATCCCAGACGACCGCGCCGATCATCCGGCCCCAGAGATTGACTTTGGCGCGGGTGTTCGGGGTCACACTCATTGGCCCGGCTCGTCATCCCAGCTCCACGGCGCATCATCGCGCTTGTGATCCCGCACCCGCATACGGCGCTGACCGGTTGCGCTCATCGGGTCGAGCGGGCTGAGGGCGGCATCGGGTACAAGGTCGGCAAGCCGGTCGGTGAGGCCCAGCGCCCGCAATACCCGGACCAGGCTGTCGACTGTGCCGCTGCTGCCGGCCTCGAGCCGCATCAGGGTCGAGCGGGAGATCCCGGCCTTGGCGGCCAGGTCAGCCTGTTTGATGCCACGCGATATCCGGTAAGCTTCCAGCTTGATGCCGAGCGCCTCAAGGGATTGGTCGACGGGTTGAGTTTTGTCGGAATTATGTTCCATAATCGCACCATTAAACCGTTTATGGGCGACAATGTAGCAAATTCACTACATTCAATCAATCTTGATGCCGAGTTATATTTGACGCATTATGGCTATAAATGCTGATAATGCGTCAAATAGGCATCATTATGGATTGTCATAGTTTCGATCTGCGGTCGGACGGAACAAGCCGTCGCGCCGACTGGGCGGGAACCGGAAAGGGCGGCGGGGCCGCTCAGCTGCGGCCCGGCACCAGCGCGGCCTAGCCCCGTTCGACCAGGCGCATGAAGCGGTCGCGCAAATCCTTGTCATGCTTGAACTCACCGGTGAAGCTCGAGGTGATGGTCGAGACATTCGGGTGATGCACGCCGCGTGTCGTCATGCACTGATGCTTCGCGTCGATGAAGACGGCGACGCCGCGCGGCTTCATGGCGTCGGTCAGGGCGCCGGCAATCTGTGCGGTCATGGTTTCCTGCGTCTGCATGCGCTTGGCGAAAATCTCGACGACGCGGGCGATCTTCGAGATTCCGACCACGGCGGCCGACGGCAGATAGGCGACATGCGCCACGCCCATGATCGGCGCGAGATGGTGTTCGCAATGGCTCTCGACATCGATATTGGTCAGCATGACCATGTCGTCATAGCCCTGCACGTCTTCGAAGGTCTTGCCGAGCGCGGCGGCCGGATCGGCGCCATAGCCGGAGAACCATTCCTCATACGCCTTGGCGACGCGCTTGGGGGTGTCGAGCAGGCCTTCGCGCGCCGGGTCATCGCCGGCCCAGGCAATCAGCGTGCGCACGGCCTCTTCGGCCTCATGGCGGGACGGGCGGGCTGGCTTGGTGTCGGGCATGCGGGCGGATTCAGGTGTCATAGCGTCCATCTCCATGGATCCTTTCGTTGTCGGGTCGGCTCTGCCATCTGGGCAAATTCCGTAGTGCCGGTTTCCGGATCGGGGATGGTCAGGTTGGCGATTTCGCCGCCAATTCCGTATACCCACCGTGTCCACGCTAGCGCGTGGGAAAGCATTTAAGCCTTCCCTGCGCCAATTCCAATGATATGACCGCATCCGAACGACACATTTTTCAGCACAGACCTATTGAGCGAACGGAATATTCTCATGGCATCCCTCACCCTTTTCGACACGATGGCGCGCCATAAACGGCCATTCGAACCGATCGATCCGGACCGGGTGACGATGTATGTCTGCGGTCCAACTGTTTATAATTACGCGCATATCGGCAATGCCCGGCCTGTGATCGTGTTCGATGTCCTGTTTCGTATTCTACGTCGGGAATTCGGCGTGGATCACGTCACCTATGCGCGCAATATCACCGATGTTGACGACAAGATTATCGCCGCGGCCAAGGCGCTCGGCGAGCCCATGTCCGAAATCACCGAGAAATTCGCAGCGATTTACAATGCTGACATGGCCGCGCTTGGCGCTCTGCCACCGAGCATCACGCCAAAGGCGACCGAGCATATCGGCCAGATGATCGGCATGATCCAGAGCCTGGTTTATGGCGGTCACGCATACGAAGCCGAGGGGCATGTCCTGTTCGATGTCGATTCCTTCGACAAATACGGCAAGCTCTCCAATCGCGAGCTCGACGACATGATCGCCGGTGCCCGCGTCGAAGTGGCCTCCTACAAGCGCAACCCCGCCGACTTCGTGCTGTGGAAGCCGGCCGGCGATGACGAGCCGGGCTGGGACAGCCAGTGGGGCCGTGGCCGTCCGGGCTGGCATTTGGAATGCTCCGCGATGAGCGCGGCGCACCTGGGCAAGACGATTGATATTCATGGCGGCGGCGTTGATCTGGTCTTCCCGCACCATGAGAACGAGATCGCCCAGTCGGTCTGCACCCATGAGGGTCAGCCCATGGCCAATTACTGGCTCCATAACGGCTTCCTCACCATGGGCAGCGACAAGATGTCGAAATCCCTCGGCAATGTTCAGCTCGTGCATGATCTCACGGAACATTATTCCGGCGAGGTGCTGCGCTATGCCCTGCTGACGGCGCATTATCGTGCGCCGCTGACCTGGACCACGGACCTTCTGACCAAGACCCGCCGCGCCCTCGACCGCGTTTATGGCGTTCTGCGCCGTCTCGGTGATGTCGAAGCGGCCGAGACCGAAGCGCCCGAAGCTTTCCTCGAAGCCCTGTATGATGATCTCAACACGCCGAAAGCGTTGGCCGAGATCTTCCAGATCGCCGGCGAGGCCAACAAGGCCGAGACGGACGCCGACAAGGCACGCGCCAAGGGCGAATTGCTCGCCGCCGGGGCGCTGTTGGGGATTGGCCAGGGCGATCCGGACGCATGGTTCGGGCTCAACGCGCTCGACGCTGCCGAACGCGCCGCGATTGATGATCTGATCATCAAGCGCCAGATCGCCCGCGAGACCAAGGATTGGGCCGCCGCCGACGCCGTGCGCGCCAAGCTGACCGCGCTCAATGTCCAGGTCGATGATGGCCCTGAAGGTTCGACCTGGCGCAAGCTGGAGCAGGGCTGATGGCACTGACCGGTTTCAACGTCCTGGTCCAGGTCGAGGATGCCGTCGGCGAGGGCTTCGTCACCTATGGTGTCGTCGCCGCCGACAAGGACCAGGCCTGCAAGCTGGCCGCCGGAGCGGCGCAGGCCGAGGGCTTCTGGAATGTCGAAATTGACGAGGCCTGGCGTCCCGACGGTGTCGATCCGGCCGATCTGGGCGATATCCCCGAAGTGCTGGGCCGCACCGAGCCGACCTATCTCGATGAGGATGAGCTCGACGAAGCCGACGAGCTGGCCCCGGATGATGACGAGGAATAGGCCGCGCGTCTGACCGCTATCGGACCATCTGGCGCAAGCGTGTAAAAACGCCTATATCAGCACCGATATGACAGACGATCTTTATTCCAATGCCGTTTTGCGGCTCGCGGCGGATATTCCGCGCATCGGACGCCTGGCGCGGCCGCAAGCCTCCGTGCGCAAGGTTTCGCGCCTGTGTGGTTCGGAAATCGAGCTCGATATCATCGTCCAGTCCGGCCATGTCGCCGATCTCGCCTTGCGGGTGAAGGCGTGCGCGCTAGGGCAGGCCTCGGCCGCGATCCTCGGACGCGCCGCCATTGGTGCTTCGCTGCGCGAACTGGAACTGGCCCGCGACAGCCTCAAGGCGATGTTGAAACAATCTGGCCCGGCCCCGCGCGGCCGCTTCGCGGAACTGCAATTGCTGCAAAGCGCCCGCGCCTATCCGGCCCGGCACCAGTCTATCCTGCTGGCCTTCGATGCCGCCGTCGAGGCGGTCAGCCAGGCGAGCACGGCCCGGCTTGCAACCCCCTTGACCGGCTAGGGTTGTCCGCTCCTGCCCAGCCGGCAGGATGACGCGGACAGCCCGTAAAACGAAGCAAACCCCAACAGATTTCAATGCGGCCGGCTTGCCCCGTCTCATCTCCATGGTGGACAGGGCGCAGCGCGGCGTTAAAAGGCTTGAATCCAAATGCGTTCGAGCGACGGGATAAATCAGGCCAAGGGGCCGATGGGATGGCTGATGGTGGGCGCAATTCGCGTCTATCAATACAGCCTGTCACCGGTTTTCTATGCCTTTGGCGTGCGGTGCCGCCATGAACCGACCTGTTCGGCCTATGGTATTGCGGTGATCCGCGCCCAGGGTGGCTGGCGCGGTTTCTGGCTGACCTTGGGTCGGCTGGGACGTTGCCGACCGGGGGGAAGCCATGGCTTCGACCCGGCCCCGACCGTTCGCACACACGTGCCCTGGTGGGCGGTCTGGCGTTTCAGATCACCGCTCATCCTCGGCACACCGGACCCGCTTCCGCCGGCAGGCCGCGCCGACGACAAGGATGAAGACCAATGATCAATATTACGCTTCCCGATGGTTCCAGCCGCGAATTGCCTGTTGGCGCCACGCCGATGGACCTGGCCGAGAACATCTCGAAATCCCTCGCCAAGGTGGCGATGATTGCCAGGGTTGATGGCGCTGACTGGGATCTGATGCGGCCGCTCCCTGGCGATTGCTCAGTCGCGCTCGTCACGCGCAAGGATGAAGAGGCCCTCGAGGTCATCCGCCACGATACGGCGCATATCCTTGCCCAGGCCGTGCAGGAGCTTTTCCCGGGCACGCAGGTCACGATCGGCCCCTCGATCGAGGATGGCTTTTATTACGACTTTGCCCGCGACGAGGCCTTCACGCCGGAAGACTTCGAGGCGATCGAAAAGCGCATGGCCCAGATCGTCGATGCCGATCTGCCCTTCGAGCGCGAGGAAATGGACCGCGATGCCGCCATCGCCATGTTTGAGAAGATGGGCGAAAGCTACAAGGCGGAGCTGATCCGTGACCTGCCCGAGAGCGAGCCGATCACCATCTACCGCCAGGGCGAATGGTTCGATCTCTGCCGTGGGCCGCATCTGCCCTCGACGGGCAAGATCGGCAAGGCGTTCAAATTGATGAAGGTTGCCGGTGCCTATTGGCGCGGCGATCATCGCAATGCCATGCTGCAGCGTATCTACGGAACGGCCTGGGGCGATGAGAAACAACTCAAGGCCTATCTCTTCCGCCTGGAAGAAGCCGAGAAGCGCGATCACCGCCGTCTCGGCCGCCAGATGGAGTTGTTCCATTTCCAGGAAGAAGCCCAGGGCCAGGTCTTCTGGCACCCCGCCGGCTGGCGCCTCTATCGCACGGTAATGAATTACATGCGTCGCCGTCTCGAAGCGTCCGGCTATCAGGAAATCCGCACGCCGCAATTGATGGATCGCAAGTTCTGGGAGGCCTCCGGCCACTGGGACAAGTATCGCGAGCACATGTTCATCTCTTCGATTGACCAGGAAGAGAAAGTCCTGGCCGTCAAGCCGATGAATTGCCCTTGCCATGTCCAGGTCTTCAATCAGGGTCAGAAATCCTATCGCGACCTGCCGCTGCGCCTGGCCGAGTTCGGTTCCTGTCATCGCTATGAGCCGTCGGGCTCGCTGCATGGCCTGATGCGGGTGCGCGGCTTCGTGCAGGATGATGCCCACATCTTCTGTACCGTCGAGCAAATCGTCGACGAGGTGAAGGCCTTCTGCGAATTGCTGAAATCGGTCTACTCCGATTTCGGCTTCGAGGAGCCACGTGTCAAATTCGCCGATCGGCCGGACCAGCGCGTCGGTTCTGACGAAGTCTGGGACCAGGCCGAGGCGGCGCTACGCACGGCGGCCGAGGCCTCCGGTCTGGACTTCGAATACAATCCTGGCGACGGCGCATTTTACGGGCCCAAGCTTGATTTCGTCGTCAAGGATGCGATCGGGCGCGAATGGCAGACGGGCACGATCCAGTGCGACTTCAACCTGCCCGAACGCCTGGATGCCCACTATATCGGCGACGATAATGACAAGCATCGCCCGGTCATGCTGCACCGCGCCATTCTCGGCTCGCTGGAACGTTTCCTCGGCGTGCTGCTGGAAAACTATGCCGGCAAACTGCCCTTCTGGCTGGCGCCGCGCCAGGTGGTGATCGCAACGATCACCTCCGATGCCGACGCCTATGGCGAACAGGTATTGGCGGCGATGAAGGCGGCCGGGCTGAATGCCGAGACCGATCTTCGTAATGAGAAGATCAATTACAAGGTTCGCGAACATTCGGTCGGCAAGATTCCGGTGATTGCCGTGGTCGGCCGCAAGGAAGCGGAGGAGGGCACGCTCGCCCTGCGTTTCCTTGGCGAAGAGGGCAATAAGCAGGAGGTCTTGCCGCTGGCCGAGGCCATCGCGCGCTTGCGTGACGATGCCCGCGCACCTGACCTGAAGCACGGCTGAGCTGAGCGGGCGGCACTGATAATGGCACAGGGGCAAAACAGGGTCGGATGGGTCGGTGTGATCACCTTCGCCTTTGCCCTGCCCTGGTGCATCGCCGGTGGCGGTTTGCTGCCGCCGATGGCGGTGCTGTTATCCTTGGCCGCCCTGCCGGTCGACGCCCACTTCTGGCGGCCGCGCGGCGTTTCGCTGCCGCTCGTTTTTGGTGGGTTATTTCTGGCCTGGGTCGGGATCAGCTTTTTATGGTCCCCCTATGATAATCCCGAGCAATTGCCAAAAACACTGATTGGTGTGCCGCTTTACCTGCTGCTGGTCCTGCGGGTCGGTGGGCTGGAAGGGCGTTGGCGAACGCGCTGCGAGGCGGCGATGATGTTCCTGGTGATTGCCTTGGGCCTGTTCCTGTTGGCGGAGACGCTGACGGCTGGCGCGATGACCCATGCGTTCAAAGTCGCGGTTGAAGGCTATGACGCCCTGCCCGAAGCCGAGGTGGTGATTTACGTCAATCGCAATCTGGGACATGCCGCCGTGCCGCTGCTTCTGCTGGCCGGTCCGGCGGCGCTGATCGCCTATCGCGCCGGCGGCCTGATTGTCGGGGTTATGGTCATGCTGCTGGCGGCGGTCGCCGCCTTCAGCTTTGGCACTGAAGTCAATGCAGTCGCCTTCGTGCTTGGATTTTTGGCCGCGGTCCTGACGGCCTTCTGGCCACGCCGGATGATTGCCGGTGTGTTCGGCATTGTCGCGGGAGGCGTGCTTGTCGTGCCGGTGGTCTTGCCGGGCCTAATCGCCCTGATGCCCGAGAGCCTGCGCGAGAGTTTACCGCTGTCCTGGGTCTGGCGCCTTGAAATCTGGACCTATGTCAGCGAGTTGATCAAGGACAAGCCGCTTTTCGGTTATGGGCTGGATGCATCGCGTCCGCTCAATGGTGAGATGGAGCTTGGCGGCTACCAGATTGAGCGCCTGCCGATGCACCCGCATAATGCCAGCCTGCAGATCTGGCTGGAAACCGGCTTGATTGGCGTGGTGCTCCTGACCTGTATGCTGGTCTTTCTCGGCGGTCGGATCGCCAGCGCGCCGCGATTGACGCGAGATCAGGCGATAGCCACAGCCTGGGTGCTGGTCAGTTATGTATCTCTGGTTTTATTTTCCTATGGCGTCTGGCAAGAGTGGCATCAGGCCGCTGCGGCCCTTGCGGCGACGGCCGTTCTATTCCTGGGCGCTCGAAGGCCGGTTTGATGAGTGAATTGCGTCTCAGTGTCGTTACTGTTTCCTGGATGACCGGGCCGCATCTGATGGATGCGGTTAGCGCCGTGCTGGCGACGCCCGGCGTCGATGAATTCGTCATGGTCAGTCATGAAAATCCGCCCGAGATCATTGCAGCTCTGCGAGATCTGGCCGCGAAGCATGCGCATTTCATCCTGATCGAGACCGGCAAGAACCTTGGCTTTGCCAAGGGCTGCAATATCGGCGCTCTGGCGGCCAGCGGCGAGTTGGTCCTGTTTCTCAATCCCGATGCGATCCTGGCGCCGGGCTCGGGCTTGCAGCTCAAGCAATCAGCCCTGATGACATCCAGGCGCCCGTGGATCGTTGGCGCGCGCATCCTCAATTCCGATGGCAGCGAGCAGGCCGGCGGCCGGCGTGGCGAGTTGACACCGCGCACCGCCGCGATCAGCTTTCTGCGACTCGACCGCCTGATGCCCGGCCTGCGAAATCTGCACTGGGAGCATGACGCCTTGCCGGAGACTCTGGTGCCGGTGCCGAATGTGTCCGGCGCTGCCATGATGATGCGCCGGGATGATTTCCACGAACTTGGCGGCTTCGACGAGCGTTATTTCCTGCATGTGGAAGATATTGATTTGTGCCGCAGCGTGCGGGCCGCGGGCGGCGATGTCTGGTTCGAACCGCGCTTGGAGGTCCTGCATTTCGGCGCCACCAGCCAGTCCAGCCCGATCCGGGTCGAGACCCACAAGGCGGCGGGATTCGTCAAATATTTCTGGAAATTCTATCCCGGTCCGCTACAGCGCCTGGCGACGCTTTTACTGATCGTGCCGATCTATGGCGCGCTGTGGGCCCGCGTTGCCTGGATTGCCTTTCGGGGCCGGGCGCACGATATGAAGCGCAGGCTGCGCGCCCGTTTGCGCTTGTCGCGCCGGCGCAAGACTCGTGGAACTCCGAACGATCAGGCCTGAGTTCTGGGGAATCCGCCGGCGCGCTTGAGCGCCGATTCCACCGGATGCTTCAGCGCCACATCCTCGAGCCATTTCGCCGTCGCGATCATCCGGCCCAGATCAATCCCGGTCTCGAAACCGCCGCGCTCGAGCATGTAGATCACGTCCTCGGTGGCGACATTGCCGGTGGCGGCCGGAGCAAACGGGCAGCCACCAATGCCGCCACAGGAGGCATCGATCACGTCGATCCCGGCATCGATTGCGGCGGCGATATTCGCCATCGCCGTATTGCGCGTATTGTGGAAATGCATGCGCAGCCGCATATCGCCGCTCTGGGAACGCACAATATCCAGTGCCTTGCGCACGCTCCACGGATCGGCCACGCCAATCGTGTCACCCAGCGCAAACTCGCAGGCACCGGCGGCTTTGGCCCGCGCGGCGAGTTCGCCAAGGATCTTCGGATCAACCTCGCCATCGAACGGGTCGCCAAACGCCACCGACACGGTCACCGAGACCGGCACGCCCTCGTCATGGGCGAGGATGGCGATCTTGTCGAACAGATCTGCGGTCTGCTCGGGCGTTGCATTCTGGTTCTTGAGACCAAAGCCGGGCGAGGCGACCATGACGTAATTGATCTCGTCACAGCCGGCCTCGAGCGCCCGCCGCAGGCCGCGTTCATTGAGCGCCAGCCCGATATATTTTACCCCGTCGAGGCGCGGCGCCAGCGCCATCACTTCGGCACTGTCGGCCATCGCGGGCACCAGCTTTGGATGAACGAAGCTCGCCGCCTCCATCCGGTTGACCCCGGCATCGATCAGCCGCGAGATGAATTCGATTTTCATCTCGGTCGATAGCAGGGCGGGGTCGTTCTGGAGGCCATCGCGTGGCCCGACTTCGACGATTTCAATCTTGCGGGTCATCGGGGGTGTCCTCTATGTCGGCCAGTGGCTCGACGATGATATCCTCGGCCGCGCACCGCGTGAACAGGATCGCCAAAGTCGTCTCGTCGCCGCGCGAATAATTCGTCCCCGATGCCATGGCGCCATGGCAGATCCGAAGATTGGACAGGGGGCCCATCCAAGGGGCGGGGTCAGTAAAGTTCATGGTTTCAGGCGCTATCAGATAGGTTCTGAGCGCATCGTCCCGCGACAAGTCCAGCACCACCATCACCGGCTCCTCGCGGCTCTCGGCAAAGGCCAACACCTCTTCCGCCGTGCCCAACATGGTGTCAGTGCCGAGCGAGAAGACCAGGCTTGGCTCGGTATAGGAGGAGGCGGTGACGATATCCTCCGGCGCGATGCCGGCAATCGTCTGCGAATAGCTTCGCGCGCCACGCACCTGGTCGGCCAGGCGAACGGCATAGGCATTCGGTGCCGCCGCGCCGCGCGCCATGACCTGCCAGCCAAGACCGGCCGCGACCGCGAGACAAAGTACCAACACCGCTGAGCGTCCACGCGCGGCCATCAGCGCCGCGCCGGTCAGGATCGCGAAGATCGCAGCAGTCAGGAAAACAATCGCTGCCGTCGCCGGATCAAGCCCGAGCTCGAAACCGCCCTCAAATCCGCGTAGTGAGAGCTGTACCGCGTCCCAGCTGGCATTATTGCCATAGACGACAAACAGTACTGGCATCACGACTGCGAAGACCAGGCCGGCGAAGGCAAACAGGGCCCAACTGGTCCATTTCTGCCAGGCCGCGGCCTTGGCGAGCTGCATCAGCCCCCAGCCGGCGATCAGCGCCAGCGCCGGATAGGCGGGCAGGACGTAATGGGGAAGTTTGGTCGGCAGCAGCTCGAACACCAGCCAGACCGGAATCGCCCAGGCGAGAAGGAAACGCGCCGCGCTGGCCGTCTTCTCGTCGGTCCGGCCTCGCAGCGCTGACGTCAGATTGGACAAGCCGGGTATAACGGTAAGCGTAGCGGGGAAGAACAATAGGGGAGCGAGCAGCAAGTGGTAGCCAAACAGGCCACCATGCCGCTCGGCAGCGCCGACCAGTTTGGGGGCCATGTCATCGCCGATTGCCTGGCGCAGGAAACCGCCATCGGTGGCGATCTGGATCGAGATCAGCCAGGGCAATACCATCGCGATCGCCAGCAGTGGGCCGGGCCAGAAGCCGAGCGGTTTCAACCAGTTCGCCTTGCGTTCCCAGATCACCAACACCAGCACGGCAAGGCCGGCAACCATTGGCGTCACCGGTCCCTTGATCAGTGCGCCAAGTCCAATCGCAAACCAGAACAGCAAGGCGGTCTTCCTGCCCTTGCCGGCGCGTATCTGCGCCAGCGCCGCCATCGCCAATGTCGTGCAACCTACCAACATTGCATCGGTTTTCGCGATCCCACCCTCAATGCCGAGCAGGACTGTCACGGCAAACAGGGCCGCTCCGGCGAAGGCTGCCTCGCGTCCGACCAGTCTTTGCCCACCCCAGAAACAGGCCAGTGCCGCCAGCATGGCGCCGAGCATGGAGGGTAGGCGATAAGCCCAGATATCGCGCGCTTCGGCGCTCGAGAATGCGGCGACACTGGCGGCCTGAAGCCAATGAATTCCAACGGGTTTCTTGTTGCGCGCATCGTCCTGGAAATTGATCGAGACGAAGTCGCCGCTCTCCAGCATTTGCGCCGTCGCCTGGGCGAAACGGCTCTCATCGCGGTCGAGGGGTGGCAGGGTGAAAATCCCCGCCAGGGCCGCCAGAGCTGCCAGCAAGCCTATGATAATATAGGCGCGAATTCCCTTCGCTAGCTCGGGCATGAAAGTCTCCAATGGTCGCAGGGCTGTGAAACCCCTCGCGTCATGTGCTAGACGCGGTATGTAAAGCAGACCCCGTTTTCCGCAAGCGCAAGCAGAACCCCTTATGAGTCAGACCCCTGATATATCTGTTGTTGTGCCCGCCTATAATGAGGCTGGCAATGTTGTGCCGCTGGCGCGCGAAATTGCCGCCGCGCTCGCAGACCGGAATTTCGAAATCCTGTTCGTCGATGATTGCTCGACCGATGGAACCCGCGAGGAATTGATTGCCGCCAAGGGCGAATTGCCGATGTTGCGGGTGATCGGGCATCGTCATAATGCCGGCCAGTCGCGCTCGGTCAGAACCGGTGTGATGCACGCCCGCGGCACCATTATCGCGACGCTGGATGGTGATGGCCAGAACCCGCCGGACGGTCTGCCGATCGTGATTGATGCCCTGATGCGCGCCGATGCGCCGGAAAATCTCGCTCTGGTCGGCGGTGATCGCAGCCAGAACCGCCAGGATTCAGCCTGGAAGAAATTTGCCTCGCGTTTCGGCAATGGAATCCGCAAGCGCATGCTGAATGATAATTGCAATGATACGGGCTGTGGCCTCAAGGCCTTCAAAAGAGACGTTTATTTGCAGCTTCCCTTTTTCGATCACCAGCACCGCTTCCTGCCGGCGCTGATGAATCGCGAGGGTTATTTGTGTGAATTTCGTCCCGTCAGTCATCGTCATCGCACCATTGGCGCGTCGAAATATACGAATTTTGGTCGTCTTTTCGCCTCTTTGACAGACATGATGGGCATGATGTGGTTAAATTCACGGGCGCGGAACCCGCGTGGTTCAGACGAGTTATAGCGAGGATCTGATTATGTCAGGTGGCGGGGATAACGGTGTAATGTTGGGTATGATGGCTGCCAATCGCGCACAGCGAGGCGGCCCTGCCAAGGGGAAGAGTTCAATGTTCAATATATTTCCACTGATGATCGTTCCGGTCATCATCTATGTCGCAGTCGCCTTTACAATGGGCGGTGCAGACCAGGCTTCCATGGCCGCGGCGCTTGGCCAGCCGGTCTTCCACATCCCGATGACATCGGGTCAGTGGGCTTTGCCGCTGGGCGATCTGATCGTGATTTTCGGCATGTTCGCCCTGTTCATTGAACAGATCAAAGCGGCCGGGTCCGGCACGTCAACGATCATCAATCACGGCCTCTCAATGGTCGTGTTCGTGGTCGCCATGGCGCTCTTCCTGCTGGTCGGGAAGTTCGGCACATCGGCCTTCTTCCTGCTGACGCTGATGACGCTGATGGATACGGTCGGCGGTTTTGTCGTCACGGTCGTGGCCGCACGGCGCGACCTCGCGGTCGGCGGCGAAGGCTAGCTTTTCTTGTAAACTGGTGCTGTTTCATCGCGATTGAACGCGGTGAGACAGTGCTAGAACAGCACGAAAACCAGGCCGGCGCCGAAGGCGGCGTCGCACCAGAAGCCGAGGCGGCGCAGGATTGCGTCGGTCAACATCAGGCGCGTCGCTCCCATTGCGGGAGCGGCGCGCTTTTTTGTGCCGCCTGATGATAGGCGCGGCGATAGCGGGCCTGTTCGCTGTTTTCTGCGCGGATGCCGCGGCGCGGCGTGCCGGCGATGATCTGGACAATGAGCTCAGCCGGGGCGACCTGCGCCCGCACAGACGATTGCGGCTGAGAAGCCGTCGTCTGTGGGGTCGGGACAGGAGCGTGGGCGCGGTCTTGCCGCGGCTGGCGATCATTCGATCCGCGAGCTGAACTGACCGGCTCAATACGCCGGCTGCTCAGGGTCGGGACAGGATATGGGCTGCGGATCGTGATCATATCAATACCCTCGCAAGGGTGATGCCAGACTTTAAGACCTCATTAACCATGATTCTGGTCGTGAAAGCGAACCGGATGCTGCTTTTTTGGCCCGATCAGGGCCCACAGCTGTCCGGGCTGGTCTGAAATGATACGAAAGTCTTAACGTGGCCCGGTCACCGTGAAGTCTGTTTCGGCAGAGCCCCGGGGCTTGGCAGGCTGGGACAGGATTTGGACCGGGCCGGGAGATTGGCGATGAAACGGGATGTTGCGACACTCGCACATGAAATGCTGCACAGCGATCTGGATGATCTCACCAAGACGGAGCGGCGCGTTCTCGACCGCATCGCCGAGCGCCGTCAGATCTCGAAGAACCTCAACCGGGTCGATGAGGAGGGCAATACATTCGGCGAGCGCATGGCCGACCGGGTTGCCGCATTCGGCGGCTCCTGGGTCTTTATCGGGATCTTCGCTGTCGTGCTGTTCGGATGGATCGGCGGCAATCTGGCGCTCACCATGCTGCGCACCGACGCTTTCGATCCCTATCCCTTCATCTTCCTCAATCTGATCCTGTCGATGCTGGCTGCCGTGCAGGCGCCGATCATCATGATGTCGCAGAACCGCCAGGCGGCGAAGGACAGGGCCGCGGCCTCCCATGACTATGAGGTCAATCTCAAGGCCGAGCTGGAAATCATGGAATTGCACGACAAGCTCGATGGCGTGCGCCAGAGCCAGCTCACCAGCCTGCTGGAACAGCAGGGGCGGCAAATCGAAATGATTGAGGCCTTCCTCGCCGCCAATGGGGGCAAGAAAGGCCTCAAATAATTCCGGGTCCCGGGCACGCGGCCCGGAAGCGGCTGAAGGCTATTTCTTCGCCTTGAGAATCTGATCCAGCTTGGCGCGCATATCGTCGAGTTCCTCACGCATTTGCGCGATATCATCCTCGCCTTCCTTGGCTGGTGCTGCGGCTTCATCGGTCGCTTCCGGCTCGGCGCCTGTGGCCGCAACGAAGGGGGTAAACATGCGCATGGTCTTGCCGAAGGCTTCCATATTGCGCCGCGTCTGCTCCTCGATCAGCGCCATGGTGGCCTGGGGCGACATCATCGCATCGCCCACCTTGGTGCGGTAATCTTCCTGCTGCTGCGTGAAATTATTCATCGACATCTGCAGATAACCGGGAACGACGCTCTGCAGGCTGTCGCCGTAAAACCCGATCAGCTGTCTCAGAAAGTCGACGGGCAGGAGATTGGCGCCGCGCGATTCTTCCTCGAATATGATTTGCGCCAGCACGCCATGCGTCAGGTCTTCGCCGCTCTTCGCGTCGATGACCTGGAAATGGGCACCCTTTTTCACGAGGTCTCGCAAGTGGTCGAGGGTTACATACTGGCTGGTCGACGTATCATAAAGGCGCCGGTTGGCGTACTTCTTGATGATAATTTCCGACTTGCTGTTTTTAGATTTACTCACAGCGCTTCCCCTATTCGTGTAAAATGCGAGTTCGGTGCTCGATATTCGCTCGACACGGACGCGCACCTATTTCATTAGGGTTTACGCTCAGCAAGCGGTGTGCTGCAAGCGCGAAGACTTATGGCTCAACTCAAGAACAAGAATCTGGGGATTGAATATGACACGTACAGCGCTGGTTACAGGTGGCACCCGGGGCATCGGGGCGGCGATTTGTCTTGAACTCAAGGCGGCAGGTTACACGGTTATCGCGAACTATGCCGGCAATGAAGAGGCAGCGCGATCCTTCACCGCCGAAACCGGTATCGGTGCGGTCAAATGGGATGTTGGCGATTACCAGTCCTGCGTCGACGGTATTGCCGCGGCCGAGGCCAAGGCTGGTGCCCCCTTCGACATTCTTGTCAATAATGCTGGCGTCACGCGCGATGGCATGTTCCACAAGATGACGCCGGAAGACTGGAATGATGTCATCCGTATCGATCTCACCTCGATGTTCAATATGACCCGCCCGATCATTGACGGCATGCGCGAGCGAGGCTTCGGCCGCATCGTCAACATCTCCTCGATCAATGGCCAGAAGGGTCAGATGGGCCAGGTCAATTATTCCGCCGCCAAGGCCGGGGTGATCGGTTTCACCAAGGCGCTGGCGCAGGAGACCGCGCGCAAGGGCATTACGGTCAACTGCATCGCACCGGGCTATATCAACACCGATATGGTCGCCGCCGTGCCGGCCAATGTGCTGCAATCCATTGTCGCCGCGATCCCGGTCAACCGGCTCGGCGAAGCCTCGGAGATCGGCGGTCTGGTGACTTACCTGGCCTCCGACGCTGCCGGTTTCATGACCGGATCGGTGCTGACGATTAATGGCGGGCAGTACATGGCATGACAGTTGGCGGGGCTTCTGCCCAAAAAATGCCGTCTTGGCAGTGTCAATGCTGTCCTTGATGACCCGATTGCTAATTGTGATACTGACCGCGGCTCTGTTCGCGGGTGCCGCCATCGGGTTTCAGAACCCGTTGCGTGATCGCTTGCTCCGCAATGAGCGAGCGCAGGAGATGGTTGGCTGGTATCAGCGCGCCGACACCGGTGAATTCTTCCTGTTCGACCGGTCAGAGACCGTCGCCTTGCTACGCGAGCGTGATGATCCGACCGGCGAGGTCATGGTCTTGTTCGCCAATCGGGCTCCGGGCGGCGGAACCTCCTATGTCACCGACACCGGCCGGGAAGTCGTCCGGCTGACCGGCCTGGGCGGAGCTACATATTTTCCGGCCGATGCACCCAATGGGGTGATCGCCGATTTCGCCAGCCAGGCGGGCGGGCTCGCCCCGCCGCCGCGTTCGGCCGAGGAAGTCCGATTGCGGGCCGAGGAATTGGCCAATGAGCTGACCGGGGATCTGAACCGCGCGATCACCGTCGGCTATTCACCGGCACCGCGGGCCGGGCTCGGCGTCCAGCATGACAGCCTGCACATGATTGGTCTGGCCTTCCGCTCGCTGCGCAGTGAGCGCCGGCGACTGCGCGGGATCGAGCGGGTCGAAATATCGATTGGCGAGCAGCCCGCAGCCTATCGGCGCGATAGCAGCCTTGTGGTCGTGATTGCGCCCGAATTCGGCTTTGCCGGCCGCTCCTCCTCCGCGTTCATCACGCGCGCCCTGCTGGCTGAAGACCAGGCGACCTGATCAGGCCGGCGCGATCCCCGGTTTCCAGCCTGGCGCCGCCATCTCGAAACCTGCAAACTCGAAACCCGGCGTTACGGTGCAGCCGACCAGAGTCCATGCGCCAAGCGCGTGGGCGCTCTGCCAGACATGCGGCATCACAAGCCCCTGCGGACGCTGACCGTTTTCAATCTCCGGGCCGAGCGTAACGCCAGACTGGCGCACACCATCCTCGCTGAGATCCAGCTGCAGCGCCGCACCGGCATGCCAGTGCCAGATTTCTGTCGCATCAACCCGGTGCCAGTGCGAGCGCTGGCCCGCTTCCAGAAGATAATAGATGGCCGTCCCGCGCGAACGCCCGTCCGGTCCCGCCGCATCGCGCCAGGTTTCGACATACCAGCCGCCTTCGGGATGAGGTTGCATGCCCAGCGCCTGGATGATTGTGCTCGCCTGCCCCATCAAAAAACATCCTTGCGGCGGCGAATTTCGGCAAACACCTCGGTATCGCTCGCATCTGCCAGGTTGAGCCGGGCGCGGATCGATGGATCGGCGGCGCGCAGGAAGGGATTGGCTGTCTTTTCTGCGCCGACCGTCGTTGGCACCGTCGCCTCGCCCCGTGCCCGCTTGGCATCGACATTGGCCGAATAGGCCAGCAGTGCGCGATTGTCCGGATCGACACTGAGCGCGAAACGGGCATTGGCCTGGGTGTATTCATGGGCGCAATAGATCGCCGTATCGTCGGGCAGCGCTGCCAGCCGTGACAGGCTGGCCCACATCTGTTGCGGCGTGCCTTCGAACAGACGGCCGCAACCGAGCGCAAACATCGTATCGCCGACGAAGGCGACATGTTCGCCCGGCAAGCTGTAGACGATATGCCCGCTGGTGTGGCCGGGTGTGAAGATCACTTTCGCCTCGATCTTTCCGAGCCAGACGCTGTCCCCCTCACTGACGGCGAGGTCGATATCGGGAATGCGGTCGCTCTCATAGCTGGGCGCCACGATGCGCGCGCCGGTTGCCGCCTTGATCGCGGCATTGCCGCCGGCATGGTCGAAATGGTGATGCGTGTTCCAGATCTGGGTGATGGTCCAGCCGGCCGCCTTCGCCTCGGCGAGAATACGGTCCGCGTCAGGTGTGTCGATCGTCGCGGTTTCGCCGCTCGCCGCATCGTGGACCAGAAAGCCGTAATTGTCGGACAGGCAGGGAAATTGCCGGATGCTCAGTTCGCTCATTGTCGATTTCGCCGCTTTGGTTAGTGTTGCGCGTGAAGCCCCATGATCGGGGTAAAACCGTGGAGTGTGAAGGGTGCGTCGCGAAGCTCTCGAACTGGATCGTTTCTATCGCAGTCGCCAGGGTCTGGTGGCACGCGAGATGATCGGCCGCCGTCTCGCTGCGATCTGGCCCGACGCCCGGGATCTTGATCTGCTCGGTCTCGGTTTCGCTACGCCCTATCTGGAGTCCTATCGCGACAGCGCACGGCGCAGCATCTGCTTCATGCCGGCCTCACAGGGCGCGGTGGTGTCCGCTGGCGGTTGTTCCGGTGTCGCACTGGGCGATGAGACGCATTTGCCCTTTCCCGAGGCCCTGTTCGACCGTGTGCTGCTGGTTCACGCGCTGGAAGAGGCGGACTCGTTGCAGGCGACCTTGCGCGAAATCTGGCGGGTGCTGGCACCGGAAGGCCGGATCGTGATCGTGACCGCCGCCCGGTCGGGCATTTGGGCCTGGCTGGATTCGACGCCGTTCGGCCATGGCCGGCCGTTTTCGCGGGCGCAATTATCGCAATTGCTCGATGATGCCCTGTTCGAGCCGACCGCCTGGTCGCGCGCGCTCTATGCGCCGCCCTGGAAGTGGAGCACGCGAACCGGCATTGCGCGGACGTGGGAGGAGGCTGGTGAGCGGGCCTGGCCGGCGCTTGGCGGTGTCATCCTGGTTGAGGCAGTGAAGCGGACCATGGCCTTGCGTCCACGACCGGCAACTGCGCCCGCCCGCGCCAAGCCCCTTGAAGCGCGAACCCGGCCCGCGCTATCCCGTCACGATAATCCTTCCGATCATTCGGACAGCTGAGGAAATCCCATGGCCATCGAACCGCGCGCCGGCATTCTCGACATCCAGCCCTACAAGCCAGGCGCTGCTGACGCACCCGGTGTGGCCAATCCGGCCAAACTCTCCTCGAACGAGAATGCGCTCGGCTGTTCGCTCAAGGCCGTCGACGCCTTTGAAGCCGCGGCCTCACGCTTGCACCGTTATCCCGATGGCGGCGCCAGCCGTCTGCGTGACGCCATCGCCAGCGAAGAGGGGCTTGATGCCGGCAATATCGTCTGCGGCACCGGTTCCGATGAAATCCTGCAATTGCTCGGCCGCGCCTATCTCAATCCCGGCGACAAGGTCGTGCAGTCCCAATACGGCTTCCTGGTCTACCGCCTGGTCGCGATGCAGAGCTGCGCCCGCCTCGTCTCGGCACCCGAGCGCGGCTACACCACCGATGTTGACGCCGTCATTGCAGCGGCTGGAGATGACACCAAGATCGTCTTCATCGCCAATCCCAACAATCCGACCGGCACGTATATCTCCGACGCCGAAGTGCGCCGCCTGCGCGAGGCCCTGCCGCCGACGACGCTGCTGGTGCTTGACGCCGCCTATGCCGAATTCGTCGATGCTGATGATTATGATTCCGGCATGGCGCTGGCCCGCGAGCGCGATGATGTCATCGTGACGCGAACCTTTTCCAAAATCCACGGTCTGGCCGGTCTGCGGTTGGGTTGGGGTTATGGTTCGAAGACGATTATCGACGTGCTCAACCGCGTGCGCGGCCCGTTCAACGTCAATCTGCCGGCCATTGAAGCTGGCGCTGCGGCGATCGCCGACCGCGATTTCATGCAGCGTTCCGCACAGCATAATGCGACCTGGATCGACTATCTTCGCCAGCAGCTTGGCGGGCTCGATCTGGAAGTGACGCCGAGCGTGTGCAATTTCGTGCTGGTGCATTTCCCGCAGACGGCCGGCAAGACGGCCGCCGAGGCCGATGCCTTCCTGACCCGGCAAGGTCTGATCGTCCGCGGTGTGACCCCTTATGGTCTGCCCGATTCCCTGCGGATCACGGTTGGCAAGGAAGCGGATAACCGGCGGCTGGTCGATGCGCTCACCGAATTCATGGGGCGCTGACGGCGCCTCAATTCTCCAGATCGCCGAGTCTGATCGGTCCGAGATAGACACCGCCATCGCGGACGCGGAACGGCAGGGCCACGCCGTCCGGGCCGCGTGGCGCCATCATCGCCGCCAGACGCAGTGCCTGCTCATTCTCGGCCGGTACCAGCCGTGCCTGCACCAATGCGTCGGCCAGCGCGTCCGGGTCGGTGATGTGAAGGGAGAGACGGCCATCGGGCTGCGCCATGGGGTCAAGGGTGAACTCGCCGACCCCGGACAAGTGGGCCGGCCCCCATTCCAGAGCTGATTCCGCGATCAATAACCGGCCGCCGGCGCGGCTCCAGGCGGCAGCATCGGCGTCGGTCGCCAGCGTTGCCCAATGGGTGACGGACAAATCAATGCGTGTCAGATCGGCCGAGTGGCCGAAGGCGCGACCAATGTCGGGCGCCAGCACGGCCGGGCTGGCTGACAGGGATGTGCCCTCAAGCCGGAGGCGCAATGTGTCATCCTCGGCGACGACGCCGGAGAATAAGAGTTTCTCGACGGCTTCGAGGCCGGGGGCCTGGCCGGAATGGGTCACAATTCGCAAGTCGTTGAATTCGGCACCGACCCGGATCGTCTCGCCGCGATTATTGCTGATCAGGCTGACCAGCGCCAACTCTGCGTCGATCTCCAGCGATGTCGGTGTCTCCGCACCGTATTCCAACCAGAGCGGTCCATCGAATTCGATGATCCAGTGACGGAAATCATAAAACAGCGCATGCGCCTTGAGCATTTCCAGCCGCGCGCTCCAGCCGCCATCGCTCTGGGGTGCGCGAAAACGCGGCGCCGTCAGCTCAACCTGGAAACGATAGGGATAGCCGGTGATGCGGACCTGGTCCTGTTCGATGGCATAGCCGGCGCTCTCCTGCCGCGCGATCCAGACACCAACTTCGCGTTCGATCGTGCTTTTGGCGTGCAGCCAGTAGGCGGTATACAGCACCAGAACGAGAAGAACGCCGAGGACCGGAAACAAGAAACGCTTTGGAATACTCACGCAGGCTTCTCCCGGTCGGCGGTGTCTGCGGGCTGTTCGAGCAGGGCATCGGCAGCCAGATTGATACGCTCATGCAGGGTTTGCATGAATTGGGCCTTGGGCAGTCCCGGCGCGATCGGCTCAAGGAATTCGACCACGATCAGGCCGGGTTTTTTCAGGCCGCAATAGGGGTGTAGATGGACGCCCGAATTGAGCGCGACCGGAACGCAAGGCAGGTTCATCGACCCGTAGAGGCCCGCTATGCCGGGTTTGAAATCCGGATGCTCACCGGGTTCGACTCGCGTGCCTTCCGGAAAAATCAGAACCTGACGGCCTTCACTGCCGCGCGTCGCCGCATCGCGCAGCATTTTGCGCAGGGCTTTCGAGCCGGCAGTTCGCTCGACACTGATATTGCCGAGCTTGACGGCAAACCAGCCGAAGAAGGGCATGTAGACCAGGGAGCGTTTCAGAATGATCGCCGGATCGTCGAGAATGCCCCAAAAGGCCAGCGTCTCCCACATGCTCTGATGCTTCGAGGCAATCAGCGCCCCACCCTCGGGCAGGTGCTCGCGGCCTCGGACCTCGAACCGCACGCCGCAAATCCAGCGCAGGCCGAACCAGATGATCGCGAGGTAGAGGCGCAGGTAATTGCGCGCCCAGCGGCGTGGACCGAGCAGAAGTGGCGCGCCGGCCAATCCCATGATCGCCATCAGCCCATACATGTAGAGCTGGAAAATGATCGACCGGATGGCGGTCATGCTGCGCTGTCCGCTGCCGGCATCAGTGCCCGGCCAAGCCGGACCGTCGCATATTTGGCATATTCCTGCAGCCAGAGCCGCGCCGCGCGGGGATTGCGCCAGGGCGGCACCGTGCGGACCGGATAGGGGATGAATTCAACGTCGGGCATGGCCATGTCCATCTCGATCAGACTGCGGGGCAGATGATAGTCTGAGGTCACGATGATCAAGCGCTGATAACCGTTGGCGCGCACCCATTGCGCAGCTTCACGGGCATTGCCGACCGTATCGGTTGCCTGACGGCCGAGTTCGACACAACAGGTGAATTGCGCGTTGGAAAGCGTGGTGTGAGCGCGCAATTGCTCGGTCGTCACCGAGGGGTGAACGCCGGAGATCAGCAAATGTCCCGATCGCCCGTCCTGCAATAATTGCGCGCCAGCCGTCAGGCGCCCCTGATCGCCGGTCAGCACGACGATGCCATCGGCATTGAGGCTGTCATCGGGCAGTTCATAGCTCGACACGGTCCCGGCATAGGCGGCGAATCCGACAAGGCTTGCGGCCAGAACCACAAAGGCCAAGGCCCGAAATATTCCGATGCCCTGTTTCATGCGTTCACTCGCTCTGGCGTAAGGGCATGAGGCACACTGCCCGTGATGTCGAAAACTCCGACGCCCCATTTATTGCTGCGATTGAGGCCGATTTTGGCCATTACCAGCGTCCCCGCAAGTCCGAGGCAACAGCGAGCCGTGCCGAAACCGCGGCAGTCATCCCGGCCAGGATGGGCGCGAGCAGGAGCAGGGCGAGCTCAAACGGGTCCATCGCCCAGTGTGGCAGGAAGAAAGCCATGTCGGCGGGGCCTTGAGTGAGGCTGGCTGCGACGGCGACCAGCCCGGCGCAAATCGCGCCGGCAATGCCGGCCTTCAGCCCGAGCATGAAGAATCGCCGTTCGAACAAGCCGGCCACGAACCGGTCCTCGGCACCGCAAATATGCAGGGCATCGATCACATTGATCCGCGCGGCCAGGCTCGCCCGGGCGGCAAAGGCGACCACCGCTGCGGCAGCGCCGGCCAGCAGGAACATCATTGCCAATCCAAGCGTTTGCGCTGTCCGCGCGGCGCGTCTGACCGCTCCGGCCCAGCGGCTGTTATCATCGACCGAGGCCGTCAGGCCTGCCCCGTCGAGCGCCGCCTGAAGCGCCTCCCCGGGCGCCGGGAATTGCGGATCGAGCCGGACTTCGACCATCAGCGGCAGGGGCAGATCGGCGGGCAGATTGCCGGATCCGAGCCAGGGAGCGAGCAGCGCTTCGGCATGGGCGCGATCATGCGCCGTCGCGGCGAGGATACCCGGCACCGTCAGGGCGATACGGGCCGCTTCCTCTGCGTCCAGCTGGGCGTCGCGCAGCTCGACCGGCCGGATCTGGATCGTGATGCTGCTCTCCAGGTCCGAGGTCCAGTTCTGTGCTTGCAGCCAGGCACCACGCGCGCCGAGCGCGGCGATGCAGGCGAGAAATACCAGGATTGCGGCTACGACGAAGAGCGGCCGGTCACGACCGGCATCGGGCGGCAGGAGTGCGCCAGCGCCCCCCGCCGGCGGCGGTGGAACCCGGCTACTCATCAGGAGCCTCGATGGTCGCGCCGCTCGGGTTCATTGCGGCAGTCTCTGCGGCGGTTTCTGCCAGATCGGCATTGGCCTGGGCCTGACGCTGGCTGCGCGGGGCGCGGATATGGAGATGTCCGTTCGCGAGCGACATCACCGGCGCGTCCAGCATTCGGACCAGCGAGAGATCATGGGTGGCGATGATGATCGTGGTTCCCAGCTTGTTGAGTTCGGCGAACAGCCGCAGCAGACGCATGCCCATTTCCGGGTCGACATTGCCGGTTGGTTCGTCGGCGATGAGGATTTCCGGCTGTCCGACAACAGCGCGGGCGATGGCGACGCGCTGTTGTTCCCCGCCGGACAGTGTGGCTGGCACGACATCCATTTTCTCGCCCAGACCGACCCAGGCGAGCAGCTCAGCGACGTCTTCTGCATAGTCTTGTCGCCGCCGCCCGGCGATGCGCAAGGGCAGGGCGACATTGTCGAACACGCTGAGATGATTGAGTAACCGGAACTCCTGGAAGACCACGCCGATGCGCCGGCGCAGCAGTGGCATCTCCTTGCGTGTCAGGTCTGCGGCATCGCGTCCGAAATAGGATATCCGCCCGCTTGACGGCTTGGCGGCGAGATAGATCAGCCGCAATAGCGATGTCTTGCCCGCGCCGGACGGTCCGGTGAGGAATTGGAAAGAACCACGTGGTAGATCAAATGAAAGGTCGCGCAGCACTTCGGGACCGTGCCCGTACCGCATTCCGACATTGTCGAAGCGGATCACCGGTTCCGCGGCGCTGTTCGGCGATTGTGTAAGGCTCGGGTCGATGGAATTTCTCCATGGGCGCGGATGAACCGGATAAGGCGTAAGCGACTCAGATGAGCATAGTACTCAGCTGCCCTTCATGTTCTACGCGGTATCGCGCCGATCCGCATGCGATTGGCCTGAATGGCCGCCGCGTGCGCTGCGCGTCCTGCGCTCATGTCTGGACTGCCGAGGCCGAGGATCCCTCGGATCTGCCCACACTGCAACCGGCACCCCCAGAAGCCGAGCCGGCTGCCGAGAGCAAACCGCACACCGCTTTTCGCGAACGCCAGGCCAAGAAACGCCGCACCATGTCGGCAGCCGCCGCCGGCGGTGCCTGGGGTGGGCTGGCCATTGCCTGCGCCTTGCTGCTGACAGCCTCCTGGATGTTCCGCGTCGACATCGTCACCTTGTGGCCTCGCGCCTCTTCGGCCTATGCCGCGATCGGTGCTGAAGTGAACGCCTATGGCTTCACCGTCGGGGAGCTGACGGTCACGCGCGATAATGCCCATGGCGTCCCGCTGCTGGTAATCGAAGGCACGATCAGCAATCTTGACCGCCGGTCGCGGGCGGTTCCCGCCTTGCGCGCCATTCTGCGGGATGAGAATAGCGAGTCGCTGCTGGAATGGAGTATCGGCCTGCAAGGCGCGGCGGTTCCAGCCGGCCAGGTTCGCGAATTCCGCACCGTTGTCAGTGATCCGCCGCCGGCGTCGGCCGAGGTCGAGGTCGTGCTGGTCGGGGATACGGTGCCGGTTCACGGCGTCACACCTGAGCCCGCTCATTCACCGGCGCATGGATCGGGACAGGACAGCACGACACCGTCAGCGGACACATCGCAGCACGCGGCCGATGTCAGCGATACCCATGCCGCGCCGGCCGCCGAACACGCGCCGGAACCGGCCTCCGGTCACCACTGACCTTTTGATCTGATGCGATCGTCCGCCTAGAAGCGGTCAAGCAGACGTTCGATATAATCGAGCTCGTCTTGCGGCCGTCCGGCTTCGGCGGCGCGGCGGCGCAATTCCTCGAGAATACTGCGTGCCCGTGCCCGCGCCATTTCTTCGGGGATTTCAACACCACTGCCATCGGCAAAGGCCCCTTCGGACGGACGACCGAGCGGGTCGCGTGCCTGCTCGCCCTGGCCGGCCTCGCCCTGGGCGTCCTGCATGCGCTCGAGTAATTCTTCGGCCAATTGCTCTGCCCCGGCGCGCAAATCGGCCAGTGCCTCGTCCTGGGCTTCCAGCGCGGCGGCCGCATCGCCTTCGCCGAGCGCCTCGGCGGCGGCACGCATTGCATCGCCGGCCTGGGCGAGGGATTCGCTACCGCCGTCGGGCAGGGCTTGTTGCGCCTGGCCGAGCTGCTGCGCCAATTGTTCCTGCATCGCACCGAGCGACTGGGCGCTGGCGCCGCCGCCATTCTGGTTCTCGGCCAGGCTTTGCGGCATATTGCCGTCCTGTTGACCGGGCTGTCCGCCCGATTGTGGTTGTGACGGCCCGCCGGATTCCTGCTCCTGATTGAGTCCGAAAGTCTGGTCCTGCAGATCGCGCTGGCTGCCGATCACATCACCGAGCTCCTCCAGCGCTTGCTGGATCGCTTCAGAGATCGGATCGCTCGGTTCACCTTCGCCGCTGCCCTGGCCCATTTGCATCTGCATATTGCGCAGCAATTCGCTCAATTGCTGCAGTGCCTGGCGGGCATCGGCGGTGTCACCAAGCTCGGCCGCTTCGCGCAGGGCATCGAGCATGGCCTGGAGGGCGGAGGTGTCGAGGGACTGGCCTTCGGCATCGGCGCTCTCGCCGCTGCGCGCCGCCTCGGCGGCCATCGCCGCCATGTAATTATCCATCGCTTCCTGGAAGGCATCGAACAGTGCCGCCAGCTCGGTCTCGTCGGCGCCGCGGGCGAGGGCTTCCATCAAGGCGCGCTCGGCGGCGCGCAGGGCGGCTTCGGCATCGGCAAGCGAGCCAAGCTCGGCGCGCAGGGCGATCTGCCACAGATCGCCCTCGAGTCCGGCCAGATCGGCCTGTTCGCGTGAGCGCCGCAGCCGCTGCACGCTGGCGCGCAGACCAAGATAGACCACGGCATCGTCGAAGAAGCGCGCCGGGGCATCGGTGATCGCATCCAGTGCGCGGGTGGCAAATTGCAGCCCTTCCGGCGCGCGCTCAATGCGGCGTTCCGGCTCATCGGCCAGATAGGCCATGCCCGGCGCGACATCCTCGGCATACAGCACCGGGCGCGCCGGCAGCGGCTCGTAGGCCTGGCTGGCATTCAAGACATTGCGGCGCTGTTCGGCGACAGCGCGGGCCAGTCCATCGAGGAAAATCCGCGACGGCAAGGTAATGCCCAATTCGGGCGAGCGACCGGTATTGCCGCCGGCGTCATCGGCGGCGATACGAATGGTAACGCGGCTGCCCGCGAGCTTGTGCTGCGCGGTTTCCAGCAGGGTGCGCACGCCATTTTCGGTATCGAGATTGGTAATCCCGGCCGGAGTGATTTCGATTCTTTCCCATTGCGCGTCTGCGTCGGTCTCGGGGCGCAATTCCAGGGCATAGGCCGTGGCGCCATAATCATCGACGACGGAAAACTGCAGATCGATCTCGCCGCTTGAATTGGCGTCGGGCACGGCGAGCAGGCGCACGACCGGCGCCCGGTCGGGAATCACGGTCAGGGTCCAGTTCTGGCGCGTCGGGCCAGCGGCAAGGCGGACCGTCGCGTCTTCGGCGATTGTCAGGCGCGTGTCCCAGACACTGTCACCGATCGCGCTGGCGGTGGCGCGCTCAGAGCCGGCACCATCACGCCGCGTCAGCACCGGAGCGCGGTGGCTTCCGGCGATACGGGCGATGAAATTCGATCCGGCGGGAATCTCGATAGTGCGGGTTTCAGCAGAGAGGAAAATCGGCGCCCGGCCGGTATAGGCAGGCGGATCAATCCAGGCGTCGACACTGACATCCAGTCCGCCAACCTGGATCGGGACGAGGCTGAAGGCTTCGCCCAGACGGTCACGCGCCGCCGGACCGGCCATGAACCAGGAGACGAGCAGGATCAGGGTCAAACTTCCGCGCAGGGCCCAGCGGTCCTGGCTGGCCCAGGCCGCCTTCGGCCGCCGCGCCTTCGCCGATTCCAGCCGTTTCGCCATGCGGGCCTGGTGTTCATGCCAGACCTGCAGCGCCACGGGATCATCGGTTGGCGGGGTGTCGCGCAGGGCTTCATGCGGCCGGGCGCTGATCCCGGAATCTTCCTCGACACGGCGGGCGAGGTCTTCGTCCTGCGGCCAGGCAAAACCGGCGAGGCCCTTGCGGGTCAGCCAGGCGGCGCCGGCCAGGGTGGCGAGTGCATAGACGGCGCGCCAGGGGTCGCCGATCATTTCCCACAGGCCCAGCAGGGCAAGCACGGCAAAGCCCGCCGCCCAGGCAAGGCCTGGCCAGACCACGGGCACGGCGCGCTCCCACATCAGAGCGCACCATGCGACGATCAGGGACCGACGGTGCATGAGGCAAATCTAGCACGCTGCGGCGCGCCGGATAGCGCGGTAAGCATTACGTTTTGTTGAAGTGTGACGCCTGCGGCCAATGCGTTATCGCTCGCCACTGTCATCGGGCGCTTCGTCCGCAGTATCCGCGTCTTGTGGATGGCCCCACATGGGGTCCGGACGCTCGAGATCGCCGCGCAAGCCGCAGCCCGCCAGCGAGGCGGTGCCGAGGAGGATCAGGATCAGGCTCAACAGGCGTTTCATCATGTATTCCTTCATGCCGACAGGCGGGATGTCCAGGCTTCGACCTGCTCGCGCACCCGCACTGGCGAGGTGCCGCCAAAACTGGTGCGGCTTTGCATCGAGGCCCGTGCACTCAACACTGAATAGATCCGTTCGTCGATACCCGGCTCGACCGATTGCATGGTCGCCAGTGGGAGATCTGACAATGTCACGCCCGCAGCCTCGGCCAGGCGAACAATGGAGCCGGAGATATGATGCGCGTCGCGGAAGGGCCTGCCCAGCACGCGCACAACCCAGTCAGCCAGATCGGTGGCATCGGAATAGGCCTCGCCGGCGGCGGCTTCCATCGCGGCGCCATGGAAGGTGAGATCACCGGCCATGCCGGCCATCGCCGCCAGCGCCAGCTCCAGATCATCAATCGCCTGGAAGGTCGGCGCCTTGTCTTCCTGCAAATCCTTGGAATAGGCCAGCGGCAGGCCCTTCACCACAACCAGCAGCCCTGTCAGCGAGCCGATAATCCGGCCCGGCTTGGCGCGCACCAGTTCGGCGGCATCGGGATTGCGCTTTTGCGGCATGATGGAGGAGCCGGTCGACCAGGCATCCGACAGGGTGGCAAAGCCGAAACGGCGTGTGCACCACAAAACGATCTCTTCGGCGAAGCGCGACAGATTGACGGCGCAGATCGCCGAAGCGGCCAGTACTTCCAGTGCGAAATCGCGGGCTGCAACACCGTCGAGCGAATTGGCCATCGGCCGGTCAAAGCCGAGCGCCTTGGCGGTCATCTCGCGGTCGATCGGAAAGGCGGTGCCCGCCAGGGCCGCGCAGCCGAGCGGGCTTTCATTGAGGCGTTTGCGCGCATCGGCGAAACGGCCGCGATCGCGCTGGGCCAGTTCGACATAGCTCAACAGATGATGCGCCAGCGAGACCGGCTGGGCGGTCTGCAAATGGGTGAAGCCGGGCATGACCTGATCGACATGTTGGGCTGCCTGTTCGACCAGGGCGCGCTGGTAAGCCTCAAGCCCGGCATCGATGCGGTCACAGGCGGCGCGCAGCCAGAGGCGAAAATCGGTGGCGACCTGGTCATTGCGCGAGCGCGCCGTGTGGAGCCGGCCGGCCGGTTCGCCGATAATATCCTTCAGCCGGGATTCGACATTCATGTGCACGTCTTCCAGCGCCGCCGACCAGGCGAAGTCACCGGCGCGGATCTCCTCACGCACTTGTGTCAGCCCGCGCGTGATCTCCGCAGCATCGGCACTTGATATCACCCCGGTCGCGGCCAACATGGCGGCATGAGCCAGCGAGCCGGCAATGTCTTCCTCGGCCATGCGCTGGTCTATATCGATCGAGGCATTGATCGCCTCCATCACCGCTGAAGGTCCCGCCGCAAAGCGGCCGCCCCACATGGCGCTGGCACTGGAAGTTGGTGTCGATTTGGTGTCGTCTGACATGAGCGTCCCGCCGATCAGGAGAATGAAATGCAATTATCGCCCGTCAAAGCCGGTATCACGGCCATGCTCGTCATCGGACTGGTCGGGTTTCTATACTGGGTGAGCTCGGCGATGGGCAAGAGTGAAACCGGGGCACTCGACAGCTATGCGCGTGGCGAGATGCGCGGCTTTGTCACTCTGAGCGATGTGCCGGCGCAGCCATCGCTGGCCTTTACCGACCCTGAGGGCGGCGAACACTTTCTGTCGGATTATCGCGGCAAGGTGATCCTGTTGAATCTGTGGGCCACCTGGTGCGGGCCGTGTGTCGAGGAAATGCCGGCGCTCAACCGGCTGCAGCAGCAATTCGGCGGCGAGCAATTTGATGTCGTGACGATCAGCTTTGATCGCTCATTCGAGCCGATCGCCGAATTCTTCGATCGCGAACAGATTGATGCCCTGCCGATATTGCGCGATGCCAGCTTCTCCAGCCTCAACCTCGTCGGCGCGCTCGGTCTGCCGATGTCGATCCTGTATGATGGCCATGGCCGCGAGATTGGCCGTGTGCCGGCCCCGGCCGATTGGGACAGCGATGACGCGCATCGCCTGGTGCAGGCGGCGATCAATCGCGGCTGACAAAATGGCCGCCCCGAAGGGCGGCCCAGATCGTGTCTGAATGTGGCTCGGAGGGAAGCCGAGTACTGAAACCAATCCGGGGAGGACAAGTTTCGCCGCCCTGACTACGGGCTGGGCAAGACGGATTGATGACAGCACGGCGACGCGTTTGCGACGTCTGCAGACGAAACGAGGCCAGGGCATCCAGCGGACACTCAGGATCATCCATACGCGCGCGGCGGCAGTCGGCTGCCGGCTGAGGCTTTCGTCGCACTGCGTGGCACCCTAAACTCGGTGGATGACGCTTCATCCGGTCAATCTCATCCAGATCGCACTAATGACCATCGCCCTTCTGGGTGTGGTGCTGACCGTGACCCGCCCCCGGCTGCGCGCGGCAACCGCCCTGCTCGCCATGTCGGCGGCCTGGATGATGTTCAACTTTCTCGAGGAGACCGCCGGCTTCCGGCAGATATGGCTGGTCACGCCGGCCTTTCGCCTGGCCTATCCGCCTCTGGTTTATCTGTTGGTGCGCGGAATGATCGTCGCCGGCAATCCGATTGGCTGGCGCGATTGGCCGCACACCGTGCCCTTCCTCGTTGCGCTGGCACTGACCGGGCATCTCGATTGGGTCGAGCACGCCGCCCGGCTGAGCCTGATCCTCTATGGCGCGGCCTCACTCTGGCTGGTGCATCGCTTTCACCTGGCTATCCGGGAAATAAGGTCGGATGCCGGGACGATCCGCTTGCGCTGGCTCGTTGTGATATTGGCGATCTATCTGACCGACCAGCTGTTCGACACACTGCGCATGGATGCCGGCTGGTTGCACGCCCTGTGGCCTTGGCTGAACAGCTCGTCCGCCTATCTCGTCCAGTCTGTCTTCTCGGTTCTGCTGGTTGCGGCGATGATCGTGCTGGCGATCCGGCGCGCGACCCTGTTCGACGGGCTGAGGGCCGATGCCGTCTTCTATTCCGGAGCCGAGCCGGTATCCGCGGACACGGCGACGGCCCGACCATCCACCGAGGCCGACATGAGTGCTTTCGGGTGGCTGGACACGGCGATTCGCAGCGAGGCACTGTATTCGGAACCACGATTGACGCGCCTGGAGGCGGCCCAGGCGAGTGGCCTGACCGAACGCGCGGTGTCGCGGGCGATCCGCGCGGCGACGGGACGGAATTTCAACGACTACATCAATCACCTGCGCATTCAGGATGTGTGCGCCATGATGGCCGGGGACATCGCCAACGGGGGATCTCGACGGCTGATTGATTTCGCGTTCACAGCCGGTTTCAGTTCGAAATCTGTCTTTAACGAGGTCTTCAAGCGCGAGATGGGGCAAACGCCCTCGGCTTATGCGGCGACCCTTCGCGGCTTCGACTGAGCCGGGCAAATCCCGGACGTCCGGAATCCGGAAACCGGACGACACAGCCCGATAAGCTCGGCAGAACCGGCGGATTGATGTCGCTGCCGGAGGCCCGAATGGCTCGAAATATCTCACTCCTCGCCCTCGCCCTGCTGGCGCTTGGCGCACTGGCTCTCGCACTCGTCTGGCAGACTCCTGCCGCCTTGCGGCCCGAACCCGGCGCGCCGGTCAGCCATGTCATCGAGTCCGTGCGAATTCTCGACCCCCGGTCCGGCAGCCTGTCGGACGAACGCAGTGTTCTGATCATCGATGGCGTTATCCGGCGCATTTCAGCCAGTCGGCTCGCCGACCTGCCGTCGGGCATTGATCGCATTGACGGCGCCGGTCGTGTGTTGATGCCGGGGCTGATCGACATGCATGTCCATGTATTCGATGAAGCAGATCTGGCGGCTGATCTCGCGCAAGGTGTGACAACGGTCCGGAATCTGGGTGGATTCCCCTTCCATCAGCCGCTCGCCCGCCGGATAGCGGCTGGACAGATGATCGGTCCGCGGTTGATCACCACCGGTCCGATTATCAATGAACGCGATGGGCGAAATGCCAATCCGCTGCAGGAATTTGTCTCCGGTGCGGACGAGGCGCGCGCTGCGGTGCGGCGGCAATATGCGGCGGGCTATCGCGAGCTGAAGCTCTATTCCAACCTCTCGCGGGAGAGTTTCATGGCGATCCGGTCGGAGGCGGAAGCGCTGGGCATGATGATGAGCGGACACCCGGTCGAGGGCAGTGGGCCAGACCCGATATCCTTCGAGGCCACGCTGGCAGCCGGTTTCTCGACGATCGAGCATGCAGAATCCATCGTTTGGCACGCCCTGGCGGACGATACCGACCCCGATCTCGCCCGGGCACTGGCGCAGACGATTGCCGCCGCCGGTGTGACGGCGGATCCGACGCTGGTCGTGCACGAGAACCTGTCGCGCATTGTTGAAACGCGCGGCGCCCATATCACCCGGCCGGACATGGCCGGGTTCAATCCGGTCGTGTTTGGCTTCGAGCAGGAGAGTTATGATTTCTGGGCCCGTTATCCCCATGAAGACCGCAGCCGGATGCAAGCCTTTTACGTCGCTTTCACCGGCACAATGCATGCGGCCGGCGTCCGCCTGACCGTCGGCACCGATTCCGGCGTCATGGCGACGCCGCATGGTGTCTCGACCGTGCGGGAAATCGAGCTTCTGGTCGAAGCCGGGCTGACGCCGATGGAGGCATTGCGGGCCGCGACGGCCAATGGCGCAGACGCGCTCGGGCTTGCCGGTGAGATTGGCTGCATCGCGGCCGGATGCCGGGCTGACCTTTTGCTCCTCAATGGCGACCCGCTCAGCGACCTGGCTGTGCTCTACCAGCCCGCTGGCGTGATGCGCGACGGTGTCTGGCTAGACCGGGACGCGCTCGACCGCCTGGCCGAAGCGGGCCGTCACCCTTCCGCGATCCGCACCTGGTGGCGTCTGGCGCGGCACCTCCTGGCGGTGGGATAAAAAAGGGGTATGAACCGCCTGTCCCATACCCCTTTTTCTGTGTTCCGGGCGAGGGACTATCCCCTGCCTGCAGAAGTCTAGCCCAGAGCCGCATCCAGCTCGGGCAGCGCCACGAACAGGTCTGCGACCAGGCCGTAATCGGCGACCTGGAAGATCGGGGCTTCCTCATCCTTGTTGATGGCAACAATGACTTTGGAATCCTTCATCCCGGCGAGGTGCTGGATGGCGCCGGAAATGCCGACCGCGATGTAGAGGTCGGGGGCGACGATCTTGCCGGTCTGGCCGACCTGGTAATCATTCGGCACGAAGCCGGCATCGACCGCAGCGCGCGAGGCGCCGACGGCGGCTCCAAGCTTGTCCGCGATCTTGTCGAGCAGGTGGAAATTCTCGCCCGACTGCATGCCGCGTCCGCCGGAGATGACGATCTTGGCCGCCGTCAGTTCCGGACGGTCCGATTTGGACATTTCCTCGGACACATATTCCGATTTGAACGGGCCCGATGAGGCCGCCATATTGTCCTGGTCCGCCGAACCACCATCGCCGACCTTGGCGAAGTTGGTCGGTCGCACGGTGATGACTTTCTTGGCGTCGCTCGATTTGACCGTCATCATCGCATTGCCGGCATAGACCGGACGCACGAAGGTGTCCGGGCTGACAACTTCGACGATTTCGGAAATCTGCATGACATCGAGATGGGCAGCGATGCGCGGCATGAAATTCTTGCCCGTCGTCGTCGCTGCGGCCAGCACGGCGTCGTATTCGGCCATCATCGGGGTGATGAGGGCGTCGAGCGATTCTGCGGTTGGCTTGGCAAAGACATCAGCTTCGGCGTGAATCACCTTGGCCACGCCATCCAGCTTGGCCGCTGCATCGGCCACGCCTTGCGCGCCGGAACCGGCAACGAGGACATGAATGTCGCCGCCCAGTGCCTTGGCCGCCGTGACGACAGCGCGGGTGGCGTCATTGAGGTCTTTATTGTCGTGTTCGGCATAAACGAGAACAGCCATATCAGATCACTCCCGCTTCGTTTTTCAGTTTGTCGATCAGTTCGGCGACAGATTCGACCTTGATGCCGGCTTCGCGCTTGGCTGGCGCGGTCACCTTGACCACTTGCAGGCGCGGCTTGAGATCAACGCCATAATCGGCGGCAGTCTTGACATCGATCGGCTTGCGCTTGGCCTTCATGATATTCGGCAAGGACGCATAGCGCGGCTCGTTGAGGCGCAGATCGGTCGTGACGATGGCCGGCAATTGCAGCTTCACGGTCTGCAGACCGCCATCGATCTCGCGCGTCACGCTGGCGGCGCCGTCGGCGATTACGACTTCGGAGGCAAATGTGCCTTGCGGCCAGTCGAGCAGGGCGGCGAGCATCTGGCCGGTCTGATTGCTGTCATCATCGATCGCCTGCTTGCCGAGGATGACCAGTTCCGGCTTCTCCTCATCGACAATCGCCTTGAGTGTCTTGGCGACGGCGAGCGGTTCGATCACATCGTCGGTCTGCACCAGAATGCCGCGATCGGCGCCCATGGCCAGCGCGGTGCGGATCGTCTCCTGCGCCTGGGTCGGACCGACCGAGACGACGATGATTTCCGTTGCGATACCCTTTTCCTTGAGACGGATCGCTTCTTCGACCGCAATCTCGCAGAACGGGTTCATGGACATTTTGACGTTGGCGAGGTCGACACCTGACTGATCAGGCTTCACGCGGACCTTCACGTTGTAATCAACGACCCGTTTGATGGGGACGAGAATCTTCATGCCGGAGCTCCGAATTTGGACGCGCACGGGGAGGGGCGCACCTTGAAAGGACAGGTGGCGAACCTGCCTATGCCTGCGCTCTAAGTCAATGTGAGGCGCGCGCTGACGTGCGCGTCAAATGTCAGCAGGCCTCAGTCCTTCATCCAGCGCGAAACCGGCCCGGTGGGAGCGACCGCGAAGCGCCACAGGGCGTAGAGCAGCGCCGATGTTGCGGCGCAGGCCGAGACGATAGCCGGGATGAACCAGGCTCCGAGCATTTCGGTGGCGCCGTCCTGTGCCTCGTAGGACAAGGCCCAACCGCCGCCATCATAGCGCCACAGGCCGACGGCCTGCGGGTAGAAGACCTCCATCACTGCCATGTGGAGCAGGATGAGGACGAAAACCCCGACAACCCCGAGTGCGAGAATGGATCCATAGTGAAGCATAACCGCGGCGGGCTGGCGCCAGGCGGGCGGTGCGGCGTCCAGGTCTCCATAGCCGGCGATCGCCGCCTGCAGACGCGTGAGCTCGTCACCTTCACTCAATTCCGCCATCGCATCGCGAATATGGGTGGCGGCCTCGGCACGGATTTCGGCGCGTTCGGCGGCGTCGAGCTCGCGATTGGCCCAGTCGAGGCGGCGTTGAAAATCATGCCACAGACGGCGCGCTTGCGGCGTTGAGAATGTGAGAACACCGGTCATGAATTCACCTCCTGGGCATCCAGCGCGGCGCTCATCGCTGCCCAGATGGCTTTCATTTCGGCCAGAACTTCGGCGCCGAATTTTGTGGTCGTGTAATATTTGCGCGGCGCGCCACTGTCCTCGGCCACCCATTCAGCGGTGACCAGACCGTCATTGCGCATTCGCGTCAGCACTGGATAGACCGTGCCTTCGGCGAGGTTTTCGAAGCCGGGAACCTGTTTCAGGCTGGCGACGATTTGATAGCCATAGGCGCGGCCCGCCTGCAGGCGGGCCAGTAGCAGCATCTCGAAATATCCCTTGCGGGCCTGGGAAATCCAGCGTTCGAGCACGCCTGCCTTATCCGTCTTGTCCGCCATGAATGCCTCGCCGATCTGATCTGCCTATTGGTATCCCTTGTATTCCGTTATAGCAAGCTATATAGCAATGCTTAGTAGTGACTATAACCAAGGAAATACACCCATGCCAATTCTCAAACTTGTCCGCCTCATCGCCGCATTGGCGGCGCTGGGCTGGATCGCCTTCATTGCGGCAGACCTGCGCCCCTTCACCGGGATTGATCCGGATGCGCCACCGGCAGAAATGGCGGCCGAGCTCGATGCCGTGCTCGACCGGGCGATGCGGCAATATTCCATCGCCGGCGTCGCCGCCGGCGCGCTGCGCGATGGTGAGGTCATCTGGTCAGCCCGCCGCGGCGAGGCGCGCGAAGATGGCACGCCTGTCACCGGCCAGACCGCCTTCAATCTCGGCTCGGTTTCCAAGCCGGTCACCGTCTGGGCCGTTCTCACCCTGGCTCGCGACGGACGCATTGATCTGGACGCGCCAGTTCAGACCTATCTGACCCGCTTTGCCCTGCCCGAGAGCGAATTCGACGCTTCCGGCGTCACCGTGCGCCGCTTGCTGCAGCACGTTGCCGGCATCAATATCCACGGCTATGGCGGCTACAGCCCCGAGGAGGACCAGCCCGCCGATATCGTCGAGCTGTCGCAGACCTATGAACCGCTCCAGCTGGTGCGTGAGCCGGGCAGCGCGCCGAGCTATTCGGGCGGTGGCTATGTTCTGCTGCAGATGATGATCGAGGATGTCAGCGGGCAGGGCTTTGACGCCTATGTGCGCGAACAGGTCTTCGCGCCGATGGGCATGGATCATAGCGGCTTCATCGAGGCCGACCTTCCCACGCGCTCCGCGGCATTCAATTATTATCGCAAGGAAATCGAGGATTTACGTGATGTCGCCCTTGCTGCGGCTGGCGTCTACATGTCTGGCGATGACATGGAAATATTCCTGCGTGCCCATCTCGATGGCGGCGGTGTGCTGCCGGCACAATGGCTCGAGCAGGCCTTTGCACCCTCGGAAGGCTCGGCCAATATCGGCATGAGCTATACCCGTCTTGAGACGCCGCGCGGCCTGTTGATCGGCCATGGTGGCAATAATTCCAGCTGGAATGCGCAGATTTATCTGCGCCCGGAAACCGGCGACGGCTTCTACTTCATGACCAATGCGACCTCGGGCGCACAGCTCGACTTCGATCTCAGCTGCACCTGGTTGTCGGCGGCGCGGGAGATGCCCGTTGAACAAGTGTGCGATGAAGCCTTCGAACTGACCCACCAGATCAGTCTGGGGGCTGGCATTGTCGGCGTGCTGGCCGTGCTGGTTGGTTATTGGTTGTTGGCCGGCCTTGCGGCCGGGCGCCGCCGGCTTGTCTGCCCGCCCAAGGGGCGCGGCCCTTTGCGCCTGACGGGGCGGTTGTTTGTCTGCGCCCTGGCCGTGATCGCGACGCTCGGCAGCGCCTGGTTCTTCTACACCAATTCGGTGATGTGGCGCACGCAGGTCATCCTGATTGATGAAATGCCTGTCGATGAATTCGAACGGCTCCTGCCGGCGGTGCTCGCCTTGTTGATCGGCCTGGCACTGAGCTTCTGGTCGAGCCCGGCCGAGCGGGCGGTCAAGCCTGTGCCAGCGTCGCGCTAGGGCAGGTTTCGAGCTGATGCTGCAGACGCGCCGGGCGCGCCTGCAGTATCGGTTCCGATCAGCTATTCGGCAGCTGGCACGACAAGCTCGGTCGAGATGAAGAGCTCGATTTCGTCGGCGATGTAAGGGATGGCATAGCCCATATCCCATTCGGAGCGCAGCAGTGATCCGGTCGCGGTAAAGCCGAGTTTGGAGCGGCCGTCACGGGTCTCGTCGGACTTGTTGAGTGTGACCTCCAGGGAGACCGGGTGGGTCTGGCCATTCATGGTCAGATCGCCAGTCATGACGCCGGTGATGCCGTCTTCGGTCTCAAAACCCGTGCCGACGAAACGGGCGGTCGGATTGAGTTCGGTTTCGAAGAAATCGCCGGAATTGAGATGAGTGATGAACCGCGCATGATGGGCACCGGCCCACAAACCATCAATCAGGTTGAAACTGATGTCGACCGTTGAATTGGCCGGTGTCTCAAGATCGAGATCGAGCGTGCCGTCGAAATCGGTGAATTGCAGCGATTGGCGCGAATAGCCCTGATGGTCCCAGCTGGCGCTGACGACGGTGTGGCTCTGGTCGAACTGATAAGCGACCGGTTCGGCCGAAGCGGCGGAGAAAGCCAGCAGGGCAGCCGGTGCGGCGGCGAGAAAAAGGCGAAACATGTGGTCAACTCCCAGGTGATTTGAAAACGGTGTGCTTTGAAAACTATTCTCAACACATAGCGCGTCTCAGCGGGAAATCGAGCCCGCTCGCGTGAAGTTGATGTTTCCGCGCCGGAAAGAATGCGCCGCTTCAGCGTTCGCCGCCGGGCACCCAGAGCACATCGCTGCGACCTTCATCATTGGCGATGCGCGCCATCACGAAGATCAGGTCGGACAGGCGGTTGAGATATTTCAGCGCGGCCGGATTGATGCGGGCACCGCCGGCGATTAAGGCGGACAGTTTACGTTCGGCGCGGCGGCAGATGGTGCGCGCCAGGTGCAGCCTTGCTGACGCCTCGCTGCCGCCGGGCAGGATGAAGGAGTTCAGTCGCGACAGTCGCGCATTGAGCGCGTCGATCTCCTGCTCGAGCCGGGTCACCTGGCCTTCGGTAATACGCAGCGGTTCAAAACCGAGCGGCTCATCGCTTTCGGGCACACACAGATCACCGCCCAGATCGAACATGTCATTCTGGATCCGCTTCAGCATCGGATCGAGTTCATGACCGCCGCCGAGCGCGGCGCGGGCCAGGCCGAGGGCGGAATTGGCCTCGTCAACATCCCCATAGGCATCGACCCTGGGGTCGTGCTTGACTGTGATCGACATGTCGCCGAGGCGGGTTTTGCCGCCATCGCCGGTACGGGTGTAGATTTTGTTGAGTTTGACCATGGTCCGAGTTTAGCGCCTCACCGCGCGCGGCGCGAGCCTCGCATCAGGGCAGACCGCCACACAATTGGGAGACGAGACGATGATCCGCAATTTCGCCATCGCACTGGCCGTGCTGACGGCCCCCGCCGCGCTCGCGCAATCGACGGCCAATAATGCCGAACTCGCGGCGCTGGCCGAACAGGCGCGCGAGGCGAGTGGAGCGCCAGCGGTTGCGGTTATGCTCTGGCAGGATGGCGCGGCGCGCATTGGCGTCGCCGGCCTGCGCGCAACGGGCAGCGACATCGCGGTGACGCCGGATGATCTCTGGCATATCGGCTCGGACACCAAGGCGATGACCGCGACGCTGGTGGCGCGGCTGGTTGAGGCGGGCGTGATCGGTTGGGACGACACAATTGGCGACCATCTCGGCGCCGTGATCGAGGACATGGATCCGGCTTATCCGGCGCTGAGCTTTCGCCACCTGCTCAGTCATCGCGCCGGCCTGCCGGCCAATATCGGCATGGTCGACATGATCCGCTTCCAGATGGAGGGTGCCAGCGGACGGCCAATGCCGGAGCAGCGGCTCGACTACGCCACCCGGATGTTGCGCACGGCACCTGTCGCGGAGGCGGAAACGGATTTCCTCTACTCCAATGCCGGCTATGTCATCGCCGGTGCCATGCTCGAACAGGCGACCGGCGAGAGTTGGGAAAGCCTGATGACAGCCCAGGTGTTTGAACCGCTCGGCATGGCTTCAGCCGGTTTTGGACCTCCGGGCAGCGATGACGTGATCGATCAACCGCGCGGCCATCGCGCCGGCATGCTCGGCGGTCTGACGCCGGTCCCTCCAGGGCCGCGCGCCGATAATCCACCCGTGCTCGGCCCGGCCGGGACGGTGCATGTTTCGCTGAGTGATCTTGGGCGCTATCTGGACGCACACATGGCGGGTGGACGCGGCGAGGCGAGCGGTTACCTGACAGCAGACAGCTGGCAGGAGCTGCACACACCACCCTTCGGCGGCAATTATGCGATGGGTTGGGGGGTCCAGAATGGCCGCTTGCTGCATGCCGGATCCAACACGATGTGGTTCGTGCAGATCGTGATGGATGTGACCAGCGATCGCGCTGTGGTCATTGCCTTCAATGACGGTCGCACCGATCGCGTCGCACCATCCATGGGGCCGGTATTCGAAGCCTTGCTGGCCCCGCCGGACTAGGCGTGCCGGTCAGGCGCCCCAATGTTCCTTGGCGAAATAGATCAGGCCGATCAGCACCACCGCCGAGAATTGCAGCACGATGCGCAGGCGCATCAGCTTGTTGGAGCGCGAACGCGCCTCATCGCCGGAGCGGTAGAGCGTGAAAATACCGAAGCCGAGCACGATCACCACGCCGAGCATGGCGACATAGAGCAGTCCGGTTAGCAGATCGACGGCCATCAGCTTCTCCATTTCAAGGTGGCGGGTTTGACAGGATTGACGAAGGGCTCGCCGGTCTCGCGGTGCTTCGCCCAGGCGCGCTTGAGCGCAAAATACCATTTCGCCTGCACGTCGGCATCGTGGATCAGCATCAGATCGGGATCATAGGCGAGGCCGATCTGCTGCGCATTGACCGCCTCGCGATCCTGCCCGACGAAGACTTCAATCCCCTTGCGGATCAGGAAATTGGGCGTGATGTGCAGCAGGGGATGATCCCAATAGACCACGATGGTGATCGCTGTGGAGGTCGCATTGGTCGGCGTCACCGCGGTGAAACCGGTGAAATGCTTGCCGCCTGCCTTGACGTATTCGGTGCGCAGGCCGGGGATTTCGAAACGGATCTCCGTCTGTGGCTCGCCGAGCAGGGCATAGAGATAGGAATTCTTTGACGGCACATGCGGCAGCATGGAGAAGCCGCGCCCGACGGGTCCGAATTGCTTCGCCTTGTCGTGCACGGACTTGCCGGAGCGCCACCACCATTGCCGGTGGATAAAGGGGATATGCGCCGGATCCATCAGCCCGATCACGGCATGGTCGACATGGCAGTTGAAGACGTCATGGATCACCATGCGCGGCTTCTCGCCTTCGGGCAGATCCAGCTTTGGCGGCGCGATGGCGGGCTCTGGATTCTCGTCTGAACCATAATAGATCCAGACCAGGCCCTGATCCTCGTGCAGCGGAAAGGTGCGGGTGCGGATCTTGGTCAGATCCATCGCTGCTGTCTGCTCGGCGGTCAGCGAGGGTATCGCGGCGCAAGAGCCGTCCGTGCGGAAACGCCAGCCATGATAGGGGCATTCCACCTGGCTCTCGCCTTCATGGCATTGCATTTTGCCGCCCGACAGCAATATGCCGCGATGCGGACAGACATCGAGCATGGCGAAGGCGCGGCCCTCATGGTCGCGGCCGAACAGGATCGCCTGACCCAGCAGCTCGCGATGGAGATGCTGGCCCGGTTTGAGTTCGCTCGAAAGCGCCCCGAAATACCAAAGATCGCGCAAGAACATCTCCGCGTGATAGCGGCTCAGACGGCGCTTGCCTAGTTCGAGGACAGCCCGGCGGCTGCGGCATGATGGCGGGCGTGATCAAATCAACGTGTCCGGGGGTGTGCCCGGCAGAGGTTTTGGCTATCATCCTCCTGCCAGGGGGCGCCTGCACAGGTGCGGCATATGCGTTGTTTGATGATCTGTCTGAGCCTGGCCATGGCCGCCTGCACGCAAGCGGCGCCGTCCATTCCCGATGAAGCCGGCCTGCCGTCAGCGGCAATCCGGGCGTTTCAGAGCCATGTGGCGCAGATGAGTGAGGGCCGGCTCGATTGTTCCGCCGCGCAAATCAACGCCGCGCCGCATCTGGCCGCCGACCTCAATGAGGATAGCCGCACCGATTATGTCCTCGACGCCGCCCGGCTCGATTGTCAGCTGCGGCCCGGCTTCTGGGACGATAATTATTTCTGCGGCCTCAATATCTGCGCCTTTCCGCTGCTCGTCTCCGAGGGCGAAACCTGGCGCGTGATCACCTTGATGTCCGGTAATGCCGTTGAACTGGCAGAGCATTATCGCGAGACACGGGTCCGCGTCAGCCAGGGCAATTTCGGGATTCTCGGCGGCGACTTGGTCCAGGTGCGCGAATACGCTTGGCGCGACGGGCAATTGCGCCGCATCGCCGAACGCCAGGAGAGCCCGGCCTAGTCGAGCCCGTCGCGGGCCCAGATCGCGGCCAGCCGGTCGGACCCCATCAGGATTTCCGGATTGTCCTTGCGCAGGGCAATGCGCCAGTCGTCAAACACTTCATAGACGTCATCGACATGGATGGCTGGGCCATAGGTGGCGGTGAGAAATTCGCGCAATCGCGGGATATCGCCGGCGCCGAACAGGATCCACATCTGCTCCAGCTCGCCATCGCCGAAGACGAATTCGAGCCGGCGCGGATAGCCGGCAATCTCATAACCCATGCAATCGATTTGCCGTTGTATAACGGGTTCGGTGTCGAGCCAGATTTCCTCGATATCCTGGCTCCTCAGCACCGGGCACACCGATTCCAACGCGCTCATGCGTTCGTCGAACCCGGCTCCGAACCGGATCTCGGGCGGCAGGAAGTAGGCCGCATCCGGCGCGATGGGCTGGGCGACAGTCCAGACAGGGTTGTCCCAGAACATCATGAAAGTCTGCAGCGCCGCCGGCGTCAGCAGCCAGGCCTGGTCCTCGCCGGGTCGAGTGACGATCATGCCGCGCTCATAGACATCGAATCCTTCGATACTGATCATCGGATCACCATCCGGCGTGAGCGCAGCGATGTGGCCGCGAGCTTCCAGCAGGATCAGCCCATCGTCGGCGAAGGTGAAAACCGCCGCGTCGACCTGCGCGCCATCAGCCAGTTCCAGCAAGGTGCATCTGAGATAGACCTCACGGGTCAGGGCTGCCGGCAAGCGTGTGTCGGCGACCTCGACGCGCTCGACCGCGCCGCAGGCCGCATCGACCAAAGGTCGGGCCGCCGCCTCATTGATGCCGAGTTCAAGCCCCGCTACCGGCGTCGATTGCGCCAGGGCAGCGCCCGGGAGGGCGAGCAGGGCGAGGCAGGCCGAGGTCAGAAGTGTGCGCATGACGGTATCCTTGGCTGTGTGGTCTCAACACAAGGGATGCCCGGGCGGCGCCAATTGGATGCAAATCAGCGCAGAAAGATCGAGCGAAGGCCTTCTGAAGTTTCGCCGCTCTCGCGCATCGCCTGCAGCGTTGCCGCCTGGTCGCGCTTGGCGAAACGCTTGCCGCTCTCGTCGAGCAGAAGGCGGTGATGGCGATAGATCGGGGTGGGCAGGCCGAGCAGGGTCTGCAGCAGCACATGCAGCGGCGTCTGGTCGAACAAATCCTCGCCGCGGATGACATGGCTGATGCCCTGCAGCGCATCATCATGCACGACGGCGATATGATAGCTGGTGCCGACATCCTTGCGCCCGAGCACGACATCGCCAAGCGGCGACGGATCGGCGATCACTTCGCGGGCAGTTTCGCCCCGTCTGACGCTGACACCTTCCTCGACAAAGCGCATCGCGCCATACCGGTCGCCGAGATGATCGCGGCAGCGATCCAGCGAAAGCCGCCAGGCATAGGCCTCGCCCGCCGCCAGCCGCGCCGCTTCCTCATCGCTCGACATTGCCGTTTCAGGCCCGCGATAAACCTCGCTGACCCCATGCGGCGCGCGGGCGATCTCGTCGAGGATTTCGCTACGCGTCTTGAAACAGCGATAGACCAGACCGAGCGATCTGAGCCGCTCCAGCACGGCGGCGTAGTCATCAAAATGCTCGCTCTGGCGCCGCACCGGTTCTTCCCAGTCGAGCCCGAGCCAGATCAGATCG